>Ga0233425_10000624_pt1 | contig 89868 bp, 91 predicted proteins | sample Watercolumn_Towu_2_FD_181712 | JGI IMG/M metagenome (GOLD analysis project Ga0233425, IMG submission 181712) | Freshwater microbial communities from Lake Towuti, South Sulawesi, Indonesia - Watercolumn_Towuti2014_140_MG | ecosystem: Environmental > Aquatic > Freshwater > Lake | place... | reverse complement strand
CACCCGCCACCGCTCCTGGGACGCGTTCCAGTTATGGCGGGAGGCGTCGGGCTCACGTCTCGTGCTCGCGACGACCGCCGGCTCGGTGCCCTACACGCAGCATGCCTTCCGCGACGGTGATTGTGTGCTCATGGGGCGTGAATCGGCCGGCGTGCCGGAGGCGGTCCACGCGGCGGCCGATGCGCGCATCCTGGTGCCGATCCGGCCGGGCCTGCGTTCGCTCAACGTCGCGGTCTGCGCCGCGATGATCCTGGGCGAGGCGATCCGGCAGATCGGGTAAGGGCCCATCGATTGACGGAGCGCGACCATCCGGCGACGGCCGGCATCATTTCGAGCCGCAGCAGGGCTCACGCGGCGCGGCGGCCCGTCCTCCATCGCCTGCCCGAGTGACGTGAGGCGGCCGATGGCTCAGTTCGATTGGGCAGCGCGCTCAGGCTGCTGGGTTCTCGGCCGCTACTGACACCGCGCCACGTCGCGGCTCGGTAAGGACAGGGCCGCTTGATTCAGGGTGACCCTGACGTCGATCGTGAACACGACCGCTTCGTTCGCATCGCTCGCTCTGAGCTGCCACGTGTCGTCGAATGCGACGCAGGGCCCCGCCTCTCGCAACAGTTCGCCAGCATAGCGAATGGCGGCACGGCGTGCGGCGTCCAGATCCGGCAGATCCGTCCCCTCCTCGTCCCATAGCTCAACGTCATCGTTGGTATTGAAGAAGAACCTCGGCATCCACATCCCCTGAAAATCGACGTTCCCGGCGCGATCGAAGCACTCTCGGCCGATGGAATCGCTGGGCCAGCGTGCTCGGATATATAGGCGCCTGAATCAGCTATTCGATAAACAATAGTCATGTCAATCGATTAAAAAAGTCTTGGCGTGATGTATTCGCGATTATTACATAATTTCGCAATCATGTTATTCCAATTATTCTACTTTGCGTAGCATATCTCGCCGAGTGTCACTGGGCGCACATCCGAACCGGCGCCGATAGCGCTGCGCGAAGTCGCTCATGTGAGCGAATCCCCATCGCCGGCCCAGTTCCGCGATCGATGTGTCCCGGTGCGACTCGCTGCAGAGATCGCGGTGGACGTGCTGCAGGCGCCGCTCGATGATGAATTCGACCGGCGTCATGCTCAGTTCGCGCTTGAACGACATCTGCAGCATCCGAACGCTCACGCCTGCGGCGGCGGCGACATCGGACAATCGGAGCGGGGTCGCGAGATGCGCCTCGATGTAGTCGATCGCAGAGCGGACGTGAGCCGCCGCAAGGTTGCCGGCCGAGGGCAGTTCGGCGGCCGGCGCGCGCGGCCAGACGCTGAGCAGTTGATAGGAAACGATCTCCTCGAGCAGCGGGAAGAACAGATCCTCAGACGTGCGAACGTCACGCAGCCGAATCTGCATCTGCTCCAGGGACAACAGAAGAGCACGCATTCCCAGGGTATCGATCGACGTCAGCGGCTCCAGCACCGGGAGCGGACGATCCAGCTTCCGCTCCAGAGCGTGGTAGCTCGCCAGGAGCGACGTGCGGGCGATGGTGGAGCTGATGGCGGAAAAGCCTGCCGAGGCTTCTCCGTTGCGCATGTCTTCCAGGGCGCTGAACGTCGCGTATCCCTGCATGGCAGCGTGCTCGCCGCGCCAGTTCCGGCGGATCATCTGGCCGCTGGTGACGAACCGGATCGTGAACAGGTCGGCTTCGAGCGTCGGGACCGTCAGGAAGCCCGTGGCCGACTGCGTGTGCCAGAGGCTCATCGTCCGGCTCTGGCCGCCCTCCACCCGAACCTGCGGAGCCACGCGGGAGACGGGGTGGAAATCGACGGCGAGACCACCGCCGTCGTTGAGGTGCTCAAGCTCGCGCGCGGATTGCAGTCGATGCGCGAAGAAGCGTTGCGGCCGCCACATCGTGTTCGAGCCGCGGATTTCAGGCGGCCGGCTGTTGGTGTCGGACATCTGACGACAACGCAAAGAACGAATGATTGCCTCGGCTCCAGCTACTGACACTCAGAGTAAATTGTAAACTGATTGCCGACAAATACATGTCAACACGGCAACGCCATTGATGAGCGGACATCGTAGAGTTGCATCAGCAATGGGGCCTCTTTGGGATCGAGGCTCGTGAGCAGCATCGACGTTTTGAAACTCACCTTTCCGCGCCCGCGCCTCAAAGCGCACCGGCGGATGTTCGTTCTCTTCGATGAGATCCGCCGGGAGAACGGATTGCGGGCTAATGTCGTCGCCCTGATCGAGCACAGCTACGGGCGCATTCGCGACGAAACCGGATTGCCGGCCGGCCTCGTCACGCTCGGCATCTGCGACTTCGCGCAGCCGATTTCCGGCCTCGATCCCGAAGCCGCCACATCGATCCCGCTCGACGACAAACCGTTCAGCGTGAAGGGCGCCTCGGAGATCACCCTCGCCACGCTGTGAGACCGGCGCACGATGCCCTACCGCGTCAAGGGCTACGACGGCCCCTGGGCGCCGAAATCTCCAGCGCCCGCCTCGCCCTCGCGGGCGACACGCTCGCCATCCAGGTGGGCCGATCGAGTCCGAGCAGATCGAAGGCGGCTTCAAGTACAACCCGACGACATCCCGACGCCGTGGTTCGCGGTCGCCGCAGCGATGTACGACACAGTGAAGCGCAACCGGCTCGCGCCCGCCCGATCCGAGCGGCCTGCCGATCTCGATCCAGACCGGCAGGGTAAAGATCCAGGGAGGCGACATCGATACCATCGCCGCCGTGACGCTGGCCGACGCGCTGATCGGTTGGGAGGACACGCATCGGCGGGCGCAGCTCAACGTCTCCAACATCGCCGACACGCGCGATCTCTCGACCTGTCTCGCCCAGAGCGACGGCTTCGTCGACACCCGGCGCACGATCCTCGGTAGCCTGACCTACAAGTTCTGAGCCCGAATTGACGGATCGCCCCCCGGGTGGGAAAGCCTCTCGCATGAGCGATGCGACGGCTTCTCCCCTCCCCTCACCCGACGACCTCGCCGCGCTGAAGAGCGAGGCGGGCGCGTGGTTCGCCACCCTGCGCGACCGGATCGTCGCCGCGCTGGAGACGCTGGAGGCGGAGGCCGAGGGCCCGTTCCACCCGGACGCCCCAAGGGAAGCCGGCAAATTCGAAAAGACGCCGTGGCAGCGCACCGATCACAGCGGCGCCCCGGGCGGCGGCGGCGTCATGGCGATGCTGAAAGGCCGGGTGTTCGAGAAGGCGGGCGTGCACGTCTCCACCGTGCACGGCGAGTTCGCGCCGGAATTCCGTGCCCAGATGCCCGGCGCGGCGGAAGACCCGCGCTTCTTCGCCACCGGCATCTCGCTGATCGTCCACCCCTGGAACCCGAACGTTCCGACGGTGCACATGAACACCCGCTTCGTCGTGACGACGAAGGCGTGGTTCGGCGGCGGCGCCGACCTCACTCCCGTGCTCGACCGGCGGCGCAGCCAGGACGACCCCGACACGCAGTTCTTCCACGCCTGCCTGCGCGAGGCCTGCGAGCGGCACGCGCCCGCCGTGAACTACGAGCGGTACAAGGCGTGGTGCGACGAGTATTTCCACTTGAAGCACCGCAACGAGCCCCGCGGCATCGGCGGCATCTTCTACGACTATCATTGGACCGGCGACCGCCAAGCGGATCTGGCCTATACCCGCGACGTCGGCGGGGCCTTCCTGAAGGCCTATCCCGAGATCGTCCGGCGCAACCTCGCGCAGGCCTGGACCGAGGCCGATCGCGAAGAGCAGCAGGTGCGGCGCGGGCGCTACGTCGAGTTCAATCTTCTCTACGACCGCGGCACCATCTTCGGCCTGAAGACCGGCGGCAACGTCGCCTCGATCCTGTCGTCGCTGCCCCCCACGGTGCGCTGGCCCTGAGGGCCGTCCGGCCATGCCTGACTCCGTTCCCACCCAGTTCGCCCCGCAGCAGGATGCGGCGCTGAAAGCCATCGCCCGCTGGCGCAAGGAAGGCGGCGACCAGGTCTTCCGCCTGTTCGGCTATGCCGGCACCGGCAAGACTACGCTCGCCCGCCGTATCGCCGACGACATCGACGGCCCGGTCGTCTACGGCGCCTTCACCGGCAAGGCGGCCTCGGTGATGCGCCAGAAGGGCTGCCACGATGCGGCGACGATCCATTCGCTGATCTACCGCAGCAAGGAGGGCGACGAGGGCGGGCCGACCTTCACCCTCAACCGCTCCGGCCCGGCAGCCAAGGCCGACCTCATCGTCATCGACGAGTGCTCGATGGTCGATTCCGACCTCGGCCACGACCTCCTGTCCTTCGACAAGCCGGTGCTGGTGCTGGGCGATCCGGCCCAGTTGCCGCCGGTGCGCGGCGGCGGCTTCTTCACCGAGGCCGAGCCCGACGTGATGCTCACCGACGTCCATCGCCAGGCGGCCGACGACCCGATCGTGCGCATGGCGATGACGATCCGCGAGGGCGGGCGGCTGGAGGTCGGGGAGTACGGCGCGAGCCGGGTGATCCGCCGCCGCGACATCGATCCGGCGCAGGTGCTCGACTGCGATCAGGTTCTGGTCGGCCTCAACCGGACGCGGCGTCTCTACAACAACCGCCTGCGGGAGCTGGCCGGCCACACCGATCCGATGCCGTCGGTCGGCGAGAAGCTGGTCTGCCTCCGCAACGACCGCACCAAGGGCCTGCTCAACGGCTCGACCTGGACGGTGCAAGCGCTACGCGCCCCGCCCCGCCCCGACACGATCCGCCTCGACGTGGTGCCGGAGGACGATCCGGCCGTGCGCCGCCGCGCCGTGGACATCAAGGTGCTGCGGCAGGTGATCGAGGGCTCTGAGGAGGAGATCCCCCTGTTCCTGCGCCGCGAGACCGACGAGTTCACCTACGGCTACGCGCTCACCGTGCACAAGGCGCAAGGATCGCAGTGGGACAAGGTGGTGCTGTTCGACGAATCCTACGCGTTTCGCGAGCACCGGGCGCGGTGGCTCTATACCGGGCTGACGCGGGCGGCGCAGGCGATCACCGTGGTCGTGTGAGGGAGCATTCCTCGGTCGCCCACGACCCGCCGTCACCGCGAGCGGATGCGAAGCGATGACGACGAGGAAATCGCTTCGCGGGCGCTGGCTGCGATCCGCCGCCAACGCATCGAGCCGGCGCCGATCCGGAGAGCGCGGCCGCTCTTCTCCGCATATCGAGTGGACAAGAGCGGAGCGATTCAACCGGCCGCCCGCGCCTCCACCGCCGCGAGCAGCGTGCAGAGTGCCACCGCCTCCGCCGCCTTGCGCACCGCGTCGAGCTTCGGGAACGTCGGGGCGATGCGCAGCGTCCGGTCGTGCGGATCCTTTCCGTAGGGGTGCGTCGCGCCGGCCGGCGTGAGCGCGATGCCCGCCTCGCCCGCGAGCCGGACGACCTGCGAGGCGGTGCCGTCGGCGACATCCAGCGTCACGAAGTAGCCGCCCAGCGGACGGCTCCAGCGGGCGACCTCCCAGCCGTCGAGGCGGGCAGCGAACGCCTCCTCCACCGCGGCGAATTTCGGGGCGATCAGGGCCCGGTGCCGGTCCATATGCGCGGCGATGCCGGCGCTGTCGCGCAGGAAGCGGACGTGGCGGAGCTGGTTGAGCTTGTCCGGGCCGATGCTGCGGCGTCCGGCCTGAGCGAGATACCATTTCACGTTGGCGGGCGAGGCGGCCAGCATCGCGAGGCCGGCGCCGGCCAGCGTGACCTTCGACGTCGAGGCGAACACGATCGGCCGGTCGGGATGTCCGGCTTGCGCGCAGGCCTCCAGGATGTTGCGGAGGTTGGGCCGCGCCTCGGTGAGGTGATGCACCGCGTAGGCGTTGTCCCACAGAATGCGGAAGTCGGGCGCTCCGGCCTTCAGCGAGGCGAGCCGCCGCACGGTCTCGTCGGAATAGGTCTCGCCGCTCGGATTCGAGTATTGCGGCACGCACCAGATGCCCTTCACCGACGGGTCGGCGGCCTCGCGCTCGACGACATCCATGTCCGGCCCCTCCCCCGTCATCGGGATCGCGACCATGCGGATGCCGAACCCCTCGCACAGGGCGAAGTGGCGGTCGTAGCCGGGCACGGGGCAGAGGATCGTGATCGGCTCCTGCTTCGACCACGGCCCCTCCCCGCCGGGCACGCCCTTCAGCAGGGCGTAGACGAGCACGTCGTGCATCAGCGCGAGGCTCGAATTGTTGGCGATGACGACCTGCTCCGGCCCGGCCCCGAGGACGGGGGCGAACAGGGCGCGGGTCTCGTGCAAGCCCTGGAGATTACCGTAGTTGCGCGCATCCGTGCCGTCCTCGGCGGTGGTGTCGCGGTTGCCCGGCAGCGCCAGCATCTCGGCGGCGAGGTCGAGCTGATCGGAGGCGGGTTTGCCGCGGGTCATGTCGAGCTTGAGCCCCTGCGCTTTGAGGGCGTCGTACTCGCCGCGCAGACCGGAGCGCAGATCCGCCAGGGCGTCGGGCGACAGGGTGGACAGCGACGGCATCGGGTTCCTCTCGGTCGGTGAAGGGTCTTGGCGGGTTCGAACCTGCGGCGGCGGCGCGGTCAAGACCATCCGGAATGAAAGGCGTGCGTCGGGACGAGGCCGTACCGACACACTGTGGCACATCGGTCACGAGCGGGGCTTCGGGGTGACCAAACTCCTAACGTTTCCTCTCCCGCAAGCTTGGCCTTAACGCCTCGTTAACCATTCTCGCCAAAAAGCTGAAACCGTCAAATGTTGGAGAAAGTGGCACGCCGGGAGCGCCGAGCAACAGCCGACGCGCCCCGGGCCATAGACCGACAGCATTCGACGACCCTTTAGCAATTCGATCGGCCATGGCGACGCGCGAAGAACATTCGCGCGGGACGCGATGACCTCGTACATCTTCGAGCACTGACGATGTATATCGTTGTCGACGAGCGGCAGAGCGTCACCGACCACTACGTTGCCGGCTTCGGCGCCGAGGGCGTCAAGGCGCAGGGCCTCGCCACCGGATCCATGAAGAGGTGGCTCGACGCCACCCCGCGGATCGATGTCGAGGCGATCGACGGCTTCCTGATCGGCGACTGCGCCGACCGCGCCTCCTGCACCGTGGCGATCCGCTCGCTCAGCCGGGCGCCGATCATCGCCCTCAACGAGACCCGCTCCCTGGAGCAGACGCTGGCCCTCTTCACCGCCGGCATCGACGACGTGGTGCGCAAGCCCGTCCATGTCCGCGAGATCATCGCCCGCGCCACCGCGATCCGGCGCCGCACGGGCCGCGGCGTCGAGCCGGCCCCGGCCCCCGACCGGGCCGGCCGCCTCAAGGTCTACACCGACGGGCGCGATCCGGAGATCGACGGCAGCTGCCTGATCCTGCCCCGGCGCGAGCGGCACATCCTCGAATATCTCGCCAAGAACCGCGGCCGGCAGGTCACGAAGGGCCAGATCTTCACGGCCGTCTACGGCGACCTCGACACCAGCGTCGAGGAGAGCGTGGTGGAGGGCCATATCAGCAAGCTGCGCAAGAAGCTGCGGATGCGGCTCGGCTACGACCCGATCGAGGCCAAGCGGCTGGCCGGCTACACCTTCGTCGGCTGACGCCTTCGCAATCGCTACGAAACGAAACAGGCCGCGCTCGGTGTGAGCGCGGCCTTTTCTCGTACAGGCGGTGTCCCGGTCGCGCGGGCGGCCGGGACGTCGTTGCTTAGCGGAAGAGCGAGAGGACGTTCTGGCTCGCGGAGTTGGCGATCGACAGGGTCTGCACGGCAAGCTGCTGCTGCGTCTGCAGAGCCTTCAGCTTGGTCGACTCCTCCTCGATATCGGCGTCGACCAGGATGCCGATGGCGCGGTCGTTGGACTTCATCAGGGTGTCGATGAAGGACTTCTGACCGTCGATCTGGGTCTTGTTCGCGCCGAGCTTGGTGCCGGCGGTTGTCACGGCGGCGATGGCCTTGTCGACCGTGTTGATCAACGTCTGGAGCGTCGCGTCCGTGGTCGAGGCGTTGATCGACAGCTGCGCGACCGAGCTGGCGCCGCCCTTGTCGAGGATGCCGCCGCCGCTGCCGGCCGCCGCGGCCGTACCTTTGCCGGAGTAGACGGTCGCCGGGACGATCCCGAAGCCGATATCGACGGCGCTGGTCGGGCTGGCGATGTTGACGGAGATCGTGTCGGGAGCCGTGTTGCCGAGCGTCTCGAACTGAATGCGACCCGCGGCGTCGAGGGAGGCGTTGACCTTGCCCTTCAGGTTCGCGTTGGCGGAGATCGAGTTGTTGATAGCGGTGAGGAGTTCGTCCTTCGTGACCTTGGTGAGGTCGGCCACGTGCGAGGTCAGGCTCGCGGCGGTCAGCGCGATCGTCTCGGCCGTGCCGCCGTTGTAGCTGACGCTGAGCGTGCTCTGGTTGTTGCCGCTGAAGTCCAGCGTCGTGGTGATCGCCTTGCTGGCCGTAACCTTGGCCGAGGTGGCGGCCGAGCCGGTCAGTGCCTTGTCGTAGAGCTGGATGCTCGTGACGTCGATGTTGACGGTCGAGAAATTGATGTTGCCGGAGATGTCGCGCGAGAAGCCGGCCACGACCTTTTGCGTACCGCCGTTGTAGCCGGCGCTGCCGGAATCCACGGAGAGCCAGTTCTGGCCACTCTGGATCGAGGAGTCGGCCGTCGCCTTCATGTTCGCCTGCAGCGAAGCGATTTCGGTCTGAACCTTGTTGCGGTCGACGCCGGGCTGAAGCGCGGTCTGCAACTTCGTGCGGATGTTCTGGAGATTGCTGAGGACGCTGGTCAGACCATTGTAGGCCGTATCCACGGCGGCCGAGCCGAGGCCGAGCGAGTCTTTGACCGCGCCGAGCGCGAGGTTGTCGGTGCGCACCGTCGTGGCGATCGACCAGTAGGCGGCGTTGTCGGACGCATTCGACACGCGCTGACCGGTCGAGACGCGATTGCTCGTCGTGTCGAGCTGGCTGTTGATGCCCTTGAGGGTCGTCAGCGCCGTCATCGCGGCGGTGTTGGTGAGCAGGCTGGTCACGGGTCTGTCTTCCGAGAATGATGTGGACGGGAGGGTTCTGAGGACCGGGCTCGCACCGGTGCGGCCGCACAGCCCCACGAGGGGCCGCGATGAGCCCGTCTGGGCTCGTGGCGCCGCGCATCACACCTCCGGACTCGCACCGGATCAGCGGACCGACATCATGTCTATGAACCCGTCTGAGGGCTCACCCGCTGGCCTGTTCTCGAAGGCCTCCGCGTTGTGACGGGAGGCGCCTGTCGATGGGGCGAGAATGGCAGGGACCTGTTACGAACCGATTAAGCCGGTCGGGGCGGCACCGTCCCAACGAGCGCCCTCTACGGGCTGGGGTCGGGTCTGTGGACAAGCGGCGGAAAGGCGCGCCCTCGCGACGCGCCCGATACGGTTCTACGCGGCCGGCTCGCCCTCGAAAGTGACGCCGATGAAGTCGCCGCGGCGCCAGCACAGCCGGGCGGTCACGGTGCGCAGATCGTGCGCGGCGATCACCAGGGGAAACGTCTCCGGCAGGACGTGCTCGGGCGCGATGCGGATCTTGGCGCCCTGGGGCGAGAGATCGCGCACGGTGCACGCGATCAGCCGCTCGGGACCGAGGACGATGCGGCCCTGCTGGACCACGCGGTGACGCTTGCTCGCACGGGCGATCGGAATGGCCGAGTTCGGCAAAACAGCATCTTGCGCATCGGCCATGCTTGCCCCCGGCGGCCCTCTCCTCCCCCGGATTAACAACGGTTCGGAACGCTGTCGATCAAACCCTTGAGCCGGCGCGCCCCCTCGCGCCGCGTCGTTAACCGGGCGTCAACCTTCGCGCTTGCAATCCGCAACCCATATTTCAGGGCGCGAACAGATGCCTACAGCATACTCCTACATACGGATGAGCACGGATCAGCAAATCCGTGGCGACAGCCTCAGACGACAACTCGAACTTTCACGGCGCTGGGCCGAACGACACGACGTGGTGTTGGACGAGAGCATGCGCGACATCGGCGTGAGCGCATGGAAGGGCAAGAACCGTCGTGAGGGGGCGTTGGGCCGCTTCCTCGAAATGGTCGAACAGGGCACTGTGCGGCGGGGCAGTTTCCTGCTTGTGGAGAGCCTGGACCGGCTAAGCCGCGATCAGGTGCTGGAAGCGCTGGGCCTGTTCCTAGAGATCATCCGCTCGGGCATCACCATCGTCACGCTGGCCGACGATCAAACCTACAGCCAGGAGACGGTAAAGAACGACTGGAGCAAACTCATCATCTCACTCACCATCATGGCGCGAGCCCATGAGGAGAGCCTGCGCAAAAGCGAGCGGGTGAGCCAATCCTACGGCGCACGGGTGGAAGCAGCCAAGGATGGCCGTGGGCTCACCCTTGCAACGCCCGCTTGGATCACAGCCACCAAGCGAGGCAGAGGCGATTACGTTTACGAACTCAACGAGCACGCCGTAACCGTGCGGCTGATTTTCGAACTCACGGCAGACGGTATGGGCCAGATGGCCATTGCCCAGCGCTTCAATCGCGAGGGCATTCCCACGATGAACGACAGCAAGATTTGGTACAACAGTTCCGTGGGGCGAGTGCTCAACAGCCGCGTAGCGATCGGCGAGTGGCAACCCTACAAGCAGGTGCCCAAGGACCGCACGCCAACCATCGACCCAATACCGGATTACTACCCCGCCGCAGTGGACAACGATCTCTACGTGCGAGCGCAGGCACGGCGTCACAAAAAGGCGTTCGTGGGAGGCCGCAAGGGCACGCTGTTCACCAACATTTTCTTCGGGCTTTGCCGCTGCGAGCACTGCGGTAGCAACATGGTGGTTTCCACCACGAGCAAGCAGAAAAGCGGCCGCGTTTACATCCGGTGCTCAAACCGAGTTGGCCGCAACGGCTGCGAGAACAGCACGGGCTTCCCGTATGTGGAACTGGAACCGAGCATCCTCGACAAGGTGCGCGAATTCCAACTCAGCGACATCATGCGCGCTCGGCACGGTGATGACCCGCTCCGGCAGATCGATGCCGACATCGCCACCGCGAAACTAGAGATCGAGAAACTGGATCGTCTCGTGACCAACCTCATGGAGGAATTGGAAGCCGAGGATGATCCCGCGTTCCGAAAGACCATCCGCGACAAGGCGAAGGCGCGGCTTGCCCAGCGCACCGAGCAGCAGGAGCGTCTCGAGGACATGGAGCACAGCCGCACCAAGGTGCAACTGGAACTGAACGAAGGAACGCGCATCGGCGACGAAATCGAAGCCATGCGGGCTCAGTGGGATCAGGCCGATCAATCAACCCGCTACCAGATGCGCAGCCGAGTGAACGCCGCGCTGCACGAGTTCATCGATTTCATAAACTTCAACGGCAAGACCCACATCGTGACCGTCGTGGTGCTAGGCGGGCTTCGCGCCTATCGTTTCCACAGGGGCGAGTTCATCGGCAGCATGGATCTTCTGCCTCAGTTAGGCCCTCGCAGTGAGGGTAAGGTTGATCCGCTTGTGTTCGTGACCGATGGGAAATCAGGCGAAGTAGATACACAGCGGGTGGCTGCGATCGACAAGTTGCGCAACCACCCCTACGCCACTCACTAATCGCGAGCGTTAAGCCTCGGAGCCGGCCAGCAGTTGGCCGGCTCGTTCTATTCCAAACGCCGTGACGAAGCCCGCAAGCAGTTCCGCAAACAGCGGGTCCGCATGGTCCAGATACTGTGCCTCGTTGAAGATGCGCTGCTTGCGGGTGGTCTGCTGAGAAAGCACCTGCTCAATGGTGTCGGCTTCCTCGTCCGTAGCGCGCAGCCAGATGTCCTTTTTATAGGTAATCACCGGCTGCACGGGCACAGGAATATCTTCGAACGTGCCAGCCTCGGGACCGAACACCTTCATGCCGAACTCGTTGTGAGGCTTCTCGCCCTCCCAGCCCTGCACCTCGATGAGTATGCAGTTCTGCGGGAACATGCGCTGCGGATCGGTGAACACGCCCTGTGTGATGTAGCCGATTTCGGTCTTCAAGCACGCCACCAGAACGCTGCCCTCAGCGAACGAGCCCTCAGCACGCGAGAAGTCGTACCAATCTACGCCATCGCTCTCACGCCTGCAGAAGATGGTACCCGCTGGCACCAGCGGGAAACCCTCTGGGCTCAGTACGGCTCCCTGTGTGTACGGCATCCAATTGCCGTGATTGACGATAGTATATGTCATATTATGCGTATCCTACTGTGTACCAGTTCCCGTAACTGTCTTGCTTCTGCAAGTACCTCCAACGACCACCGCTCCAATATGTGGCAGCGGCGTAACTCGTGGTGTAGCGTGATGTCAGCACTCCACCCTGATATGGCTCTGCATAACTCGTGTTGAGATTCCAGTTGTTATCGAGATCGCCTGCATAGACGAGACGAATGTCTTGGATGGCATTGATCCAAGAGCGATGAAGAATTTTCTCGTGATCGCCGCCATCGACGCTGACGCGCAGTGCACCACCGTCCCAGCCGAGACGAACCTTGTTCGTGCCCTGGTAAGGACCGCCGCTCTGTTCAACTGGGGTGAAGCCAAGGTTGGCCTGACGGGTTGCAGCCCAAGCGTAAGCGCGGTCTTCGATGCGCTGGTTCACATCGCCCATCTGGCGCGTCCAGATACCACCGTCGAGGTTGAAGGCCACGTTGAAGTTGCCGCCCGAACCGTCGAAGAAGTACATCCAGCCGTTTTCGCGAACTTGCGACTGCCACTGGCGAACGCCAGGATAGATGTAGTTGATGTTCGGGTACGCTTTGTTGAGCGTGAGATCGCCCGTCATCGTGTCGCCGGTCTTGGCTACGCGACCACCGGCAGCAGCACTGGCATGCGCGGCAGCACGATTTTCGATCCGGTCGTGAACGTCGCCGAACTGCTTACACCAGATAGAGCCGCCGGTAGTGACGTAGAAGAAGTTATCGCCATTATCGCCGTTCTGAAGGATGGTGGTTCCACCACCATCCACGGTCCACCGAGCGCGCAACACACCACCGCGAACGATGTCGATGGCAGCGGCGTTGAACGATGGGACGCTGTTGACGTACTGAACTGCGCTGGTGGTCTTGTTGAAGTAGTTGTTGGCGGTATTGGTGTTGGCCTCGTCACGACGCGACGCGCTCCATGCGTTTGCACGGTCTTCGATACGGGTGTTGAGGTCGCCAATCTGCTTGAGGTACAGCGAGCCATCACGGTTCAGGCGCATGCGCACATCGCCGTTGTCGCCGTTACGGAAGTACAACTGCCCATCGTTCACGGCCATGATGTTCCAGTGCTCGACGCCGCCGTTGAACAGGCTTAGGGCCGGCTGCACACTGCCGTAGGATGTGCCGCCGTTGACGAATACACTACCGTTAACCGTGGGCGTTGTCTTCGCGGCGTAGTTCGCCGCTGTGTTGGCGTTGGCTTCATCACGGCCACGATTGCCCTGTGCAGTGGCAACGCTGTCGATGCGAGTTGCGAGATCGCCGAACTGCTTGGTCCACACCGTACCGTTGTCACGAACCTGGAATACCCAATCGCCGCCACTGCCGAGGAAGCCGATGCTGCCGCTGTTGTTGTGAACGTAGCGGGTGCCCTCGTCGGTATCGCGCATTTGGATAGTCGAGGAGGTCTTACCCTCGCCTACGATCACATCGCCGTAGGTGCGCAGATTGCCGTCCGCGAGCATATCGAGGCTGTAGGTGCGAAAGGCGTCACCCTGAAGCGCTGCGTACTTGTAGGGAGTGGCGCTCTCACCGGTGCCGGAACGCAGCACCACATTGTGCGAGCCTGGATCGCCGTAAATGTATCCCTGACCGGAGCCGAGGAACACGCCGTTGAAGCGCGGCGCACTGTTTAGGTCGGCTTTGGCCGCCGGATTGAAGTTGCCGGCATGCCAAATCTGGTTGCCGCCGATACGCGGTGTGCCGTTGACGAAGTTGTAGTCGCCCTTTTCCGCAGCGATTTCGATGGTGCTGCCAGTACCCCAGCCGATGTAGCCGTGGCGCGCACCGTCCTTGTCTCGGAATTCAACATAGCCCGAGCGATCCGCACTGCCGGCCACAAGGCCGGACTGCCCGATACCGGGCGCACCCTTGACCGTGACGGTGCCGGTGAACACCGAACCCGCGAGATCGGCCTTCAGCGACGGGTTGAAGTTGCCAGTGGTCCAGATGGTGCCACCTGTGCCACCCTTGAGGTAGAAATCCTCAATCGCACCATCGCTGGGGCGGGTCTGTCGGAATAGCCAGTTGTTGCCGCTGGCACCATCGTTCTTGGTCGAGTAAATCTGCTTGCGACGGAAAGAGGTGGCCGCCGTGCCGCTGTCCTCGATGGTGAGGATTGCATCGTTTTCCTTCACGATGCTGACGTTGCTCTTGAAGTCTTTGCTGACCACGTTCTGCGCCAGGAAGTTGGCACCATCGAACACCACCGTGACCACCTGACCGATTACGATTTCGCCTGCCGCAACTTGGCTACCATCAGCGCGAAGGATCGAGCGCGTACCAGAACCATTGATGTTGAGGGTGCTGGCGCCGGTATTAGTGTGGTTGGCGAAGAACAGGAACTTCTCGCCCTTCACATAGCCGGCCTGTAGGGGCTGCTCGTACGTGAGCACGTAAGCGTTAGCCGATCCCGTGCTCGTCACCATGGCATTGCCGTGGTTGTACGCACGCTTGGTCGCGCCCATCATGGCACGAACCACGCCACCAACCTGAGACGGCAGAATGCCAGACGGAAAACCGCTCGGAGCGGGTTGCGTATTGCTGCTGTCTGTTTCACTCCAACTGGAGTTATTTAGATCTGCCATCTATCACCACTTTTCTTATCGTTGTTGGAGGCCCCGCTATTTACCGCAAGGCCTCTGTTTTCGTTACTTTGCCTTCTTGTCGCTGCGGATGCTGATTGCTTCTGCCAGCGCGGCGATGCCTGCACGGGTGGCGTCGTCCACGCCGGGGCTGCCAGCGTACTGGTGCAGCGCTGCGATGGTGCGCTCCACGCCACCACGCTGCACCTGAGCGCGAGGCAGGTTGGCCACGAGGCTCACAACGGTGGGGTTGGTGAGGAGGCGGTCGCCAATCTTGGCAGTGGCACCGGTGGTGGCCATGCTGCCGAGGCTGCTCATCACCAGGGCCGTGTTGCCGGCCAGCACGCCGCCCACGGGCACGCCAATAGCCGTTAGGGCACCCATGATGGTCTGCACGTTGCTGGTGTTGCTGCCGTTGGCGCTCTTGCCGTAGCGCTTCACGTTGGCCGCGATACGCGCAAGGCGGTCGAGATCGGCGCGGTATGCCTCGTTGGCAGTGCCATCGAACAGCGCGCTCTTGGCCTCGGGGCTCATGTCGTTCCAGCCCTTGAGGAACTTGCTGCTCGAAAAGCCGTCGCTGGTGCTACCCATGCGCTCCACGGCGGCAGCCGTGAACTGGTCCCACGCCTCGCTGCCCTGACCCTGTAGGATTTGCCTGCGAGCAGCCGCGATCCTGTTGCCGCCCTTCTCGCTGCCCTTGAGCATGTTGGTGAGCACGTCCTCGTCCACCTTGGCCGTGAGGATGGGCGATAGGTTCTCCTTGACGTTGGTGGGTGCGCCCTTGGCTACACCGGCCTTGTAGGCGGCATCAGCCTCGTTCCAGGCGGTGCGAGCGCCGTTGCCGGATGCATCAGCGGCAGCGCCCATCTCCACGGTGAGCGCGTCGTACATGCGTCCAAGATAGCCCTGCTCGGCATCGTTGGTGCTGGCACGCTGCATCTTGCCCACCTGTGTGCGGGCTTCCTTGATGCGGTCGAAGGTGGCGCCGTTGCCGATGTCCTCGTTGATCGCGCTCACACGGCGCATGGCCGCCTTCAGTTCGCTGCCGTAGGTCTCACGGCCGAACGCGCTGAGGTTGGCGCTCTCGTTGGCCAGTTCAAAGCCGAGGTTGGCCATGCTGTTGCCGGGCACCGGGGTGTTGCCGGTGAGCGCACCAACCCGACCGTAATTCTGATCGGCAGCATCAAAGAAGCGCTCCTGCGCCTCGCCGGCAGCCTGCTTGAGAGCACTGCCCACTTCCTGAGCCGTGCCAGGAGTTGCGTTGCGGTTGGTGCTCGATGCGATGCCGCTCACGATCCTGTCGTTCTCAGCAGCGATGGCAGCGGCCGAACTCTCAGCGGCGCGGTTGATGCTGTTGCCCAGCCCTGGAATGGCACCGATGGCGCGCTCCGCGTACTGAGTGGGCTTGTTGCCCGTGACCATGCCCACTGTGGGATCGATGCCGATGGCGCGCATATCCGTGGCCGCCTCGGTGGCAGCCTGAGTGCCGAAGCCGAGACCGCGACCGGCAGCCTTAGCGCCGCCGATGATCGCACGGCCAAGACCCTCACCAACGGCATTGGTGCCGGCAGTGATGGCCGCGTCAGTGACCTGTTCGCCCGTGCTGCGGGTGTCGTTGTTGCCGTACCACCAGTTGATACCGCGCTGGGCCAGTTCTCGACCAGCAGTGCCGCCGGCAGCAGCACCAGCCATGGCACCGGGAACAGCACCCACACCGGCAGCAGCCGCACCAGCGACGCCACCACCAGCCGCACCCAAACCGCCGCCGATCATCTCAGCGAACAGGGGAGCGGCACCAGCGATATCGCCCATGCTGGGGATCCAGCCCTTGTTATTGTACTTCTGCCACTCGCCCTTTTCGTTCTGGTACTGGAAGTTGTCGCCATCGTAGGGCATGGCGGTGGGGTAGTGCTTGCGCAGCGCAGCCAACTGATCCTCTGGCTTGCTGAGCGCATCCACCTCGAATCGCACGCTGGCCGGTGCCTCAGCGGTGTCGTTCCATTTGAACTCCGGAACGGCAGCGGGCTTGGCCTGCGGGGAGGTGTTCTGCACGGGAGTGGCCAGCGCACCGAACGGGTTGGCTGCTTCACTATTCGTGGCGGGCTTCGCCTCGGCAGGAGCCACGGGCTGAGCCGACTGCACCGGAGTGGCAAGACCACCAAAGGGATTGCCCTGGCTGCCGGGAGTGCTGCCGATCACCTGAGAGGTCTGCACGGGAGCCGGTGCGGCAGCGATAGGCGCAGCAGCGGCAACCGGAGTGGCACCTGTGAGAGCACGGAAAGCCAGCGCGTCAGCCTGTCCCTTGTCGGCGGTGGCCAACTGCGCCACGGGCTTGGCCGCCTCACTATTCGTGGGGCCACCCAGCGCGATCATTCCGGCGAGCGGATCGCTGCCGAGGTTGAAGTTGCCGGCCTGTGCAATCTCACGAGTGCTGGGCGCGGGACCAGCAGCAGGAGCGGCACGGCTGGCAGGAGCCGGAGCCACCGGAGCCTGAGCACTCTGTGCCGTGATAGCGCTGATCTGCTCGGGGCTCATCGCGCCGATCTGACCGGCGAAGCGGATGCCATCTCCGAGGCGAGCACGAGCCACAGCGCCAGCGTTGGCGGGAACCTCGTACTGCTTGGTCCAAATGTCGTTGCCGGCCCTCACGTCGTCGCCAGCGGCCAGCAGCGCCTTGAGCACATGACGATGGCTGCCCTGCAACTCGTTGCCCACGTGGGCAATCTGAGCGCGCGGGTCAGTCCACGAAGTGCCCATCTGCTCGGCAGTGCGACGCAGGGCCGTTGCTCGACCCTGGTTCCACTGGCCCATACCGATACTATCGGAGCCGTCGCGACCATCACCGGGGTTGATCGCGTTGGGGTTTAGTTTCTCTCCGCTCTCACCAATCATGGAGCCCACCGCACCAGCAGCAGTGCCAGGGGCCACACCAAGTTCTAGGAACTTGTTATAGAGCATGAGTGCGTTGGGGCTGATGTTTTTAGCCATTCTTGAGCGCGGCCTTTCGTTTTTCTTATTAGTTAGTTCTTCTGGTAAATTTGGCCGTTGTACTCGAACCTGTCGCCCGGCTTGAGAGCCTGGAAACCGGGATCGTTGGGGCTGCTGAACTTGGGCACGCCAGCCGGGGCAGCAGGTGCACCAACGGGAGCACCACCACCGAGAGCGGTTGCGCGCGAAGCAGCCTCAGCGGCAGTTTTCTCACGCTCCAACTCGGCCGGGCTCTTCCACGGGCTGTGCATCTCGGTGAGGTCGGGAATCACCAAGTTGGGATCGATGCCGCCGATTTTGCCCGCAAGTGCACGCTGGTTGTCGCGCTGCTTCTCGTAAGTGCGGCGCTGATCCTGATACTTGCCGTCCATGTTCTTGAGGATTTTTTCTTTGTTCTCAGCGCTCATGCCGCCACCAGTGAGGGCCTGATTGATTGCCGCAATCATGCCTTCGGGCATGCTCTGCGTCTTCGTGCTGAGGGTGGCGATTTCGTTCTGGCTCACCACCGAACCCGGATCGTTCAACTTGTACCAGTCAAGCACCAACTGAGCCGTACCAAGGCCGCTATTGTCCTTGTAGGCACCGTCGAAGCCGGCACGGATATTCGTGGCAGCCAGGAACTTCTTGTTGTATTCGTTGGCGTTCCAAGTGGCGTTCATGTCCTTGGCGCGGTCATCGAACGTCTTCTTGTCGCCGCTCTGATCCTTCGCGGCCTGCTCCTTCATGCGCAGTTCGCTTTCGTTGTTCTGCAACAGCAACTTGCTGGGCAGTTCACCCGCGCTCCTGCCTGCGCTCTCGCTCTGCGCAACCTGACCCTTGGCAGCCGCGTAACCCGGTGCGGCGCTGATCGAGCCATCCGGCATCAGTACCTGACCGTTGGAGAATGCGTGCTTCTCCAAAGCCATGGCCTGTTCGTTCAGGGAATTGGCACGGGCATCGTAACCAGCAGCGCGAGCGCGATTGGCCTCTTCGTTGAGCGCCTTGATACGGGCCACCACCACAGCACCGGCATCGCCGGGTCGTTCGGCAGCCGGACCCTGTACAGGGGCCACAGGGGCAGCCGGGGCACCCGGAGTAACCGGGGCAGCAACAGGAGCCCTTGCCCCTGCAGGGGCAGCCTGCGGGCCAGGAACCTGCGCGGGAGGCGCAACAGGTGCAGCGGGAGCGGCAGGACCGGGAGCGGCAGGTACAGGGCCGGGCATCGCGCCGGGCGCGGTGTTGATCGCCGTGCTGCCAGCCGCGTTGGGGTTCACCGTGCCGTTGTACGCAGCACGAGCAGCCGCCTGCTGCGCGGCCTGCTGAGCCTGGATCTGATGCAGCGCGGTGTTGGCGCCCATGTTGCCGATTTGGGCCTTGAGGTACTGGCGCTTGAGACCGTCATCCTGCGAGCCCTGATAACTGCGGGCAAACGACTGCACGCCATCACCCAGCGCACCCAGGAAGTTCTGCGGGGTGTACGAGGGACCACCGGCCTTCATCATGCTGCCGCCGAGCGCGATGAGGCCCTGACCGAGACGCGAACGCTTCTCGGGGTCATCGAGACCAAGGCGGCTGAGGAAGCCGCCAACCGGGTTGGCGTTGGGGGCAGCACCATTGCCGCCGCCCATGCCGAGAAGATCGAGAAAACTCATTCCATGCCTCCGTTACTTGGCCATGAGGCCAGCAATGGAGCCAATCGCACCCATCGCCTGCGCACCGTTGTTCGTGTAGATTGGCTTAGTCTGTGTGCCGCTTGTGTTGTTGAAGCCGCCGCCATTGAGGATGTTGGCCTGATTAATGAGGCCGGTCCAAACAGCGTTCTGCTCGGCGTTCCACTTGTTGATGTCGTCCTGTAGGAACGCACCCTCACGCGCCTGCTGCGCCTGTCCCACGCCAAGTAGAGCCTGACTGTCCGCGTAGTCGTTCGCGCGTAGTCCCGGAGCCATACCGGCGGCCTGCAACTGCTGACCCACCTGCGCGTTCTGCGCAGCAGTCTGGCCGTTGGCAGCGTTCAACTGCACGCCGGCATTGCTGACCTTGTTCGCGAAGTCCTGATTTGCCATGTTGGCACCAGTGGTCATCGCGTTCATGCGGTTGGTGGTGTCGTACTTGTAGAGGTCGCCCAGCGCGTTCAGGTAGTTGAGGTTGTTGGTCTGCTGCGCAGCGCTCTGGTTGCCCAACTGGTTCGCCGCGCTCAGCCACAGGTTCGAAGCGTTGTTGCTGAGGTTGCCAGCGTTCAGCAGGGCAGCGTTATTGGTCTGCTGCTGCTGCGCGTCGATGTTGGCGACGTTCTGGCTGGCATTGATCATGTTCTTGGCAACGCTATCCGCGGTGCTGGCCTGACCAGCCAAAGCGTTCAAGCGCTGGCTCTGCTGGGTGTTGTCGATGTTGGCCCAGTTCTGGTTGGCCGAGATCGCGTTCTTCGTAGCGCTGTCCGAGAAGTTGCCCATGCCGGTGATGGCGTTGAGCCTGTTCTGCTGCTGCGCATTGTCGATGTTCGCCACGTTCTGGCTGGCGTTGACTGCGTTCTTGGCGATGCTGTCGGCGGTGCTACCCATGCCGGTGATCGCGTTGAGGCGAGCCTGCTGCTGCTGAGCATCGATGTTCGCGGCGTTCTGGTTCGCGGAGATGGCGTTCTTCGTGGCCGCATCGCTCGTGCTCGAAAGACCGGTGAGTGCGTTGAGACGTGCTGCCTGCTGGGCCTGATCCGTGCTGCTGAGGCTGTTGAGCGCGCTCTGCACGTTGCCAACGTTCTGGTTGTAGAAGTTGCCAATCGCGTTCTGAGCGTTCAACTGGTTGGTGCGCTCGTTATTATAGTTGTTGTACATGATGTTGCCAGCATTGGTGGCCATGGCATTTGCCGTGGTCTTCTCCGCATCGTTGCGGAGGCTGGCGTAAGCACCCGAGCCGAGACGGCCCGCAGCAGCCATGCGGCTGTCGATGCCCGGGGCGATGCTGTTGTTGAACTGGTCAACGAAACTCTGGTTGGCGTTCTTTACCGCCTGATCCAAGTAGGGGTTGGCATTCAGGAAATCGCCATTGGCAGTGCTCTGCAGCATACTGGCCGCAGGGTTGCCGTTGTTGGCGAGGAACGACGCGAATGCCTGCTGAGCACCCAGCGCGCTGTTCGTATAGCCGGTGGCGTTCTGGAAGCCCGCGATAGCCGGGTTGTTGCCGGCAGTGCCCGCGAGGTTGCGAGCCTGATCCAGGCTGCCGTTGGTGTAGCCCGTCTGACCCTGGAACGCGGCGAGTGCCGGGTTGGTGTTGGCGAGCGCGGCCGCATCCTGCGCGAGACCGAGCCCACTATTCGTGTAGCCGGTCTGTCCCTTGAATGCGTCCACAGCGGGGTTGTAGCCAGCGGTACCAGCCAGGGCCGCCGCGCTGCTGCCAGCCGCGTTGGTGTAGCCGGTGGCATTGGCATAGCCTGCCTGTGCCGGGTTGCTACTGGCATTGGCCGCAGCCTGCTGAGCCAGCCCCATACCGGCGTTGGTGCCGTTGAGGCCGTTGTTCATCAGCGCGTTGCCCGCGCTGTTGTTGATCGTGCCGGCTGCCGCTGCCGTGGCAGCCACACCGGGGTTATTCCACTGCGAGCCCGCCGCAAGCGCGTTCTGACCACCGAAGCCGTTGGCGAGGGCGCCATTGGCTACGCTGTTGACCATTCCCGAATACGGGTTGGCAGTTGGGTTCAGGCCCTGCTGTAGGCTCTCGTAGGTGCTCTTGGGCGTGCCATCGTAGGCACTGCCGGTCATCACACCGTTGGCCACGCCCTGAGCGTTGCCGTTGAGGACCGAGCCGTTACGGGCAATTGCCTCGATGTTCGCATAGGCGTCCTGTGTGGGCTTGCTCCAATCGATCACCGTGCTGTTCGGGTACGGTGCGGGAGCGCCGCTCTTACGAGCAGCCTCAGCGCTGGCGTAGAGATCAGCGTAGTAAGGCTGGGCGCCTGCCCACGGCTCAGTCTTCTGATTGCTTGTTACGGTTTCCGTGCGCGTACTGGTTCCCATGCTTACCCTGCAATTCTTTTAATCAAGTTGGTTGACTGAAAATCGTATCCAAGCGGACGCAACGCCCGCTCCCAGCCACGACGACCGCTGAGGATGATTGAGGTGCAGCCTTGTTCTGCTGCCCACTGCTCAACTACCGGACCGGCGATGTGCTCGATTTCCGAGAGATCGCCGGCAGCAAGGAAAATGAAGAGGCTCTTGTTGAATGGATTTTCGTTGATCTGCGTGACACCTGCGCTATTCGCGGTGCGCCACAACTGATAGTGGCCTCGGATCAGTTGCCCGATCAGCAGGGCTTCATTCACTCGTCCATCGCCGTGGGCAAGGGCTTCCAAGAGAATGTCGCGGCACTCAAGATAATCGGCTAGCAGAGCCTCCAAGCCATCAGCGTTGCAAAACTTTACGTTCAAACTGCCACCAAATAAGCGAATGTCCTGTCGGCCTGTGCAAGGTTACGGTGCGTGATAGTGAACGTACCGGGGCCATAAGCACTGATGAAGCAAGCGCCAGATGCCAGTTCCGCCGCTGCTGTGGGTGTCATGGGCGACAGCACAGCCGCGCTGTTGAAGCCCATGGGAAGTTCCGTCACCACGGTTTGGGTGGCGTTGATGGCAAGTGTTACCCTGCCTTTAACATTGGTCTTGCGCTCAAGCCGGTTTGTCTGATCGATAACCTGCTTGAGATCGCCATCTGCACGAGTTGCCATGCAGGTATTTATCTTGAGCCCGTGGGAACCGCGTCGATTTCCAATCCCATCGCCATGCTCCAACCGCCGCTCAGCGTGAGGCGATAACGGTGGTAGCGGGCATCGCTGCGCAGAGGGCACCAGCCATTCACGTTGATGGTGCTGCCCGTGCCGTACATGCCGGTCTGCTGCGGTGTGACCTTACCGGCCACCTGCACCGTGACATCGGCTCGACCGTGCACCTTGGGGCTTACGCCGCGCACGAGAGCCCTATCGCCCTGCACGCCTTGGATTTGCTGAGCCAGCAGCGCAGCCGTTGGGTACTCGCCGGTCTCGATGGTGGCGAGCATGCTGGGACCGCTGAACGAGTAGATCGTGCCTCGGTCGTTCATGGCGGCGAGGAACGCCCGACCACCGGCCCACACAGGGCTGTCCAGAGAAGCCGGTACAGCATCGAGGCTGCCGTAGCGGTCCAGCGCTGCCAACGTCTCGGGAAGGCTGAGGCTGTTAAACAGGAACTGCACTGGGCTTGCGCCCGTGCTCCATGCGCCCGTGTCGTAGTTGAAGATGAGCAGTTGGTCGGGCGTGAGATCGTAACTGTCGATGCTGGCATAGAGCCAAATCACCAGTTTGTTATGCGGATCGATGCTCACGGTCATGCGGTCAAAGCCGGCCTGATTGCTGTTGGCCTTGAACCAAGCGTCAATCTTGCCCTTACCGATGGGGTTGAGTTTGTCGTTCTCCATCATGTAGAAGCCATCTTCTCCGTAGAAGAAGATTTTGCCGTCCGCACTGATCACGCTTTGCGGGATCGCGCATCCTTTGTTCTGGTAGATTGTCTTGAACTCGAAGATGGCAGGCGAGCCCACATAGACCATTTTCACGATCTGGCTCTCGAGCAGCACGGTGCCCTCTTCACCGCCGATAACAGCCTGCACCGGGCCACCGCCTAGGATGTCCTGAAAGTCTGCCTGCGTGGTGGCGCTGAAGTTCCAATCCATGGGGTTGCCGATGGCGCTCCAACGAACCCGATAGGGAACGGCACCGTCGAAGGCATCGAAGGTATTTCCGACGAGCACGAAGTCGCGCAGCGTGGTCACGTATCGGGCCTTCACCAGCGTGGTGAGGTCGCCGAATCGGGTGCCCGTGGTGGCGTTGATGTACTGAGGCGGATCGCTGTAGTTGGTGCCCACCACGAGCCCATAGGCTTCTGTGAAGCGCCAACCCTCGATCTCGGCCGTGTTGTAGCCGGCCGGGCGGCTGATGTCGGTCCAGTTGGCTGTGCCGGGGTCCTGGGTGAACAGTTTGCGCTGGCTGGCCGCGTAGACGTGGGCGTTGCGCAGGTTGTCCAGCAGCGAGATAGCCGCGTAGGGGCGGCTGGGCAGGCTCGTAGGAGCATACTGCTCAGGGCTCGGGAACGGCTTGTAGAATGGGCCGCTGCCGGGGATCACGTTGTGGGCGCGGGTAACGCCGGGATTGTTGAGCGCGGGCTGGTCGGGCAGCCATTCACCGAACGGCACATTGAGGCTCATGCGAACCTCCGTGTCTGCAAGGTGCTGCCGCTGAAGGAGCCACGAGCGTGATCCGCTGCGAGGTTGCCCAGTGCAACGCCCAGCAGGGTGGCGTAACTGGCCTGCTTCTCCTGATCCTGTGCCCAGATCGCGTACTCAACGAGCACCGCATAGAGGTACACATCGGGGAAGGTGCTCAGCAGCCAGTTCGTGGGGGTGGCCTCGGTGAGCGCTGGCACGCGGGCATAGTAGGTGAGCGCCACGACCAAATCCTTGGCCGGGCGGCTCTGCAACCGGATGGTGCTGCCCACGATCGCGTATTGCTCGGTTTCGCCAGGGGTGGCGTTGAGCGCGTCGATGCTAGCCAGGGTGAGCGGCTTGTGGTTCACTTTTAGTGAGCGGCCTTCTTGGAAGTCCGCAGGCAGCGGGAACGAAGCCGCATCCCGTGCGACCGCGATCTCGACGTGCTTCTCGCTCAGTCGATGTTTCACGCTGCTGGCGAACTTGCTCTCAGCCAGGGCGATCAGCGTGTTAATGGGCAGATCACTGCGGACGGTGTAGTCGGCTACAGCAGCCTTGAGTTCGAGGATATTCGCCAGGGCCATGCTTACACCTTCAAAGTGTTGGTGCGCAGGTGTTGGAAGTCGCTGTCGTTCAGGCGACGCTTGAATGCTGCATCGTCATCGAGGATGCCTTGCTTCTGCCAATCCCAATACATGCCGGTCGGGATGGTGGCCACTTGGACCATTTCGCCAAGGCCGCTGCTCTTACTGAAACTGGCCTGAGCGCTCTTGTTGGCGTCCAGTACCGCATCGACCTTCCACTCGGTTTCGATGATGAGGTGTTCGCCGGTACGGATAAACCAAACGCGCTTATCGGGAGTGTCCTCCCATAGGATCTTCTCGCTCACTGAAACACCTGCAATATGAAATCAAATAAAAATGGGGAGAGCCCAAACGGCTCTCCCCGCCCCATCAATGATTAGGGCTGAACGTCTGCAATCTTGGCGTTGCCGAGTTCGTTCTTGCTCTCCAGGGTCCACTCGGTGAGCAGTGCCTTGCGGTCTGCGTCCGAGGTCTTGGCGAGGTCTTCGGTCTTCATCGCACGCAGCGTTGCGATGGCCCACAGGCTGGGATCGAACAGGATCACAGTGCGGGTGCGCATGTAGCGGTACGGGATGATCTCGTGGCGGCCGAAATCGCTCACGTACACGTCAACGCCAGCAGTGACGGTCTGGTCCTTGCTGAGGGTGTACTTGGTGGCGTTGCCGGTGAAGCCCGAGATGGCCTGCTTGAGAGCCGGGCCAACGATGACCTTCTTGATGTCACCGCCGTTGGTCCATGCCTTCTGGATGCCATCGCGGAACATGGCCTCGGTGAGGGTGCGTGCGGTGCCATCGGTGGGGGCAGCAACAGTGCCGGCGCTGTAGCCGGGAGTTGCACCACCAGTGCCAGCGAGCACGTTGGTAGCAATCCAACTCTCCATGCCGGCGCTGCGACGAGCAACACCAGCACCGCCCGGATCGCTGGCGCTATTGCCGACGATGGCAGCCTCGATGTCACGCTTGAGTTCCACGCCGGCCTTGGCGACCTGACGACCGAACTCGTTGTTGGTGCCTGCGGTGTTCACGGCCTGGACGGTGCCGCTCACGTTGATCACCTTCTGGCTGATCTGGGTGTAGTTGCCCAGACGCACCGGGGTGGTCAGCGCAGTGTCCACGAACTCGGCGCCCTCGGCCACAGCGTTGCCAGCGTTGGCAGCGTTCAGGGTCTCGGTCAGGAACTCGTGACGGGTGTTGGTTGCCTTCTTCTTTTCGAGCAGGCTGTAAACCGGGGTCTCCTCGGGGGAGATGTTGTTGATCACATTTGCGAGGTCTTCACGGACGTGAAGAACGTTGCTGGTAACGAGAGTGGCCATTTGCTGGCTCCTTATTATTGGGCTCTCTAATTCTTGTGTTAGAGTAGCCTGCTGATGATGCTTGCAGCGTCATCGACACTGCCGGTTCGTTTGAGACGCGCCATCTGGTTCTTGTGATCAGTCTGTGCGAGCGTTGCCTTGCCGGTGGTGACACCGGGCTTTGCCAGCGGAGGCTTGCTTGCCACTGCCTGTAGGGTCTTGGGCTCCTGTGCCTTCATGCGACGAAAACGCATTGCGTCGTACATGAGGCTGAAAAGCCTAGCATCCGTCACCTGCTGCAACAGTTCTTCGGGCAAACCCACCTCGTTAACGGCGAAGTTGACCAATTCTGTGCTTGCGGGCGAAACTTTACCCTCAGCAGTACGGGCAAACTCAGGGTGCATGTGCACCAAGTTATTGTATGCCTCTGCCTGTGCCTGAGCGATTGCTGCCTGACGCTGAGCGTTGGCTGCCTGCTCGTGCTGTGCGCGCAACTGCCTGACCGCGTTGAGGTCAGATAGACGCTTGTTCCACGCTTCCTTCTCGACCGCGTATTGAGCCGGGTTGTCCTCGGCCAACTGCTGCCAATTGGGTTCCTGTGGGAAGTGGTCACGCAAGTTCTGCTCCACAGTGGAGAGGTACTGCATGGCCTGCGCATTCAGTTCTGCTCGAACCTGACTTTCGGCGTGCTGGCGCTGTTGTGCCAGTTCCTGGGTCTTGCGCGTATAGTCCGACTGGCGAAGGTAGCCGCTCTTGAGGTCTTTGACCTTGACGCGCTCTCCGTTCACCTCAACCTCGGTGTCCTCACTAATCGTGTGGGTCTCGGTTGCTTCGGGCTCTGCGTCCTCGGTGGGCTGCTCTACCTCGTCGGTATCCGTTTCCGGGTGTACCTCGGTGGCGTCTGCATCCTCGTGGGACGGTACTTCAGCCTCAACGGCCGTGGTTTCAGCATCAGCAGCATCGTCGTTACCGAACAATGCAGTGATCTGGCTTGCTGCCTCGGGCAGCGAAAGACTTGCAGTCCCCTCAGCGGGGTTATTGCTGTCTGACATCGGTTCCCCCGATTGTTATTTGTTGCTGTTCTATTTAGTGGGTGAGGCCGAAAAGCCCGCGCTTACGAGCCTCGGTGAGTGTTTCCAGGGCGCGCTTGTCGATTTCGCCGCTGGCAATGGTGCGGCCTACAAACTCATCCACCTTGGAGAGCAGCCCCAGCATGAGGTAGATGCGTTCGCGAGTGGCGGTGTCACCGGCTGCGGTCTTGGGAAACGCATCCATGAGCGCTTCCCTGACCTTGTTCCATGGCTCCCGAAATGCAGGATCGTTGTAATACTGCTTGTAAAGTTCAGCCTTGCGAATGTTGTCTTCCATGTGCTCTCCTTAACGCGGGTCTTTGATCTGCGGCTGAGTGTTCTGCTGAGTCATCATCTGGAATCCCTTGAGTTGCGTTTCCACACCAATCTCCTCACGACGCAAAGCCATCTCTTGCTCGAATTTATACTTTTCTAGTTCCATCTTAGCCTGGAACTCCTCGCGCTGCATCTGTAGGTTCATCTCAATCTGCTGCTGCTTCATCTGCATTTCCATCTGCATGCGCTGCGCTTCCATCTGCATCTTGGCCTGAGCAGCCTGTGCCTCCGGGTCGGGCTTGGAGGGAGGTGCACCCTGCGGCTGCTGGCTCTTGGCAGGGTCGTTCCAGAAGCGCTCGGCGTTCTTGAAGCCCGAGTTCTCCGCGATCAGCGCCAGGGTGTTGAAGATTTTGCCCATGTCCGTGATGGGGGCCTGAGCCTGTATCGCGGTCATCTGCTGCTGTAGGATTGCGTTCAGCGCAGCCAGTTTCTGCGGCTTATCGGTGATGCCGAAAGTGATGTTGGCCTTGATGTCGAGGTCCGGGTTCCACTGGTCGGTACCGTAGGGAACCCAGCGACCGCGCAACTTCACGGTCATGGCCTGCGTGTCTTCCATGTGGCCAACGAGCAGGCTGGTCACGAGGCGGAAGAGGTAGCGATAGCCGGTCTCAGCGAACATGCGGGCGATCAACTCCACGCGGAGTTGGCTCATGGTCTGGCGCTGGCTGCTGGCGGTAGCCGTGGTGTTCTGCAGTTGGGTGGGGTCCACGCCCATGAGGTTGGGACCGACGCCCGTGCGGTGCTCGATGCTCTGGTTGAGCATGTCGATGACACCGAACGCCTGACCGCCCACGAACGGGGTGGTGGCGAACGAGAGTGCGTCCTTGTCCTTGACCCTGATGATGCTGTCGGGGCCGCTGTTGAGGAGGTCATCGATGTTGACGCCTTCCACGTCCGCGATGCGCTGCGGGCGAAGCACCTGCGTGAGGTTGTCGTTGATGCCTCGCATGAACATGCTCTTGAGGCGCTGATCCTTGCCGACCAGATCGCCCGTGCTCATGCCGTTGAGGGTGTTGGGCATCATGTACGGCACGAAGGCCGCGAACGGGGCTAGTTCCACCTCCTCGTGCGCCAGCAGCACCGCGCCGCTGGCCGGGTTTCCACCAATAGTGAGGCGCAGCAGTTCGCGAACGCCGTCGCCGTTGGCGTCCATGCGCATAAAAATCTCGTAGAGGTCCACGTCGGGCTCTACGTCGTTGGTGCCGTCGGTGTGGCCCTGGTCCTTGTTGCGCTCCTGCGCATACGCGCTGGTATCGCCACCGCTGGCCGGGATGCGAGCAACCTTGGACGCGTCGTAGCCCATCTCGGTTAGTTCGGCGCGCGCGATGATGCGCTTGAAGCCCTGTAGGTCGGCTGAGATGCCGCCGGTCTGGTAGTCGAATTGGGCGTCCTTGCTGACGAAGAAGTCCTCGGGCGGCACCACCTGGATGCGAACGCGGCTGCGCACGCGCGCCTCACGAATCTTGAGGTCGCGCATCTCCATGCCGGGGATCATCTCCATGCCGGGAATGGCACGGGGCTCACCCGCCTCTAGGATTTCGTGCTGCTCGCTCTCCTCGTACTGCACGGCGAGATCGTTGGGCACGCCTTCCAGCACCTGCGCGGGCTTCCAGCGCTTGTCCTTGTAGAATTCCGCGGTGACGATGCCGAGGCCGCCGATGAGGCCGTTCTTGAGCCAATCGTGCAGCACCAGGGCGTGGTTGTTCTCCTGCGTGACCACGAAGTTCACGACATCGGTCTGCTGCTCGGCTAGCGCCTCGTCCTCGGGACCGGTGGGGGAGAACTGAACCACCTTCTCCTGACCGTCGAACAGGGCCATGAGATTGGCCAGCGTCCACTCAACGTTGTCGAACGTGTCGCTCGTGACGTATCGGCTGCGCCCGACGATCTGCTCGTCCCCGGCAAACTGATCGCGATTGTACAGTTCCAGGCCAGTGACACGCTTCTGTTCCAACGTGCCCAGCGTGTAGTTTTGGGTGTGCGGGAATGCCGTTCCCACACGATCAAGCATGTCCTGCTCGCTGAGAGGCTTTACGATAGCGCTATCGGTCTTCTTGGTTGCTTCCTCTTCCATCAGTACCTTTCATGTGCGGTAGGTCCGCATCTTTTTGTCAGACGATGTTCCAGCCACGGTTGATGGCGATTGGCTTGTTCCAGGCATATTTACCGTAATGGGTGTTCCTGGCGTCGCTCGCGAAGGTGAGGCACAGCGCATCCGCGATGTCAGGGCTCTTTCGGCCCAGTTTGCGAATGTCTTTCTTGCTCTGCACTTTATGCTTGAGCCCTTGGAACTCGTATGAGGGCAGGCACAACTCGCTGATGAGCACTGGATCATTGGGGATGCTCACGTTTCCGGTTTCGAACCATTCGCGCGCCCGGAACCACAGTTCGTCGCGCAGGCTCACGTAGCGGTCGGGATCGCGCGGCTTATGGGAGACGATGACTTCCTTGACCGGCAGTCCCATGGTGCGCAGTAGGCCCGCGATGCCGTGACCCACGCCGATGCCGTCAACGCAGATCTCTGCGGGCTGGTCTTTCTTGGGGGTGCGGTCGAACTCCTCGCGCACTCGCGCAGCCAACTGCTCGGGCAGCATGGTGCCGTACACGATGGGCGGCCCCATCATGAGGTTGTCGCGGCGCTTAATCAGCACCGATCGATCCTTGCCGGTGCCGCTGGGATCAAAGCCCCACACCACGGGGAACGTGGGCTGAGGAACCACCTCGCGGTCGATGGCCTCGACAACGATGTCCCTCGGGATAACGCCGTCTTCGTCCTCAAGCGGGAACTCACCCAGCACCTTCACCCGGTACTCGTTGGAGCCCACGCCGCCGAACGAAGCCGTGATGCTCCTCAAGCGCTCAGCGGTGATACCGGGGTTGTCGGTGAGTTTGCCGTGGACCGGCGTCCACTCCTTGCTGATCTCAGGGTGTTCCCAAGTGTCAAAGAAGAAGCCGCTCGTTCGTGAGGGGTTGCTGATGATGCAGAGTTTGGGGTTTGGATCCGTGAAGATGTTCTGCAACTCCGCGAACACTTCATCGGGCACACCCGTTGCCTCGTCTACAAACACAAAGTTGTTTTTCTGGTGAATTCCACGCGCAGTCTCAACGTTGTCTTTGTTGGCTAGGCGTGTTTCCGCGAATGCTCCAGTTGGGTTATCGCGTCGGTAAATCTTGGTGGCTGTGTAATCGAGGTGTTCCTTCAGGTACGGAGGCAACTTCGCATAGAGGTTGCCGACCTCTTTCCAGATACCTGCTTTGATCTGGTCCTCACTTGGACCAAAGATCGTCACCTGCACGTCGTTGTGTGTGATCAGCGCCCAATGGATCAGCACGGCCATGGAAAACGTCTTGCCGAAGCCGATACCGCCTCGGAACGTGATCTGGCTGTTGCGCTGATATTTGGTGACGAACTCCACCTGCTTGGGGTTCAGCGTCGTACCAAAAGCCTGTTGTGCAAAGAACGAAATATCGTTGCGGAACTGCTCTAGCAGCAGCACCAAATCGTCATTGGTTGCCATAAGATACCATTATCTCTGAAACTATGGTATTTATGCAAACTTTACCTTTTTTGCTTTTCGAGCCGGATTTAAGGAAGGCCTAATCAGGCAGATGGTAATCATGGCACAGGAGGATGCCATGCAAATGAATTTCACAAAGACACTGAATATTATTACCGGACTTATTTGCATCGCAATCGCTGTGCGTGTGGTTCAAGCATATATGCCAACCTCTAGCGCGCCCAAAACAGTGGCCCAGCAGTCGGCAAATGAAAGTGGCTTCAGAGAAAGTAGCCCCTCCCGCAACATTCAGCCGGCTATGGCTAAGCAGCATGTTGAAGATAGCACTCTGTCGATATTCAAGCCGGGAACTTATTATTACATAGCGAACCATAAAAGCGATATATCTCTAAAGCAGATCGCCTCTTACTGCTCAAAAATCGAGAAGTTCGATAAATTTGGAATGCTCGGCTCATTGTCTACAGGGCCTGAATACGGTCCTCTGGCTGAACTTGTCAGAGCGAACGGCTATGACCGGATCGAAACGACCACTGGATCTGACGGCCTGTGCAGAGTTAATATTGGAATATCGGGCATTTACAATGGTAAAAGTTATAAATTTAGGAAAAGTTGCCTTCTCACAGCAGTTCGCATCGACGATGATGGGGCGGTTGCCGCTAAATCTCTCAATATGTACGACTGTGACTAAAATGACCAAATCTCGATCAGAAAAAGATCGTACGAAAAATAGAGCCGTCAATCAGATTTCTTGCTCTGTAACTCCGTGATGGTGCTGAGCGTGTCGCGGATGACGCGCTGAACCTCTTCCTCGCTCTCTGTGATAGCGCCGCGGTTAAGCCAATCGGCACTCAGCGAGCCCGTGGGCAAACCCTGCGGGCTCACCTGTCCGCACGCGATTTTGAGGTCCGTGCCGTTCTTGTCGAAGCGGCTGCGCAGGTAACTGCTCTTGATGTCCTCGACGTGCCACAGCCCGCATGCGCCTTCGCGGTTGCCCAGCGGAAACATCACGATCTGCAATTCGCTGCTGAGGCTGGCCGGCACGCTCTGCGCTCCGGCGATGTCGTAGTCCACGCCCGGCTTGGGATACACACATACGGCGCTGGTGTAGCGCCAGGGAAGCGGATTGCTCGTGGTGGGCGTACTCTCGCCGCTGTAGCGGAAGTAGATCAGGCGATGAGCGCTGATGCGCTTGCCCACGTTCTCAACGAGATTGCAAACCTCGTCCTCTTTGCGGATGTCCTTGCGGGCCTTGGTAGCCTGCTGCTCAAGCACGGTGCTGCTGCTGGCCGGCAGTAGGCCCACTAGGGCAGTGCGAAAGCCCTCGTTGGCGTAGGAGGCATAGCCGAGCGCTGCCAGGGCAAGGATCGCGGTCACGATTAGTGAGGACACTGGGCTGCGCTGGAACACGCCCACGATGCTGCCGAAGGCGTTAGCGACGGCGCCGGGGTCTTGGTAGGCGGGCTTGCTGCTGCGCTTGGGCTTGCTCGCGGGTGCCTGCTCGATCTCATTGCAGGTGTTATCGTTTTCGTCGGCCACCTGCGGTCCCCCTGTAAGTCCTTTCACGTATTTATGCGGGGGCAGCAAAATCGAGTGCTTTGCAGGGCGGGTAATAATGGTTAGGCATGAAGTGCTGACTACGTCTTCCCCCCTCAGACCGGTCAGCCCTCGGCGAGCAGTTTGACCTGTCATCGCTGCTCGCCGAGGCCACAGACAGAAAAGGCCCCTTATGGAGGCCTAGCGGGAGGAATGAACGACGCCCGGATTGGTGCGTTGGTGGCACCAACGCCACTCACATAGATCAAGCGTGCCGACATGAGCCAATCGCCGGATGCATCTTCCCCCTACGCCCTTGTGGTGGATGATGACGGGCTGATCCGCATGGATGCCATGGACATTCTGGAGGATGCCGGCTTTCACACCTTCGAGGCTGCCGATGGCGACGAGGCTATGCACCTGTTGGCGCAGCAGCACGGTGTGATTGTGCTGCTATTCACGGATGTTCAGATGCCTGGAACCCGCAACGGCTTTGCAGTGGCCCGGGAGACGGCTCGTCAGTGGCCTCACATCTCCATCGTGGTGGCGTCGGGTCATGTGCAGCCGGGGCCGGATGATCTACCCGATGGGGCCGTGTTCATCGGCAAGCCATTCACAGCCGAGATGGTGCACGACCACCTGCAGGAGATTCTACCTGACGGACAAAAGCCGGAGCCGCTGCGCCGCATGGCCTAAGGTGATGCACTCGCTCATGGCTTGGCCGTAGCGCGCTCCTCACACGCTACGGCCCTTGATTACATTCTCGCTGCTTTAGTTGGTCTTTCGGATCCTCGTGCTGCCCTGCATGCGTTCGCTGCGGGCCTTGCTGTTGGTGGCGATCTGAGCCTTGAGCGCGTCGCTGCCCTCGATCACCTGCCGCGCCATGGTGAGCCGCTCGATGACCTCATCGAGATCGGCAGCCTTGAACCACTGGTGCTCGCCGAACTTGAGCCCCTCGCGGCCGATCTTGAGCCGGTAGCCGCTGCCGTCGCGCTTGAACCAGGCCACGCGGGCGTTGGTGTCCTTGCCCTCCTTGGCCTCCTTCGCCAGCGCGATTTGCCGGTCGATCTTGCGGAAGAACACCGCAACGGGGTCGCGATCCGTGATGGTGGGCTGGGCCGGGGCAGCGAAAGCGATGAACTGATCCATGAGAGACTTCGTAGCCATGTGTGCTAGTCCTTGATCCTGTTGTGCGCGCCGTTTGCGCCACATCTTCTGGCTACAGCCGCTAGCCACAGGATCAACCGAAGAAACGCCAGACTAGAAGAAAACCGCATCTGCACGCTGTTCTGCGTAAATACACGACAGCAGGCCAACGAGCAGGAGCGCCATGGCAACAATCATCCGCGTCAAGATCGCGAACGGACACCGCCCACAGGTGGACGCCATCGTGGACGCCAACCCCGGCATCACCCCGGATCAGGCAGCACAGCAGTGGGTGGCTCGGCGCTATGGGGATTGGATCAGCGCCAACATCACAGAGGCATTCTCGTTTCGCGCGGTGAGCATCGTGCAGTTCGATGTGATGTTCTCGGCTGAGGAGCACGCCAGGGAGTTCCAGCGCCAGATCGGCGGTCAGGAGGTTGCCGATGGCGCGTAAGCAGAACGAGCCCGAGGCCTGCAAAGCCAGGGGCTTCCAGAAGGGTCGCAGCGGCAACCCCAAGGGCCGGCCGCCCATCATCCGCGAAGTGCAGGAGATGGCCAAGGAACTCACCCCAGCGCTGATCAGCAACCTCTTCGAGATCGCCACGGACGACCGGGCGAATGCCAGCGCCCGAGTGCAGGCGAGCGTGGCGCTGCTGGACCGGGGCTGGGGCAGACCCAAGCAGAGCGTGGACGTGAAGGTGGACCACAATGCGAGCGGGCTGGCGAATGCGATTGCGGCGGCTCAGGAGCGCATGCGGCTACAAGCGGTCGAGCAGCAGCAGGCCGCGAACATCATCGAGGGCGAAATCATCTCAGACGAAATCGCATCGATCGCCAAGCCTTGATGCTGCTCGAAGCCAGGGTCAATCAACACCCAATGCCGCGCTCGTGGCTATCTCGCTCGCTGAGGCGAGGAATCGCCCGGCGAGAGTTTCTTTGACGAAGCACCTCCGTGCGTGACCTTCGCCGCCCATTCCTGATCCGATCGTGGACCGCCAGCAGCATCTGTAGGGCCCTGCAACTCGCCTGGGGCTAGGTCCGTGACACGTTTCCAAGCCTGCGAAGCGCAGAACACCAGCATGCAGCCCTTCACGGTCAGGACCGAGGGCTTCTCGCTCCACACCGTGACATCATAGGACTTGCCGTTGTCAGCGTTGTAAATTTTGCCCTCGAAGTGCCCTTCGCTGTTGGGCTTCAATCCGAGCAGCATTTGATGGCCGAGTTGAGGACGAGCCTGCTTGGCTGAATCTGGGTTGTAGCGGTCGATTTTCGGCTTGCCGTTTTCATCTAGTGGTTGGCTGCCCCATACAACGAAGCCGCAGAGGCGGGCTGGATCGGAAGCGCACGGTTCGGTCCGAACGCGGGCACGACTGTCCTCTGTGAGCCAAGTTCCAACCGGCACAACCGGAGAGGCAGCATAACATCGGGCACTCGCGAGAGCCCCGGCCAGAACCAGAGCGGCGGTGGTGAAACGGGCGAGGATTGTGGTCATTCCGGCACCTTCAGACTGATGCGGTCAGTCGTGTAAGGTTGGAGCATGGTCCATGGTCAATGGGGTAGGTCGTGCTGATATCCGAGTTCGCCCGGGCAACGGGCCTGACAACCGACACCGTACGCTTTTACATCCGCATCGGCCTTCTTGAGCCCGGCAAAAGCAGCAAAGGCGGTCGCACCCCTTACAGCATATTCACGGACGATCATGTCAAACTGATGCAAGAAATCCGCGCAGGTCAGATGCTGGGACTATCCATTCAGCAAATGCTTGCTTTGAAGAAAGAGCAAGATCGAGGAGATCTATCGCCTGAGCGCGGCACGGAGATTGGTGTTGCTCTCTTGAAAGAACTCGAAAGAAAAGCGAAACACTTCCGCGGATTAGCAGACTGGCTCAAAGCCTCGATTGAATGGGAGGACAATGGGCGCCTCGGACAACGGCCACAGATGCCCACGATAGAGAAAATTTAACTGCATCGACTTTTGATAGTCGCAATAGCACGTCAAGCCAAAAGGTTTTTGGGCAACCACGAACCATTCACAGACAGAAAAAGGGGGGGGGGCCCCGTTCGGTTCATATGCCCTGTTCGGCCATCTCCTGATCGGCTACCCGGTCGAGCAAGCGCTGCACCGAAGTGGGATGCCACTGTGCTCCACGATTAGTGAGGATGCCCCGCGCGTTGAGCGCCCGGCAGATGCCTCGCACGCTGTAGATGCCCGCACAGCGCAGTTCCTCGATCATGGGGGTCAGGGAGCGGGCAAAGACGTCTGCCCCTGTACGGGCTTCTCTGGCGAGCCGTGACGTATCCGGCGTACCTAGCCGCACCCCGCGTGCCCGTGCTGCTGCCAGCGCTGCCCGAGTGCGTTCGCCGATGGCCTTGGCTTCCTGCTCCGCCACCGCTGCCATGATGTGAAGCGTGAATGTGTTGGCCGTGGGCATATCCACGGCCACGATGTCCACGCCGCTCTCCATGAGGTTGGCGATGAACGCCACGTTGCGTGCGAGGCGGTCGAGTTTCGCGATCACCAGCGTGGCCCGCTCCCGCTTGGCCAGGGCCAGCGCAGCGGCGAGTTGAGGACGAACCACGCGCTTGCCGCTCTCCACCTCCGTGAACGCTGCGAGCGGTTCGGCTTTGCAGTGCGCGAGCACCGCTGCCTGTTGAGCCTCAAGCCCAAGACCGCTGGCTCCCTGCTTGGCCGTGCTCACCCGGTAGTATGCGACGTACCTCACGATCCTCTCCGTGTACGAACTATACGTGCGTTTAGTTCGTGTACATTCGTGCCCGTGGCTGTGCGAGTGAAGAATTCCGCTGGTAGTGCGAAATCTTCGGTTGATTGCGAATTCAAACGGCTATTCAATCGACATAACAAGGGGCGAACAAGGCCCTCGGGGCACTTGGTACTAGACCTTTCCAGGCGCCGCTCTAAATTGTTCAAAACATTGATGTCTTTTCGCAGTTTTCTGCACTTCTCGGGTGCAGGAGACCGCTTCGCCATGAGCGAACCAGAACCGTAATACGGCCGTGGTGTTATAGGTGCGGAAATCGTACCTTATCGGTGGTTCTGCGTGCCTTGCCCGTTGAGTTGTATGGTACGCTTGCATCTGATCCTGTGTTGAAGCGATTCAACACACCCACGTTTCAAGGTGCACCGTGCTCCCATTCGTCGGCGACTTGAATCCAATCAAAGATTTCATCTTGCCCCTACTGGTGGGATGGCTCGGGGCTTTCACCTTCAACTACTTTGTCAACGTGTTCAGGACTCGAACCAAGTTGCTGGCTCGCAAGCGCATCCGTAAGGAAATCGGGCGCGGAATGGTGGTTGTAGCAGCAGACATGGGAGGAGGCCTCACTGCCCACATCCTATTGCGGTTGTCGCACATGATCATGCTCTGCACTGCATTCCTATTCACGGCCAGCATTGCCTTGCAATACTATGGTTCGATCATCAATGGCTCCACCAGCAGCATTACCGCCCTCTTCCCAATGTTTGCAATTTTGTGTGGCGTCATCATGTACATGATCAAATCAGCGCACGATGAAATATCGGAACTAACGTTTGCCAACATGGACCCGATGAGGTTTATCGACAAACTAGAGCGCAAGATCAGTCCCGAGTATGCGGAGGAGTTTGCAGCGGAAATTGAGCGGCTAAGGATGCTTGCCGATCATCTCGTACTTCAACGCAAGGGGCGAGTGTTAACCGAACTAATGGCCGGCAAGAGGATGGAGAGAGACATGGCAGAAGGCATTGGCCAGCAGCCGCCCGAGACTGAGCCGGCCAGACAGTCTGCCGATTAATGCTCGTTCTCAGTAGGGTGCAGCAGTCACCAGCATGGCATCGCCCTGGCTATCAAGGCGTTCGATAAAGGGTTCACCCGCAAAGCGATTGCCAAACACCAATTCCATGGCTTCGGCAAAGTCTTCCCGACCCCACACCATGAAGCCGCTCCACTGCACCAGCCACGGCCTCTCTTCGTGGTACAACGTGTGAGCCAAGCAGTGCGCCACGCTGTCCCAATCGCCCACCACTTCCGGATCGATGCCTCGCAAAGCCGAGCAGGCTTCTACTACCTTGGCGACTCTGTCTGCCTGCTGCTGGCTGTACCGGGGGATCAGCAGATAGTTGCGCATCATCCGCTGTGCCCGTTCGTGGGTCACACCCATGCGGGCTCGTAGCGCCAGCGCTTGATTACGGGTGAAATCCGTGGATGTGTCAGTCATGATGCCGCTCTTATCCTGATGAATCAGACCCGGTTGTTAGCCGGGTCTCTATTAAGCGGATTAATTGGGGATCGTCAGTTTGGTGCGCATCAGCCATCTCCTGGCTTCTCTGTGGCTGCCCAGTAGTTGGCACCACACGGGCTCAGGAAATGCCCAATCACCTCGCTGGAAGTCATTCACGGTCATGCCGTTCTCGGCGGTATCGCCGTCGTAGGCCAACCAGCGCACCCGCAGCCGAAAGTCTGAATTCTCGGCTGTCCCACACAACGACAGTTGCAGAATGTTGCCCAAGTAATGTGGATGGTTGTCGCCCTCGCTGTCTTCATCGCTGCCCAAGCGAATTTGGAGTTCGCACTCCGCCAGAGTGAATGAGCCGCCGCACATCGCGAAACTCACCCTGTTCACCTCCCCGTACACCCTTCTCTCCTGCTGCACCTGCACCTTGTTGGCCGTGAGCACCTGCGGTAGCCAATCCTGGCAGTTCCAGAGACCACTTTCGTCCCGCTCTTCGCCCGTCAAGTTTCTGTTGCGCAGCCCCCGGATGAAGTGGGTGATCTCCTGGCCCAACTTCTTGGCTTCTTCCTTTTGAGCGCGGTGGAAATCCTGCGCCTGCTGAGGGGTCATGTTGAGGTAATCGTCTACGTCATTGGTCATGGGTGTGCGTTCCCTGAACTGAGGGTTGCGGGCTTCAGTATTCGTGAGGGATGACTCCGAAGCGCAGCGCTCGGCTGTCCCTCGTGCAAACGTTGGGCTGCAAGCCCATGCATCGTTCGTGATGCTAAAATACTCGCCCCACATCATCCCGGCAACTGTAGTTTTGCATAACTTAGGAAGTTGCAGCCAATTAAGTTAACCCAGCAATGCTCAAACTCCGACGACCATGAGTATAGGTGCTCGGTTCATGGCTGGATGCCCCAGGTGAGTTTGAACATCAGCGCGTCCGAGCGCGCGTCAAACTCCACGAATAGTGAGCGGGTGAATGAGAGATCGCCCGTGCGGGTTTGATCGAAGCCAAATCGGTTGTCCCCGCGCAGCGCCGGGTTGGTGTTCAGCCACTCCAGTATCTCCCCGCGCATGGAGCCCAGCACGTATTGGTCCGGGTTGTAGCAGGGCCAGTTCATGTCCCAATCCATCATCGCTTTGAGCAAGCCGTAGTCGTCGGGGCTGGCTGCGGCTTGTGCGGTTTCGTCGTGATGCTCGATCTCAAATACAACTCGGTGATTCATGGGCAGGATCTCCATATTCCCGCACATATTTATCCTGCACCTGCAAAATCGCGCTGATATCGTCGCTGATATTTACGCTTGGTGCTGCGATCGCGATAACTCAAAACAACGGCCCTTTGACAAGCACAACTTGGGATATCAAATCTTACTCACGTTTCCGTGATCGCTTTTGTTTGTTTATCAAAATATAATTTTGCCATTCAGTCTTTCATCCATACAAAATTAACACGTTGATGCAACATAATGCGAGCATTCCAAGTGCTTAGTTCGCAGCAAGACGCCGTCACGACCAACGTTGGGGCAAAGCATTAGTCATGTCTTGGTTTGATTTCCGCAACTCCGATGCGAAATTTGCTGCGCTTGAACGTTCCCAAGCCATCATCGAATTCGCTACTGACAGCACAATCTTGACGGCGAACTCCAACTTCTTGGAGGCGATGGGATACACGCTCGACGAGGTCGTGGGCCGAAAGCATGCAATGTTCGTGGATCCGGCTGAGCGGGATAGCCACGATTATCGAACCTTCTGGGACGACCTTCGACGCGGCTCCTTCCACGCGCGTGAGTTCAGGCGGATCGCAAAGGGCGGGCGGGAGGTGTGGATCCAGGCCTCTTACAATCCGATCCTTGATAGGCGGGGCCGCGTTGTCCGCATCGTCAAACTGGCTGCCGATATCACTGCACAGAAGCGGCAGAGCATTGTGGCCACAGGGCAAATTGCAGCCATCAACCGTTCACAGGCCGTCATCCAATTCACCCTGGACGGCGTCATCACGGATGCCAACACAAACTTCCTGACAACGATGGGCTATGGGCTCGACGAGATCAAAGGTCGGCACCACAGCCTGTTCGTCAGCCCATCCGAGCGCGAAAGCGCGGCCTATGCATCGTTCTGGCAGGCTTTGGGCGCGGGCGAGTTCCGCTCCGGTGAGTTCCAACGGTTCGACAAGCGCGGCCGTGAAGTCTGGATCTACGGCTCCTACAATCCCATCCTTGATGGAACTGGTAGGCCCTGCGCGGTTGTGAAGTTCGCTAGTGACATCACGGATCAGGTGCAGCAGCGCGAGCGACGGGCTCAAGCGCAACGTGCCATCGAGGCGGACCTCGGCACCATCACTCAGGCCATGTCCTCAGTTAGTCAGCAGGTTGCCTCCACCGCTGAGGCTGCGGCGCATACCTCCGGCAACGTACAGGCTGTCGCGGCCGGTGCCGAGGAGTTCAGTTCCTCAATCGAGGAACTGAGCCGTCATGCCAATGAGGCGCACAGCGCATCTGGCCAAGCCGTACTGCGGGCTGAGGAGGCAACGGCGATAATCGGTGGTCTCACCGCAGCCACCGACAAAATCGGTGCGGTCGTGACTACCATTCGGACGATCGCTGACCAGACCAACCTGCTCGCACTCAACGCGACGATCGAGGCAGCCCGTGCCGGAACAGCGGGACGCGGGTTCGCGGTCGTCGCCAGCGAGGTAAAGGCACTGGCGACGCAATCATCGAAGGCAACCGAGGAGATCAGCGCCCAGATTGCCGGCGTGCAGCACTCGACTGGGCAGGCAGTCCAGGCGGTCGAAGCGATTGCCACAACGATCCGTCAACTGAGCGAAATCTCCTTCAGCGTCTCGTCAGCAGTGACGGAGCAGGCTGCTGTGACGCACGACATGTCAGTGAACATGCAGACGGCAGCCTGCAGCGTAGAACGGGTCCGGCAGACAATGGGGCACATCGTCCAGGCTGCACACGAGGTTGATACGTCGGTGCAGAAGGTGTCGTCGACAGCCCGTGCTCTGGCATGATGGTCGTAGGCCACGATTACGTTTTCGGATCGTTGCCATCGCGGCTTATGAGATCGATCCCGTTGCCGGACCGTCCTCGCCGAATGGCACTCTGGACTCGCTTCCCGGGATAAAGGTACTGGCGCGTTTCATCCTTAGCAGACCGCTCGAGGATCGCTGCGATCCTGCTTGACCGGAGGAACGGAATCGTGGTGTTCACGTTTCGTTCCAAGGAGGCGAGCGTATGAGCAACCCATCACCCAAGCGCCGGCCTCAGGATGTGGCCGCGCTGGCTCACGAGTACCTAGCCCGCAATCGAGGCGATGCTGTGCACGCGCTGCAAGACGCGCTCAGGGATGCCCTGTGGCTTCGCGAGGAGGCCCAACAGCGCGAGGAGCGCTTTAGCCGGGCTGAGAGCCACGGCTATGTGCGCGAGGGCCTGTATCGGCGGTAGTAGGTTATGAGCCCTGCTGGCTGTTCAACCACGTAGTATCGCCATTCTCTACCTTATGTTGGTTTATATTCTCTCAATCCGGAGGTGTCCGTAGGGCGACCGATTGCATGCATCCTGTTAAGGCATTGACGCTACGACTGTGCCTGAACGCAAAGCACTTGGAAGGATATCGTGGCGTACGGTCGAGGGCGGCTCAGGAATACGATCCAACCGTTCAATCGGATCGCCGCCGGCTTCCGCCAGAACAATGAGGCCTCAGTCACCGTCATCTTCGCCTTAGCCGCGACAACGCTGATCGGCCTCGTGGGTGGTGCCATTGACTATACCCGGCTGGTCTCGGCGCAGAGCCAGATCCAGCAGGCGGCTGATACCGGTGTGTTGGCTGGTGGTAATGCCCTCAAACTCGTCGTATCCAACACCGACTCGATCATTGGCCTGACCACCCAGACCATTCAGGCCGAGATCAAAGACAGCGCCACAAACCCTGCCACAATCCAAGTTGACGTTGCCAGCGACAAAACCAGCGTGACGGCCATAGTCGAGCAAACCATCCACCTCACGTTCGGGCCGTTTGTCGGCATGTCGTCGCAGAAGGTTTCGGCCAAGGCCAAGGCCAGCGTGGTCGGCAAGATGCGCCTGTGCATGCTCGCGCTCGATCCGGCTGCGGCCGGCGCATTCAACCTCGAAAAGAATGCGCAGGTCACGGCCTATGATTGTGCGCTGTACTCCAACTCCAAAAGTGCCTCTGGCATGGTAGGCAAGGACAATGCGCTGGCCCGAGCGCAGACGATCTGCTCGGCGGGTGGGACCAGCACTACACGAGCGAACTTCACGCCCAACCCGCAATCAGGCTGCCCGGTCGTTCCCGATCCACTTGCCGGCCGTCCTGCACCTGAAATCGGGAACTGCATGGAGTTGCCCTACGGAGCGACCAAAAAGCCAAAGGCTGGCAAGAACCTGATAGACCAGAGCGTCACCCTTAGCCCCGGAACGTATTGTGGCGGCCTTGAGATCAGAAAGAAGGCCGTCGTCACGCTCAACCCTGGCATCTATGTCATGAAGGACGGTCCTCTTCTCGTCACGAATGACGCATCGCTGGCCGGCACGGACGTAGCGTTTTATTTCACAGGGGACAAAGGCAGTCTGCTCTTCGACAAGAAGACGACGATCAATCTTTCTGCTCCCGTCACTGGCACCATGGCGGGTTTGTTGATGTCAGAGGAGAAGAGCGTTTCAGAACCGGTTGATCCCGTATCCCAACTTGAGGATGTTATTGAGGACGTGATTGAGGGGGTCACATCGATCGTCAGCCCCAAGCCAGGCAAAACGCCCCCGCCGCTTGCTGCCAGCAAGGCGATGCGGACGTACCGCATCATCAGCGACAACGCCCGCACGATGCTTGGCACCATCTACCTTCCGGCCGGGCGTCTCGTGATCGATTCCAGCAAGCCCGTGGCGGACATGTCGGCATACACCGTGGTGGTGGCTCAGCAGATCAACCTATACGAGGGGCCCAACCTGTACCTCAACGCCAACTACAACAACACGAGCGTGCCGGTGCCGAAGGGACTTGGTCCTGTCTCAGGGCGGCTGTTGCTGAGCCAATGAAGGTTTATCGCGCGAGGGCTTGTGCCAGCGGCAGTGAGCCTAGCGTGGAGCCGTAGCAGGCATCTTCACGATCTTGCCGTCAGGCATGATGATGTCGCCAGGACTCTGCCCGGCCTCACAGGGGCCGATGTAGGTGGCGTCGATCACCATCTGGCGCCGAACAGGCTCCTTGGAGTTGGGCATGCCGGTCAGCGTGGTGTCCACCTCCATGTGGATCTTGCTGTTGAAGTCGCCCGTGATCAGGCTCTTACCAGTAGCCGAGATCGGTCCGATCTTGCACTCGGTCGCGCCCTCGTAGCCGGCGCTGGTTTTGACGAGGCTGCGCTTGGAGCAATTTTGCCCGGCGCCGAAAGCGCCTTGAGCAAGTTGGTCCGTCTTTTCATCGATGCACTGGCGCGCCGTGACGTTGCCTTCAGCAGCGACGGTCTTGCTCTCCCACAAGCCGGCTTTGCGAGCCGGTAACGTGTCTGCCGCAGCCACCGCGGTCATGGCGGTCAATGCTGTGGCGATACCAACACCGATGAAACGAACGTGCATGGCTCTCCCAATTTGCAGTGTGGCTCAGCGGCCACGTTGAGGCGAAGGGCTAACCTATGTGGTGCGGACGAGCAAGTTGGATGCAAGCCGGGCGGCGGGTGAGCAAACCTAAACTCTCAAACACACATCGAGTATGACTTGATAAAATGAAGCCGCCCGGCTGCCGGGTATTTAGTCGCGGAAAAGCCCTGGACATGGCTGCCAGGGCCTTTCTGTTACCGGAGGAGATTTTTCACAATGTCTGCAGGGGCACAACTACCTGCATTTTATTTATCTTTTTGTCCTTGTCTGACGCTCCCATTCGCGTGCCGCTAGCGCAGAGGCATCTTCGGTGTTCAATGCTACCCGGTTTCTTCGTGATTTGGCATAGACTTTTTCTGCATATGAGAGGCAAATATTTCGAGCCTCTTTTCATATGTAAGCCTGATGGTTTTGCCGCAGCAATCGCAGGCATAACTTGGCTTCGTGGCGAACCACGAACCTAGCCTCCTGTGCGGTGAGCCGCAAAACGGGCATGGGTGAGAGAACATGTCGCTATACAGAGCAGGCGATAGCCGCATGACAATTGCTCCGCCGCTCTTCAGAATAATATCGAGATATTCCCACAATGAATTTAGACGACCGGCAAACCGTTCGTTCAAAAATGTGTGATCTATTATACTAGTAATTTTATACCATCTTCAGTTCGCGAACCCATTCACCAACCGTTAGCGTGCGGGTCGCGTTCGATGACTGAGCCTTTAGGTCTTTGGGCTTCCTGCTGCGAGCGCAACGAGCAGCCACGTAATGGATGTTGCTGGCTGTCCAGGGCATGCCCTCGTCAACGCGGGCCACGTGCCCATCGAACTCACGTAACGGACTCTCCATCCAGCACCTGCGCCATTCATCAATGCTGATGCCGAAGGGTCGACTGGTCATGTGAAATTTGCGCTTGATGTTCCAGTAACGCATATCAACTTTCCGCGCCAAACTCATGCCTTACTCCACGCAATGCCGTTTTTATCACACCAGTCACCGTAACTGGTGCTGCTGTTTTTTGCGATTTTCGTTTGCGGGTTCTGAAAGCGAATTTCGATTTCGTAATCTGGGTACTGCGTGCGGATGGCTTTCATCTTGGCTCGGTCACTCGATGGAAACCGGCCCTTTACCTCCACGATGCGCTTGCCGATGGGGTCGATGAAGTCGGGAAGATATCGATGGCTGAGGGTGTAGGGCAGGTACGTGGTTTCGTAGGCGTACTCGGGCGGCAGCGCTGCGCCCACCCGAGCCTCCAAACGGTTGCGGTAGCCGGCCATCAGGGGTGTAGGAACAGAGCGCGCTCTGCTTCCCTGCGGCGCTGCAGGCCACTGAGCACCCGGCCGCCCGCCCGGTTCCAAACGAGGAACTGATCGGCCGCCTCTTGGGTCCGGCCGGCGTTGAGGCGCTTGATCAGCGTGCTCTTGGATAGGGCTGCACCGCCGATGTTGTAGGCGAGGCTGACCAGTGCACCGAACTGGTTGGGGGTCACGCTCACTTTTAGTGAGGCAGCAACAGCCCGCTCGAACCGAGCGAGATCCCCTTGCAGCAGTTCTTCCGCGCGGTGGGGAGTGATCACGAGACCGGGCGTGACGTCCGATCCGGTGTGGCCGTAGCCGATAGTGAGCACCCCAGCGGGGCACTTGTAGGCGCGTAGTTCGCAGCCTTCGAAACTTTTGATCAGGCTCAGGCCTGCGGTATTGGTCTTCATGCCAGTATTTACCGGCAATGACCAACTCTCCCGCTGGTAGCGCCTCAGACAAAGAAAAAGGGCCACCCTTTTGGGATGGCCCTCGTTTGTTACTTGCTCTTGCCGACCAGGCTTCGAAGACCTTGGGTTCCAATCTCTTCGCGGCCGCCATTGTCGATGTCTGTCTGCTCACGTTCGCTCACGTACTCGGCAATCACCTGAAGGCTCTGGCACTTGTCACGGCCTTTGGGTGGCTGCGCCAGATCGAGCACCACGTGAAAGCCTTCCAGCCACAGCGTGAGCGTGGGCAGTTTGCCTTCCTCACATGCCAGGATCGCCGCGCAGCCAGGCAGCATGGGCCTTGGCTTCTTGCGATCATACTTCTTCTGCTGCTTGCGGAATTTGCCCGCCACGGGCTTGATGTCCCACGCAAAGCCCTCTTCCTTGGCCATGGCGCGCGCGATGCTATCCACTTTCTCGTAGAATGCGCGATTGTCGCCGCTCACGTTGTGGAGGAAGTCGCGTTGCCGGCTGGCGAACGCGCAGGTGATCGTGCGGAAGTCCTCACCACGGTCGAGGTTGAAGTGCACATTCACCTTGTAGCGTGTGCCCGTGCAGCCCTCGCCGTTGTCGAAGAAGTCCGCGCGCAGATGGTAGATTTCTTCCTGCCGGATCGCAGTGGGATTGCCAATAACTTCGCGCGCCGCGTGATCCTCTGACCCACTAACTCTCTCCTCCAAGTGGCTGGTAGGCCGCTCATTAGTTTCGTCGTCGTCCTGAGTGGCGAACGAAGGCGCGACGCGGTTAGTGTTGAAAGGCGGTTCGTTAAGAACCCTAACCTCTGCGCCGACAGGCGCGAAGTTATTACTGTCATTACTGACATTACTGCTCATTAATAACTTCGCGCCTTGGGCAGCACGAGCGCGTCGCAGCGCCATGACTTCTTGCACCTTGGCGGCAATCTGTTCCTTGGTCATCGTCATGGCCATTACCTCCCACCTGCCCAGCCGAGGCCGAGGTCGGTGATCTTGGCCACCGGGCGATGATCGCGGGTGCGGTCGTAGTTCTCGTTGGTGTGCTTGACCGCTCGGCGAACGATGCTGTCGCTCTCGATGTCGATGAAGTTGGCGCGCAGCAGCGCGTCGAGGATGTCGAGGTCGTCAACATCCACCCAGCCACGGCCGAGGCGAGTGAACACGTCCCAGACCCATTTGCGGTCGCGTTCGCTGAGGTGCTGTTTGGGGAGTTCGATGATACCCAACTGGTAACAGCGGGCATCTACGTCGTTGATGCGGTTGTAAGCCATCGTGCTAGCCTTTCTGTCAAAAAGAAAATCCGAGAGACCGCACGACTGATCTCTCGGACTTGATACAGAAAGGCGAATGCACTGCTGCGCATTCCACTCTATTTATCTATCTGATCACTCCTGAGAGCGCGGTGTCGTGCAGCGCTCAACGTTACGATGCTGGGCGGCAGCATCGTTCGTCAATTTTATTTATGCCTACCATGTCAAATAGCGCGTCTTATCATATCTGAATATCAAATATCGCGAATTCTTGTCCACTTCTATAAATATAAATAGAGAAAAGATTTGCAGGGGAAGCACATGAAGCGAGGATCTACTCACACTCCGGAGTCGCGAGCCAAGATGAGCGCCAGCCGCAAGGGCAAGCCACTGTCACCCGAGCACAGCGCTGCCATTGCCGATGCGTTGCGCGACCGCCGCCAAGACCCGGAGGGCAACCGAAAGCGCTCAGAGGCAATGCGAGCCTATTGGGCTACTAACCCCGGCCCATGCCACACGGCAGCGACCAAGGAGAAGATGAGCGCAGCAGGTAGAGGCAAGACCAAGAGCGACGAGACAAAGGCCAAGATGGCTGAGGCTGCTCGCAGACGCTGGGCACGCTTACGCACTGAACGCACAGACAGCGTTTCTAACTAACTGACAAACAACAAGAAAATATCGGAGAATCGCCCTATGTCAGACCTATTCCACTTCCCCCCAGCAGCCGCAGAGCCGGCCAGCAACCAGTCCCGCACCCGCGCGATGATCGTGGCACGCATCAGCAGCCACGTGGTCTCCAAGCCCAGCACCTACGGCAAAGATGTCGAGTACGCCCGCCTCAGCGATGCCGACCATGCCTATGTGCGCTCGGTGATCGAGACCCTATGGGATTTCCGCTCGCCGCTGCGCTCGGTCATGGACAAGGCCAGCGGGCTGTTCGGCCGACGCAATCAAAGCCGCCAGACGCAGGGCGAACTCCTAGAGGGCTATCGCGAGAAAATGGCAAAGCCGCACCCCACGATCCGTGGGCGCAAGGGCGAGGATTTCACCCTCAAGCAGTTGAAGGCCCTCAACCGCATCATTGACGATGTGAATGCGCTGCTGGGAGACGAAACGATCGAGCACGTGGCTGTGCCCAAACCCTGAGGGGAGAGCGCTCACAATTACTGAGGGCCATTAGGAAGCCACTCACAAACTAGAAGGGCTGTGCCGGTTCCCCAGCACAGCCCTTGTTTGAGATCACCATAGGGTCAGTCAGCAGCGGCCGATTTCGCCTTTTCAGCGAGCCGTCCGCTGCACCTTCAAGCAAGCCCGGCGTTAGGGTCACTCATCATGCCTTTTCCGCCTTGATGGCATCCTTGCGCCGCTTCACGATATTGATCACCTGATTGGCAGAGAGATCCGCGTCACCAAGCAGAACGATACCGTTTTCGTCGTGGCGCACGATGACGACCGAGAAACCGCCATGGGACTTCATGTGGCTACCCAGGTCGCTCGGCATCACATGCAGCCCGTCGGCTTCCCGAATGGCCTTCTGCTCTGCCGCCTTCAACTTGCTCACTCGCGGAGTGCTAGGATGGGCAGCCCGGTCGGCCATTTCGACGCCAAGCATGCGAACCCACTTCTTGTTCGTCTCATGGGCGTAGTTAGCGATGCGGTCTGCGGCCGTTTCGCTCTTAACTCCATTCTCGACGCACCACCGAACAATTTTAGCGGCTCTTTCGCTAAAACGGTCGGGCTTCCAACGAGTGACTAACTCTCCTTCAGAACCCTTCTTTTTGCTGGCAGTGGTGACGTACGAACCTGCCAGCACCTTGGTGTACTGGTAGAATTCGTTCGTCCCTGCTTCCGGCAATGGGATCTGCCGCTCAGTCAGCATCTTGCCCCATGCGTCGGCGTACAGCGAGTTGTTGTGAACCCGCTCCACAAACCCGACCATATCGGCAATGCGCTGATAAGTGCGACGATGACCTTCCTCCTCGTAATCCTTGGCCTTGGCTGTCAGATCGTTGATCCGAGCAACCTCGGCCTCCAAATCAAGAGGCGAGCCCTCCACCTCGAAAGACGGAGCACTTTCCGAAACATTCGTATTCGTCATTGACCTACACCGTTGAGAGAACTTGCTGCGTAAAACCCGGCAGCCACGGGCGCGGTGCTGAAAGTCCAGCACATCGATCTTCCTCACAGGTGCCGCAGCACTTGCTTGGCGCTCTCTCAATTCGGTCGCAGACACTCCTGCCTCAGGCGATGCAAAGTCTGCCCGTGGTCGCTTCTTGGGTCAAGCGCTGTTTTGCAGAGTTTAGCGTTTACCCTTGCTTCACCATTAGTGAAGGGTTGCTGGCGAGAGCAGGTAGGAAAGGGGCTGCTGTGCAGCCCCTTTCACACATGCCCCGGCTGTTACGCTGTTATGCGGCCTGCTGCCCTGGCTTCGCCCGCGTACACGCTGAGCGGCCGAGTGCCTTGGAAGTAGAGATCCCGCTCCAAGCCGATGGGAAGCATGCGGCTGACTTCCAGCAGTTCGCTCATGCTCACGTAACCCATCTCGGGTTCACCCATGCCGAGGTCGCACAACCCGAATAGGGTGTCGTTGTCCTTGGGGTCCAACTCGGAGAGCAGCCACGTTTGACCGCCCATGGGGTTGAACACCTTGATCACCGGGGCGTGGTCCTGATCCCGGTTGCGTCCGTTGGCCATCAGCAGTTCCAGGCTGGCAGCGTCGAACAGCGGCATCATCACAGCCAGTCCCCGCTCTGCATGCCGCGCACTTCGATCTTAGCGCGTTGCAGGTTGCGCCAAGCGCGCCACGCACGGGCGCTGGGGAACGTGCGCCGGAAGGCCTCGCCGTTCATCGTGCCCCAAACAGTGAACTCGTCCACCGCAGTATTCTGCACCGGGGCAAAGCCGCCCTTGGTGCTGCGGGCCTTCACTTCAACTGCACTAACCTGTTGCATCTTGTTCTCCTCTGCGTTGCCGCAAGAGGAGTAGACTTTCTTTAGGCTTCCAGAGCGAGCCGCTTAGGAAGAAAATCCGCACTCAGATCGCACTCTTTCTTGTTCGCTCCATCCAGACACCTTCATTAGGAGCGCATTAACCATGCCCGCCTAGGAAACAGGTTGCTGGCCCGTGGACTGGACGTATGCTGAATGCAAGCGCGCAGGAAGCATAACCGTTCACGGATCAGGAACCCGACGACCTCGCCCCTGAGGCATCGCCGCGAAGACCATTCCTCCGCAGCGCCCCGGGACCGATCCATCGAGATCCGCATGACGCTCGATCCCGCACGGCGATCCTCCCCCCGCAGCGCGGCACGCCCCCCGAGGCTTCCATCGCGGCCGCTGGCGGGAAGTGTCGTTGCCCGCCGTGCCAGGGAGGCAGCGGGCGAGCGCACCGTGCTCGCCGGCCTCGTCCTGCTCGCCCTGACCGCGAGCGGATTTGCCGGTTACGCAATCTCGACCGGCACCCACGGCTACGATGTACAGGCCGTTCTGCCGGCTGCCACCGCACCCTTCGCCTGGAAGAAGACGCTGGCGCAGGGCCGACTGGCCGATCCGGACTTCGATCCCGCCACCACCGGCTCGCTACCCGACCGTCCCGTGACCGCCGCCGGCCGTCAGGGCTTGGCGGAGCCGCCAATGCCTCCCCTTATCGGCTCGTCAGCCGGCACTTACGCCCTGCGCGGGGTGGCCGACGGCGTCGCCACCCTGGAGGGCCGCGAGGGGCGACTCACGGTCTCGCTCGGCAGCGTCCTGCCCGGCGCCGGCCGCGTGCTGTCGATCCGCCGGACCGGTGCGGGCTGGATCGTGATCACGACCGAGACGATCATCGGGCCCGCCTCGTGACGCGCCTTCGCATCCCGGCCGGGCGGCGCGGCGCCGACGGGCAAGCCTGGAGCAAGCGTGCCGGCCTAGAGGCGGCATCGGAGGCTGCTCTCGCACTCGCCCCGATCGGCGCCCTCCCCCCGCGCTCCTACCCAGGCGCCCGCCCGTGACCGACACTCTCACCAGCTACCGCCTGATCGCCAAGGACCTCACCGCCTCTCTCAAGCGGAAGGCGGCGGAGCCCAGCGTGGCCCGGGAGACCGCCTATTACGAGGCCAATATCGGCCGGGTGAAGACGGTCGACGACCTTCTCGGAGATCAGCGGCTCTACGCCTACGCCATGAAGGCCTACGGCCTGGAGGAGATGACCTACGCCAAGGCGTTCATGCGCAAGGTGCTGGAGGAAGGCGCCGCCAGTTCGGCGAGCTTCGCCAACCGGCTGGCGGACGACCGCTACACCGCCTTCGCCAAGGCGTTCAGCTTCGGCCAGGGCATCACGGCCACGGGGACCGATCCCGCGAGCTTCGGCACGCCGGGCGGTGCCGCCTTCCTCAGCGCGCCGAAGCGGCTGGCCGACGCCTACGACTTCAGCGGCCGGGCCGAAACGAGCTTTCTCGTGGAATCCCGGATCGACGCCGCGACCACACAATCGGTGACGATCCGGCTCGATGCCAAGACGCTGGCCGGGCAAGTGGCAGACCTCTCGAAGGTGACGCCCGCCGAGATCGCCGCAGCGGTGGCAGCGCAGATCGATGCCTCTGCCCTCAAGGGCAAGGTCCAGGCGGGGCTGGCCGCCGATGGCAGCCTTTTCTTCCAGACCATCGCCCTGACCGATCTCGGCGCCGACGGGCTCGCCGGCGGCACGGGCCTCGATGCCGACACGCTGGTGAACGCGGGCGGGTCGAACCGCACTCTGACGATCCGCAACGCGCCGCTCTCCGCCGCGGACAAGGTTGCCGCGGATGTCGGCTTCGGCACCGATCTCGGACCGGACGCGCTGGCGCAGACCGTGACGCAGGCCTATCTGCGCCAATCGCTGGAAAGCGAGGCGGGCGACGCCGACACGGGCGTGCGCCTCGCCCTCTACTTTGCCCGCAAGGCGCCGACACTGACCGGCGCCTACGAGATCCTCGGCGATGCCGCGCTGAGCCAAGTGGCCAACACCGTGATCGGCCTGCCGGCGACGAGCGGTGCCGCGACCAGCGAGGCGCTGGCCCGGCGCGCCGACCTGATCGCCAAGAAGATCGACATCGAGAGCCTGAAGGACCCAGCCAAGCTCGACGCCTTCGTGCGGCGCTTCGCGGCGATCTGGGACGCACAGAACAACACCGCCAGCGCGCCTGTACTGGCTCTTTTCACCGGTTCGGGCGGCATCGACGCGGAGATGCTGATGAAGCGGCAAGCGGCTCGGAACGGGGGCTGAGGCCATGCAGAGCAGCCTCTACGTCGCCCTGTCGAGCCAGATCGCCCTCGAGAAGCGGCTGACCACGACCGCCAACAACGTCGCCAACATGGCGACCGTCGGCTTCCGGGCGGAGGAAGTGACCTTCTCGGAACTGCTCGCCCGCTCGAACCGAGGCGAGGTCGCCTTCGTCGGCCCCGGCAAGAACACTCTCTCGCGGGTCGCCGGGCCGACGACGAAGACCGATTCCGCCCTCGACGTCGCCGTCCAGGGCGATGCGTGGCTCGGGGTCAAGGGACCGAAGGGCGAGACGCTCTACACCCGCGACGGCCGCCTGACGATGGATGCCAACGGGCAGTTGCGCACGGTGGGCGGCCTGCCGGTCGTCGATCCCGGCGGCGGTGCCCTGCTGCTCGATCCCCAGGCCGGCCCGCCGAAGATCGGCCGCGACGGCAGCATCCACCAGGGCGTCAACCAAGTCGGCGCGCTCGGCCTGTTCGCCCTCGATCCGAAGGCGACGCTGACGCGCTCGGGCGAGAACGCGGTCGGTGCGAGCATCCCCGGCCGTCCGGTGCAGGACTTCACCAGGGTCGGCCTGGTTCAGGGCTACGTCGAGGGCGCCAACGTCAACCCGATCCTGGAGATGACACGGCTCATCGCGATTCAGCGCGCCTTCGAGAGCGCGGCGACGATGACCTCCGAGGCCGACAACACCCTCACCGGCGCCGTCAAGACGCTGGGTCCGCAGGGCTAGCCGGGCGATGACCGTGAACGCCATCGAGCGCCTGGAGAGGGCGATGGAGGCCGGACGCCGCGACCTGCCGCTGGTGCGGATCGGCGGCCCGGTGCGCGAGGTCACCGCCAGCGCCGCGCGGGTCGCGGGCGTGTCCGCCTTCGTGCGGCTCGGCGACCGCATGGGCTTTTCCGCGGACGGCCGGATGCAGATCGGAGAAGTCGTGCGCGTCGACGCGACCGGCGCCACCGTGAAGCCGTTCGAGAGCCGGATCGAGGCCGGTATCGGTAGCCTCGCCCATTGCATCGGCCCGGCGCAGCTGCGTCCGGACCCGCGCTGGAAAGGCCGTGTGATCGACGCGCTCGGTCGCCCCGTCGACGGGCTCGGCCCCCTGGCCGAAGGCGCCGACAGCGTCCCGCTCGACGCCGACCCGCCCGCAGCGATGACCCGCGCGCGGGTGAAGACGCCGCTACCCACGGGTGTGCGGGCGGTCGACCTGTTCACGCCGCTCTGCGCCGGCCAGCGCATCGGCATCTTCGCCGGCTCCGGCGTCGGAAAATCGACCCTGCTGGCGATGCTGGCAGGCGCGCAGGGCTTCGACAGCGTGGTGGTGGCGCTGGTGGGCGAGCGCGGGCGCGAGGTGCGCGAGTTCCTCGAAGGCCCCATCGCCGCCGCGCGCGAGCGCGCTGTGATCGTCGTCTCGACCGGCGACGAGAGCCCGATGATGCGCCGTCAGGCACCGAAAGTGGCGCTCGCGGTGGCCGAATCCTTCCGCGACCGGGGCGAATCCGTCCTGCTCATCGTCGATTCCGTCACCCGCTACGCCCATGCCGCCCGCGACGTGGCGCTGGCGGCCGGCGAACCGGCGGTGGCCCGCGGCTACCCGCCGAGCGTCTTTTCGGACCTGCCGCGGCTCTTGGAGCGCGCCGGCCCGGGCGCCGAGGGGACGGGCACGATCACCGGCATCTTCTCGGTGCTGGTCGATGGCGACGACCACAACGACCCGGTCGCCGACTCGATCCGCGGCACCCTCGACGGCCACGTGGTGCTCGACCGCGCCATCGCCGACCAGGGCCGGTATCCGGCGATCGACCTGCTCGGCTCCATCTCGCGGCTCTCGGGCGAGGTCTGGACCGGCGATCAGCGCGAACTGGTGCGCAAGCTCAGGAGCATGATGGCCCGCTTCGAGGAGACGCGGGACCTGCGCCTGATGGGCGGCTATCGCGCCGGCAGCGATCCCGACCTCGATCAGGCCGTGACCCTGGTGCCGCGAATTTACGAGGCCTTGCGCCAGGAGCCGGATCAGCCCCCGAGCCGCGACGCCTTCCTCGAACTCGCCCAATCCCTGCGGGGCTGAGCCTGCCCCGCCGAACCTTCAGCCCCGCGCAAGCGACACCCTGTCCACTGCGCCAGATTGTGAAAGTCAACGAGGTGTCCGCATGAGTCTCATCGGCGTGCTCCGCACCGGCGTCTCCGGCATGAACGCTCAGTCGAACCGCATCTCGACGGTGGCTGAGAACATCCAGAACGCCAGCACCACCGGCTACAAGCGCACCTCGGCCGAGTTCTCCTCGCTGCTGCTGGAGTCGGGCGATACCGGCAACTACAACTCCGGCGCGGTCGAGACCACGCTACGCCGGTCTGTGAGCGAGGGCGGCCCGATCGCCTCGACCAATTCCGACAAGGATCTCGCGATCCAGGGCAACGGCTTCTTCGTGGTGAGCGATGCCGGCGGCGCCCCCTACATGACGCGGGCCGGCAACTTCGTGGTCGACGGCAAGACCGGCAACCTCGTCAATGCCGGCGGCTTCACCCTGATGGGCTACAGCCTCGCCAACGGCACGCCGACCCCCATCCTCAACGGCGTGGCCGACCTCAAGCCGGTCAATGTCAGCATCATGGGACAGGAGGCGCGCCCCTCCACCACCGCCACGATCAGCGGCAATCTCTCCTTCGAGACGCCGGTCTACGATCCGACCGCCCCCGGCGCCATCGGCTACTCGAAGAAGAACTCGCTCAAGGTCTACGACAATGTCGGCCAGCCGGTGACCCTCGACGTGCAGATGACCAAGACCGCCGCCAACACGTGGTCGGTGAACTTCTTCAACCCGGCGGCGCCGGCCACTTCGATCGGCTCGACCACCGTGACCTTCGACGGCAACGGCAAGATCAGCGGCGGAGGGTCGGCCCTCGTGACCGTGCCGAACGGCCGCAGCGTCACGGTCAACCTGAGCAGCCTCACGCAGCTTTCCGGCGACCACAACCTGTCCGGCACGGCCGACGGCTCGTCGCCGACCGCGGTGAGCGGAACCGCCTTCGGCGAGGACGGCACCGTCTACGCGGTCTATTCCGACGGCACCCGGAAGGCTGCCTTCAAGGTGCCGCTCGCGGACGTGGCGAGCCCCAACAACCTGACACCCCGGGCGGGCAACGTCTTCACGACGAGCGCCGAGTCCGGCGACATCCAGATCGGCTTCGCCGGCCAGGGCGGACGGGGCACCCTGAAGGCCGGGGCGCTCGAACAATCCAACGTCGACGTCAGCACAGAGCTGACGACGATGATCGAGTCGCAGACGGTCTACACCGCCAATTCCAAGGTGTTCATGACCGGCAACGAGCTGCTCGAAACCTTGATGAACCTGAAGCGCTGACGAGGAACGTCGCCGCATCCGGGGGCGCCGGCCTGATCCCGGCGCCCCCACCTCCTCCCGCGTCCCAGGAATCGACCGATGGGTCTCACCCTCGCGCTCAACACCGCGCGCGCCTCGCTGCTCGCGACCTCAAGCCAGATCGCCGTGTCCGCGCGCAACGTCGCGGGCGCGAACGATCCCGGCTACGCGCGCAAGATCGCGACGCTGGTCGCCGGAAGCACGGGCGGCGCCACGGTGACGATCACCCGCGCGGGCGATCCGGCGCTCTATGCCCGCACGCTCGCGGCCTCGGCCGACGCCGCCCGTAGCGACGCGCTGCTGACCGGTCTGACGAAGCTCGCACAGACCGTCGGCGACACGGACGACGCCACCGCGCCGGCCGCGCGGCTCTCGGCCTTCCACGCCGCCCTCCAGTCCGCCGCCAACCAGCCCGACAACACGCAGCTCGCTCGCGACGCGGTCGAGGCGGCCAAGGCGCTCGCCGGAAGCCTGAACCAAGCCGCGGACACGGTCCACGCGGTGCGGGCGGAAGCCGATGCCGGCATCGCGGACTCGGTGGCGCGCATCAACGACCTCCTCGGGCGGTTCGACGCGGCGAACCGCGCCGTCGTCAAGCTGACGGCTTTGGGCGGTGATGCCACAGACGCGCTCGACGACCGCGACCGGATCCTGACCGCACTCTCGCAGGAAATCGGCGTCACCGCCGTGAACCGCGCGGGCGGCGACATGGCACTCTACACCGATGGCGGCGTCACCCTGTTCGAGCGCGGTCCCCGCACGGTCGCCTTCTCCCCCACCTCCACCTTCGCCGCCGGCACGGTCGGCGGCACCGTGACGATCGACGGCGTGCCGGTGACCGGGGCCGCCTCCCCGATGCCGCTCAGCTCCGGGCGGATCGCCGGGCTCGCGAGTCTGCGCGACGGGGCCGCACGGACCTACGAGGCGCAGCTCGATGCCCTGGCCGGCGGCCTGATCGGCGCCTTCGCCGAGAGCGATACCGTGGCGCCCGACGACGGTCGGCTGGCGGGTCTGTTCACGGCGGGCGGCGGCGCAGCCCTGCCGGCCGCCACATCCGCCGGACGCACCGGCCTCGCGGCCTCGATCGCGATCAACGCCGCCGTGGATCCGGCGCGGGGCGGCTCCGTCGCCCTGCTGCGCAGCGGCGGCATGAACGGCAGCGACTACGCCGACCCGCAGGCGGGCGGCGACGCGGCCTATGCCGGCCGCCTGCGCAATCTCCTCAAGGCGCTCTCGGCACCGCAGCCCGTCAATCCGGCGCTCGGCCTCGGCACGGCCTCGAGCCTGCCCGATCTCGCAGCCGCCTCCGCGGGGTGGCTCGAGGCGCAGCGCAAGGACGCTTCGACCGACGCCTCCTACCAGAAGACACTGCTGAGCCGCGCCAACGAGGCGCTCTCCAACACGGCGGGCGTGAACGGCGACGACGAGACCGCCCTCGCCCTGCAGCTGGAGCGCTCCTACAGCGCCTCGGCCAAGCTCATCACGGTGGTCAACGACCTCCTCAAGACCCTCCTCGACGTGGTGCGGTGATACGGCAATGATGACGACAGGCTTCATCTCGAGCCTCAATCTCTGGAACGCGCCGCGCACCGGCCTCCCGCGTCTCCAAACCGAGCTCGCGTCCGCGACCAAGGAGATCGGCACCGGCCGCTTCGCCGATATCGGTGCGACGCTCGGCGGCGGCGTGGCCGGAGCCTTCGGCCTGCGCGGGCAGAGCGCGGTTCTCGCCTCGCTGACCCAGAGCAACACCGCGGCCTCGCTTCGGCTTCAGGCCACGCAGGGCGCGCTCCAAGAGATCCAGTCCGCCGCCGAGGCGACGCTCAACGAACTCATCGCGCTGCCCGCCGAGCAGCGTGGGAGCGTGGCCACGGAATCCGCGCGCGGTCGCTTGGCCGCGCTCGCCGGCGCCCTCAACACCAATGCCGGCGGCCAGTTCGTGTTCGGCGGTACGAACAGCGCGACCCCGCCGCTGACGCCCTACGAGGGCAGCCCGACCTCGGCGGCGAAGACGGCGGTGGACGATGCCTTCACGCGCTTCTTCGGCTTCGCCCCCGGCAGTCCTGCGTCGTCCGGCATCACGCCGAGCGAGATCAAGGGCTTCATCGACGGAATGCTCACCGGACGATTCACGGAGGTGAACTGGAACCGGACGTGGTCAGCGGCCTCGAGCCGGACGATCGACAGCCGGATCTCGCTCAGCGAGACCGTCACAACCTCCGTGAGCGCCAATGCCGAGCCGTTCCGCACGCTCGGAATGGCCTACGTCATCGCCTCGAGCCTCGGCGTTCCCGGCCTCTCGCAGGAGGCGCAGGCTGTGGCGACCGGCAAGGTCATGGACCTGCTCGGTCAGGCCACCCGGAGCCTGACGACGATGCGGGCCGATCTCGGCCGCGCCCAGAGCCAGATCACGGAGGCGAATGCGCGCATGGCCAAGCAGACCGCGCTGCTGACCGGGCAGATCCGGGATCTGGAAAGCGTCGATCCGGCGGAGGCCAAATCCCGGGTCGATGCCATCACGACCCAGATGCAGATGTCCTACGGCCTGACCGCGCAGCTGCGCAGCCTCAGCCTGATCAACTTCATCTCCTGAACGCCCGCCCTTCTGCGCAACCGAGTACGGAGCTTAGGCGCCGATGTATCGCCTATCCTATGCCGAGATCATGGAAGACGCGCCCGACCTCGGCCGCGAGCGCGAGCGCGCGGCGTTCGACCGGGCGCTCGGCCTGCTGCGCGCGGCCGAGGCGCGCGGATCTGAGGCCGGTCCGGAGCGGAACGCCGCGGTCGGATCGATCCAGGATCTGTGGAACGTGCTGATCGCCGACCTTCTCGACTCCGAGAACGCCCTGCCGGAGGCCCTGCGCGCCGATCTCGTCGCCATTGGCCTGTGGAACATGCGTGAGGCCGGAGCGGTGCTGAGCACGCCCGAGCGCAGCCTCGCGGCCTTGATCGAGGTCAACACCTCGATCCGCGACGGTTTGCGGTAAGGGACGGGTCATGACGCGCGAGACCGGCCGGGCCGCCGCCCGCACCATGCATCTGAGCCTGAAGGCGGGCGAGCGCGTGTTCATCAACGGCGCGGTGGTGCGCGTCGATCGCAAGGTCGCGCTCGAACTGATGAACGACGCGACCTTTCTGCTGGAGGGTCACGTCCTCCAGGCGGAGGAGGCGACGACGCCACTGCGCCAGCTCTACTTCGCGGCGCAGACCATGCTGATCACGCCCGCTCAGGCCGGACCGGCCCGGACGCTCTACGCCCGCATCGAGGAGGGCATCCTCGCCGCCACGACGGAGCCCGTCATCCGCGAGGGGTTGGCGACGGCGCACACCCTCGTCGAGGCCGGTCGCGCCTTCGAGGCGCTCAAGCTCATCCGCGGTCTCTACCCGGCGGAGGCCAACCTGCTCGGCGCAGGCCAGCCCCTTCCCGAGGTGCCGCCGGCCGCCCTCGTTCCGCCGACCCGATCCGGCTCCCGCCGCCGGTCCCCGCCCCGGGCCCGGCCGGCCCTCCCCTCCGACAAGGCCTGAACGCTCATGGACGTCACCAGCACCGGCACGAGCGCCGGCACCAACACCGCCGCCGCGGCGAAGGCGGCGACGTCGGTCGCCGCCAAGATGAACGCCGATACCTTCCTGAAGCTGCTGATGGCCCAGCTTCAGAACCAGGATCCGACGAAGCCGATGGACTCGACGGCATATGTCGGCCAGCTCGCCACCTTCTCGCAGGTCGAGCAGGCCACCAAGACCAACCAGAAGCTCGATTCGCTGCTGACCTCCAGCTTCCTGAACCAGGCCGACGCGATCATCGGGCGGACCCTCACCTCGGCGGACGGGCTGACGACCGGCACGGTGCAGTCGGTGCGGGTCACCGGCGACGGCGTCATGGCCAAGCTCGCCGACGGTCGTGAGATGCTGCTCGCCTCCGGCATCTCGATCAGCTAGCGCGTCGTTCCGGACGGTGGATTCCGGCTTTCGGACAACGGCGATGCGCCCTTCGAAGACACCATCATGAACGAGGTCGACGCCCTCGAACTCGTCCGCTCCGCGATCTGGACGGTGCTGGTCGCCGCCGGCCCCTCCGTCGGCGCGGCGATGCTGGTCGGCATCGCGGTCGCCCTGCTACAGGCACTGACGCAGGTTCAGGAGGTGACCCTCACCTTCGTCCCGAAGATCGTCGCCATCCTGCTGGTGATGCTGGTGACGGGGACCTTCGTCGGCTCGCAGATCTACGCGTTCGCCGAGATGACCTACGGGCGGATCGCGACGGGGTTCTGAAACCACCTCGGCGCCGTAACGCCGATCCCTGCCGACTCTACCGTAACCGGCTCCGATCCTCGTCGCGGAGGCCTTCGCCGCCGACCCTCCCGGCGGGCGGGCTCTCTCCGATGTCGCTCGCAAGGGCGCCGGCCCGCAGCTCGGAACGGCCGTGTTCGGGAATGGGAGACAAGAGGCGGGACCGGACGGAGGAAGCTGTCGAGACTTGACCGCCCGGTCCCTCGCGAGAGCCTTGACCTTGGGAAGGACGAAAGCTTCTGCGATCGGATCCTAGCATCGGTGTTGCCATTTGGCAGCACGGTGCGCGATGGCCTGCCATGCGTCGGTTAACAGTGAACAGGCCGCTGTCACCGGTTGCATATGACAGTGAAATCGATCGGGCGCGGTGCGATATCGCGGCTCCGCGCCCGTAGCCTTTCAGGTTCCGCTCCGCATCCGGCAAGGAGCGGGATCAGGCCGCCCGGACGTTGGCCAGGAAGCGATCGACCTCGCTGGTGAGATGCTCCGACTCGCGCGACAGCTCGGAGGCCGCCGCGAGCACCTGGCTCGCCGCCGCCCCGGCCTCTTCCGAGGCCTGCGCCAGTCCCACGACGTTGCGCGTCACCTCGGTCGTCCCGGTCGAGGCCTGGGAGACGTTGCGCACGATCTCCTGGGTGGCCGCGCCCTGCTGCTCGACCGCGGCCGCGATGGTCGCGGCGACGGCGTTGATCTCGCCGATGCGTCCGGTGATCGAACCGATGGCCGAGACGGCGCGTTCGGTGACGCCCTGGATCTCGCCGATCTGGCCGGCGATCTCCTCCGTCGCGCGGGCGGTCTGGCTGGCGAGTTCCTTCACCTCCGTCGCCACGACGGCGAAGCCGCGTCCCGCCTCGCCCGCGCGCGCCGCCTCGATCGTGGCGTTGAGGGCGAGCAGGTTCGTCTGCGAGGCGATGTTGGAGATCATGCTCACCATGTCGCCGATACGCGCGGAGGTGCGGCTGAGTTCGCGCACGAGCTGTCCGGTCTGGTCCGCCTCCGCGACGGCGTTCTGCGCGAGCCCGGCGGACCCCTGGACCTGCCGTCCGATCTCCTGGACGGAGGCGCCGAGTTCCTCGGCCGCGGCCGCCACGGTGCCGACGTTGCTCGCAGCCTCTTCCGCCGCCGCGGCGACGGTGCCCGACTGGTTCGCCGTCTCCGTGGCGGTCGAGGACATCTGCTGCGCGGTGGCCTGAAGCTCGGTCGCCGAGGACGACACCCGGCCGACGATACCGCCGACCGCGCGCTCGAAGCCGTCGGCAAGTTCGATCATGGTGCGGCGGCGCTCGGCAGCGGCGGCCTCGTCGGCGATGCGGCGCATCTCGGCCTGCTCCGCCGCCTTCTGCGCGACCATCGTCTTGATCCCCTCGACGGCCCGGCCGACCGCGCCGATCTCGTCGCCCCGCGCCGCTTCCCGGATCGTCGCATCAATCTCCCCCTGGGCCATGCGCTGAAGCACGGCGACGAGGCTGGCCAGGGGTCGGGTGATGCCGAAGATCGTGATGGTGCCCGCAAGTATCAGGGTGGCGAGGATGCCGATCACCGACGCGATGCTGAGGATCATGCTCGACCGGCTCGCGGCCTGCTCGGCCCCGTCCCGTGCCTCGGCGAGCTCCGCCGTCAGCAGATCGATCCGCGATGCGATGGAGTCGCGCAGCGCGGCACGGGCCACCGATGCATCGGTGAACAGGATCTTCGTTGCCGCTTCGTTCTCGTTCTTGAGACCGAGTTGGATGACGCGATCATTGGCGGAGCGCAGGGTCTCGGAGATCCGACGAAGCTCCTCGTTCGCCCTTCGCCGCTCGGGGCTGTCGGACAGGGCAAGCAGGTGATCCACAATCTTCGATTGCGCCTCGACGGCCGCGTCATATCGCTTCTTATAGCCGTCCATTTCCGCTTGGCGCGTCTCAAGGATGATGTTGCGGATCACAATACTGGCTTCGTTGGCATAGACTCGCAGCGACAGGATGCCTTCGAGCCGCTTGACTTGAACATCGACGATCTGCTTCGTCTGCACGGACAGGCCGCTGATCGTCGTATAGGCGTAGAAAATCAAACCGATCGATACTGAAATAGCAAGGATGATGGGTGCGGCTGCTTTGAAGATCAGTCGCGCATTGTCTAAAATTCGCATGTGCCGCTCCAGGGCTTGCTTGAGACGAGCGAGTCAGCCCCCGTCGCACCACCCTTGCGGGAAACACCTTATCAAAGGATAAAAACTCCGTGACAGGTCAAACATTTGTGTGAATCGACCGATCATTGAAGAAGCTGGATATTCTCAGCTCGGCCTGCCGCTCCAAGTGGGGGCCTGTCGCTTGACGGAGCCCGGCGGCAGCCGGCTGCCGCCCTCCCTGTGACCGCAACGGTTGTATCGTGCGATTCCTCCGACGAGGCTGCCGCTCCATCCCCGCGCAAGCTTGCCGGTTCACAAGCGCTGCCACCTGAGGGGAATGGTCCACGTCATGGCGGTGAGCGAAGCGCTCGTCCTGGAAAAGCGGTCGCGGCGCGACTTCGGCTTCGCCGCCGGCATCGTCGCGATCCTGGCGGTGCTGTTCCTGCCGGTCCCGGCGGTGCTGATCGATGTCGGGCTCGCCTTCTCGATCGCGCTGTCGGTGCTGATCCTGATGGTGGCGCTCTGGATCCAGAAGCCGCTCGAATTCTCCGCCTTCCCCACGGTGCTCCTGATCGCCACGCTGCTGCGGCTCGCCCTCGGCATCGCCACGACGCGGCTGATCCTGGCCAACGGTCAGAAGGGCGTGGACGCCGCCGGCCACGTCATCCAGGGCTTCTCGCAATTCGTGATGAGCGGCGATTTCGTAATCGGAATCGTCGTGTTCGTGATCCTGATCACGGTCAACTTCCTCGTCATCACCAAGGGCGCGACCCGCATCGCCGAGGTCGGCGCCCGCTTCACCCTCGACGCCATCCCCGGCAAGCAGATGGCGATCGACGCCGATCTCAATGCCGGGCTGATCGACGACAAGGAGGCGCAGCGCCGCCGCCGCGAGCTGGAGGAGGAGAGCGCGTTCTTCGGCTCGATGGACGGCGCCTCGAAATTCGTGCGCGGCGAGGCGGTGGCCTCGCTCATCGTCATCGCCGTCAACGTGTTCGGCGGCGTCATCATCGGCACGACGCGCCACGGCATGCCGCTCGGCCAGGCGGCGGACGTGTTCGTCAAGCTGTCGGTGGGCGACGGCCTCGTCTCGCAGATCCCGGCGCTGATCGTCTCGCTCGCCGCCGGCCTCCTCGTCTCCAAGGGCGGCACCCGCGGCGCGGCGGAAGAGGCGGTGCTCGGCCAGCTCAGCGCCTATCCCCGTGCGCTCCTCGTCGCCGCGGCCCTGATGCTGATGTTCGCGGTCGTCCCGGGCCTGCCGTTCCTGCCCTTCGTCGCGCTCTCGGGCCTGATGGGCTTCGTCGCCATCACCATCCCGAAGCGCCGCGCCGCCCAGGCCGCTCTCGCCGCGGCGAAGGCCAAGCGCGAGGAGGAGGTCAAGCAGGCCGAGGTCAAGGAATCGGTCAAGGAACAGCTGCGGACGCCGGAGATCGAGCTGTGCCTCGGCCGTCAGGTCGCCGCGCAGATCCAGGGCAGCCACGCCGAACTGCACCATCGCGTCGCCAAGATGCGCCGGAAGTTCGCGCGCCAGTACGGCTTCGTGGTGCCCGACATCAAGCTCACCGACAGCCTCAACCTGCCACCCAAGACCTACCAGATCCGCATTCACGGCACGGTCGCCGCGACCCAGGAGATGCGGCCGGGCGAACTCCTGGTCGTGGTCGGCGACGGGCCGCGTCCCGACGTACCGGCCGAGGAGGTGCGCGAGCCCGCCTTCGGCATGAAGGCGCTGTGGGTGGTCGACGCCTATGCCGGCGAGATCCGCCGCTCCGGCTTCGAGGCGATCGACGGCGCCTCGGTGCTGCTCACCCATCTCTCCGAGGTGATCCGCAACAACCTGCCCCAGTTCCTGTCCTACAAGGACATGCGGACGCTGCTCGACCGGCTCGATCCTGAGTACAAGCGGCTCATCGACGAGATCTGCCCGTCGCAGATCTCGCATTCCGGCCTGCAGGCGGTGCTGAAGCTCCTGCTCTCGGAGCGGGTCTCGATCCGTAACCTGCACCTGATCCTGGAGGCGGTGGCCGAGATCACCCCGCATGCCCGCCGGGCCGAGCAAATCGCCGAGCACGTGCGCATGCGCGTCGCCCAGCAGATCTGCGGCGATCTCGCCGAGGACGGGGTGCTGCACGTGCTCAGGCTCGGCGCCAACTGGGACCTCACCTTCCACCAGAGCCTCAAGCGCGACGCCAAGGGCGAGGTCATCGAGTTCGACATCGACCCGCGCCTCGTGGAGCAGTTCGGCACGGAGGCCGGGGAGGCGATCCGCGAGCGGATGCGGCAGGTTCACGGCTTCGCCCTCGTCACCGCCCCCGACGCCCGGCCCTACGTGCGGATGATCATCGAGCGCATCTTCCCGACGCTACCGGTCCTGTCGCACCTGGAGATCGCGCGGGGCGTCGAGATCAAGTCGCTGGGCACCATCTCGTGATACCGGGCTTCGGCAGCCTGTTCGGCGGCGACGCCTTCCTTGCCACCTTCCTGATCTTCTGCCGCATCGGCGGCTGCCTGCTGATCGTGCCCGGCTTCTCCAGTCCGCGCGTCCCGGCGCAGGTCCGGCTCCTCATCGCCGGCGGCATCTCGCTCGCCGTCACGCCGCTCCTGCTGCCCCTGTTCCAGGGCCGGCTTCCGGGACAGGCACCGACGGAGTCGCTCGTCTGGATCGCCAGCGAGACGGTCACCGGGCTCCTCATCGGCCTGCTCGGGCGCATCTTCGTCTTTGTCCTGGAGACGGTGATGAACGCGGTCTCGACCATGGTCGGCTTCGGCTCGATGCCGGGGACCCCGGTCGAGGGCACCGACGCGATCCCCGCGGTCGAGTCGCTGATCGTCCTGTCCGCGATCGCACTGATGTTCGCCGCCGACCTGCACTGGGAGCTGTTCCGCGGGCTGGTCGATTCCTATGCCCGCATCCCGCCGGGCGAGGGCTTCGGCACGCAGACCGCGCTGGTGCGGATCGCCGATCAGATCGGCGAGGCCTTCAGCCTGGCCCTGCGCATCGCCGGGCCCTTCATCATCTACGCGGTGGCGGTGAACCTCGCCGCCGGTTTCATCAACAAGCTGACGCCGACGATCCCCGTCTACTTCATCGCCACGCCGTTCGTGATGTTCGGCGCGCTGATCCTGCTCTACTATCTCTCCAGCGAGTTCATGACGCAGTTCCTCGCCGGCTATCTCGCCTGGCTGCGCAAGGGCTGAGTGGAAGGGGCTGAACGCCGTGTCCGCCGCCGACATCGCCAAACGTCTGAAGCGGGCCGAACGGCTCACTGCCGTGCAGGAGCAGATGCGCCGCGCCGCCGAGTGGCAGCTCGCCCAGACCCGGCGCGACGCCGAGGCCGTCGAGGCGGACCGGGCGGCGCTTCTGGCGGCGGTCGGTGCGTCAGCCCACGGGCACCTGTTTCTCGAGGCGGCCACCCGTCGCCTGCGCGGGCTGGCCGTGCGGGCGACCGAACTCGAACGGATCGCAGCGGCCCAGAACGACGCGGTACGCGAGCAGGGCCTCGCCCTCAAGCGCGCCGAACTGAATGCCGAGCGGATCGAGACGCTGCTCGGCCGCGAGCGCGAGCGGGTCGAGGCGATGGAGCGGCTCGACGGCCTCGCGCGAGCCCGCGACGCAAGCCTCCCGTAAGCCAGCGGAGCTAGGGTTCTCCCGATTGTCAGCGGCGCCCCGGTTCGCGCCGCGTCAGGTTCGATGGCGCGATGAGCATCTCCCCCCCTTCCGACATCGTCATGGACGTGGCCCGCGCCGCCGATCCGGCACGCTATCAGGAAGCGGCGGCCAAGCTGTCGCAGCCCGGTGACCCGGCCGCCTTCGCCAGCGCCGCCGACGAGGCGGCGCGAGAGGTGGGCCTCAGCACCCACATGCCGCTCGACGTCCACGGGACGCTCACCAGCATGAAGAACGACACCGCCCGGAGCGGCGCCGCCGACCCCTACCGGAAGTTCGAGGGGCAGGTGATCCAGCAATTCGTCGAGGCGATGCTGCCGAAGGCCGAGACCGTGTTCGGCAAGGGCAATGCCGGCGGTATCTGGAAGTCGATGCTCTCCGAGCAGATCGGCCAGCAGATCGCCAAGACCGGCGGGATCGGCATCGCCCGGATGCTGAACGCCTCTCACCCGACCGGCACGACCGCGGCCCCGACGGCCACCGGCGTCGCGGGCAAGGTCTGACCGCCGATGCTGCTCGAATCCCTCAAGCGCCTCGAAGCCACCGTCGAGGCCGAGACCGAGGCGCTCGCCGCCAACGCGCCCTTCGATCTGGAAGCCGTCAACCGCGCCAAGAGCCGGAGCCTTCTCGAACTCACCCGCCTCGCCCGCGCCGTCGATGTCACGGCCCTCGACGCCGAGACCGGCATCGTGCTGGCGCGCCTGCGCGACAAGCTGATCCTCAACCAGGAGGCGGTCGCCCTGCACCTGCGCGCGGTGGAGGAGGTCGGCGCGACGCTCGAGGCCAGCCTTCAGGCCGCCGAGTCCGACGGCACCTATTCCGCACGCCTGTCCGCGCCGTCGGGGCGCGACTGAGCGATGCGCGTCCTGTTCTCAGGCCTGTGGATCTGCGCCGTCACCATCGCCTCCTGCTATGCGGCAGTGACCTTCGGCGGCGGGTTCTTCTCGAAGTCGACCGAGCCCTATCTCGAAGGGCTGCAGTACCAGAAGCTCGCGCCCATCAACATTCCGATGGTCGCCGAGGGCAAGGTACAGGGCTACGTCATTGCCGTGCTGGTCTTCACGGCGGACGCCAAGCTGATGCACACGCTGCCCGTCGCCCCCAATGCCTTCGTCGTCGACGAGGCATTCCGCCAGATCTACGGCGACACGACGATCGATTTCCGCAAGCTTGCCCGTTACGACATCAATGGCCGCCTCGCCCAGATCCGTGCCAAGGTGAACGAGCGCCTCGGATCCGACGTGGTCAAGGACGTGCTGGTGGACGAGTTGAACTTCGTGGCCAAGCGCGAGGTGCGCTCGTAGCGAAGTCCGGTCATCGGGAGGCGGAGCCGAAGCAAACGAGGGGGGAGACCTCGCCGGAACGATCGCGCTCCGGGCTGTCTCGTTCTGCTCCCAGTGACGGGTCGGCCCGAATGCCTCGGCCCGCATCCGCTCCGCGTTGACCGCGATCAACCGCCCGCGCACTCTGCCGCGGCCATGATCTCCTTCACGGGCCTGTCCGCCTTTCCCATCACCCCCGCCTCGCCCGACGGCCGGGTCGATCCGGCGGCCCTGCGCGCCCTGATCGCCCCGCTCGTGACCGCAGGGGTGGATTCGATCGGGCTTCTCGGCAGCACCGGAACCTACGCCTACCTGTCCCGCGAGGAGCGCCGCCGTGCCCTCGACGCCGCCCTCGACGAGGCCGGCGGCCGGGTGCAGATCATCGTCGGAATCGGCGCGCTGCGCACGGACGAGGCGGTCGCCCTGGCGCAGGATGCGCGGGCGGCGGGTGCTGCGGCGGGGCTGCTGGCCGCGATGTCCTACACGCCGCTGACCGACGAGGAGGTGTTCGAGCATTTCCTCGCCGTCACGACGGGCAGCGGATTGCCGATCTGCATCTACGACAATCCCGGCACCACGCATTTTCGGTTCACGCCCTCGCTGGTCGGGCGGCTGGCGCAGGTGCCCGGCATCCATGCGCTCAAGAGCCCTGCGCCGGATCCGATTTCAGTGGCCGGCCATCTCGATGCCTTGCGTCGGGCGGTGCCCGCCGATTTCCGGCTGGGCTTCAGCGGCGACTGGAACGCGGCGGAGGCGCTGCTCGCCGGCGGCGAGGCTTGGTACAGCGTCGCGGCCGGACTGTTCCCGGAATCCTGCCTCGCGATTCTGCGGGCCGCGCAGGCCGGGGATGCCGCTCGGATGCGGGCGCTCGACGCGCGGATGCAGCCGCTCTGGGACCTTTTCAGGGAATTCACCAGCCTGCGGGTGATCTACGCGGCGGCCGAGCATCTCGGCCTGTGCCGGACCGATCCGCCCCGGCCGATCCTGCCGCTTCCGGAACCGGTCCGGCACCGCGTGGCGGAGGTCGTGGACCGCCTTGGGTTGGTCTGATCCGGCCGCTGCGGGACAGTCGCCGCCCGACGGTCTTAAAGGTCGATTCACGCAGAACTGTTTGACTCTCCCGCAGAGTAAGTTCTGCGTAATCGAGTGCCATGTCCTCATCGGTCGCCGGCGCGCCGGACCTGTCCGGCCTCATCGAGCTCTCGCGCGATCCCGCGCTGGACCTCAAGCCTGTGATCCTGCGGGTGCAGACCGACCTGTTCCTCACGGCCCCGGTCCATGACCGGGCGATCCTTCAGGCCTTCGAATCCCTGGCGACCGGCCTGATCCCGACGGTGGACGAGGACACTCTGCGCATCGTCGCCGAGAAGCTCGACGGCTGTCCCGACGTCCCGGCCGGCGTCCGCGCCGCGCTGGACGCGCGCGGCTTTCCCCTCGCGCCGCCGAGCGAGCCGGAAACGGAGGCGGAAGCCGACCGGGGGATCGCGGAGAATCCCGGCGCGCTGATCGGCACCCGCGCGCTGGAGCGCCTCTTGGCCCGCGGCCGCACCGACGCGGATCTCGCCCGCACCCTGCTCGGCCGGCCCGACATTCCGCCCGCCGATCTCGCACCGCTCTGGCTCTATGCCGAGCCGGAGCAGCGCCGCGCGATCACCGAGGCCGTCGAGGCCACCGCGGCCCTGCGCCCTTGCCCGCCCGCGCCGCGCAGATTGGCGACGAGCCTTGTCGAGCATTCCCATGCCCGCGACGTGCAGGCCTTCGTCACCGCGCTCGGAAACGGGCTCGGCCTTCCCCCGAACTACCTCAGCGCCGCCGTCGATCCGGCGGCCCGCTACGATCTGCTGACGCTCGCCCTGCGGGCTGCTGACCTGCGCGAGGGCGAGGCCGTCTTCGTCTTCCTCACGCTCAACGACAGCGTGGCGCGCTCGGTCGATCGGGTGTTCTCCCTCGTCACGCTGTTTCGCGAAACCAGCCGGGCCACCGCCCGCGACCTGCTCTGCGCGATCCTCGGCGTGCCGGTGATGGAGCGCGCGGGCGGTGAGCACCAGCCGCTGCACGGTCCCGAAGCCCGGCGCCCCACCCCGGCCGCGGCCGAGCGGGGCGGCTTGCGCACCATCCTTCCGACACGCCTGCGCCGCACGAGCTGACGCGCTTCGGGCGAGACGCTACTCCGCGAGCGGCAGGCCGTGCCGGCCCTCGCGGTCGTCGATCTCGACGATCCAGAGATCGGAATCGAAGCGGATCTCGCGGGTAAGCCGCTCCTCCACATCCGGCGACGGAGCGGCGGCGAGGATCGCCACGAACAGGCGCTCGCCCGAATCCTCCGCCTCGATCAGCGCCTGGGGCGCCGGGCCGTAGAGGTCGGCGGTGCCGTCGAGCCGGTCGATCTTGACGAAGATCGCTCCCGCCTCCGCCGAACCGCGGCGGCGCTGCACCGCGGGGATGCCCTCGCCGTTGAGACGGCGCAGCTGCGCGGAAACCCAGAAATCCGAGCGAAGGCGTGGCATGCCCGGTTCATAGGCGCCCGCCGCGTCGATGGCGAGGGTGGCGGACCATCCTCAACGCGGGCGCAGGATGTCATCCGGGTTCCGGGGTGTTCTTTTCGGTCCCCCGTCATCCCGGGGCCGCCTAGCGGAACCCGGGATCCACCGGTGGCGCTAGAAACGCGGCCATATCGAGACCCAGCGTGGAATCCGGGTTCGCCTTCGGCACCCAGGGATGACGGTTGGCGCCGAACCGAACGATTTCGGCCGGACCCTGTATCACCCGCTCGCCTTGGCGGTCATCTCGCGGGTCAGGGCGCGCAGGGTCGGTCCGGCGGCCTCACCCTTCACCGGCAGCTTGCGATCGCGTTCGAACCGCTCGATCGCCGCCTTGGTGCCGGGTCCCATCAGGCCGTCATCCTTGAGCGGACCGTAGCCGAGCTTGGTCAATGCGCGCTGAACACGGATCACGGACGGATCCGGCTTCGCGGCCTCGGGCTTGCCGGCCTCCGTCTTCGCAACCTCGGTCTTCTCCTTCGCGGCCGGCTTCGGCTCGGGCCTGCGCTCGGCCCTCGGGGTGACCGAGGCCGTCGTCTCACCGGAACGGATCATGTCGGCGATCGCGTCGCGGGGCGCGGCCGCCACCTCCCGCGCGGGCGCGGGCTTCGGCGGCTCCACCGCGCGGACCTCCCGCACCGGCTGCGGCGCGGGCTTTGCCGCCACCGGCTTCGGCTCGACGGTCGGCAGGATCGGCGCCGGATGCGGCCCGGCCTGAAGGCCCATGGCGTTGACGCAGACATAAATCGCCGCCCCAGCGCCGAGCACGGTGCCGACGACGCCGCCCGGATAACGCAGGCAGAACCGACCGGCCCCCGTCGCCGCGGAGAGGACGGCGGCCTGCCAGCCGGCCGCGGCGGGCCCGCGCGGAGCCGACTTGCGGCGCGGGGACTTGGCCGGGCTCCGGCCGACGCGCATGTCACCGGGGACGACGATCTCGCGCTGATCCCGGCGGGCGGGCGGCTCGCGCATCATTTCGCTCCTTCAGAACATCGTCCCGAAAGCGGGCGTTCGGCTTTCGGGGAAAGGACGATGCGAAAACAGGATTCCTGGGCATGGCCCCGGATCGGACCTCCGGAGCCGGGCTCCGGAATGTTCGGGGCTCCTCGCGAACGACTCATCCGGCGCGGCGCATCGGGGTGTCCGCCGAAGGCGGCGTGGGATCGAACAGGCCGACCGGCAGGCGGATCGGCTCGGGAGCCGGCTCCGGCAACGCCGCACCCCGCACCGATGTCCGGATCGGCGCCGGCTGGTGCTGCGCGGGGGCGACCTTCAAGCCGCCGGAACCCGCCTTGCCGGCGGTCGCGGCGGCGGCCTTGGCGCGGCTGCAATCGAGCGGCAGCGTCACGGTGACGGCGGTGCCCTTGCCCGGGGCGCTCTCGACGGAGACGGCACCGCCGTGCAGCCCGGCCAAGCCGCGCACCACGGAGAGGCCGAGCCCGGTGCCCTCGTGGCTTCGCCCGTAGCCGCCGCCGACCTGGAAGAAGGGATCGCCGAGCCGCGGCAGGTCGGCCTCGGTGATGCCGATGCCGTTGTCGCTCACCACGAGGTCGAGATAGGCCCCGCCCCGGCGCACCATCACCTCGACCCGACCGCCGCGCGGCGTGAACTTCACCGCGTTGGAGATCAGGTTGATCAGCATCTGGCGGCAGGCGCGGGCATCGGCCACGAGGGCGCAGCCGGCGGGCACGGGAGCGATCACCAGGGTGACGCCCGAGGCATCGGCCTTGAGCCGCATCAGGTCGCAGCAGCCGCGAAGCAGCGCTTCGACATCGACCGGCTCGGGCTGGAAGTCGAAATGCCCGCCGCGGATGCGTGAGATGTCGAGCAGGGTGTTGACCACGTCGAGCAGGTGACGCCCGGACTGGGCGATGATCCCGGCATATTCGCGCGAGCGCTCCGGCGAGAGGCTCACCGCGCCCTCCCCGCCCAGCACGTCCGAGAAGCCGATGATGGCGTTGAGGGGCGTGCGCAACTCGTGGCTGACGGTGGCGAGGAAGTGGGTCTTCACCTCGTCGGCGCGCTCGGCCTCGGCGCGGGCGCGGTCGAGCTCCAGCGCGTGGCGACGATGCTCGGACACGTCGCGGGTGACGGCGACGACGGTCGAACCGTTGGCGCCGGCCAGCCCCGCCTCGATCCGGTGGGCGCGCATCTCGGCGAAGATAGTGCGGCTGCCGTCGGCGCGGGGCGCGTCGAGATGCAGGCGGAAGGGGACGATCGCGGGCGCACCGTGAGCGGCGACGTCGCTGATCGCCTGGAGCAGGGCCGGTCGGTCGCCGATATGCACCCGGTCGAGCAGGCCGTGGCCGCGCAGGCGGCTCGCCTCGGCGCCGATGAAGCGGGCGGCCGAGCCGCTCGCCTCCAGCACCCGGCCGTTGGCGTCGTGCCACGTCACGAGGTCGTCGATGGCCGAGAGCAGCAGGCGGTCGCGGGCCTCGTTGTCCTGCATGCGCGCGCGCCACTCGCCCTCCCGGCGCATGTGCTCCATCGCCTGAGCCGCGATGTGGCCGATGGCGGTCACGGCGAAGACCGGCATGGCGACGGCATTGGGCCAATCGAGGGCGAGGCTGCCGACGGGCAGGTAGCCGCTCAGCGCGATCGCGAAGGCGCCGGCGACGGCGATCACGGAGGCCGCGATCGTCGCCCGGCGCGAGCCGGAGACCATCGCCTCCAGCGGCACCGCCACGAGCCAGATCGCGGCGGCCGAGCTCGCACCGCCGGTCAGCGCGGCGAGGCAGACGACGATGCCGGTCAGGCCGAGCGAGGACAGGGCATGGGCGACCCACAGCGAGCCGGTGCGCGACAGGACGACAGCGGCAAACAGCGGCAGGAACAGGCTCGCGATGGCGATCGCCTCGATGCCGCTCGGGACCCCGCGCCAGACGAGGTAGGGCGGGAGACCCGCCATCATCACGACGCCGGTCGCCAGCCGCGAGATCAGGAAACGCTCGTGGCGGAAACGCACGCCCGGCTCGGCCACGACGGAGGCGTGGACCAGCCCGGCGAGGCGGGCATCGAAGAGGGAGGCAAGGGCACCGTCTTTACGCAACACCACCACGCACAGCGCGAAACTCAACCCGAAAACCGGGTGTCCCGCGCCCCTCGACTACTCGTTACGATCTTCAGGCAAACCGTCGCAGAGGCGGTTTAAGCGAGGATGAAAAGGGTCGCTCACTTGCCGCCGACCACGGCGGCGAGCGTCGCTTCTCCGGGGCCGACCGGGGTGCGGATCCCCGCTCTTCACAGCCACCGGAAACGGCGGGACCGACGCTCCGCACAGGGTAAATCGGCCGCCGAGAAGGGGAGGCACTCCGGGAAAAGGCTTCGTTCACCACGTCGGCGTTTTGCGGCCTCGCGCTTCATCCGGCGGTGCCGCGACGGTGGCAGGATCGAGCCACCGTTCCCCGCCGGCCGCGCCGGCGAAGCAGCGTCCTCGGAACCGGATCGATGTCGTTTCTCCTGCGCGCCGCCCTCGTGATCGGCGCTCTCTCCTACCTCGCGCTCCAGCGCCAGGACGGGTCATCGCCCGCCCCGCCCCGGACCGTTGCGGCAGCGGTCTCAAAGGGGAGCACGGTCGGGATCGCGGAGGGCGACGCGTTGGACCGCCTGACCACCGGCGGCATCGGTGCGCTGGTGAACGCCCTGAACGCGCTGCCGCCCGAGACCCGGGAGGAGATGGTGCGGGCCGGGGCGGACGCCGTCGCCCGGCGCGTCACCGGAAACGCCATCGGAGCGGCCACGCCGCCGCGTCCCTCCGCCGACACCCTCTCGGTCAGCGACCGTCAGCCGTCATGGCGCGGACCCACATCGCATTGAGTGTGGTTCTGGCCTGTTGAGGCGGTGCTCCTGTAAGACGGGCGCGACTCACGAGGAAGGAGCGACGATGTTCGGCTTCGGGAACGAGTACGAGGGGCTGGCCTTCTGGCTGCCGCTCGTCTGGGCCGGCCTGCTGGCGCTCGCGGTGGCGATGTACGTCGTCATCGACGGGTTCGACCTCGGGGTCGGCATCCTCTTCACCGCCGCGCGGCCCGGCAACTGGCGCGACCGCATGATGCTTTCGGTGGCGCCGATCTGGGACGGCAACGAGACCTGGCTCGTGCTCGGCGGCGGCGGGCTGTTCGCGGTGTTCTCGGTCGCCTACGCGATCCTGCTGCCGGCGCTCTATCTGCCGATCATCCTGATGCTGATCGCGCTGATCTTCCGTGGGGTCGCCTTCGAGTTCCGCTTCAAGGCCGAGCGCTCGCAGGTGGTCTGGGACAACGCGTTCCACTACGGCTCGCTGATCGCAACCTTCGCACAGGGCATGGTGCTCGGCGCCTTCGTCCAGGGCTTCCAGACCCAGGGACGCGAATTTGCGGGCGGCACCTTCGACTGGCTGACCCCCTTCAGCATCATGACCGGCATCGGCCTCGTCTGCGGCTACGGGCTGCTCGGCGCGACATGGTGCGTGATGAAGACTTCCGGCGAGTTGGAGATCTGGTCGCGGATCAAGGCCAAGCAATTCCTGATCGGCACCGTCGTCTCGATGGCGATCGTCAGCGCCTGGGTGCCGTTCCTGGGGCTCCACATCCAGTGGCGCTGGTTCTCCTGGCCGAACCTGCTGTTCGTCGCGCCCGTGCCGCTGCTGACGGCCTTCGTCTGCTGGCGGATCTGGAAGGCGATCGAGGACGGGCGCGAGGTGGCGCCGTTCCTCCTCTCGATCGCCCTGTTCCTGCTCGGCTTCCTCGGGCTCGCCATCAGCCTGTTCCCCTACATCGTGCCGCCGAAGCTCACGATCTGGCAGGCGGCCAACGCGACCTCGGCCCTGCAATTCGCCCTCGTCGGCTATGCCGTGGTGATGCCGCTGACGCTGGCCTACACGGCCTATGCCTACTGGGTCTTCCGGGGGAAGATCGAGGAGAACCCGAACGCGGCGAGCTATCATTGAGCGCCCGGCGCATCCTCTGGTTCGTCGTCCTCTACGGCCTGAGCCTCATCGCCTTCACGGCGCTCGTCTACTTCATCCGCGCCATCGCGCGGTGAGATGGGCGCCGGCTCAGAGGCAGAGCGTCAGGGCGGCGTGAAGCCAGAGCGTCACCCCCTCCCGGGCCCAGAGCAGCGCGCCGACCAGCGTCAGCGCGCCGAGAAGGGCGAGGACGAGGAGTTCGTCCCGTCCGCTCATGCCGGACTCGCCTGCGCGTTCCGGGTCGCCAGCGAGACGTCGCGGATCGGCAGGTTGAGGAGGCCGGCGAGGAGCGCGAGGCCGATCGAGAGGCTCCAAGCCACGTCGTAGGACCCGGTATGGGCGAAGATGAAGCCCGCGCCCCAGGCGCCGAAGAAGGCGCCGACCTGATGGCTCATGAAGACGATGCCGAACAGCGTCGAGAGATAGCGCACGCCGAAGATCTGCCCGACGAGACCGCTCGTCAACGGGACGGTGCCGAGCCAGAGAAAGCCGATGGCACAGGCAAACAGCGTCGCGGTGAGCGGGGTAAAGGGGCTCACGAGAAACAGCCCCATCACGGCGGCGCGGGCGAAGTAGATCCAGGACAGCACGTATTTCTTGCGCAACCGGTCCGCGGCGACGCCGAAGACGTAGGAGCCGAGGATGTTGAACAGGCCGATCAAGGCCAGCGCGCGGGCGCCGATGCCTGCGTCGAGGCCGGCATCGGTCAGGACGGCCGGCAGGTGGGTCGAGACGAAGGCGATGTGGAAGCCGCAGACGAAGAAGCCGGCATTGAGCAGCCAGTAGCCGCGATGGGCCGCCGCCTGCCGCAGGGCGATACTGAGCGGGATCTCCTCGAGCGTCGCGGTCGTCCGCACCGCGCCGGAGGCGGCTCGGCGAGCGATGCCGAGGGCGAGCGGCACCATCAGGGCGGCGAGGCCGGCCGCAGCGAGGAGCGCCCCGCGCCATCCGAGCTCGTCCACCGCGATCTGCGTGGCCGGAACCAGCAGGAACTGCCCGACCGATCCGCCGGCCGTGACGATGCCCGCGGCAGCCCCCCGGCGGCCAGGCGGCATCAGCGGCACGACCGCCCCGAGCACGACGACGAAGGTGACGCCGGTCATGGCGAATCCGACCAGGAAGCCCAGCGTGACGGTGAGGCCGAGCGCCGAGGACACGGACGCCGCCAGCGCGAGGCCGACGGCGTAGAGGAGGCCTCCGCCGGCGGCGACGCGGCCGGGGCCGTACCGGTCCGCCAGCGCGCCGATAAAGGGCTGAGCGAGGCCGAAGATCAGGTTCTGCACGGCCATGGCGAGGCCGAAGCTCTCGCGCCCGACGCCGAGATCCAGCTCGACCGGTCGCATGAACAGGCCGAAGCCCTGCCGGATGCCCATGGCGATCGTCACGATCACCGCACCGCAGGCGAGCGCGATCCAGGCAGGGGGGCGGCGAAGCGGAGAAGGGATCACGGTCGCGTATCCAGCGGTCTCGGCCGGTCGATCCTCGGGCTTGCCACGCTTCGAGGCGCCAAACCAGACCGGCGCAGGGAACGCCCATCGCGTATCCGGCCCGCAGCAGCGGGAGCGTGTCGCGGAGGCCACCCCTCGGCTTCCTTCTTCGCTGCCTCCGGCGCGCGCGTAGCCTTGCGGCCCCCCGCTCCGCTAAGGTCCGGCCCATGACGCGTGATTTCCGGCGGGCGGCGAACGGTTCGCGATGACGGCGCAGGGACCGGACAGGCCGAGCGAGGAGGGGGCCGAGACGAGGGCCGCGGCGCGCGAGGCGGCGCGGGCAGCCGCCCTGCTCGCCCGCCAGCTCGGCCGCCTCGCCGGCAGCGCGGGACGCAGCGCCTGGCGCAGCGGTGCGGCCGCGGCCAAGGGACTGGCCAAAAGTGCGCCCAAGGGTGCAGGCAAGGGCTCCGCGCCGGTCGTAGCCCGGACCGCGGACCGCCCCCGCCCGACCGGGCATCGCACCGCGCCGACGAGTCCGGCTGCGGACCCGGCGCCGATCGTCGGATCGGGCGGGCGAGGCCGGCGCCTCGGCCCTCTCTCCGGTCGCGCTTCCCGCCCCCGTCGCCCCTGGCTCATCGCAGGGGCCGTTCTCGTCGCCCTGCCGCTGGTGATCCTGGCCGGATACGTCCTCGCCGCCTTCGCGACGCTGCCTCCGCTCGGCGGCGTGGCACCGGAGGCCGCCCAGCGCGCCCTCGTGGTCGAGGCCGAGGACGGCCGCTCGTTCGCCACCCGCGGCGCGTTCCAGGGCGAGAAGCTGACCGAGAAGACGCTGCCGCCGCGGCTCGCCCAGGCCATCGTCGCGATCGAGGACCGGCGCTTCTACAGCCACTGGGGCATCGACCTGCGCGGCATGGCCCGCGCCGCGTGGCGCAACGCGACCGGCGGCGGCGTGCGCGAGGGCGGCTCGACCCTCACCCAGCAATATGCCCGGCTGACCTCGCTCAACCAAGAGAAGACGCTTCGGCGCAAGATCCAGGAAGCCTTCCTGGCGCTTCGTCTGGAGAGCACGCTGACGAAGCCCGAGATCCTCGTCGGCTATCTCAACACCGCCTATTTCGGCGCCGGCGCCTACGGAGCCGATGCGGCGTCGCGGCGCTATTTCGGGCACGGGGCCGCGAAGCTGACCCTGCCGGAGGCGGCGATGCTGGCAGGCCTCGTGCGCGCCCCCTCTCAGCTCGCCCCGACGCGCAATTTCGGCGGCGCGAAGGAGCGGGCCGACCTCGTGCTCCAGGCGATGGTCGAGACCGGCGCGATCAGCCAGGCCGAGGCCGACAAGGCGCGGGCCGAAAAGCTGACCCTGCACACCCCGCCCGAGACGCCGCCGGGCACCAACTATTTCCTCGACGTGGTCCAGGGCGAGGTGAAGCGCCTGACCGAGGCCGCCGGTGACGTCACGGTGCGTTCGACGCTCAACCTCGACCTCCAGAGCCTCGCCGAGGGCGTGCTCGCCCGCCGCCTCGACGCCGAGGGGAGCAAGAAGAAGGTCGGCCAGGGTGCGCTGGTGGCGATGGCCCCGGACGGGGCGATCCTCGCCATGGTCGGCGGGCGCGACTACGAGGACAGCCAGTTCAACCGGGCGACCCAGGCCAAACGGCAGGCCGGCTCTCTGTTCAAGCTGTTCGTCTACCTCGCCGCCTATGGAAAGGGCTACTTCCCCGACAGCGTGCTCGTCGACCGACCCACCCAGATCGGCGAGTGGGAACCGCAGAACTCCAACAACCGCTTTCGCGGCGCGCTGCCGCTGCGCTCGGCCTTCGCATTGTCCGTCAACACCATCGCGGCGCAGCTCGGCGAGGAGGTCGGCCTGGCCGCGATCATCGCCGAGGCGCGCCGCCTCGGCGTGCAGTCGGACCTGCCGGAGGTGCCGAGCCTCGCGCTCGGCACGGCGGACGTGACGCTCATCGAAATGACCCGCGCCTATGCCGGGGTGCTCGGCCCGGGCGTGCCGGTGGAGCCCTACCTCGTCCGAACGGTCCGGGGGAACACGCCGCAGCCGCTCTACCAGCGCTCGGCCCCGAAGCCCGGCACGACGATGGACGCACAGGTCCAGTCGATGATGCTCGATTCACTGCAGGCGGTGGTGGAGTCCGGCACCGGCAAGGCGGCGCGGGTCAACGGCCTCGCCGTCGGCGGCAAGACCGGCACCAGCCAGGACTACCGCGACGCGTGGTTCGTCGGGCTCACACCGGACATGATCGTCGGCGTCTGGGTCGGCAACGACGACAACGCGCCGATGAACCGGGTCACCGGCGGCGACATCCCGGCCCGCGTCTTCCACGATTTCGTGGAGCGGGCGCAGAAGGTCCTGAAGGGCCGCAAGCGCCCCACCCCCTCCGCCGCACGGGCCGAGCCGACCCCGGCCGCCGCCGTGGCTCCCGCTTCCACGCCCGCCACGGGCGAGGTGCGCGGCGTGCCCGAGGTGGTCGATACCGGCACGCTGACGATCCGCGGCCGCACCGTCCACCTGCTCGGCGTCGTCGGCGAAGGCGGCGCGCTCGCGCGCCAGCTCGCCCGCTACCTGCGCCGCCGCGAGGTCGTCTGCTCCGGCGACCCGGCCTCCTCGCGCTGCCGCCTCGACGGCGACGACCTCGCCGCCCTGATCGTCACCGCCGGCGGCGCGCGGGCGAGCGAGGATGCGCCGTCCGATCTGATCGAGGCCGAGGATCAGGCCCGGGCCGAGCGCGCGGGCCTGTGGCAGCGGGAGCGTTGAGACAGAGTGCCAGGGACGCGCGACGCGGCGTGCGGCGGCCACCCGCTCACGGCTCTGGAACAGCCTGAAGCTCCGCCGTGCTGGCCAGGATCGTCTCCTTCAACGCCGTTGCGACGGCATGCTGGTGGCCAGAGCCGAGCACCACGAACTCGACCTCGCCGATCGGAGGCAAGCCCGCCGATTTCGGAATCGGTGCCAGTCCCGGCGGCATGACCCTCGCCGAGTGCGGCGCGAAGCCCAGACCTGCTTCAACGGCGGCCCGCAGCCCCATCAGGCTGCCGCTGGTGCACGCAATTCGCCAGGACCGCCCTGCCGCTTCGAGCGCATCGAGCGCAAGGGCGCGCGTCATCGAGGGCGGCGGATAGAGAATCAGAGGGACCGGCAGCGTCGGATCGGGCGTGAAGCCGGGCCGGCCCGCCCAGATCAGCTCCTCCGCCCAGGCCAGCTCGCCGCGCGGATCGCCGCGGCGGCGTTTGCAGAAGATCACGTCCAGTTCGCCCGCATCGTAGCCCTGGTAGAGAACCCGGCTGAGCCCGACCGTCAGCTGCAGATCCACGGAAGGGTGGCGTTCCGCAAAGCGCGCCAGGACCTGAGGCAGGGCCGACAGGGTGTAGTCCTCGGAGACGCCGAGGCGGATGCGAGCGCGCAGGCCGCTGGGCGAGAAGAAGGCGCGAAGCCGGTCGTGCGCCTCCAGCACGTCGCGCGCGAAGCCGATCATGGCTTGGCCGTCCGGCGTCGGGGCGACCCGGTGCGTGTCCCGCATGAGGAGAGGGCGCTCCAGCGTCCGTTCGAGCCGCGCGATATGCCCGCTGACCGTGGATTGGCGTAGGCCCAGCACCTGCGCAGCGGTCGTGAAGCTGCCGCTCTCAAGGACGGCCAGGAAGGAGCGGATCTGATCGACGTTCAGGTTGCTCATCATGATTCGTGATAGCCGATATCCCTACCGACTCGGAGCCCGACGGGCTTAGAATCCCGGCCGAACCCGCCCTCCAGCTCAAGCCTCTGCCGATGACCGCTCCGGTTGCCATAACCATGATCTTCATCAGCGGCTTCGTCGCGATCCCGGCCTTCGGCAAATGGGCCAGTCAGGTCACGGAAGGACTTGCCTTCCTTCTGGCGACCGTCCTGCTGGTGCTTGCGATCATGTACCTCTGCGATCGATGGCCGGAATACTTCGCCAACCCGCGGGCTCCGGTAGCGGTCACTGTGACGCCGTTTGACGAGTAATGCATCGCGCTGCCTTCGTCGCTCGCCAATCAGGAAAAGTTTCGTGAAGCTGCAGATCACGGGTGGCGGCACGTCCGCCGGAACCGGCCTCGCCTTCGTCGCCGGCTTCGTCGATGCCGCGGCCTTCATCGCGCTGACCGGCCTGTTCACGGCGCATGTCACCGGAAACTTCGTCCTGATCGGTGCCGAGTTGGTCGCGAGTTCGAGCGGCGTCCTGGCGAAGCTCCTGGCGCTGCCCGTCTTCATGGGAGCGGTGGCGGGCGCCCGCATCCTCGCGCTGTTCCTGGAGCGACGGGATGCCGATCCGCTGCCCTGGCTGCTCGCGGCCGAGGCGGGTCTTCTCGCGGGCTTCGGCCTGTGCGGAACCCTATGGTCGCCGCTGGTCGCGCCGGACGGCGCCCCGGCCCTGATCGTCGGCATGCTCGCCGTCGCGGCCATGGGCGTGCAGAACGCGATCGGCCGTCTCTCGCTCGGCCATCTTGCCCCGACCACGGTGATGACGGTGAGCGTGAGCCAAGCGGTCATCGACGCGACGGATCTCGCCCTGAGAATCTCCGGGAATCCCGCTCAGACCCGCGCGCGGCTACTGCGCGTCCTACCGGCCATCGCGGCCTTCGCCGCGGGTGCCCTGTTCGGCGCCTTCGGCATCGCCTACCTGGCCTTCGGCTGCATCGCACTGCCGATCGCGATCTTGATCAGCCTGATCGTCCTCGCGACCGCGCCTGCCGGAGCGAAGGCGGCGACATGACCCGCGGCAACGGCGAACCGCTTCGAGGATTGCCGCGAAGGGCGCGGGGCGCGACGTCCGCGCCTGAGCGATAGCGACCTCGGCCATCCGCCGGTCGCGGCGCGCCGCGACCGGTCCGATCGGGCCCGCCTATCGGAACGGCGGCTCGTCGAAGCTCCGGAGCTTCCGCGAATGCAGGCCCGCCCGGTCCGCGCGCAGGGCGTCGAGGGTCGCCAAGCCGATCTGGAGATGCTCGGCCACCGCCCGCTCGTAGAAGGCGTTGGCCGCGCCCGGCAGCTTGATCTCGCCGTGCAGCGGCTTGTCGGAGACGCAGAGCAAGGTCCCGTACGGCACCCGCAGGCGAAACCCCTGCGCGGCGATGGTGCCGCTCTCCATATCGACCGCGATCGCCCGCGACAGGTTGATCCGCCGCCGTTCCTGGCTGAAGCGGAGTTCCCAGTTGCGATCGTCGTAGGTGACGACCGTGCCGGTGCGCAGACGGCGCTTGAGGGCGTCGGCCCGCTCGCCGGTGACGGCGGCGGCGGCCGATTGCAGGGCGATCTGCACCTCGGCCAGCGCCGGAACCGGGATTTCCGGCGGCACGAGGTCGTCGAGGATGCGGTCGCGGCGCAGGTATCCGTGGGCGAGCACGTAGTCGCCGATGGTCTGCGATTGGCGCAGGCCGCCGCAATGGCCGACCATCAGCCAGCAATGCGGGCGCAGCACGGCGAGATGGTCGGTGATGGTCTTGGCGTTGGAGGGGCCGACGCCGATATTGACGAGCGTCGTGCCCTGGGGTGCGCCGTCCGGCCCACGCCCGACGAGGTGATAGGCCGGCATCTGGTACTTGTGCCAGGGTGAGGCGGCGATCAGCGCCGCCGGATCGGCCGAGACCGCCTCGGCCTGCTTGACCACGATCCCGCCGGGCAGCACCAGCCGTTCCCCCTCCCCCGCCGCCAGACGCTCCAGCCCGTGGCGGACGAAGCCGTCGACGTAGCGGTGATAGTTGGTGAGCAGGATCCAGGGCTGGATCTCGCGCCAGTCCGAGCCGGTGTAGTGGACGAGCCGGCGCAGCGAGTAGTCGGTGCGCACCCCGTCGAACAGAGCGAGCGGGCGCGGATCGCCCGGGTTCTCAAGCCACAGCCCGTCGGCCACCTCGTCGCCGACGACGGAGAGCAGCGGCACCGGAAATAGAGTAGCGAGGTCGCTGGCGCTGACGCCGCTGCCGCCGAGATCGGTGCCGGGCTCGACGATGTATGGGTAGGGAATCTCCTGGCCCGAGAGACCGACCTCGATGCCGGCGCCGTAGTCGCGCACCAGCGGGCGCAGTTGCTCGAGGAGGTAGGCGCGGAAGTAGCCGGGCTGCGTCACGGTGGTGGCGTAGAGCCCCGGCGCCTGGAACTTGGCGGTGGCGCGGTTCAGCCGGGGCAGCGGCCCTGTCGGCTGGTAGGTCAGGCGCAGTTCGGGATAGCGGAACTGGAGCCGCTCGGTCGCATCCGGCGGGATCCGGTGTTCGAGATAGCGCGCCAGCGCCGTCTGCAGGGCCTGGGTCGCGCCGGCGTGGAGCGCTTCCAGCCGATCGACCGCCGTCTCCGCGTCGGGAACCGCCTCCATCGGCCGCAACTCGTCGATGACCATGTGCCCTCCCCGTTCACCCCAGGGTGTCTACACCGACCCGGACGGCGAGACGAGCAAGCGCCATGCGAGGGATCGGCCTGCCTGTCTTCTCTCCTGCCGTTTCGCCTGCCTTGCGGCGTCGGCGCACCGGGGCGACAAGGCATCATCGGCGAACAGGAGCGCGAGGGCGGATGAACGAGGATGTCGAGCGGCGCCCCGGCGAGGAGGCGATCCCTCTGCCTGCCGACTACGATGCCGGCCTCTACTTCATCGGCCGGGTTCGCACGCCCTGGAAAACTCGCACCGAGTGTCCGAAGAACGGCACCCAGACGGACGCGGTCTGCGCGCTCGAAGTCGACGCGCCCTATCGGCCGGCCCTGCAGAACCTGGAGGGCGCAACCCACCTGATCGTGCTCTACTGGATGGACCGAGCGGCGCGCGACCTCGTGCGGCAGCAGCCGCGCCATGCGACGGGCAGCCGCGGCACCTTCTCGCTGCGTTCGCCGGCGCGGCCGAACCCGATCGCCCTCGCCGTGGTCGAGCGGCTCGCGGTGACCGACGGCAGCGTGAGCGTGCGCGGGCTCGACTGCATCGACGGAACGCCGCTCCTCGACATCAAGCCCTACTACGCCTCGACCGACAGCCGGCCGGAGGCGCGGGTCGATCGCGCCGCGACCGAGACGCGGGCGGCCTCCTGATCCCGCGCTCCGACCGATCGGAGCTCATGGCGCATCGGCTCGCCCGCGCGGCGCTCGAGCGACGGGCGAGACCCGCTCGGCGCGGCCTTCGACCAGATCGGAGGACGTTGGCTCAGGGCCGGGGGCCGATTGCTCGCCCCCTTCCTGTCGCGCAGCCGCGGCGCCGGTCTTCGTCAGTCGAGCCAGCACGCGCAGGTAGACCGGTTTGACGTGGGCCTTGTAGGTCCGCCGGGCCACGCCGCGCCCGTGCCGGAAGACGCGTTCGACAAGCGCCGTCAGCCGGCCGCGCAGGGAGCCGCCGGGGGAGACGTCGATCAGAAAATCCGCGATCTCGCGGCGCTCCGGCCAAATCTGCGCCAGCGCCGCCGAGGTGTCCCGGTTGCAGGAATCGATGGTATCGATGTCCCCGTTCGCGAACACCGTCTCGGGCATCGCATCCATCAGCAGGGAGCCGGGCCCCCATTTCGCGTAATCCTCGTCGTAGGCCATCTTCCAGCCGAAGGCCGTGCGGCCGGATCGCAGCCAGATGTTCATCGCGATCGCCCGGCCGTCCAGGCGCAGGGCCTCGATGCCGGCGCAGGCGTCCCGCGCCAACCCGACGATCATCGTCTCGGCGAAGGCTCGGAGCGGCGGTGCGTTGCGGATCGCCCGCCCGCGCCGGCTCGCCCGGCCCTTCCAGCCGGCGGCCTCCAGGTCGAGGAATTCCTGGAACGCCGCGCTGATCTCCTCCGGCTTGCGATAGCTGACGTGACGCAGGTCGCCGCGCTCCGCGATCCGCTTGCGGTGCCGCCGCAGTTCGGCGCGCCGCTTCGATGAGAGGGTCTGGGATGATGCGGTCTGCCCTGGCCTCGGCGCGCTGAGCTGGGCGCGTTGCCGGTGCTCGATGGCGACGAGGCGCCCCCCCTGCCGTTCGACCGCAGCGACGAGCGCTGGGTAGACCGTCCCGTCGGTCGGAATCTGGTTGGCGCAGATCAGCGTCGGCAGGGCGGGATGGCGCGCGACGGCCTCCAGCATCGCCGACAGGGCCTCGACCGCGCGGTCGCGATCGAGCACGGGCGAGCCGAGGAACGTCAGCGCGTTGCAGGGGGCTTCCAGCGTCCGGATCGGCAGGCCCGACGAGGGACGGGCGGTCACGAGGAGCCACACGCCGATCAGGTCGGCCCCTCCCCCGGGGTGACGGGCCCAGGCGAGAAGAACGAACAACGGTGTCTCGGTCACCGTGAACATCGCACCGGCGACGGCGGGATCCATGAACACGTTCGGCTCGGCGCAGCGCTGAACGAAGCGGCGCCAATCCGCCGCAAGCGAGCGGAACCGCGGCGCTGCGGCGACCTCGACAGTGATTTCGGCGAGGGCCGGTGATCGAAGTGAAGTCGCATCGTCCGTGACCGGGACGGAGGCGCTCTCGGCCGAATGCCCCCGCTTGAAGTCGCCGCTCGAATCCATGGACGGCCCCTTCCCTCGCCTCGCCGCCGCGGCGACGTCATCTCTGTCCCGTCCGAGAACGACGACAAAGCCGCGCTCGAAGCACGCGTTCTTGCGGGGTACATCCGGAAGAGCAGACCACAAGTTGCGGTGGGGCGGGGGGTGACCCGCCGGGCGCCGTCACAGCAACTGCCCGCCGGCGAGGCGGTAGCGGCCGATCGCGCTCTGGAGTGCGGCCCAGCCGGAAATGGCCGGATCGCGGATGATGTAGCGGAGATAGGCGCGCTCGGCCCGGTTCAGGCGCCAGGGCGTGAGCAGATTTCCGCACAGGCGGCGCGGTGAGCGGATCTTGAGCGTCTCGGGATCCGCCGGACCTCCCTCCGCATCGCGCAGGCGGCAGCCGAGGGTGACGAAGTTCAGGCCCGCCAGCATCGCCACCTCCATGTGGTACCAGAAGCGCGGGTTGCACTCGATGAAGGCGATCCGGCCGTCCGGCTGCCGCCGGATGTCGAACCCGATCACGCCGCGATAGCCGAAGTGCTCGATCAGTCTGCGGGCGTGCTCGTCGATGAGCGGAACCCGGATCTCCTCCAGTTTGGTGAGGGTCCGGCGGTAGGAAAACGACGCCACGATGCGCCCGGCATCGCACAGGTAGAAGCTGCTCAGCTCCTCGCCTGGAATGTATTCCTGGCAGATGATGGGCGAGTAGTTGAGATGTTCCGGCAGTGCCTCGGCCGAGTCGATCCTCCGCACGCCGTAGCCGCCCGACATCGCCGCCGGCTTCAGGATCAGGGGGAAGCCGATGCGTTCGAGTTCAGGGTCGCGGTGCAGATCCGCCATGGTCTCGAACCGACGCGTCACCGGAACAGGCAGATCGAGATCTTTGCAGACGCCGGCGAAACGCCACTTGTCGTCGAGCGCGTCGAACGTATCCTGCGCCGGCACCGGATAGAACGGCGCCCCGATCTGCGCACCGTGGATGGTCAGGAGGCGCGTCGTACGGCTGCAACTCGGCAGCACCATGTCGATGTCGTGGACGGCACAGAGCCGGCGTATTTCGGCCAAGTCGGCCTGCTGCAGATTGGAGAAGTCACCAGCGAACGCAATGAACCGTTCGCAGAACCGGGATCGTTTCAAGAGATACGCATCATCCTCACCCAGGATATAGACTTCATCGAAGCATTCGCTCGCGCATCGCAAAACTCGATACTGGATGCGCGGGCCACTGGCCAGAACAAGCGCGCGCTTCATTGTAAAGCCTCATGTCCGACCAATCTCTGCGCAGGCAGAGAACGGACTCATGATTGTGTTTTATGATCGTCGGTTTCAAACCATCTATAATTATGTGAAACATAGCGTCAACAAATCTTCGTTAGCGAAGAAGGATTTTGCATCGGTTCTATACTGATGCGCATGGGTAATAAATTGGATTAAATCCCAATTGCCGCTTCCCGGTCCCCGCGAGAGCGGGGCGGATCGGCCGCCGGGCCTCGATCAGCGCTCCGACAGCCTCTCCAGGGTCAGTGGGTCGGCCTGTCCGCCGAAGAACGTTGCGAGCGCGCGGGCGAAGTCCGGCGCATCCGGGTCGGCGCGCGCGAACAGGGTCATGGAGGAACGGAACTTGATGTCGTCGGGCGCACCGAACAGGGCGTGGGCCGAGCGGTCCTCCCAGGCGTTCGCAGCCTGCGTGCAGACCCGCAGCCTTTCGCCAAGCAAGGGGTGGGCCAGATAGGCCCGCGCCTCGGCCAGCGAACCGATCGCATAGCGCCGGGCCATGGCGCTGGCGCCGAGCCCGGCGATCTGGGGGAAGACGAACCACATCCAGTGGGTCCGCTTGCGCCCGTTCCGCAATTCGGCAAGCGCGTTCTCGTGGACGCCGTCCTGGGCCTCCACGAAACGGTTCAGGTCGAACACGTCGCTCATCGTCTGCACCTCACGCCACGGAACGCGGGCGATCGGCCGTCCGTCGTCGTGCGATCGCCTCGTGAGGCAGGACAAACCGGCCGAAAGCGGCCGCGTTCCTCAGACGGACGCCGCCATCGCCTCGAAGACGAGGGCGTGGCGCGCAGCCAAGGCGTCGACGTCGCCGCCGTATCCGCCGCCGATCACGGCGCAGAGCGGAACGTTCCGCGCCCGCGCGAGGCCGACGACGTACCGGTCTCGGGCACGAAGACCGTCATCGGTCAGGCAGAGGCGGCCGAGCCGGTCGTCGCGGTGCGGATCGACACCGGCATTGTAGAAGATCAGGTCCGGGGTGAAGTTCTGGACGAGGCCGGGCAGGCGCGCCTCCAGCACCGCGAGATACGCCGCGTCCCCCAGCCCGTCGGGCAGGCCGATATCGAGGTCGCCCGGCACCTTGTCGTGCGGATAGTTGCGCTCGCAGTGGATCGAGAGCGTGAACAGGTCCGGCTCGCGGGCGAGGCAGTCGGCGGTGCCGTCGCCCTGATGCACGTCGAGGTCGATGACGAGCGCCCTCGTGATCGCCCCCTCGCGCCTCAGGGCAAGGGCGGCGATCGCCACGTCGTTGAACACGCAAAAGCCCGCTCCGCCGGCCCGCCGCGCGTGGTGGCTGCCGCCGGCCGTGCTGCCGGCGAGGCCGTGGCTCAGGGCGAGGCGCGCGGCGCGCAGCGTCCCCCCGGCCGAGGCGCGGGAGCGGGCGGCGACCGCCTCCGTGACCGGCAGGCCGATCGCCCGCTCGATCGCGCGCGGCACCCGAAGGCTCAGCACGGCCTCGACGTAGCCCGGATCGTGCGCGCCCGACAGCAGGGCGGCGTCGGCGGGTTCCGGCGTGACGAACCCGTCGGGCGCGAGGCCGCGCGCGCGCAGGATCTCGGCGAGCCGGCTGTATTTGCGCATGGGGAAGCGGTGGCCCGCCGGCAACTCGGCCTCGTAGGCCGGATGGAACACGATCGGGATCAAAGGGGACGGCCCGGGACGGCGTTTGAAGTGTCACACGCCTGATAAGGCGGCGCTGCTAGGGGCGTGATGGGACGCGCCGTCGCGCCCAGACACGTCAGACACACGATCGACGGGAGACGCCGCGCATGATCGCCCTGCCGGAGAGCGGCGCCTCCGCCGCCCTCGCGCTCTGCGCGGCCCTCGTTGCGGTCAACCTCGCCAGCCTCGCGGTGGCGGGCCTGCGCATCGGGCGCAAGGGCAAGCCGTCGGCCTTCCCCCCGGGCGCCCCGGTTTCGGTGGTGCGGCCCCTGCGCGGCCTGGAAGCGTTCAGCGAGGAGACCCTGCTGGCGAGCTTCCGGCTCGACTATCCGGCCTACGAGTTGATCTTCTGCGTGGCGGATGCGGGCGACCCGATCCTGCCGCTTCTGGAGCGGATGCGGGCGGCCCATCCACGGATTCCCTCACGCCTGATCCTCGGCGACGAGCGCATCGGCGGCAACCCGAAGCTCAACAACTGCGTGCGCGGCTGGGACGCCGCCCGGCACGACTGGGTGATCCTGGCCGATTCCAACGTCCTGATGCCGCCCGACTACATCCAGCAGATGCAGGCGGCGTGGCGCGCCGACAGCGGCCTCGTCTGCTCGACGCCAATCGGCTCGCGGCCGGCCAATTTCTTCGCCGAGGTGGAGTGCGCCTTCCTCAATACCCTGCAGGCCCGCTGGCAATATGCCGGCGAGGCGCTCGGCCTCGGCTTCGCTCAGGGCAAGAGCATGCTTTGGAACAAGCCGTTCCTCGAAGCGCAGGGCGGCATCCGCGCGCTGAACGCCGAGATCGCCGAGGATGCCGCCGCGACGAAGCTCGTGCGCGCCGCAGGCAAGCGGGTCCACCTCGTCGCCGCCCCTTTCCGGCAGCCGCTCGGGCACCGTGACCTGGCGGAGGTCTGGTCGCGGCAGGTGCGCTGGGCGCGGCTGCGGCGGGTGACCTTCCCGCTGTTCTTCGCGCCCGAGATCGGCATCGGTGCCCTGCTGCCGCTGGTGCTGACGGGACTTGCGGCGGGGACCGCCGAGGCCGCGCTCTGGCTCATCGCCGCCGGGACGCTGTGGTACGGAGCGGAGATGGCGCTGGCCGTCCGCGCCGGCTGGCACCGCTCGCCGCGGATGCTCGCAGCCTTCCTCGTCCGCGACACCCTTCTGCCGGCGATCTGGGCGAGCGCCTGGGCCCGCACCGCCATCGTATGGCGCGGCAATGCCATGGACATCCGCACCCGCGACGCGGCTCCATTGGAGACCGGCCCGAGCGCGGCCTGAGCGGATCCGCCTTCTCGCGAGGGCAGGGTCCGGCTCCTTCCCTGGTCTGCGGCCAGCAAAGGCACCTCGCCTGAGGGGCTGCCCCGGCCGCCGCTTCGGTATCGGCGACACCGTTCGGCCCTGAGGGGCGGAATGGAAACGGCAACGCTCTTGCTTGGCATCGGCCCGCGGACCCTTGTCCTGCCCTTTTCCCGCGCGGATGCCTCATCGGGGGCGGCAGCTCGGGTCCGGAATGCGGAGACGACGATGCCGAAGCCTTCGACCACGCTCGACAAGAGCCTCAACGCCTTCCATCTCTGGGGAATCGCCGTCGGGCTGGTGATCTCCGGCGAGTATTTCGGATGGAGCTACGGCTGGGCTCAGGCCGGCACCCTCGGCTTCCTCGTCACGACGCTGTGCGTGGCCGCGATGTACGTGGCCTTCATCTTCAGCTTCACCGAACTCACCACCGCGATCCCGCAGGCCGGGGGACCGTTCGCCTATTCCCTGCGCGCCTTCGGTCCCACCGGCGCGGCGGTTGCCGGCTACGCCACGCTGATCGAGTTCGTGTTCGCCCCGCCCGCGATCTCGCTTGCCATCGGCGCCTATCTCAACGTCCAGTTCCCGGGTCTCGACCCGAAGCACGCGGCGCTCGGCGCCTACCTGCTGTTCATGGCGCTCAACATCGTCGGGGTGCGCATCGCCGCCACCTTCGAGCTCTTCGTCACCGTGCTCGCGGTCGGCGAACTGCTGGTCTTCATGGGCGTCGTGGCCCCGGCCTTCAGCCTCGCGAGCTTCACCGCCGGCGGCTGGGCGGGACAGGACGCGTTCGGTCCGGCGGCCATCGGCGGGATCTTCGCGGCGATCCCTTTCGCGATCTGGTTCTTCCTGGCCATCGAGGGCGTCGCCATGGCTGCGGAAGAAGCCAAAGATCCCAAGCGCACCATTCCGATCGCCTACATCACCGGCGTTCTGACGCTCACCGTGCTCGCCTTCGGAGTGATGCTGTTCGCCGGTGCGGCCGGGGACTGGAAGAGCCTGTCCGACCTCAACGATCCGCTGCCCCAGGCCATGAAGCGGGTGGTGGGCGAGTCGAGCGGCTGGCTGCACATGCTGGTCTGGCTCGGCCTGTTCGGCCTCGTCGCCTCCTTCCACGGCATCATCATGGGCTATGCCCGCCAGATCTTCGCGCTCGCCCGCGCCGGCTTCCTGCCGGGCGTGTTCGCGCGGGTGCATCCGCGCTTCCAGACACCCCATATCGCCACGGTGGCGGGCGGGATCGTCGGCATCGCCGCGATCTACAGCGACAACCTGATCAGCGTCGCCGGCCAGTCGCTCACCGCCAGCATCGTGACGATGGCGGTGTTCGGCGCCCTCACCATGTACGTGATGAGCATGGCGGCCCTGTTCCGGCTCCGGCGGAGCGAACCCGATCTCGCCCGTCCCTACCGGGCGCCGCTCTATCCCTACGCGCCGGCCTTCGCTCTGGTCATGGCGCTGGTCTGCCTCGTGGCGCTCGTGGTCTACAATCCGCTGATCTTCTCGATCTTCGCCGCGACCATGGGCGCGGCCGTGCTCGCGGTGCGGCTCGTCGCGAAACCCGCGGTTCCGTCACCGGCTCCCGCTGCCTGACCCGGTGCGCGATGGCACCGGATATGGCGCCGGAGGGCTCCGGCGTACGCGTGAAAAGTGGTTTCAAAGGCGCCGCGACGTTTGTCGTCCGGCGCAGCACCATTTGCACAGGAGACACAAAATCAGTTTAGCCTAGAGATCACCCGGCCCGAGACGACATCCGGCGGCCGGAATTCGGAAGAGATCTCTCGGGCCATCAATGCAAGTTCACACAAGGGCCTTTGCCGCATTGCTGTTTGCGAGCGTCATCGCAGCGCCGGCGATAGCGGACGAGGCGACCTTCTATCGCGGCACGCACATCTGCAACGGCAACCGCTCGCTCGACGACTGGGCCTTTGAGCCGAGCGCGGCGCGCTTCAGGGTCTTCTATCGAAGGATCGACGGAACATCCTTCGAGACGCTGGAGCTGACCGCTTCGTCGGCGGGTGACGAGGTGATCCTGTCGGACCCGCGCGGCCGCCCCTGGGTCGCGGCGCGGATCGCG
>Ga0233425_10000623_pt1 | contig 89980 bp, 80 predicted proteins | sample Watercolumn_Towu_2_FD_181712 | JGI IMG/M metagenome (GOLD analysis project Ga0233425, IMG submission 181712) | Freshwater microbial communities from Lake Towuti, South Sulawesi, Indonesia - Watercolumn_Towuti2014_140_MG | ecosystem: Environmental > Aquatic > Freshwater > Lake | place... | reverse complement strand
GCCGCCTTGCCCTGCAGTTCGCCGCCCAACACCACCACCCCGCTGCCGATGGCGTCCCGCATCCGGTCGCCGATGTCGCGCAGGGTCTTGGGCGAGTCCAGGGGGATCTGGGCGCAGACCACCTTGATGCCTTTCACCTCACGGGCATTGGCCAGGATGCTGTCCAGGCTGGACAAAGACAACTTGGCGGTCAGCTGGCTCACCTCCCGCTCCAACTCCTTCTGGCGGGCGATGAGGGTCTTGATCTTACCCTCCACCTCATCAGGCGGGGTCTTCATAGTTTCGGCAAAACCGGCCACGGTCTTCTCCAGCTCCTGATAGCGAGCCATGGCCGCGCGCCCGGTGGTGGCCAGAAGCCTCCTCACCCCGGCGGCGATGCCGGTCTCACTGATGATCTTGAACAAGCCGATCTGGCCGCTGGCCTCAACGTGGGTGCCGCCGCACAACTCCTTGCTCACCGAACCGAAACTCACCACCCGCACCAGGTCGTCATATTTCTCGCCAAAGAGGGCCGTGGCCCCGGACTTTCTGGCCGCCTCCTTGTCCATCTCCACCGCCTCACGCTTCAGGTTGGCCCGGATTTCTTCGTTTACTCTTGCCTCGACCTTGGCTAGTTCCTCGGGGGTAAGCGGTGAAAAATGGGTGAAGTCAAACCGTAACCGTTCTTCGTCGACCAGGGAGCCGGACTGGTTGACATGATCCCCCAGCACGGCGCGGAGGGCGGCCTGGAGGAGGTGGGTGGCACTGTGGTTGGCCTCGATGTCCCGCCGCCGCAAGGTGTTGACCTTGAGATCGACAGCGTCTCCCGCCGCGATGGCACCGGCCACAACTTTCGCCTTGTGCAGGGTGATCCCGCCCGGCCCCTTGACGGTGTCCATGACCTGGGCAATACCCGCCGGGCCAGTGATCTGGCCGCTGTCTCCCACCTGGCCGCCGGATTCGGCATAGAATGGCGTCTCGCGCACGACGATGAGCACCCGGTTCCCGCCTTCCGCGCGCGGCAGTTCCTCGCCTGATTCCGACAGGATCATCTTGACCACCGAGCTGGCCTCGCGGCTCTCATAGCCGCGGAACAGCGTGACTCCCGCCTTGGCGGCCAGGTCGCCGCCCAGTTGGGCATGGCCCTGATTACCCTTCCAGGACTTCCGCGACTGCTGGCGCTGGGCCTCCATGGCCTGGTTGAAACCGGCCTGATCGACTTCATACCCCAGTTCCAAGGCCATATCGCGGACAATATCCACCGGAAAGCCGAAGGTATCGTAGAGCTTGAACATAAAGTCGCCCGGCACCCGCTGCTCCCCGCTGGCTCGCAGACGCTCGAACTCGGCATGGAGCATGTCCAGGCCGTGATCAATGGTCTCCAGGAAACGCTCCTCTTCATTGTTGACCACCTTGGCCAAGAGTTCGCCGGCGCCCGCCAGATGGGGATAGGCGCTGGCCATCTGCCTGGCCACCGCGGCGGTGATGGTGGCCAGAAACGGTTTAGTCAGGCCCAGTGTCCGGCCGTAGCGGATGGCCCGGCGCATGATCCTTCTCAGCACATAGCCCCGGCCTTCGTTGGAGGGCAAGATCCCGTCCGCCACCAGGAAGGTGGTGGCCCGGGCATGATCGGCGATGACCTTAAGCGCCGTGTCGCTCTTCGGGTTCGCGCCGTAGGTCACCCCGGAGACAAACGAGATCTTGTCCATCACCGTGGTGAAGATGTCGGAGTCGTAGTTGGTGAATTTGCCCTGAAGTACGGCGGCCACCCGCTCCAGCCCCATGCCGGTGTCGATGCTGGGCTTGGGCAGGGGGGTGAGCGTGCCGCTCTCGTCGCGGTAGAACTGCATGAACACCAGGTTCCACAACTCGAGGAAACGATCACAGTCGCAGCCCAGCTGGCAATCGGGCCGCCCACAACCGGCTGCTACCCCCTGGTCGAAATGGATCTCGGAGCAGGGGCCGCACGGCCCGGTATCGCCCATGGCCCAGAAATTGTCCTTCTCCCCCATGCGGACGATGCGTCCCGGCAGCAGGCCCTCCGCCTTCTCCCACAGGGCAAAGGCCTCGTCGTCGTCGTTGTAGACCGTGATCCACAGCTTCTCGGTGGGCAGCGCCAGGACCTTGGTCAGGAACTCCCAGGCGTAGGCGATGGCCTCCTTCTTAAAGTAGTCGCCGAAGGAAAAATTACCCAGCATCTCGAAGAAGGTGTGGTGGCGGGCGGTGTAGCCGACGTTCTCCAGGTCGTTGTGCTTGCCGCCGGCCCGGACGCTGCGCTGGCAGGTGGTGGCCCGGACGTAGTCGCGCTTCTCCTCGCCGGTGAAGACCTTTTTGAACTGGACCATGCCGGAGTTGACGAAGAGCAGGGTCGGATCGTCCTGGGGGACGAGGGATGAGCTGTCCACCACCTGATGGTCGCGGGCCGCGAAGAAGCTCAAGAATTTTTCTCTGATTTCATTGCCATTCATGATGTCATCAACCACTGGAATAAAAATTTTGGTTAACCAGCCAGGCGGAGCACCTGTAGGGGGCACAGGGTGTATCTTGCGCACCGTCTGTGCTTCCCGTCCGCGTACGCAGCAAAAATCGTTGCGCACTCTACGATTATGCCTTGCCGAGGTCTCCCTCAGCCGTCACTCCAATGCCAAAGCCCGCCCGCACCTTCTTGTCGATCTCGGCGGCCACCTCGGGGTGGTCCTTCAAGAAGACCTTGACCGTTTCCCGGCCCTGGCCGATGCGCTCGCCGTTGTACGAGTACCAGGCCCCGCTCTTCTCGATGATCTCCTGGCCCACGGCCAGGTCAATCATGTCGCCGATCCGGGAGATCCCCTCGCCGTACATGATGTCGAACTCCACCTCCTTGAACGGCGGGGCCAGCTTGTTCTTGACGATCTTGACCCGGGTGCGGTTGCCCACCACGTCGGTGCCATCCTTCAAGGCGCTGACCTTGCGGATGTCAAAGCGCATGGAGGAGTAGAACTTCAAGGCGTTGCCACCGGTGGTGGTCTCCGGGTTGCCGTACATCACCCCGATCTTCATCCGGATCTGGTTGATGAAGATCAAGGCGGTATTGGTGCGGTTCAAGACACCGGCCAGCTTGCGCATGGCCTGGGACATCAGCCGGGCCTGGAGACCGACGTGGGAGTCACCGATATTGCCGTCGATCTCGGCCTTGGGAACCAGGGCGGCGACGGAATCGATGACGATGATGTCCACCGCACCGCTGCGGCAGAGGATCTCGGCGATCTCCAGGGCCTGCTCGCCAAAGTCGGGCTGGGAGACTAAAAGGTCATCGATATTGACCCCCAAGCGGGCGGCATACTGGACGTCCAAGGCATGTTCGGCGTCGATGAAGGCGGCTGTTCCCCCGCATCTCTGCGCCTCGGCGATGGTGTGCAGGGCCAGGGTGGTCTTACCCGACGACTCAGGACCGTAGATCTCGGTGACCCGGCCCTTGGGGATGCCGCCGACGCCGGTGGCGATGTCCAGGCTCAGAGTGCCAGTGGAGATGACGGGCACCGCCTCCACCGTATCGGCGCCCAAGCGCATGATCGAACCCTTGCCGAACTGTTTTTGAATCTGCAGGACTGCGGAATCAACCGATTTTTTTTTGTCATCCGTAATTGCCATTTGCTGCTCCTTGCTGCCCAAAGGTAAAAAGACCGACAGACGGAGGGCCTGTCACCATGAAGTTGTCCAGATGGTCAGCCGGTGGGGAGGCCGGCATCCGCATGCTTTTACCCCAAAGACTCTTTTTGCTCAAGCAGTTTGCGCCGCAGGAGATCCAGCCCGGTCTGGGCGCTCAGGCACTGGATTTCTTCCCGTTTACCGGTGAATTGCCGCCGCCAGTGGCTGACCTCTCCTTGCCAGGCAACGCCGAAAAACACCGTGCCCACAGGCTTGCCGTCACTGCCGCCGTCCGGCCCGGCAATCCCGGTGACCGCAAGACCGAAATCAGCACCGGTGGCCTGACAGATCCCCAGGGACATGGCCTCGGCGGTCTCGGCGCTCACCGCCCCATGCCGGGCCAAGAGCTCGGGATCGACGCCGAGGAGGGTTGTCTTCAGGGCATTGCTGTAGGCGCAGACCCCGCCCAGGTAATAGCCGGAGCTGCCCGGAACGGTGGTGATCAGGTGGGAGATCAGCCCGCCGGTGCAGGATTCGGCAAGGGCCAGGGTCTGCCCCCGCTGCCGGAGCTGTCTGCCCACCGCGGCGGCCAGGGTTTCCTCGCCCAGACCATAGATGGTGCCACCCAGGGCCTCCCGGATCAGGCGATCGACCAGCGCGAACAGGCCATCGGTCTCCTCGTCGTTGCTGCCGATGGCGGTGAGGTTGAGATGGACCTCGGGAAAAACCGGATAATACCCCAGCCGGATCATGGAGTTGTGGGCCTCGAGGTGGCTGACCCGGCGGTTGACCTCCGCCTCCGGCAGGCCGAAGATCCGGTACAGGCGCTGACGGACGCACCGCCGCTCCCCTTGCTGCCTGGCGGCCAGCCTGGGGATGACGCAGTCGGTCAGGAGCTCTTTCATTTCGTGGGGGACACCGGGGAGGAAGAAGATGGGTTTCCCGGCATGGACCAAAAAGTACCCGGCCATGGAGGCCTCGGGCTTCAGCACCTCGGCCCCGGCTGGGAGCCATGCCAACTTCTCCAGGCTCACGCCTCGGCTGCGCAACTCGCCCTCATTGCTGTTCGAGCCCAGATACTCCTTGATCTTGACCAGGATCTCCGGGTGAAAGGTGGCCGGTCGGTTCAGGGCGGAAGACACCGCCTCGGTGGTCAGGTCGTCGCTGGTCGGGCCCAGGCCCCCGGTGACGATGATGAAGTCGGCCCGGTCCAAGGCCTTGATCAGGGCCGAACCGATCAGCTCCGGCGAATCGCCGATGGTGGCCATGGCCACGATCTCATGGCCCACGGCAAAGAGGTGGTGGGCTGCAAAGTGGCTGGTCAGATTCAAGATTCGGCCCGAGGTCAGTTCGTCGCCGATGGCTATTATTTCTCCAAGCATAGGTGTCGTGTCAGGTAAACGGGGACAGTGATCACCGGAAAGGGATGTTGTCAGGATCGGCCCCGATCAACGGAAGTATCTTTCCACCGAAAAAACGACCAGAAACGACGGGCCGTGGGCCTTGTCCTCGCCACCGCCATGCCACCGCCATGCCACCCAAGGCCACGCCGGAGGCGGCGAAGTACAGGTAACGGGGGAGAAGTGCCGGGTCAGGGGTATTGATCAGCCAACCGTTCCTGTCGACAAAGTAGCGGCCCCAACTCGACGGCATCTGCATCAGGCTGATATTGCTGGTGAAGAAGAAGGCGATCACCATCAGCGACAGCGCCGCAGCGCCGAGGACCAGAGTCCCCCTGCCGAAACCGCCCTTATCGAAATAGGCAAGGTAGGCGGCGGCATAGGCCATGAGCAGCAGCGGGACGATAGCCAGCCAATAGCTCCCCATCAGGATGGAACTGGTATAGAAGAATTGGCCGTAGAGGGCCTGAACGAACAGCAGCGGGGCAACCCCGAAGTTGATGGCAAAGGCGATGGTGAAGGGGAAGGCCCGGACGATGTCGTCGCGTAGCGGCAGCGAGTCGGGAGCGCTCCTCGCTACGGTGACAAAATCGATGCAGGCCAAGCCGATGACCACGTTCATCGCCACCAGGTGGAGGAACGTGGTGAGGGTCAACGGCAGTTGCAGCCAGACCCAGTGGACCGGCAGGGTATCCGGGGACGGAATCAACGACGCGGGATCCATGGCGCACCTCCTTGGTTAAAGGGCTAGTTCATCGCAGCCGGCCGAAAACATCCTGGCCTCTGACCTCTTCGACAAACACCTCGACCACTTCATTTTCCAGCGTTGCCGGCCCTTGAAAATGAACCGGGACGTAATTTTCGCTGAACCCCTTCAACATCTTATAGCGGTTCTTCCTTCCCTCGACCAGGACCTTGTGGACCTGGCCGATCTGCCGCTGGTAAAAGGCCTGCCGTTTCTCCTGCCCCAGAGCCGTTAACTGCGCCGCCCGCTGGTCTTTGACTTGGCCCGGCACCTGCTCGGGCATATCCGCTGCCGGGGTGCCCGGTCGCTTTGAGTAAGGAAAAACGTGCAGGTACCCGATGGGCAGCCGTTCGATCAAGGCGACGGTCTCACGGAACTCCTTTTCTCCTTCGCCCGGAAAGCCGGTCAGCACGTCTAGACCAATGGCGGCCTGGGGCATGGCGGCAAGGATCATCGCCACCACCTGGTCGAACTCCTCCACCGTGTACTTGCGATTCATCCGGCGCAAGACCGCAGGCGACCCGCTCTGCAGCGGCAGGTGAAAGTGAGGCATGAAGTGGGGCGAGGCCGCCACCAGGTCAAGGAGTTCCCGGGACAACTCCCCCGGCTCCAGCGAGCTGATCCGGTACCGCATACCGTGGCTCTCAGCGGCCAGCCTCTCGGCCAAGGCCAGAAGCGAACCCTTGGGCTCGAAGTCGTGACCGTACATGCCGACATGGATCCCGGTCAGCACCAGCTCCCGGTATCCCTCGCGGGCGAACACCGCCACCTGCTCCATCACCCGCTCCGGGGTTAGGCTCCGCATCCGACCGCGGGCGTAAGGGACGATGCAGTAGCTGCAGAAATTATTGCAGCCGTCCTGGATTTTAAGGTAGCAGCGGGTCCGGCCGGGGAAGCGCTGCACCGGCAGATGGCAGATCTCTTTTTTGGTGCTGATGTCGCCCAGATAGATCTCCAGATCGCACATCCGCCTTGACAAGGCGATGTCCACCAGCAGATGCTTGTTCTCGTTGCCGACCAGGCAGATGGGGGTCTCGGCGAGGTCGAGCACCTCCTGGGCCGCGATCTGGGCGTAGCAGCCGGTAACCACCACCCGGGCGCCGGGATTGGCCCGCAGCGCCCGCCGGATCAGCTGGCGGGACTGCACCCCTGCCTTGGCGGTCACCGCGCAGCTGTTGATGACATAGATATCCGCCTGTTCGCCAAAGGGCACGGCCTCCACCCCATGTTCGGCAAAACGGGAGGCAAAGGAGGCCGATTCATACTGGTTGACCTTGCAGCCCAAGGTCGTGATGGCGACGGTCTTTTTTCCGGATTTGGACATGGACTATCCAACTATGCGTTGTTCAAAGAAGTTTCATGGGGAGCAACGGATCGCCCCGCCGCCGATCACCTCGTCACCGAGATAGAGGACGGCGAACTGACCCGGGGTAATGGCACGCTGCGGCTCGACGAAACGGACTATGTAACGATCCCCCTCCCGGCTGACCAGGGCCTGGGCGGGCTGGTGGCGATAGCGGATCTTAATCATAAAGGTCTGCGGCAGGGCGGGTTCGCAGTCCGCGACCCAATGCATGGCTGCGATCTCAAGCCTATCCTGCCACAGATCCTCCTCCTTGCCGATGACCACCAGATTGCGGAGCGGATCGAGGCCGATCACATACCAGGGCGAGGCGTCGGGGATCCCCAAACCCCGCCGCTGGCCCACGGTATAGCGAAAAATCCCCTGGTGCCGCCCCCTCACCTCGCCAGAGCGGGTGACGCAATCGCCGGGCCGCGGAGGAAGACCGCCAAAGTAGCCCGCCAAGTCGCGGCCCTGCATGAAACAGATGTCCTGGCTTTCCGCGCTGTGCAGGCCGGACAACCCTAGACTCGCGGCCACCTGATAGACCTCATCCTTGGTGGTTTCGCCCAAGGGAAAGGTAACCCCGGCCAGGTGCTCCTGTCCCAGTCCGCAGAGAAAATAGGACTGATCCTTGCGGGCATCCAGCCCGCTCAACAGCCGCACCCGGCCGTCGAGGGCCAGGGCGGTCCGGGCGTAGTGGCCGGTGGCCATGGCCTCGATCCCCAGCTGACGGCCGATAGCTCGTAACAGGCCGAACTTGATGGTTCGGTTACAGACCACGCAGGGGTTAGGCGTCGTACCCTGCAGGTACGAGTTGGAAAAATAGTCCAACACCTGCTGCTGGAAGGCCTCCCGGAGATCGGCAACTTCAAGCCTCACCCCCAAGCGCCCGGCAATGCTGCGGGCCCGCGTCGTCTGCTCGTCGGCATCGACCTGGCCAAGCCGCATGAAGACGCCTACCACAGCATACCCCCGGCGCGCTAGCAATGCTGCGGTCACCGAACTGTCCACCCCGCCGCTCATGGCCACCATGATGGGGGTCGCCTCGGAAGGGATTACTTCTGCCATCGGCCTGGTGGGAGGCGGACGGCGTTCATGGCGAGCCCGCTCCTTCCTGTAAATTCTCTCTTTTTTTCGCTATACATCTCTTCGCGGCATGGTAAAAGGTAAACGCAAAAAGGTAAAGGGGTTTGTCGCGAATCAGGCCGCAAGGCAAGGCCAGCCTGCAGACACTGCTCGATCACCATGGCCGGCCATGGTCCGCGAACAGCGGCGGTGACCCACGCCGGAAACCGTACCTGTGCAATCCCCTTGCGGGGCATAGCTAAGACACGTTACGTCAAAATGGAACAATCATCAGGAGGCGAGAGATGATGAGCATCACAAGGGGCGGCGGCAAGGCCACCCTGCCGGAACTGCTGGCCCCTGCCGGCACGTTGGAGAAGTTGAAGATCGCGGTCCGTTACGGGGCCGATGCCGTCTATCTGGGGAGCGGCGCCTACAGCCTGCGGGCCAATGCCGTGATGAGCCAGGACGACCTGGCGCAGGGCGTGGCTCACGCCCATGCCCACGGGGTCAAGGCCTACGTCACCGCCAACATCATGGCCCATAACCGCGACCTAGCCGGCCTGCCAAACTACCTCCACTTCCTACGGGAGGCACAGGTCGATGGCCTGATCATCGCCGACCCTGGGGTCTTCGCCCTAGCGCGGCGGCATGTGCCGGAGGTGCCAATCCACTTGAGCACCCAGGCCAATGTCACCAACCGGGAAAGCGCCCTGTTCTGGCAGGATCAAGGCGCCGAGCGCCTCAACCTGGCCCGGGAGCTGTCGCTCGCCGAGATCGAGGAGATCAGGCAGGCCGTGCGTCTGAAGCTCGAGATCTTTGTCCACGGGGCGCTGTGCATCTCCTACTCCGGGCGCTGCACCATGAGTCTCTACATGACCGGCCGCGACGCCAACCTGGGCCAATGCGCCCACCCCTGCCGCTACCGCTACACCATCCAGGAGGAGAAACGGCCGGGCCAGTACTTCCCGGTGGAGGAAGACGAACGCGGGGTCTACATCTTCAACAGCAAGGATCTCTGCCTCTTGCACCGGCTGCCGGCCCTGATGCGGGCAGGGGCCGATTCGTTTAAACTTGAGGGACGGATGAAGAGCGTCTACTACGTGGGCGCCATCGTCCGTCTCTACCGGGCGGCGCTGGATCATATCGGCCGGGAGATCGACCGGCTTGGTCCCCAATGCCTCTCGTCCATCACCTTGCCGGAGGTCTTTGATCAAGAGTTGAGGAAGATCGGCTCCCGGGGCTACACGGAGAATTTTTTCGAGAAAACGCCTGATGAAAGCGACATGCTCCATCAGGGCATCGACTACCAGCAGACCCATGCCCCGGTGGGGCTGATCCAGGAGCCGGGGCCAGCGCCCGTGATCGAGGTGCGCAACCCGATCAATCGCGGCGACCGCATTGAATATTTGGGGCGCGGCCTCGATAACAGCGAAGTGGTGGTCACGGCGATCACCGATGGTGAGGGCCAAGGGCTTGAGCGGGCCAACCCCGGCTCCCTCGTCCGCCTCGAGACCGCCCCGGCCTTGGCCGAGGCCACGGCGCTCGGGCTGTTGCGGAAAAAGGCCATACTCTGACCAACGCCGTCTGGGCACCTCTCCTTGCCCCATGAACAGCCCGGGCGTCAGCCTCCCCCTTACCCGGCCCGCCGCATCCGGGCGCCAAAAAAGCCGTCACTCACGCCGTAGTGGCCGGGAAGGGTGCGCAGAAAACCTTGCTCGTCCACCAAGACCTTAGCCGCTGCGGGCAGCGATGCCGCCGCGTCTTCGACGATGAACTGGGGGTGCGCCTCCCGGAACAGGGTCACCACCGCCTCGTTTTCCTCTGGCTCGATGCTGCAGGTGGCGTAGACCAGGACGCCACCCGGCGCCACCAAACCCGCCGCCTCGTCCAAGATGGCCACCTGCCTGGCCTGCAAGAGGGCGAGATCGCTTTCCTTGCGCTGCCAGCGGATGTCGGGATGGCGGCCGGTCACTCCCAGCCCGGAACAGGGGGCATCGATCAGCACGGCGGAAAAGCTGGCGTTGTTAGCCTGCGCAAATTCGGCCAGGGTCCCTTGGTGTAGCGGGACCGCGGCCAGTCCCAGCCGGGCCATGTTCTCGGCAAACAACTGCTGCCGCCGGGGCTGGGGTTCCACAGCGAGCACCCGGCTCCCCTGGGGCACAATGGCCGCTAGGGCTGCGGTCTTGCCGCCCAAACCGGCGCAACCATCCAGGCAATCCCCGGGGGCAAAGGGCAGCACCAGGCCGGCGACGAGCCCGGCAATCTCATCCTGGACCCAAAACCATCCCTCACAGTAGCCCGGCAACTCAGTCACCGCTCCCCCCTGATCGAGCCACAGCGATTCGGAGTGATACCGCCCTGGCGTTACCTCGATTTGGCGGGCAACAAGGGTCGTAACAAGCTCAGAGACCGTACATCGCGTTGTGTTTACCCCGAGACAGAGCCTGCCGGGCTGGGCATTACTCCGGCAGATCGCCGTCATCCCATCATCACCGTAGCGTTGCCGCCAGCGATTCAGGAGCCAGGGTGGGTGGTTGTACCGCGCCTCGGCCGGAGCGGCGCCAGCTGAAAGCGCCTGGTGGAATTCCTCTCTGCCCCGGGCCACCGTGCGCAGCACCCCGTTGACAAAGCCGGTCAGCCAGCGCGGCTCGCCCTGGCGTTTCACCGCCTCCACCGTGGCGTGGATGGCTGCCGCTTGCGGCACCCGGTCCAGATAGAGCAGCTGGCAGGCCCCAATCCTCAAGGCCTGCAGGACGGCGGGCTTCAGTTTGGGCAGCGGGGTCTTGGACAATCGGCCAAGCAGCCAGTCGATGGCGCCTCGATTTCTGAGCGTCCCCGCCACCAGCGCCGTAAGCAGACTGCGGTCGCGACCGTCCGCCAGGTCACGCAGTCTGGGCTCAAGGAGGGTGTCGATGGGCAGGGCTTCCTGCTGCCACTGGCAGAGGATGTCGATGGCCAGAGAACGCGGGCAGGGGGCCATGGCGTCAGGCGAGCGCCGCAACGGTGGCACAACGCCCGGTGCGGGCGGCGCGGCGATAGGAGAAATAATCATGGTTGCAGCGAGTGCAGATCCCGGCGGGCGTTATCTTTTCCGGGTCAAGGCCTGCGGTCTGGAGTTGCATGGTGGTGATGGCCCAGAAGTCGAAGTGATTGGCTGTCGCCTGGTACGGGTGGAACGCCGCCGGCAATTCGAGGTGGAAATTGACGAACTCGGCGCAGCAGGGGCCAAGGGAAGGGCTTATCGCCGCTTTGATCCGGGACGGCTCGCAGCCGAAGGCCTCCTGCATCCGCTCGACCGTCCGGGCGAGGATATTGGCCACGCTGCCCCGCCAACCGGCGTGGACATTGGCCACCACCATTTTCTCCGGGTCGAAGAGGACTACCGCCTGGCAATCCGCCTGCTGGATCATGATGCCAAGCCCCACCTGGTTGGTGACCAAGGCATCGCAGCCGTCATACTCCTGGTCTTGATCGAGGGGATCAGTGATGACCAGGACCCCGTCGCCGTGAATCTGCCGGGCTGAGACCAGGGTCTTAAGTCCTAAAGCCTGTTTGATCAGCTCGCGGTTGCGCTGGACGAGTTCCGGGGCATCACCGACCCCATAGCTGACATTCAAGGCCGCGAATGGGTCATGACTCACGCCACCATCGCGGCTGAAGAAGCCGCCAATGAGCCCTGGGTAAGAGGCAAGAGGGAGGTAGGGGGGCAAGTCCGGCATGAGATTCCAGGGAAAGAAGTCGCAGGTTGCAGCGCACGTTTCAGGCCCTCCCTTGAGGGGGGAAGAATGATAGCCCGCGCTAGACGCAAAAAAAAAGGCGGACAGGATCGCTCCCGCCCGCCTTTGTCTATACAACGGCCTGCGCTGATTATCAAGCGAAGCTGTTAGAACCAGGCCTCCATGGTGACATAGACCTGATCCATGGTGTCGATGGGGGTGTAGAATTGGGCATACAGCGGATCGTTCTGCAGGTCGGAGATCTTGAGCGGCTCGCCCAGCCAGAAACCGCTGCCGGTGTAGTTGTAGTTGTAGTGCTGGTAGCCAAGACGCATAAAGGCCTTGCCGAACTTGGAGATAGCCTCGCCTGCCGGGATATTCCACAGACCGTAGGCCTCGACCACATGGCCGCGGGTGGCTAGCTTGCTGGCGTAGAGGTCGTCATTGCCCGGGGTGAACGAGATCCAGTTCTTGGTGCCGTAGTTATACTCCAGGCCGACCTTGAACGGTGAGTCGGGGATGTCATAGCGGACGCCGGCATACACCGAGTAGCCATCCTTGTCTTCCGGCTCATTCCACCAGGAACCGAGGAGGCTGGTGCCCAATTCATCAACTCCCTCAGCCTTTGTACGCGACCAGCCTGCGGTCAGGAAGTAATTGAGGTTCTGTACCTTGGAGTAATAAACCGCATCGGTGTGATAGATGTTGCCTAGGTTAGCGCGGTTAAGGACCATGTCCTGAGCCGGGTTAAGCGGGTTGAAAAGATTGGAGCCGGGGCTCGCTTCCCACTTGGCGAACTCGAAGGGATTGGCGAAGGTCACGTTATCCGGCACATTAAACATGTTGAACGCGCCAAAGGACTGGATATTGAAGAAGCGGTTATCCTTGCTGTAAACATCCCAGCTTACGCCTGCGAAATCGACATCGTTCAAGCCGTCGCCATTGTCCGTCGGGCCAGACTCGAAACCTCGCCCGTAGCAAAAACGGACCCGTCCGGGAAAGTCCTCTACCCCAAACAAAGATTTATAGGCATAACCCAAGGAGAGCCCGTCAAAGGGATAGTCCATATAGGCTACTGGAGTGGCCAGGCGCTCATCGACACCCATGCGGAACTGGGCTGGCGGACCGTCAGAGGTCGGACGACGGCCGATGGAAAACCACACTGGGCTGCCGCCGATATTATTCCAGTTCATAAAGGCTCGATCCACCCGCAGGGCGTTGTCCTGTGGCTGTCTTGTTGAGCTCCCATCAAAGGACAGTGAGTTCAGCATCGCGTAGCCGCCACCCATCCCGTTATTAAAGGTATAGTCGACAGGATTATTCTCCATGCCCCATGCCTTGTACATCGCCAGACGGGCCTTAAACTCCACATCTTCGGTGGCCTTGACCCGCATATTCACACGAAACCGATTGGTCCACAGAGAGTCGTTGTTATAGTTCTTGTCATTGTTTGCGGCCCGATAGACCCCACCATCCAAGGCATTAAACGCAGCCAACCGATCTCCCTGGCTGAGACTCTTCATAAATGTCCCGACTGCCTTGGGGTCGATCCCCTGCACGGTGCCAAACATACCATTAAAACTTGTTGCGACATCGTTAATGGTTTGGTTGGGGTTTTGGGCAAGCAAGGAAGGCATAACAGCAAACATAGGAGCCAAGCTGCTGTTTTGTGTGAGGGTCCCCATGGCTGCAAGGGCTTGCGGATCAGCTATCCCACCAAAAAGATCGCCAAGTGTAGCCCCCATGAAAGCGGCCTGCTGGGGACCTGGCAATCCGGTAACAGCGGTATTGAAATCGGCCAAGACACCGTTCTGGCCATTAAACGCCACAGCCCCCCGTGCCACGTCCATCGCGGTAAAATGAGCCGGGGCATCAACGGACACATAATCCAACCGGGTGCGGAAATCGCCGGACAACTGAATCCTGGATGCCTCGTCCCACTTCTCGGCCTTTTCGCTGATCGCCGCAGCCGAGCCGCTGCCAGAGTTTTGCTTCATCGCCGCCATTTCCTGCTTGAGGGCGCCAAGCTCCTTGGTCAGCCGCTCGATCTGGGCTTCAAGATCGGCGGGGCTTGCTGCGGCCTGGGCCGCAACCGGCATGGCGAGGAGAGCCGCCAGGGCCAACGTCGAAAATTTCTTTACCATTTTTTTCCCTCCAGTGTAGTGATTGTCCAACCTTCCCAGTTTCCTATCCCCGGCGGCAGTCCGCCAAAAATAGCATTTAACTTTTTACTTATTTTTCCTCATACCGTACTTTCTCTGACCTGTCAAAAAAAAACGTCTGCCGCACGGCAACTGCCTTGGCCTGTCAAAATTCATCTTCGTGCCAAAAAATCCTTGCCAGGTCCTGCGCCTGTGGTAGGTTGGAAGTCTAAAATCCAGGCGTTTTGCGTGTGCCCGCTCCACACGCTGGCCCATGCACATCGCCCTGTTCCCTTAACCAGAATACCCGCGACCATGTATTTTCAAGACATCATTCTCGAACTCTCACGTTATTGGGCCGATCAAGGCTGCGTCATCCAACAACCCTACGACATGGAGGTCGGCGCCGGCACCTTTCACCCGGCGACACTGCTGCGCGCCCTGGGCCCCGAACCCTGGTGCGCCGCCTATGTCCAGCCCTCGAGACGGCCTACCGATGGGCGGTACGGAGAGAATCCCAACCGCCTGCAGCACTACTACCAATATCAGGTGGTGTTGAAGCCCTCCCCCAAGAACGTCCAAGAGCTGTACTTAAACAGCCTGCGCCGTTTCAAGATCGATCCTCTGGAGCACGATATCCGTTTTGTCGAGGATGACTGGGAGTCACCGACATTAGGCGCTTCCGGCCTGGGCTGGGAGATCTGGCTGGACGGCATGGAGGTCACCCAGTTCACCTATTTTCAGCAGGCCGGCAGTATGGAGCTCTCGCCGATCACCGCCGAAATCACTTACGGCCTGGAGCGGATCGCCATGTACCTGCAGGGGGTCAACAGCGTCTACGACATCATGTGGAACAAAGAGGTGAGCTACGGCGCCATCTTCCAGCAGGCGGAACGGGAATTCTCCGCCTTCAACTTCGAGGAGGCCAATGTGGACGAGCTGGTCCGCTTCTTCAACACCTTCGAGTCGGAGGCCCATCGCCTCCTGGACAAGGAATTGATCCTGCCCGCCTACGATTATTGCCTAAAGTGCTCCCACACCTTCAACCTGCTGGACGCCCGCAAGGCGATCAGCGTTGCCGAACGCACCCGCTACATCGGCCGCATCCGCAACATCGCCCGCCAAGTGGCGGCCAAATATACCCTCCAGCGCGAGGCCATGGGCCATCCGCTCCTGCGCGGCGTCTAAGCGGGCGGCTGTGCCCGGGGTACGGGCGCAGTGCCTCGCTCACGGTAGCGTAATCACCTCGCCTGCCTTGTCCTGATGGGAAAGGTTGAACCGAGGCCCGATGATCCCGCTCCCCGCCACCTCCTGACGAATCCGGTCGCGGCAGTTGTTCTGCTCACTGATGTGGGCAAGGACCACCTGCCGCAGCCGGGAATGAAGCACCTCCCCCAAAAAGGCCAGGGCCTCCGGGTTGGCCAGATGGCCGTTCTTCGAGCGGATCCGCTGCTGCAATGCCGGCGGATAAGGGCCATTTTTCAGCAGTTCGAGGTCGTGATTGCACTCCAGGACCAGGCCGTGGCACTGGCGCAGGTGGTGATGGATCAGGCGGGAAACCATGCCGGTGTCGGTGCAGTAGCCGAGCATGGCTTGCCCGTCATTGATGGTAAATCCCACCGGGTCGGCGGTATCGTGGGAGATGGCAAAGGGATGGATGGTGCATGGCGGGATCGAAAAAGGCGTCCCGGTGACGAAGGGGATGAAGGCGTGCAGCTTGGCCAGGGCTGCGCCTGCCGCCTCCTTGGTGCCGGGATTGGCGTAGACCGGCAGCCGGTGGCGCCGGGACAAGACGCCGACGCCTGCCACATGGTCGCCATGCTCATGGGTGACCAGGATGGCGGCAACACGGCCGAGCTCAAGTCCTGCACTCTCCAAGCGCCGCTGGATCTCGACCCCGGAGAACCCGGCGTCGATCAGCAGGGCCGTGCCGCCGCTCTCAACGTAGGTGCAGTTGCCCCTGCTACCGCTGCCTAGGACGCAGAATCGCACGGCGCACTCCCTTCAGCCGCCAAGATAGGCCGCCTTGACCTGGGGGTTGCCCGCGATCTCCGCCGCCGGGCCGGAGAGGACGATGCGGCCGGTCTCCAGGACATAGGCCCGGTCAGCGCAACGCAAGGCCATGCCGGCATTCTGCTCCACCAGCAGGATCGTAGTCCCCTCCTGTTGGTTCAACTCCCGGATCGTCGTGAAGATCATCTCCACCAACACTGGCGACAGTCCCATGGACGGCTCGTCAAGGAGCAGAATCTTCGGTCTCGCCATCACCGCCCGGCCAAGGGCCAGCATTTGCTGCTCGCCGCCGGAAAGTGTCCCGCCCTTCTGCTCGCAGCGCTCGGCGAGACGAGGAAAGAGGGCGAATACGGCATAGAGTCGCCGCTCCACCACGAGTTTGTCCCGAACGGTGAAGGCCCCCATCTCCAGATTCTCCCGCACGGTAAGGCGGGGAAATATTCCGCGGCCCTCCGGCACATGGCCGACCCCCAGGCGGACAATGGCATGGGTCGCCAGGTTGGTGATCGGGGCCCCGCAGAAGCTGACCCCGCCCTGCCGGACCGGGATGAGCCCGGAGATGGCCCGCAGCGTGGTGCTCTTCCCCGCCCCGTTGGCGCCGATGAGGGTCACGATCTCCCCCTCCTCGACGGTGAGCGAGACCGACTTAAGGGCATGGATGTGGCCATACCAGGCATGGACGCTTTCGAGTTCGAGAAGGCTCATGCCGCGCCCGCCTCTTTGCCCAGGTAGGCCTCGATAACCTGGGCGTTGGCGCGGATCTCCGCAGGGGCCCCTTCCGCGATCTTCTGGCCGTAATCCATCACCGTAATCCGCTCCGAAATGGTCATCACCACCCGCATGTCGTGCTCGATGAGCAGGAGGGTGATCCCTAACTCATCGCGGAGCCTGCGGAACAGGGCGATCGCCTCACCGGTCTCGCTGGGATTCATGCCGGCTGTAGGTTCGTCGAGCAGGAGGAACCGGGGCTTGGCCGCCAAGGCCCTGGCGATCTCTACCCGGCGCTGGGCGCCGTAGGGGAGGTTTGCGGCCAGCTCGTTGCCCAGACTCCTGAGGCCGACATAGTCCAAGATATCGGCAGCGCGGCGGTGGGCCTCTTCCTCCTCGTTCCGGAAGGCGCGGGTCCTGAGCAGCACCGCCAGGGGATGCTGGCCAAGGCGGGTGTGCATACCAACCAAGATATTTTCAATCACCGTCATATTGCCGAACAGGCGGATGTTCTGAAAGGTACGGGCCACCCGGCAGGCCGCCACCTGATCGGGGCGAAGGCCAACGAGATCATGCCCGTCGAAACGAATGACTCCAGCCTCAGGCCGATACAACCCGGTGAGGGTGTTGAAGAAGGTGGTCTTGCCCGCGCCGTTGGGACCGATGATGGTGCAGATGGTACCCTGGTTCTGGACATAGTCCATGGCGTTCACCGCCACCAGGCCGCCAAAACGTTTGCTGAGTCCCTTAACCTCAAGGAGCATGCCGTCGTCACCTGCCGCCATGGTTCTGCTCCCCGAAGGTGACTCCTTCGTCATCGTTCTCGCCACCGTCCGCCACTGGATCCGTCTCCGTGTCTTCTCCCAGCTCCCGCTGGCGGCGTTCCGCCGGGATCAGCCCGCCTGGCCGGTAGATCATCATCACGATGAGAATGAGGCCGAAGAGCATGCGCTGGTACTTGGCCGGGTCGAGTTGGCTCGACAGGCTGCGCCAGGGAAAATTGATGATGGGGATCATGGCATCGCTCTGGCGGAGCTGGCTCAAGGTGAGGGAAAGCCCCTGCAGTACCTGGAGGTTCAAGATTGTCACCACCGCCGCGCCCAAGATGACGCCGGGGATGCTGCCGAGGCCGCCCAGGATGACGATGGCCAGCACCCCGATGGACTGCATGAACGAAAACGATTCGGGGCTGACAAAGGTGCGGCTGGCGGCAAAGAGCACCCCCATGGCCCCGGCGAAGGATGCCCCGGCGGCAAAGGCGCCAAGTTTCATCCGCACCAGCGGGATGCCCATGGCCACGGCGGCCAGCTCGTCCTCACGGATGGCGGTCCAGGCCCGGCCGAGCTTGGAGTCGTCGAGGCGCCGCACCGCCACAATGGTGATCACGATGAGCGTGAGGGCCAGGAGATAGAAGAACAGGTTGTAGAACTCGGCTTCGGTCACCGCATGGCCGACCACCGGATCGAGGACGGCGCGGAGCGCAGCAAGCAGCGGCTCGGGCAGGGTCGGCCGCTGGATCGGGGAGATGCCTTGGGGGCCGTTGGTCAGGTTGAGTGGTTTATCGAGGTTGTTGGCCAGCACCCGGATGACCTCGCCAAAGCCCAAGGTCACCACGGCCAGGTAATCCCCCCGCAGCCTGAGCACCGGCAGACCAAGCAGGATCCCGGCCACCGCCGCCACTGCCACGGCGGCGAACACGAAGAGGTAAAAGGCGTCCGGCGGCAGAAAAAACGGGGTACCTGCCGGGGCCGTGCCCGGGATCTCATGGAGCAGGAACATCTGCTGGGAGCCAAAAAAGGCCCAGAGATAGGCCCCCACGGCATAGAAGGCGACATAGCCAAGATCGAGGAGCCCGGCAAACCCGACCACGATGTTGAGCCCCAAGCCCAAGGCCGCGAAGATGCTGATCTGGAAGATTACCTCCAGATAGGAGATGTTGCGGATGCCAATGACCGGCATGAGCACCACGGTGATGAGAAACGCCAATCCCAACTTGACCCGGGTGTCCATCTCGAGGCTGTAGATCAGCAAGGTCGAGGAGAGGAAGACGAGGAAGGCGGGCAGGCTCCGGGGATAGGCGTAGACTAGGGCGGTGCCCATGGCCAGATAGAGCAGGCTCAAGAAATACGGGGCGAGGCCTTTGTTGCACCAGTTCAATAAGCACAGGCCTTGCTGGGGAGGGAGGAGGGTGTTCACTGGCGCGTCCCCTGGCTCAGGCCTTGTGGCCGACTTCTTCGCCCAAGAGGCCGGAGGGCCGGAAGACGAGGACCAAGATCAGGATGGCGAAGGCGAGGATATCCTTGTACTCGGCCCCGGCCGCACCCATGGTGAAGGTGGAGAGATAGGCCCCGGCAAAGGTCTCCAGCATCCCCAGTACGATGCCGCCAAGGAGCGCCCCGGTGAGATTGCCGATGCCGCCCAGTACTGCTGCGGCAAAGGCCTTCAGTCCCGGGAAAAAGCCCACGAACGGGTCGATGCGGGTGAACTTCAGGGCATAGAGCACGCCGGCCGCGCCGCCCAGCGCCCCGCCGATCAGGAAGGTCAGCGAAATATAGCGGTTGACGTCGATGCCCATGAGGCTCGCGGTTTGCTGATCCTGGGCCACGGAGCGGATGGCCTTGCCCATGCGGGTGGCGTTCACCAGGTAATTCAGGCCGACCAGCATGAGGATGGCGGCGGCGATGACGATGATCGACTTGACTTGGATGGAGATTTCGATCTGGTTATCCTGAAGCGGGAAGCTGGCCAAAGACAGGCGCTGATCAAAGTTGCCGAAGGTGGGGATGATACGGTGGAACTGGCCGGTGGTGAGGCTCTCCACCAGGCGGATCAAGTCCTGCAAAAAAAAGGAGACCCCAATGGCGGAGATGAGCGGCACCAGACGCGGCGCCCGCCGCAGTGGCCGGTAGGCAATCCGCTCCACTGCCACCGCCATCAGTCCCGCGGCAATCATGGCGATGACGATGGCGAGCCCCAGATAGGCGCAGGCGGCGAGTACCGAGATCCCGGGGAGGAGCTTGGCGCCAGTCAAGGCGATGAGGAGTTCGACCCCGACAAAGGCGCCGATGGCGAAGATCTCGCTGTGGGCGAAGTTGATGAACTCGAGCACCCCGTAGACCATGGTGTAGCCCAAGGCGATGGTGGCGTAGACGAAGCCGATGGTCATGCCGTCCATGAGCACCTGGGGCAGGTTCACCAAGGTGAAGACAAAGAGGTTCATGCCCAAGCCCTCGACGCAGGCCTGGTCCACGGCTGAACCGGCCAGGGCAAGGGAGATGGCGACCATCAGCAGCGACAGGACCACACTACTGGCGATGACATAGGCAACGATCTGCCCCAGAGGCAGACAGAGTTGGCCAAGCACGACGGTGGCGATGCTTCGGCCCGGGGCGGTAGGGCTACGCGCAGGCTGCATCAGGTATTACTGGGGAGGCGCGATGTCCAGGGTTTGGGCGATGGCGTTGTCGTTCCACTTGGCGGAATCCGCCGCCGTGACCTGAATAACGAAGTATTTGGCCGTGGTCAGGTCGCCCTTGGCGTTGAAGTTGATGGGGCCGGTGATACCAGGAAAGTCCTTGAGGGCGCGAACCTCCTCCGCCACCGCCTGGCGGGCCGGGAGCTTGTTGTCAGCCTTTTGGGCCGCAGCCTCGATGGCCTTCAGGCAAATGGCCATGGAGTCGTAGCCTTGGGCGGCAAAGGGTTTTGGATCGGCTCCGTATTTGGCCTTGAAGTCGGACTGAAATTTGGCCGTGCCAGGATAGAGTTTGGCGGGACCGGCGACCGTGGTGTAATAGAGGCCGCCGCCGTCCAGCAGGGCAGGGCCGCCGATATTGATGGCCTCCGGCGAATCGTAGCCGTCATCGGTGATGAACATGCCCTTGTACCCCTTCTCCCGGGCCTGCTTGAAGAAGACCGAGGCCTGGTCATAGATGCCGCCAAAGAAGACCGCCTCCGGCTTGGTGGCGATGATGGGGGTGAGCAAGGCGTCGAAATTGGCCTTCTCCTCTGTCCCCTCAAACCCCCGTACCTGCATGCCGAGTTTAGCGGCCTCACGTTTGAAAAACTCGGCAATGCCCTGGCCATAGGCGGTCTTGTCGTGGAGGACAAACACCTTCTTGATCCCCTTGCTGTTGGCGAACTGGGCGGCCACCGCGCCTTGGACGTCGTCACGGCCGACGATCCGGCTCACCTCTCTGTAGCCTCGGTCGGTCACCTTGGGGTTGGTGTTGCCGGGGGAGACATTGGCGAGCCCGGCGCTATGGTACTCCTCGGAGGAGGGGATCTGGACGCCTGAGTTGTAGTGCCCCACCACGCAGAGGACAGACGGGTCGGCCACGATCTGCTTGGCGTTATTGACCCCGGTGTCGGGGTTGGCCTGATCGTCATAGGGAGCCAGTTGTGCCGTAATGCCCAGTTCCGCAAGGGGGCCTTTCAACCGTTCCAGGGCCAGTTCTGCGCCATTCTTGATATCGACGCCGAGGGCAGACTGGCCACCGGACAGCGGGCTTTGGGTGGCGATCTTGACCGTGCCCCTGACAGGGGCGGCAGCACCCGCCATGGACGGGGCGAGGGTAGAGACCAGCATAAGACTACCGCCGGCAACCATTGACAACAGGACAGTGCGACTCATCTTCTTCATACTTTTTCCCTCCGTAAGGTCCGCGCCCCCGGCGGACCAGCTATGCGGACCTTGCCGCTATGAGCAATGGGCTCAGCCATTCGCCCAGCCCTCGCATCGTCGACAGTCCCGACAGCGAAAGCCGTTGCCTGGCACGTCAACCAGGCCCGAAGGATGATACATACCCTGACGGATGCGCAAAATCAAGCCCACACACAGTGGGAACTGGGGGTGAATAGGGATTTGGAGGACTGCCCGGGATACCTTGGCAGATTACACCCCGGTATGGCCAAAACCACCGTCCTGACGGCAGGTGGCCGCAAGCTCGGCCACGACCTCGATCTTCGCCCGGCACACCGGGGCCAGGACCAGTTGGGCAATGCGATCGCCGCGCTTGACAGTGAAGGCAGCCGAGCCGTGGTTGATCAAAGCGACTTTGACCTCGCCACGGTAATCGGCGTCGATGGTTCCCGGGGCGTTGATCACCGTGATCCCGTGCTTCACTGCCAATCCGCTGCGCGGCCTGACCTGCAGCTCATACCCCGGGGCGATGGCCACGGCAAAACCCGTAGGGACAAGGGCGATGCCGCCAGGCGGGATGGTCAGCGGTTCGGCCACCCCGGCCATCACATCCATTCCAGCCGCCAACTCCGAGTGGTATGCCGGTGGCAGCAAGCCTTCATGGTCGCCAAGCCAACACAGTGTCACCAGGTGCCTCTCCCGCTTCTCTTTTGCCATCAATCGTCATCTCCTGCAATCAGGGCCAAGTCAGGGGTGCAATCCTCCCGCCGGACCGGTCCCAAGACTACCCCGGTCAATGGTTGCTCAAACAGGCGGACCGCCCACTCGGCAATCTCGTCAGGCGTCACTCCGCATACCCCGGCCTCGGCCTCGGCGATGGGGATATAGCGGCCAAAGGTCATTTCGTTTTTGGCCAGGCGCATCATCCTGGCCTCCATGCTCTCCTCGGCTAGGTACAACCCGGCCCTGACGAAGTCCTGGGCGCCGCGCAGTTCGTCGGCATGAATCCCGCCATGGGAGACATCAGCGATCACCTGCTCGATCAAGCCCCGCACCTCGCTGACCGAGTCAGGATTGACCCCGGCGTAGACCCCGACCACGCCGCAGTCACTTGATCCATCGACAAATGAATAGATGGAGTAGGCCAGGCCGCGCTTCTCGCGGACCTCCTGGAAGAGACGGGAACTCATATTGCCGCCCAACACGGTGTTGAGCAGAGACAGGACATAGCGGGCCTCAGTGCCGGCCGCAGGTCCGGGGACACCGAGCAGGACATGGGCCTGTTCCAGCCGCTTTGGGTGGACGACGACCCTGGGGGGCAACAGTGCCGGAGCCACGCGGGCTGGCCGTGTCTCTGGCGTAGGCGTGGCCGGGCGCCAGGCGTTCATGGCGGACAGCATCCCGGCCAGCTCATGATGATCGACGTTGCCTGCGGCGGCCACCAGCACCTGGCCCGGGACATAGCCCTGCCGCCTGAAACTCTGGAGGCGGTCCCGATCCATGGCGGCGATCACCTCTGCCTGGCCGAGAACCGGCCGGGCCATGGCGTGTCCATGCCACATTACCCCGGCAAAGAGATCGTGGATCAGATCTTCGGGGGTGTCCATGGCCATGCCGATTTCCTGGAGGATCACCAGGCGCTCGCGCTCGATCTCATGCGCGGGCAGCTCAGAATCAAAAAACAGCTCGGAAAGGATGGCAACGAGAGGAGCGAGTTGCGAGTCGAGGACCGTGCCGTAGAGGCAGGTGTTTTCTTTGGTGGTGAAGGCGTTGGAAAGTCCGCCCAGGCGGTCAAGCTCGCGGGCGATGGCGCTGGCATTGCGCCGTGCCGTGCCCTTGAACAGCATATGCTCCAGAAAGTGCGCGGCGCCGCTGCCTTGGTCGTCTTCGTCTCGAGTGCCGGCATCGATCCAGATGCCGAAGGAAACCGTCCGCGACGGGATCCGTTCGGTCACCAGAGTGACGCCGCTGTCGAGTACGGTTTTTTGATACATTGGCGGGAATGGCCGAGGAGGGTGGGCATGACCCCTCCTCGGCACATGGACGCTTAGCTATCCAGCAGGGCCTTGCGGCTCAAGCGGATTTTGCCGCGCTGATCGATTTCCAGCACCTTGACCTTGATGGTCTCCCCTTCCTTGACCACATCGGTCACCTTTTCCACCCGCTTATTGGCAAGCTCGGAGATGTGCACCAAGCCGTCAACGCCAGGCAGGATCTGGACAAAAGCCCCGAAATCAACGACCTTGACCACGGTGCCCTCGTAGGTCTGGCCAATTTCCGGCTCAGCGGTGATGCCATGGACCCGGGCCTCGACCAAGGCCGCCACTTCACCGTTGGGGGCAAAAATCTTGACCTCGCCGTTGTCGTCGACATCGATCTTGACATCGAACTCGGCAGTCAGGGCCTTGATGACTTTGCCGCCGGGGCCGATTAGATCACGGATCTTGTCCGGATTGATGGTCATCATCACCACCTTGGGGGCATAGGTCGAGATTTCAGCCCGCGGCTGAGCCAGGGCCTCACGCATCTTGCCCAGGATGTGCAACCGGCCAGCCTTGGCCTGCCCCAGCGCCTGATCCATGATCTCGCGGGACACGCCGTCGATCTTGATATCCATCTGCAGGGCGGTGACGCCGGTCGCCGTGCCGGTGACCTTGAAGTCCATATCGCCCAGGTGATCCTCATCGCCAAGGATGTCGGATAGCACGACGATCTCCTCGTTCTCCTTGATCAGGCCCATGGCAATTCCCGACACCGGCTCCTTGATCGGCACCCCGGCGTCCATCAGGGAGAGGATGCCGCCGCACACCGTGGCCATGGAGGAAGATCCGTTGGACTCCAGCACCTCGGAGACCACGCGGATGGTGTAGGGGAATTTCTCGCGATCAGGCAGGACGGCGGCGATGGCCCGGGTCGCCAGGGCGCCATGACCGATGTCGCGGCGGCTCGGCCCGCGAAGGGGACGGCACTCGCCCACGCAATAGGGCGGGAAATTATAGTGGAGCATGAAAGGTTTGAAGGCCATGCCGTAGAGCGATTCGACCCGCTGTTCGTCTTCCCCGCTGCCAAGGGTTGCCGTGGCGATGACCTGGGTCTCGCCCCGAGTGAACAGCGACGAGCCGTGGACCCTGGGCAACACCCCGACCTCACTGGTGATCGGCCGCACTTCATCAAAACGGCGGCCATCGATCCGGGATTTGTTGGTGACGATATGGGCCCGCATCACCTTCTTCTTGAGGCCATACAAGAGCTCTTTCGCCTCTTTGAGGGATACCGTCTCGTCTTCGGCCAGCTGATCCAGCACCGTCTTCTCCAGGGCGTGATAGAGCCCCGAGCGCTCTTGCTTGTCAGCTGTCGTAGTTACTTTCGCCATGTCCTGGCCAGCCATGGCGGTGATCCGGGCGAGAAGCGCCTCGTTGACCACTGGGGCATTGACTGCCATCTTCGGTTTGCCAACGGCCGTCCGCAGCTCATCTTGCATGTCAAGGATCGGCTGCAACCCGGCAAAGCCAAAATAAATGGCGTCCAAGATCTCCTGCTCGGAGAAGTTGTCTGCCCCGCCTTCGACCATTACCACTGCCTGTCGGGAGCCTGCCACGATCAGATCCAGCCTCGATTTCTCCAGCTGGCTCCTGGTGGGATTCAACACCAGCGCGCCATCCACCGAACCGACGCGGACGCCGGCAATGGGGCCCTGGAAGGGGATGTCGGAGACACCCAAGGCAGCGGAGGCGCCGACGATGGACAGGACGTCAGGGTCATTTTGCTGGTCCATGGACAGTACCGTGGCGATCACCTGGGTCTCGTTGGAGTAGCCATCGGCAAAGAGCGGCCTGAGCGGCCGGTCGATGAATCGGCTGGTCAAGGTCTCCTTTTCACTGGGGCGGCCGATTTCGCGCCGGAAAAAACTCCCCGGGATCTTGCCCACTGCGTACAGTCGCTCCTGGTATTCCACGGTCAGCGGGAAGAAATCCACATCAGCCCGCGGTTCCGGGGCTGCCGTGGTGGTAACCAGCACCACGGTTTCGCCGTAGGTTACTACAACCGAGCCATTGGCCTGCTTGGCCAGACGCCCGCTTTCGATGGTGAGCTTCTTGCCACCAATTTCAGTCTCTACTTTTTTAAACATCATCTCTCCTGTCGCCGCCCAGCGCCGGAGGCACGGGGACTCCCCATCTCCGGCACCTTTTTGTAGGCGGTATTTTCCTCTTACTTCTCAGCGGGGCAAAAAGCGCCAGGGCTCATCAGCCACTGCCAGAAGCAATCCCTCATCGTCTTCTGCCAATCAGAAGACCCGGGGTTATTACTTACGAATACCAAGCTCCTGAATGACTTCACGGTAACGTTCAACGTTTCTGCCCTTCAGATAATTGAGCAGCCGGCGGCGCTGACCGACCAGCTTCAGCAGACCGCGGCGGGAATGGTGATCCTTCTTGTGGGTCTTGAAGTGTTCGGTCAGATAGACGATCCGTCCGGTCAAAAGCGCAATCTGCACCTCGGGGGAGCCAGTATCGCCCTGATGGTGACCAAATTTTTCAATCAATTCTTTTTTCTGTTCAGCTTGCAGTGTCACGGTAGACCTCCATTGGTTCTATGATGTTGCGGTACAAGTAGGCAAATGTATAAAACAAATACAACCGGTGGCGTTTATGCGAAAACTGGCTCAGGCTCCGTACAGGCGAAACCGCCAGCTTCTTGTTCTCTGATAAGCCGCTCAACAGCGGCGACATCCATGGCCTGGGCCAAGAGGGTGACCCTTGCCGCATCCCGGTCGGCAAGGAGCTCTCCCGGCACCGCCGCAGCCACGGAAAACGGGCCATTTTCCAGACGGCGCAGGGCCGTCAAATGGGCACCACAGCCCAAAGCCCGACCTATATCGGCGGCCAGGGTCCGGATATAGGTGCCCTTGCTGCATCGCACCCTGATCCCTAATGAGTCGCCCCGCAGGAAGGTGCAGGTTAGCTCGTCAATCCGTACCGGCCGTGGCTCCTTGGCGATCACCACACCCTGCCTTGCATAGTGATACAAGGGTTTTCCCTGATGCTTGACCGCAGAAAAGGCCGGTGGCGCTTGCAGCTGAGCACCGGTAAATCTGTCGAGGCAGACCCGGACTTCATCCATATTCAGGACCGGCACTGGCCGTTCGGCAAGCACTTGTCCCTCGAGGTCCAGGGTGTCGGTCTCAACCCCAAGCCGCATCTCAGCCTCGTAAAGTTTATCCCCGAGCATCAGCTGGGGTATCAGCCGGGTAGCCGGTCTGCCTATACAGATAATCAAGAGCCCCGAGGCGAAAGGGTCTAGGGTTCCGGTATGGCCAACTTTTTTAATCTGTAGCGCCCGGCGCACCTGCTGAACCACCCTGAATGAGGTCGGACCAACAGGCTTGTCGATCAAGATCAGCCCTGCCGTAAACTCTGTCCCAGCCGCCGGGGCTTGGCTAACGACCAAAACGAAGCCTCGGCCGTTTCACTCCGTTACCAATGGCAACAGCAGAGAAAATACCGTCTCGCGGGCCTCATGGAGGGTTTCGCCATTGGTGAACTTGCAGCCAGCCGCATTCCGGTGTCCGCCCCCGCTCAGTCGGCGGGCAATCTGGGCCACATCGTAACGAGTGCCTTTGGAGCGCATGCTGACGCTGATGGCGTCCGCCTTTTCCTTCAAAAATACAGCCACCTTCACTGAGGCGAGGGAGCGGGGATAGTTAATGAACGACTCAGTATCCTCTTGCCGTGCCCCGGTAGCCTTGAACATCGCCTGGGTTGCCGTGATGATAGCAAGTCTTCCTTCGGCATGAAGCTCCAGGGTCGACAGCACGGCCTGCAAGAGATGCAAACGGCTTTCCGTGAAATTATCAAACAACTTGCCCGCCACATGTTCCGGGTTGACGCCCTTGGCCACCAGTTCGCCAGCAACGGCAAAGGTCTCGGCTGTGGTCGAGGAGTACTTGAACGAGCCGGTGTCAGAGACAATGGCCGCATAGAGACAATAGGCGGCATCGCGGGAAACTTCCGCCCCCAGTGTCTTGACCAGCTCATAGACCATATCGCCGGTGGATGCCCGCCCAGACTGCACCCAGCGCAAGTCGCCAAACTCCCGGTGCCCGGCATGATGATCGATAACAATCGTGGGCCTGACGGTCAACATGGCCTCAACCGCCTTGCCCAGCCGGAAGCAATCGCCACAATCTAGGACGATCATGCAATCGACTGTCGCCAAGTTGGGGAGATGGCTGGTCAATTTCTCGCAGCCCGGCAGAAACTGATAGAGGTGGGAAACTGGCTCCTCGCTGTACCGGATCACCGTTTTGCCCATGCCCTCCAGAATATCACTCAAGCCAAGCTGCGAGCCCAAAGCGTCGCCATCCGGAAAGACGTGGGTGGCGACCAGAATGGTATTAGCGTTCTGGATCGTCTTGACTATCTGGTTCAGATGATGGTCGCTCATTGGCAATCTCCCGCAAGATTCGCTCCATTTCCGCCTGCCGCACTGCTGAAATGTCATACCTGAACTGCAACTCGGGCATATAGCGCAGGCTCAAAATCTTGGCCAGATGGCTCCGCATAAAGCCTCTGGAGCTGGCCAAGCCTGCCTCCACCTGCTTGATTTCATCTTCCGGACAATTGAAATAGACAAACGCCGTCCGCAAATCGGGGGTTACTTCGACCCGGGTAATCGTCACATCTATCAGGCGCTGGTCCTTGACCTTTTGCAGCATGAGCATGGCCAGCTCAACCTTGATGGCGTCGGCAACCCGCGCCGGACGGCGGTTGGGCGACCGTCCCAACTCGGGGACGGCATACTTGGTCTTTGCTCTCCGTGATTCTGCCATAGTCCCTCGAAAGGAGCCTGCGTGCTGTTAGAGCTTGCCGGCGACCTCGTCCATGACAAAGGCTTCCAGGGTGTCCCCGATCTTGATGTCGTTAAAATTATCGATGCCGAGGCCGCACTCGTAACCAGTCAAGACCTCCTTCACATCATCCTTGAACCGTTTCAGGGAGGCCAGGCTACCCGTATGGACCACGACCCCGTCGCGAAGGAGTCTAATCTTGGCGTTACGTTCGACCTTGCCGTCTGTGACGTAACAACCCGCAATAGTGCCGATCTTTGGCACATTGAAGGTATTGCGCACCTCAAGTCGCCCCAGGGTCCGTTCAACGTAGGTCGGCTCGAGCATCCCCACCATGGCCAGCCGGATGTCGTCCAAGGCGTGATAAATGACGTCATAGAAGCGGATATCAACGTTTTCGCTCTTGGCAAAATCCTGGACCTTAGAGCTTGGCCGGACGTTGAAGCCGATGATGATGGCGTTTGAGGCCGCAGCCAACAGGACATCGGAGTCGGTGATCGTGCCGGTACCCTCATGGAGGACACGAACACGGACCTCGTCAGTGCCCAAGTTGGTAAGCGCCTTGCCGAAGGCCTCCAATGTGCCCTGCACGTCCGCCCGGAGGAGGACAAAGAGTTCTTTTACCTCGCCTTCCTTCAATTTATCGAAGAGGTTGTCCAGCGACACCTTCGAGGCCTTGCCTAGCTGCAATTCCCGGCTCTTCATCTGCCGCTCGTTGCTCAGATTCTTGGCCATCTTCTCGTCAGGGAGGACGATAAATTCGTCGCCCGACATCGGTACCCCGCTAAGACCCTGGACCTCCACCGGCATGGCAGGCCCTGCCTCGTTGATCCTCTTGCCCTTGTCGTCAAGGAGGGTGCGCACCTTGCCGTAATAGTCGCCAATGACGAAGGCATCACCAGTCCGCAGGGTTCCCTGCTGGACTAAGACCGTGGCCAGGGGGCCGCGTCCCTTATGGAGGTGGGCCTCGATCACCCGACCACGCGCCCGGCGGTGGGGATCGGCCCGTAACTCGAGGACTTCGGCCTGGAGCAGGATTTGCTCTAGCAGGCCCTCGATGCCGATATTTTTTTTGGCCGACACTTCGCAGAAGATGGTATCTCCGCCCCACTCTTCAGGCACCAAGGCGAAATCGGACAATTCACGCTTGACCCGCATGGGGTCGGCATTGGGTTTGTCGATCTTGTTGACTGCCACCACGATGGGCACCTGAGCCGCCTTGGCATGATTGATGGCCTCCTTGGTCTGGTCCATCACCCCGTCATCGGCCGCCACCACCAGGACGACCACGTCGGTCACCTGGGCTCCGCGGGAACGCATCTCGGTAAAGGCGGCATGGCCTGGCGTATCGAGGAAGACCACATCGCCTTGGGCCGAGCGGACGTAATGAGCGCCAATATGTTGGGTGATGCCACCTGCCTCCCCGGCGGCGACATCGGTATTCCGGATGGCGTCAAGGATCGAGGTCTTGCCGTGGTCAACATGACCCATGACCGTGACGACCGGGGGCCGGGGCAGCATCTCGCCGCCGCTGGCCTCTTCTTCCAGGTTGATGACACTGATCTCATCGGTCATGGCCAGCTCGACTTCGTAGCCGAAATCGGTGGCCACCACAGTGGCGGTTTCAACGTCGAGGGACTGATTGACCGTGGCCATCACCCCTAGCGACATCAATTTGCCGATCAGCTCGCCGGCCTTGATCCCCATGCGATGGGCCAAGTCGCCGATGGTAATGGTGTCATGGACAATAATCCGTTTTTTGATGGCCTTGGTCTCACCAGCGGTCTGGAGGGCCTCCCCCTTCATTTTTTTACCGCCGCCTCGGCCACCCCGGCCGATTTTGAGGGAGGCGGCGAAACGGCCGCCTCCGGCCATGGCGACATCTTCAAGATCAACCTCGGCATAGCCCTTTTTCTTGAGCACGCCCTTCTTGCCTCGAGCTTCAGCGTCTGCGGTATGGGTGAACTTGACAAAGCGTTTGGCCTTGTGTCCTTTTGCGGCCTCATCGTCTACAGCCTCAGCACCGGCAGGCTTGGCTGGCTCAACAACGCCGCCCATCTTTTTGGGGCGGGGAGCAAGGGGTGCAGCAGGACGTTTTGTCGGAGCAGGCTTCGGGGCTTCAACCGGGATCTGAATGGCGGCGCGCTTGATGACTCGAGCAAAACCCTTTCGGGCATGGTCGGCCTGCGCCTGTTGCGCCTCTTCAGTTTCCTGTTCTTCTTCCTCCTGCGGGCGGATTGCCTCGGCAGCGTCCTCTTCAGGTTCAGGGGCGACAGACTCGGGCTCAGGGATCTCTTCGGGTTCTGCAGCCAGTGGTGGTGGTAGTTCTTCAGTGGTGCTTTCGTCCTGGGCGGCAACAGGAGGCGCAACTGCCGGAGCAGGCTCTTCAGCCTCCATCTCGGGCAGATCTGCCTCGACGATAGGCGACGGCACCGGCTCGGCAGCGGCATAGGCCTGCTCCACGGCCTGCAGATCAAGGTTAGGCACCGCCTTGGTCCGCCGCCGGATTATGGTCCCGCCTGTCTTTGCTTGAATCCTTTTCTCCTGGACTTCGGTGTGAGTTGACAACAATCGTTTTTTGATATCGTCAGCAACAGTCTCGTCCAATGCCGAGCTGTAACTCTTCACATCATAACCCAGTTCTATGAGCTTGGCCGCCAGCACCTTACTGTCCATGCCTACTTCTTTAGCCAACTCGTAAACCCTGACCTTCATGAGCCGAACTCCCGTCTATCCATACATCGTGATGAAACCCCACGTATAAGCCGGGGCTCCGTAAAAAAATTAACTATCGACACTTATCATGCGGCAAAACAGCGCTTCGAGCCCAAGGCGGTCGACAAGGTCATACCCCTTCCTGTCTCGAACCTGGCAGCGCAGTGCCCAGGCTAGCTTTTTGCGCTGCTTCAAGAGTCCCTCAAAGCAACTCATCTTCCGGCAGCAATACACGCCCCGGCCCGGCTGCCGGGCTCGCTCATCGATCATCAGCTCCCCGGACGCCATGGCGAACCGGACAAGCGCTTCTTTGCCAAGTTTGGCACCGCAACCGAGGCAGGTCCTGACTGGACCGGCCACCGTCCCTCCCTGGTGGAGTTCAGGACTGGTCGGCGGGGGGCAAGACATCACCCTCATCCTCGTTCTGGGTAGCAGGCACGGCACGGGCAGCCTCGATCAAGGCGGCGCATGCTTCCTCTGTCAATCCCTGCAACACCCCGACCAAGGCAGCCGGATCGGCTTCAGCCAGCTCCGCGGCCGAGGTGATATCGTTATCATACAAGGCGTCGGCCATGGCATGGTTGATGCCTTTAATCGCGATCAGCGACTGGAAGCCTTCTTCCATCAGTTTCTGATACTTCTGCTCGCTCTTGACGTCGATCCGCCAGCCCATGAGCTCGGAAGCCAGGCGGACATTCTGCCCGCCGCGGCCGATGGCCAGGGATAGTTGATCGTCAGCCACCACAACCTGCAGGGTCCGCCGCTCCTCATCAACCACCACCATGGACACCTCGGCCGGGGCCAGGGCGTTGGAGACAAATTTTGCCGGATCCGGGCTCCAGGGCACGATATCGATGCGCTCACCTTGTAGCTCCTGGACTACATTCTGCACCCTCGACCCTTTCATGCCAACGCAAGCACCAACTGGATCGACATCGCTCTCCGAGGACGACACCGCGATTTTGGCCCGTACTCCCGGTTCCCGGGCGACAGCAAGAATCGAGACGATGCCTTCGGCAATTTCCGGCACCTCGATGGCGAAGAGTTTGGCCACAAATTGTTTGTCGGTACGGCTCAAGATCAGCTGCGAATCGCGGGCATCCTGGCGGATATCCATCAACAGCGCCCTGATTCTATCGCCCTGGTGGTAGGAGCGCCGGGGCATCTGCTCGCTCCTGGGGAGGATGGCGTCGGTACGGCCCAGATTAACAATGATATGCCCACGCTCAAAACGCTGGACAATGCCGTTGACCACCTCGCCCTTGCGGTCTTTGAACATCTCATAGACCACCTCGCGCTCGGCGTCCTTCATCTTCTGAATGATGACCTGTTTGGCTGACTGAGCGGCGATGCGACCGAGTTCGGAGACATTGTCCATCTTGCTGCCCAACTCGTCGGCCAATTCAACGTCCGGGTCGAGCGCCTTGGCATCTTCCAGGGAGATCTGGGTCTGCTCATCCTCCACGGTCTCGACAACCGTGCGGAACTGGTACAGCTCGACCTCGCCAGTCTCATCATTATACTGGGATTCCATCTCACGCCGCATGCCAAATTTCTTCTTGGCGGCCGACATGACGGCCTCTTCCAAACCCTTGATCAGCAGGTCGCGGTTAATCCCCTTGTCCCTGCAGACTTGATCGATCACTCTCTTTAAATCTGAAATCATCCTACTTCTCCACACATCTGATAAGGATTCACCGGCAGGTTAAAACTCAATGGCCAGCCTGGCCTTGACAATGTCGGTCAAGGCAATCTGCGCCGGCGTTCCATCAACGGTTACAACACCCTCTGTCTCATCAACTCCGGCAATTATGCCAGTAACATTTTGAATTTTTTCATCAGCCCTGAACGTGATTGTGACCTTATGCCCCAAGTTCCTGATGAAATCCCGAGCCGTAGTCAAAGGACGATCCAGGCCCGGCGACGACACCTCCAAGTGGTAGGCCTTAGCAATCGGGTCTTCCACCTCCAGGAGGTGGCCCACTGCCCGACTCACGGTAGTACAGTCATCCAAGCTGACACCGCCTTGCTTGTGGATGATCAGTCTGAGCACCAGACCTATAGGCTCGTTGCGGAGCTGAAGCTCCACCAACTCAAAGCCGAGATCGGTCAGCAACGGTTCAATCATTTGCCGGACCTTGGCTGCTGCCGCTGTTTCCATGCCTATGTCCCCCGGCTTTGTTCTTCAGGGAAAAAAAAAAGCGGGTATTAACCCACTTTCCATAAATCAGCTACCTCCAACAAAAGGAGGCCAGCAACCACAATTTTTGGAAACCACTCCGCCTGCATCGTCCACCAACACCTGATGCATAAAAGTCAGGCTGCGGAGTGGAGCGGGCGACGAGATTCGAACTCGCGACACCAAGCTTGGGAAGCTTGTACTCTACCAACTGAGCTACACCCGCCCAGCAGACCAATGGCGCACTATACTAAAACGACACCCGTTGTCAAGAGGATATATCGGCACCTCAACGAACCCCCCGCCTCGGTAACCACCGAAACAGCCACAAGCCTATGTTTTTTGACTGAACCGCACCTGTAACTCTAGCTCCTAGTGGCGCCCGAAGGGGACAATTACGGCCACGAGAAAAAAAACCTTTTATTTGTGTCAACCGTGTGCTATAAATATCAATAATAGTTTGTGCAGTACCTGTTACGCTTCCTTGCAGAATAAGAGCAACCGCACATCCCAATTATTGGAGTGCGGTTTTTTGTTTGGAGGCCCAGGCTGCCAGCCGAAGACAATTCGGCACATTTAATAAGTGGCCCGCAAGGGCCGAGCACTAAGGAGCTGTTAGAGATGTCAGAAGGAAAAGTTAAATGGTTTAATGCGTCTAAGGGATTTGGTTTCATCGAGAAGGACGACGGCACAGACGTTTTCGTCCACTACTCAGCCATTAAGTCAGACGGCTACCGGACCCTTGAAGAAGGTGCCCGCGTACAGTTTGACGTGGTCGAGGGCAACAAAGGCCCGGCTGCCGACAATGTAGTTGTAGTACGCTAACACCTTACCGGCCCGCCTTCCGGTTGCACGACCGGAAGTTCCCGCCCAAAATGCCCCGCCTCCTGCGGGGCATTTTTTTTCACCCCCCGCGACACAACCCCACAGAGAATCTAACAATGAAATCATTCAGCACCATTGGCATCCGCGAGGATATCCAAAAGGCCCTTGACGTATTGGGATTTACCTCGCCCACCCCTGTCCAGCTACAGACGATCCCTCTCCTACTCGACGGCCACAACGACCTGATCGGACTGGCCCAAACAGGTACCGGCAAAACCGCGGCCTTTGGCCTGCCAATCATTCAACTTGTTGACCCTAAAAAGAAAATTCCGCAAGCCCTTGTTCTCTGCCCCACCCGGGAACTCTGCCTGCAGGTAAGCAAGGACCTTGACGCCTTCTCCCGCTTTACGACGCCAGGCATCAGAACGGTCGCGGTCTACGGCGGAGCAAATATTGTCAACCAAATTAAAGACCTGCAGCGTGGCGCCCACATCATTGTGGCAACTCCTGGCCGTCTGCTCGACCTCATCCGCCGCAGGGATGCCAATATCTCCGCCATCGAGACCCTGGTGCTCGACGAGGCCGACGAAATGCTACAGATGGGCTTTCAAGACGAACTCAACGCCATCCTGGCCGAAACTCCGGCATCCAAACGCACTGTGCTGTTCTCTGCCACCATGCCGCGGGAGGTCGTTTCTATCTCTCAAAAGTACATGCGCGATCCCATCGAGATCACCGTGGGCGACCGGAACACCGGCACCGAAAACGTGGAACATATCTATTATGTGGTCCAGGGACACAACCGGTACGCAGCCATGAAGCGCATCGCCGATCTCAACCCGGACATGTACGCTATCATCTTTTGCAGGACCCGCCAAGAGACCAAGGACATCGCCGAACACCTGATCAAAGATGGCTATAACGCCGAGGCACTGCATGGCGAACTCTCCCAGGCCCAACGGGATCAGGTCATGCAACGGTTCCGCGGTAATACTCTCCGACTCCTGGTGGCGACCGATGTCGCGGCCCGTGGCATCGATGTCAAGGATCTCACCCATGTCATTAACTATAACCTCCCCGACGAGGCGGCCAATTACACCCATCGCAGTGGCCGCACCGGCCGGGCGGGCCGGACTGGCGTGTCCGTCTCATTCATCACCCCAAACGAGCGCTATAAGATTCTAGAAATCGAGCGATCCATCAAAAGGAAATTTGAGAAAGGGCGGATTCCCACCGGACATGAGGTCTGTGAGCGGCAGCTGCTCAATCATGTTGCCACCATCAATAATGTCGAAGTGGCCCATGAGCGTATCCAACATTTTTTGCCGGCCATTACCGAGGCCCTGTCCGGGCTCAGCCGGGAAGAACTGATTGCCAGGTTGTTATCTCTGGAGTTCAATCGACTACTGGCCTATTACCGGGACGCGCCGGATTTGAATATCAAAGAGATTGAAAAAGCGAGACGAAGCCCCGGAGGGAAGGAAGGGAAATTTCAGAAGCACCCGCCCCAAGGCCGGATCGCACGATACCACTTCAATATCGGCAAGAGGGATGGAGTGACCCCCAGGGTAATGCTTGCGGAACTCAACGAGGCGCTCGGGGCCTCAAATATCAAAATCGGGCGTATCGATATCCAGCGCAATTCGACCACCGTGGAGGCGGACAGCCGGTTTGCCGACGTTATCACCAAGGCATTTCAGGGATCCTCCATCAACGGCAAATTTGTGACTGTGACCATTGATACAGCCCCCGGAGGCCGGCCAGTCTCGCGCGCGAAAGATTTTGAGAATCGCAAAAAAATTGGTTTTGCCCCAAAAAATCAAGACCGTAAACCCAGACAGTGGGCACAATCAACCGCCCGGCCTATTTAGCCTTTTTCAACTCTCCATCAATCAGGGCCTTCATGCCCTCCAGGCTTCGCTCGTTGAGGCGCCGCCCGTTAACAAAAATGGTCGGCGTGCCTCGGACTTCAGCCTTGACGCCACTTTGGAGGTCAAGCTGCACCTGCTGCCGGAGCTGAGGATCTGCGCTATCCTTGGCAAACTTCTCCATGTCCAGACCAAGCCCCTTGGCAAATTCAGGAAACTTATCTTCAGTCAAACCGTTAAGGTTTTCAAATATCTTGTCGTGCATTTCCCAAAATTTCCCCTGCCGATGGGCCGCTAAGGCAGCAACCGCAGCCGGAACAGCCAGTTGATGAGTCTGCAGCGGAAAACTTTTGTACACCACCTTGACTTCCTTGGGATAGAGCGCCAGGACTTGATCCATCAATGAAGAAACCTTGGCGCAGTAAGGACATTGGAAATCGCTAAAGACCGCCACAACGACAGGGGCGCCTTCAGGACCCTTAAATGGGGCGCCCGCCGTTTCGATGGCCTGTACGAAATCGACAGTCACTACTGAAATGGTCCCTGCCTCCTTGGCAGACAGGAAAAGCTTATCGCCAGTTGGCGACGAGGCTATGCTGTCGGCTTGGCCTTCTATCTTGATTGTATCCTTCAGCACGCCACTGACGTCATAGATCTCAACGGTCTTCTTCCCAGTCAACACGAAAAGCCATCGACCATCGGCTGTGACAGTGGTGGCAATAGGCTTGCCGGTAGGCTTTAATGTTGTCAGAGTCTTAGTCTCCACGGTCGCCTGGGCTGAATTTGTCAGCGCCAACATTAATCCTACGGCCGCAAGAAGGGGACGGACTATGGCTTGCTTCATGATTGATCTCCATTGACTTAATTTTAGGGGCTGCCCAGGATAGCTGAGGCCTCCTGCCATGATCTTACTCGCTCTGAACGGACACTGTGTTAAGCGACACCTTGCTGTGCTGGGCTGCTGACTTGTCGACATTGAGGAAGAACTTTTGCGGCGCCTCCTTGGTCAGACGTGGCACGACCATGATCGTGATCGCAGAATTCATCCTCGGCGGCCAGGGTTCGCTGCGCCCACCGTTGCCCTGGTTTGATGGCTTTGAGTCCACTTTGCTGGAACTGATGGTACTTGCATGAGACGCGGTAGCTCCGACGAGCTCAGCGGCTGCACCGTTTCCATCCCCTTTTTGCGGAGTGGACCGACAAGTTTGCGAAGCTCAGACCGAGTCTGCTGCTGATGTTTGCGGGCATCATTTTTTTCAAGCTCTCACTATACCATAGCCGTTCTCATTGCTTAACTATATTGTTGGCCGAAGCAGTAAATGTCGTTTTGCCAATTTTTTACATGAATTGCAGCATATTGTGCAGGGACAAGCTGCGAGCGTTGGGGCACTAGTGCCCCTCCGTCACTAATCGGCCCTGATTGCCCTGGTGAGTTGTAACTCCCTTGCGGAGCACGATATCTCGTCCATCTGCTGTGCCGCGCTGAAAGGCGTTCCGGTTGATTCTTGGACCCGCATGGCGAACGGTGCGCAGCCGGGGATGGCTGAGGGCGATGAACTCCTGCAGACCCTGGTCGGCCGCGACAATCAGGGCGCTGTTGGAGACAGCGGTAGCCGGACACGGCGCCGGCTGCGGGCGTTGGCCATGCAACTTTTCGTGGAAGCCGTTGATCACGCCCAGGGAATAGCTGTTTTTTTCGGCGACGGTCCCACCGGCAAAGCACGCCCTGTTGCGTTGCCACAGAACATCGAGCTCCCGTTCCAAAAAGTGATAACAGTATTCGGCCACGGCTACGTTTTCGGCCAGACCGAAGAGTTCGATGGTCTTGTGGCGCTGGTCCAGCAAGGGATCGTAGACTGCGGACTGAACTACCTTGACGAAGAAGAAGTCCCGAAGCAGGGCGGCGATGGCTCGCTGCCAGGCAGGGATACGCCGTTTTCCGGTGTTGATGATGGCGCGGCGATACCGGCGCCCGGCATCGTTGGCGGCGAGTTTGAGGTTGTACTTTTCGATCAGCTCATTGGCCTTTTTCATGGCCAGCGCCGCCTCGTTTGCGTTGCTTGAACGGCCCAGGGCTAGGAGCTTTTCCACCTTGCTAAAGAAACGCCGGCCCTCGTTGACCAGCTGAGATTCGCTTGCCAGATCGGCAAAGAGCGCCGGGCTGTCGCCGCGCGCGGTCTGATAGGCAGGGGGTACGCCCAGGCGGAGGCAGGCCTCCGCGAAGCGTGGGCCATGTCCGGCGTCCGGATCGCCCCAGGCCCCGCAGAGTTGGTGAGCCATCTCGTGTTTCAAGACATTGATGGTGACCGGCCAAGGCTGGTTGACGAGCAGCTCGCGGTTGATGCGGATGGTCTGCGAGGCGGCGCGCCATTCGCCCAAACGGTGCGTGGCCTCGAAGAGTTCGATGGTCGGAGTGGGCAGGTGGACCTGATGCTGCCAACAGATGTCTTCAAACTCCTGAAGGAGCTGTCTGGTCCAGATGGCGGTATAGTGGTCATGGGCGAAGTTGGGCATGGCAGGATGCGGCGCGCTGGTTTATTCGTCGGGGCGGACCGGCCGGCGGCTCTGCTGCTTGATGGCCGCGCGGTGTTTTTTTGCCGCCAGGCGTTGCCGGCGGGATGAGGCCGGGACGCGCGTTTGGCGGCGAGGGGCGTCTTGGTGCAGTGCCTCTTGCAAGAGGAGGATGAAGCGGGCCTCTGCCATCTCCCGGTTGGCATGCTGACTCCTCTCGGCATAGGCGGTGACCCATAACCTGCCCCACTTGTTGATCCGGGTCGCCAGACGGCTTTGGATCATGGCCTTGTCCGTTTCCGAGAGCGAGGGGGAGCCGGCCAGATCGAACCACAGGGTGACCCGGCTGTTTACCTTGTTGACGTTCTGACCGCCTGGTCCGGGACTGCGGGAGACGGTGAACCAGAGTTCCTGGTCCGGGATGGTGATGAGCGGGGTGATCTGGGGCATGATCAGCCCTTGCGCCAGATCGGCATCTCGGGATGGAGGCGGCGAAAGCGCGGATCGTTGTCGATGCTTGGGTCCATTTTGCGGTTGGCGATCAGGATGCCGCCAGGCTTAAGTTGATCTTCGATGAAGCGTTCGAAGCGGCGCTCCAGCGCGCCGTCATGGAAGGGGCGGAAATAATAGATGACATCGAAGCGGGAATAGTCGTCAAAGTCCCAGATGTCCTGCTGCACCACTTTGTCCGGCCCATGCAGCCGGATGGCGACGGAGCAGGGGAAGGGGTCCTTCTCCAGGCCGTGGGCCTGGAAGTCCATCAACTCGGCGAAGAGCAGGACATTGCCGATGCCGCAGCCGATATCGAGAAAGGTCGGCAGGTGCTGGCCGGGCTGCCTCAGTTCGTTTAGGGCCTGGCGGACCAAGGCGATCTGGGCGTAGACCTGGCGGGTATCCATGGCCACGAAGGGGTACTCAGACTCGGGGTCGTTTTCGCTGTGGCGCTGGGAGTCCCGGGTGAAAAAGCCGATGAAGCGGTTGATCACCCCGAAGAGGACATCGCGTTCGTCATCAATGGTATGTGTCATACTGGGATAGAGGGTGTCGTTACGAAAGGACAAAAAAAAAGCAGCATACATACCGTATGCTGCTTTTTGGGGCAAGAAAGAAAAAAGATTATGCTTTTTTCTTTCTCCGGGCGCCAACCAGGCCTGCCAGGCCAGTGCCCATCAGGAGCATGGTGGCGGGTTCGGGAACAGGATTGCCCGGGTTGGTGATTACTGTGGTGCCGATGCCATCCAGGAATGCGGCGCCGCCATGGCCGCCCCAGCCGCAGTCAACGACACTGATGCTGACCGTCAGGTCGTCGCCTACTGCGAACGAGCTGAGGGCCTTGCTGAAGACGCCTGCTTTGTACCATGCGGTGCCGCCATTATAGCCGTAATCCTGCCAGCCCCCCGCCTGCTTGTTGAGTGCGTCGGCGTGGAAGGTCTCAAACGCACCGCCGTTCTTCAGCAGGGTAATGGTGAACTGGGGCTGAGCACCCGTGTCATGAAAATTTGAAGGCTCCACCAGGAGGGCGCCCCAGCCGACATACAGGGTCTCGGCAAGATCTGCCGCCGTCAAGGTGGCGGTCTGGCTGAGGGTGGTGCCGTGGTACCAGCCGTTAATATCCTGCAGGCGGGCCATGTATTTGCCGTAATAGGGGTTGATGTCCGTGGTTTGTCCGGCCAGCCAGGCGGAGTCTTTGTCGATAACAGCGGACAACCCTGCGCCAGAGCCGGAAATATCCCAGCCGGTGAAGTCGCCAGTTTCAAAACCGCCATTGACGAACAAGGCGTGGGCTGGTGAACTGAACATGATGGCAGAGGCTGCGGCCAACAGGCTAACTTGCAATGCTTTTTTCATGGGTTTTCTCCTTTTGCTTTTTGATTGAGTACGTACCATTGCGGCAGTAGAAAATATTTTTGCCGTTTATCTCTGCACACCTTGTGCCATGATCTATTTTTTTTGTATCGTGCTGATGTTGCGGCATATATTTAATTTTGTGGAGTGATCCTAAGCGCAGGGGAGGTCAAAGAGACCGGATTTTTCCGGAAGGCAGTCCGGAAAACCGGACTAGAGCGAAAACTGTATGGCAATAAAAGGGTTGCGGGAAGAAAAGCACCATGGGCAAGGCCTAATCGCGCTTGCCTGATGGGGAGGGACATTGCCGGAGCGCATAGGGTTGGTACGCCTTGTCGGTGATTGCCGGATGACAGGGCAGGCAGGTGCCGACGGTGAGGATGCGGCCCAGCTCGTCTTGATTAAAGGGCCGCAGGTTGGGGCGAAAGCTCTTCTGCAGCGCCGTGCCGTCGATGGTGACATAGGCGTCAAGGCGCGGCGTGGCTCCGGCGCTGGTGGCCAGCGGCTGGGAGACAGGTTCAAACTGCCAGCGGCCCCCTTCCTGCCAAGCGGTGCCTTGGCCCAGGCCCAGCGCCTTGGGCTGGGTGTGGCAGGAGGCGCAGTCACGGCCCTTGCGCTGAGTGGTGTGTGGGTCGATGGCCGCCATGGTGAACGAGAAAAACGAGCGCTCCTCCTGGCCCTTGGCGTCCTGGAGGGTGACCACGTCCTGGCAGCCGGGGGTGATGGGCATCACCCGGTTGTTCCAGACGCCCAAGGCCGGCTGCTCGTAGCGGATATAAGAGCGGCCCTCCTGCCACCAGCCGGGCGTCTCCTTGTGGGAGAGTTTGTCCAGGTGGGTTTCGGCCATGTCCCTTTTGACGTGACAGCCATAGCACTGGGGCACCCAGGTCGAGTGGCAGGACTGGCAGGACAAACGCCGGTGGCCAGGGTAGTCACAGGTCTCGGGGACCGGGGCGGTCAGAGGATGCTTTTTAGCATCGAGCTTGCCGGTGAGCTGCGGCGGGCTGGCTTCCGGATCGATATTGTTCAGCCGGTGTTTCTTCTCAGTCACACCCGGCGTGGTCCTGGTGTGGCAGGAGGTGCAGGCGACCTCCAGTTGCTCTTCGAAGTGGGCGTGGCGGGAGCCATCGCCCATGATCTCGTTTCTGGTATGACAATCGATGCAGGCCAGGCCCTTGCTGTAGTGGATGTCCGGGGGCAGGGCGAGGTGCTGGCGGCCGTCGGCCATCCGCTGGGGGCCGGGCTCGCCGTTTTCGATCGGCGCCCCGGAGTTTTCAGACTCATAGACCCCGGTGTAGGAGATGCCGATCCGGCCGCTGCGGTTATGACAGCGGACGCAGTTTTCCACAGGCACCTTCTTGGTGAGCAGGGGATGGCCGCGATCCTTGTCTTTTGTCGTGTCGTCTGCCTTCGTCAGCCTCTGCGCCCTGGGCAGGTCAGGGTTCCTCTGGAAGTGGCAGGCGGTGCAACCGCCGCCCTTCTCGCCGAAGACGCCGGGCAGGTCGCCCTTCTGTTTCCACAGGTGGCAGGTGGCGCAGAGCTTGCGGTAATAGTCTAGGGCCAGCGAGGTCTTGCCGGTATTGATCAGTTCCTCCACCGAATAGTCGCTGTTCTGGTCCGGGGCTTCTCCCCAATAGTAGAGCATGGTGGCGAGGATCCCCCGGTTGGTGGCCATCAGCGAGTTTTTGATCTTGGGGACGTCGATGGCGTGGCAGCCGTTGATCCCGCAGGTCCGCTCCACCACCTGCAGGTCGCCGGGATTCTTGACGATCCCCCGATGCGCCGCTTCTTTGGCCGAGGCCATGGGGTCGCCCAGATGACAGGAGGAGCAGCCGAGGATGGTGACGTCATGGGCGGGGTCGAGCCGCTCCTTGGTGTGACAGGCCAGGCACATCTCCACCTGGCCGCTCACGGTCTGGTAGAGTTGGCCGGGACGTTTGGTGAGGTTCTCCCGGGCGATGAGCAGGCCGACGACGATGAGGATCAGCAGGATGACGACCCGGAACGGGGCCTTTTTCAGCATGGGGGCCTCCGGGCGATGATCAGGGCCGAGTCGGAGGGGAGGTCGATGGCCCGGGCATCCGACAGGCCGAGGGCGGCGAGCCAGGAGATGAGGTCGCAGGCCGTATGGCACTGACCATCAGCGGTGTTGATCAGCATGTTCAAGTCGTAGAGCGCCCCCTTGCTGGCGCCGCGGTCCGGACAGTAGTCGTGGATGAGCAGATGCCCCCCGGCCTCCAGCAGCGTGCGGGCCTTGGCCAGGCATTGCCGGGCATCGGTCTCGTTGTATATGTGGAGGAAATTGGCGAGCACGATCATCCCGAATCGTTCCTGGCTGGCAAAGGGGTGGCTGATGAATTCCCCGGCCTGGGGGCTGATGCCGTGCCAGTCCTCGGGGGCCGGGTACAGCTCCTGGGCGGCGGCCAGGACCTCGGGGAGATCGAAGAGGGTGGCGTTAGGCGCTTGCTCCTCCTGGACCAGGGCTCGACAGAGCGCCCCGGCCCCGCCGCCCACATCGAGAATTGGCCCGCGCCAAGGGATATGGCGCAGCTCGGCGATGATTTCCCGGGCCTTGCGCCGGGCCAGCTGATCCAGGGCCCTGACGTAGTGACGGTTCCTGGTGGGATAGTCGTCATCGCGGGAGAGGGCAGGGGGGAGCGGCCGGGCGGCCACCGCTTGGGCCAGGCCCCGCCATGGCGGTTGCAGGTAGCGGCGGTAGAGGAGGAAGTCGCCCAGGTGTTCAGGTCCGCCGGGGACAAGATGGCGAAGGGCCAGCGGCAGGTTGCGCCAGCCGTCATGGTGCTCCTGCACCAGATTCAACCGGGCAAGGGCTGTGAGGAGGCGGGCCAGGGGCGCCGGGCGGCAGCGGGCGCTGCTGGCCAGCGCCGCCAGCGTCAGCGTCCCATCGCCCAAGGTCGCGAAGAGGTCGAGTTCCAGGGCGGCGAACAGGGTGTCTGAGCCCCAGTAGGCGCAGGCCAGGTCTTCCAGAGACTGGCCTGCCGGGGCCAGGTGTCCGGCGCTCCCATCACCCATCGTCGCGGAAACGTTGGCTGGTGGGGTAGCGGCGGCCATAGCCGAAGGCCTTGCTGGTGACCTTGAGCCCCATGGGCGCCTGCTTCCGCTTGTGTTCGTTGATGGTGATCCGGCGGACCACGTCCCGGACCACGGCCTGGTCAAAGCCTGCGGCGACTATCTCCGCCACGCTCTTGTTCTCTTCCAGGTAGGCGGCGAGGATGGGATCCAGGACCTCGTAGGGCGGCAGGTCGTCTTGGTCGCGCTGGTTGGGGGCCAGCTCGGCGGAGGGGGCCTTGCTGATGGTCCGGGCCGGGATGATCTCCCGCTCCCGGTTCAGATAGTGGCAGACCTGATAGACCATGGTCTTGGGCACGTCGGCGATCACCGCCAGCCCGCCGCTCATGTCGCCGTACAGGGTGCAGTAGCCCACCGCAAGCTCCGACTTGTTGCCGGTGGACAGCAGGAGGTGGCCGAATTTGTTGGCCAGCGCCATCAGCAGGTTTCCGCGGATCCGGGCCTGGATGTTCTGCTCGGTGGTGTCAGTGGGACGGTCGCCAAAGAGCGGGGCAAGGGCTGCCAACTGGGCGGTCATTATCGGGGCGATGGGGATGGTGGTAAAGCCGATCTTGAGATTGTCGGCGAGTTCCCGCGCGTCCTCAATGCTTTCGTGCGAGGTATAGGGCGAAGGCATGGCCACGCCGAGGACGTTGTCTGGGCCTAAGGCCTCGGCGGCGATGGCGGCGGTGAGGGCCGAATCGATGCCGCCACTTAGCCCAAGCACCGCCGAGCGGAAGCCGCATTTCTTGAGGTAGTCGCGGGTGCCCATGACCAGGGCGGCAAAGATTTGGGCCGCCGCATCCGGGGCTGGCAGGGAAAGAGGGTCTTGGGCGGCCTCGCTGTCAAAGATGATCATGTCTTCCCGGAACGCTGCGGCACGAGCCAGCAGGCGGCCGTCCGCAGCGATGACGAGGCTCTGGCCGTCGAAGAGCAGGGAGTCCTGGCCGCCCACCTGGTTGACGTAGAGGAGGGGCAGGCCGGTGCGGCGGCAGAGGGCGGAGAAGAAATCGAGCTTGGCCTCGGGCTTGCCCACCTGAAATGGCGAGGCGGCGATATTGATCAGGCAGTCGGGACGGCGGCTCCGGTCTTGCAAAAGGTCGCTAATCGGGTTGGCCTGGTAGAGCTGGCGAGGCGAGTCGGCGGCAGAGGCGAAGGCGGTCAGCGGGGTGCCGCGCAGGGACGGGTCGTTGAAGATGTCTTCGCAGATGGAGACCCCGAGGTTGCGGCCCTGCCACGGCAGGGGGGCGCTCTGGTCGCCCGGCTGGAAATAGCGGGCCTCGTCAAAGACATCGTAGGTCGGCAGCAGGCGCTTATGGACCAGATGGGCTTGGCCCTGGCTTGCCAGCAGGGCGCTGTTGTGCAGGGGCTTGCCCGCCGAGGCGGTGTTGCTGGTGATCAGGCCGCAGAGGATGTCGATGCCTTGGACCTGGGCCAAGAGCTCGGCAACCGCCTGCTGCTGGCGGAGGATGAAGCCAGGCCGTTCCAGGAGGTCCTGGGGCGGGTAGCCGCATATCGCCATCTCCGGAAAGATGGCAAGCCGGCAGCCCGCTGCCTTGGCTCGATGGGTCCAGGCCAGGATCGAGGTCATGTTGCCCTGAAAATCGCCGACGATGGGGTTTATTTGGATGAGCGCTATCTTCATGGGGACTCTATAGCACATTTTTTTGTCTTGACCAACGAGTCTGTCAGGGTATCTTGGAGAAAGGAGAGTGGTGCTGGGCGGTGGTGAAATTTGCTTTGCCGATCAGCAGGTTCCGCATCATTGACTGGTGCGCCTCTCGTCATCACAAGAATTTTTACAGGCGCTCTGTTTTTTCAGGCAGAAGCCGCGAGGGGCAACGCATGCAAAAGTATTTCGTTCTCGATACCAACGTCCTCCTGCACAATTCCGAGGCGCTCACCTCCTTTGCCGACAACTTTGTGGTCCTGCCGATGACCGTGATCGAGGAGCTCGACCGCTTCAAGTCCCATAGTGACGAGTTGGGCCGCAACGCCAGGCGGGTCGTGCGGGAGCTGGACGCCTTGCGGGTCAAGGGCCAGCTTAGCAAGGGTGTGGCCATGGACAACGGGGGGACGCTGCTCATCGTGCTGGAGGGCGCGGGCTCGAGGATTGGTTGTCTGGACATGGCGGTGCCAGACAACCGGATCCTGTCGGTGGCCTATGCCCTTCATGAGCAGGGAAAGGTGGTCATCTTTGTCTCCAAGGACATCAACGCCCGGCTCAAGGCCGACGCCTTGGGGCTCGAGGTGATGGACTTCGAGAAACAGAAGGTCAATTTCGACGAACTGTACAGCGGCCACCGCCAGATTATGGTGCCGGGCGAGGTGATCAACGAGATCTACGCCAAGAAGGAGGTCGTCGGCGAGGGGCTGGACCTGCTGGTCAACGAGTTCATCCACCTGGTGGACGAGGCCGATGAAAAGCATTCGGCTCTGACCCGGGTCAATCGACAGGGGCGTATGGAGTTGCTGTCCCAGCCGGACACGGTGTGGAAGGTGCGTGCCCGCAGCAAGGAGCAGCGCATGGCCCTGGAGCTCTTGATGGACCCGGCCGTTGATCTCGTCACCCTGGTGGGCCAAGCAGGCACCGGCAAGACCCTGTTGGCGGTGGCGGCGGGGCTCGAGTCGGTGATCAACCTCGACCGCTATGACCGGGTGCTGGTCTCTCGGCCGATCATCCCCATGGGCAAGGACATCGGTTTCTTGCCGGGCGGCAAGGACGAGAAGCTGTCCAACTGGATGCAGCCCATCTTCGATAACCTGACCTACCTGCTGAGTCTCGGTCACCCAAAGGGCAAGGAGGACAGCGGCGAGTCGATCAAGAAGAAGATCGACAAGATGATCCAGGAGAATCTGCTGGAACTCGAGGCGATCACCTATATCCGCGGCCGCTCGATCCCCAAGCAGTATGTCATCATCGATGAGGCCCAGAACTTGACCCCCCACGAGGTCAAGACCATCATCAGCCGTTCCGGCGAGGGGACCAAGATGGTCCTCACCGGCGACCCGGCGCAGATCGACAACCCCTATCTCGACTCATGCAGCAATGGCCTGACCTACACAGTGGAGCGGATGAAGGGCAGGCCGATGTATGGCCATGTTACCCTGCGCAAGAGCGAGCGCAGCGGGTTGGCCGCCGCGGCCGCCGAATTTTTGTGATCGAGATGGGATGGCTTTTGACTTGTGCCCGCCCTGCGCGTATAATGTCCTAACCCAGGCCACTGGATAAGTCCCTGATGATTGAAATCCCCCTTGTCTCGTTCGGCACTATGCCGATGGTGCTTTATTAACCCATACTGTGGAGAACCGCCTTGGAATTTGTACCCAAATGGATCGCCTGGGAAGTCACCCGCCGCTGTAATCTGAAATGTGTCCATTGTCGCTCGTCCTCGCAGCTCGAGGTGTCTGGGCACCCTGATTTTTCCTTTGAGGAGGCCAAGCGGGTGCTCGACGACATCGCCTCCTACGCCTCGCCGGTGGTTGTACTGTCCGGGGGTGAGCCCCTGTTGCGGCCCGACGTCTTCGACATTGCCCGTTATGGCACGGACAAGGGCCTGCGCATCTGCATGGCCACCAACGGCACCCTGGTGAATGAGGAGACCTGTCTGAAGATCAAGGACTCCGGCATCAAGATGGTGTCTCTCAGTCTGGATGGAGCCTCCGCTGAGGTGCACGACGATTTCCGCAGCATGCCCGGCGCCTTTGCTGCCACCACCAACGCCGCCAAGCTCTTTAAGGAGCATGGCATCAAGTTCCTGGTCAACTCATCGTTTACCAAGCGCAATCAGAAGGAAATCACCAAACTCTATCCCTTTGTCAAGGGCTTGGGGGCCACGGCCTGGTATATGTTCATGATAGTGCCCACCGGCCGGGGCGAGGACATCATGGACGAGCTGGTGTCCATGGAGGATTACGAGGGCTTTCTCGAGTGGCATTACGAGATGGAGAAGAGCGAGGACGAGCTCCTGGTGCGGCCCACCTGCGCCCCCAGCTATTATCGGATCGTCCTTCAGAAGGCCAAGGAGCAGGGCGACGACTTCAAGCGCCGCACCCTGCAGTTTTCCACCGGCGGGTCCAAGGGCTGCCTGGCCGGGCAGCTCATCGTCCTGATCGACGTGGACGGCAATGTCCTGCCGTGCAGCTATTTCCCCATGGGGGCCGGCAATATCCGCGAGAAGTCGTTCAAGGACATCTGGGAAAACTCGGAGTTGTTCAAGGACCTGCGCAACTTCAAGGCCTATAAGGGGCGGTGCGGTTCTTGCGAGTATGTCGAGGTCTGCGGCGGTTGCCGGGCCCGGGCCTACGCCATGACCGGCGACTACATGGACGAAGAGCCCTTCTGCAGCCATGTGCCGTTTAAGCTGCGGCAGAAGAAGTGAGGCGGGGCTTTCCGAGGATTGATTGCCCGGAGCAGGGACCAGTGACTGTTACCCCTCGAGCAGAGGCGGTTTGAAATTTCACCATACGAAGGAAACCATCATGAACACTACTTTCTTGAAGGCCTGCAAGGGCGAACCGGTTGACTACACCCCGATTTGGATCATGCGCCAGGCTGGCCGCTATCTGCCGGAATATCATACCGTGCGTCGCAAGGGTTCGTTTCTTGACCTGTGCAAGACCCCGGAGAACGCCGCCGAGGTGACCATCCAGCCCATCGATATCCTGGGCGTCGACGCCGCCATCCTCTTCTCCGACATCCTGGTGCCCCTGGAAAAGATGGGGGCCCCCCTGGAGTTCAGAGAGAAGCAGGGCCCGGTCTTCCCCACCCCCATCCGCGACCGGGCGGCGGTGGACAAGCTTGGCATCCCCGACCCGGAAGACGATCTCGGTTACGTCATGGACACCATTCGCATCCTGCGCAAGGAGCTGGTGGACAAGGTGCCGCTGATCGGTTTTTCCGGAGCGCCCTTTACCCTGGCCACCTATTTGATCGAGGGCGGTTCGTCCAAGAATTTCTTCCACACCAAGATGATGATGTACAAGGCCCCGGAGTTGTACCGGGACCTGCTCAACAAGATCACCGACTGCACCATTGAGTACCTCAAGGGCCAGGTGGTGGCCGGGGTCCAGGCCCTGCAGATCTTCGACTCCTGGGTCGGTGTGCTGGCCCCCTGCGACTTTGCCGAGTTCGCCCTGCCCTATGTCCAGCGGATTATCGCGGCCCTGAAGGAGGTCACCAATGTGCCGATCATCTATTTCGCCAATAACGGCGGCATGCTGCTGGATCAATCCCTGACCAGCGGCGCCGACGTCCTGGGTTTTGACTGGCGGGTGCGGCTGAACAACGTCGTCCGCCAGGTGGAGGGCAAGGTGTCGATCCAGGGCAATATGGAGCCCCTGGCCCTGTTCCTGCCCCCTGACAAGCTGGAGCAGCGGATCAAGATGGTCCTGGACGAGGCCAAGGGAGCCCGGGGGCATATCTTCAACCTGGGCCATGGCATCGTGCCGGAGACCGACCCAGAGCAGGCCAAGCTCGCCGTTCATCTGGTTCATACCCTAAGCCGCCGTACCTGATGATCCCCGGACCCGCCCAGTGCCTCCGGCTAATGGACGACTACCGGATGCTGCCCAATATCCGCGCCCACTCGCTGGTGGTGGCCAGGATCGCCGAGTTCCTGGCCGTGGGCCTCTGCCGTACTGGGGCGGGGATCGACATCGCCCTTACCCTGGCCGCCGCCTTGCTGCACGACATCGCCAAGAGCCTGTGCCTTACCAGCGGGTGTAACCACGCCCTGGTCGGCCGCGATATCTGCCTTGAACACGATCTCATCGAGCTGGCGCCGCTGGTGGCCCAGCACGTGATATTGAATGATGACGACAGCTTTCCGCAGACCGCGATTTCGGCCAAGGAGATCGTCTATTACGCCGACAAGCGGGTCAACCACGACCAGATTGTGCCCCTGGAAGATCGCCTGGTCTATATCCTCGATCGCTACGGGGAGGACGATCCGCTACGCCATGCCCTAATCCGGGCCAATTTCGAGCGCTGCCGGGCCATTGAGCACGCCATCTTCGAGGGCCTGGGTTTTACCCCGCAGCAACTGAGCGAGCGGCTTGATGACTTTTGTCCGTCGTGGCAGGAGATCGTGCCCGCCGATCCGGGCCAACCGATGGCAAACCAGACCGGGCTCTGCCCATGACCGCCGCTGACCAGACCCCCGTCGGGGTCATCCTCCTCAATCTGGGGGGGCCGGAGCGGGTTGAGGACGTCCGGCCCTTTCTGTACAACCTCTTTTCCGATCGTCTGATCATCCGCCTGGGTCCGTCCTTCTTGCAACGGCCCATCGCCTGGTGGATTGCCAAACGCCGGGCGCCCAAGAGCCAGGGCTATTACCGGCAGATTGGCGGCGGCTCACCCTTGAACGCCATCACCGCCGGCCAGTGCCGGGCGCTTGAAACCGAGCTTGCGGCCCGCGGCGCATTCCGGGTGGGGATGGTGATGCGCTATTGGCACCCATTCGCCAGCGAGGTTATTCCTCGGATGCTGAGCCAGGGGATTAGGCGGTTTGTGGCCTTGACCCTGTACCCCCATTACTCCATCGCCACCACCGGATCATCGCTGAAGGATCTGAAGGACTACTTGGCAGACCACGCCACTACGGCCGAAGTCGTGGCCATTGACTCCTGGCCGGATGATCCGGCCTATGTCTGCTGCCTGGCCGAGCGGATCAGCGGGGCACTTGCCGCTGGGGGGGCGGCGGAAGTGGTGTACAGCGCCCACAGCCTGCCCGTCAAGTTTATCGAAGAGGGCGATCCCTATGTCGATCACCTGCAGCGGACCATTGCCGCCATTGAGGCCATGACCGGCAAGGCGGGGCATCTCTGTTTTCAGAGCCGGAGCGGCCCGGTGGAGTGGCTGGCTCCATCCACCCCGGAGACCATCGAAAGGCTGGCAGAGCAAGGGTGCCGTCGCATCGTGATGGTGCCAATCAGCTTTGTCTCAGACCATGTGGAAACCTTGTGCGAGATCGACATCCAGTACCGGGATCTGGCCACAGGACTCGGCGTCGATCTGGTCCGCACCCCCTCCCTCAACATCGACCCGGCCTTTATCAAAGGCCTCAGTGGGTTAGTTCTTTCCTCGTGCCAGGCCAAGGGATGGATGTGAGTTGCGCCTGACCAAGGGCAAATGGACGGGACACCCAGCCATCATTCGTAATTTCTACGTCGTGATTTCCATCGCCAACTTCTTTACCTGCGCCATGGCCTCCGCCAGATCGAAGCTCAGGAGCCTCCGTTCTTCCAGCACTACCTTCCCGTCGATGATCACTGTGCGGACATCGCTGGCCCTGGCGGCATACACCAGGAGGTCTGGGCTATAGAATGGCGTGAGGTGGGGCGCGTTCAAGTCCAGGATAATGCAGTCGGCGGCAAAGCCTGGGGCCAGCCTGCCGATGCGCTCGCCAAGCCCCAGTACGGCCGCTCCGCCGCCAGTGGCAAGGCGGATCGCCTGGCGGGCGGGCAGGACGGTGGGGTCCAGGGTGGCGGCCTTGTGGAGCTTGGCCAAGGTGCTCATCTCCCCAAAGAGGTCCAGGTCGTTGTTGCTGGCGCAGCCGTCGCTGCCGAGGCCCACTGGAATTCGGGCCTGGATGAGGCCGGGGATCGGGGCGATGCCGGAGGCAAGTTTCATGTTGCTCTCGGGGCAGGTGATCACCCCGGCCCCTGTCTCCTTCAGCACGGCGATGTCGTCGGCTTCCAGGTGGACGGCATGGACGGCCACGGTTTCCTGGTCCAGCAGGCCGAGACGCTTCAGATGCTGGGTTGGACTGATGCCGTGTTGGGCATGGATCTGTTCGACTTCGGCACGGGTCTCGGCGAGATGGATGAATAGACGGCAGCCATGGCGGCGGGCAAGGTCTTTGGCCTTTATGAGGGTGGCGGCGCTGCAGGTGTACGGCGAGTGGCAGAAGATCGCCGGTTGGATGCGGGTAATCCCATGGAAGTGCTCCAGAAAGGCTGCGGCTGCGGTAATATTGGTTGAGGGGTCCGGTACTCCTGGGGCAGGAAAATCGATGATCCCCTGGGCCGCCACCGCCCGGATTCCGGTTTCGTGGAAGGCGCGGACCGCCTCGTCCTCGTAAAAGTAGCTGTCCGCTACGGTGGTAGTGCCGGAGAGGATCATCTCGGCGGCGGCCAGTTTGCTGCACCAGTACACCATCTCCGGGGAGACAAAGCGGGCCTCGGCCGGGAAGATATGCTGATGGAGCCATTCCATCAGCGGCAGATCGTCGGCCAGGCCGCGAAACAGGGTCATGGCGGCATGGCAATGGCCGTTGACAAGCCCTGGCATCACCATCCCGCCCCGGGCGTCGATGATTTGCCTGGCTCGAAACGCGACGGGAAGTTCCGTCATCGCGTCAACGGCGCGGATGGTGCCGCCGTTGATGGCGACAAAGCCCTGGGCAATGGGCGGGAGGAGGCCAGGATCTGCCAGGACAACGGCATTGGTGATCAGGAGATCGCAGATAAGGTCCATGGGATTCTCGTAGTATTCGGTAAAGAGGAAGAGGGACTGCTGGGAATGTAGCCAAAGCCGGCAAAAAATGAAACTCCCAAAAACTGCTGTCTGTCAAAGGCTTGCCTTGACAAAGCACCACTGACGTGGTGATTATGGAAGGGTGCCTGTGATTGTTAAGAAATATTGTGCTAGCGCGGGGGCTTGACGGCGCTAACGATGAAAGAGTTGATGAGCAGAATGGCCTCGACCCACCAATACGCCTTGGATAATACCGAACACCAAGGCAAATGCGCGTTTCTGGCCGGAGATTACGACCGGGCCCTGGCCTTTTTTGAGGACGACCTGCGTCAGCACCCCGAGAGTGTGGATACCCTCTTTCATGTGGCCTATTGCCATAGCATCCTGGGGCATTGGCAGGAGGCAATCGACGCCTATCGCATCCTGGTCAGGCTTGAGCCTAACGATCCGCATGCCCATGATCTCTTGGGGACCGCCTATCATAAGCTGGGCCGCCTGGAGGATGCGGTGGCAAGCCTCCGTCGGGCGGAGGCTCTCAGGCCGGGGGACGCCCTGACCTCATGTAATTTGGGCCGGGCCTTGCGCGAGCTGGGCCGGTTGGCAGAGGCAGTCGCCGTCCTTGGCCGAGCCGTTGCCCTGCGCCCGGAGTTTGCCTTTGCCCACTTCGAACTGGGGGTGACTCTGGTGGCTCAGGACCGCTGGGCTGAAGCCCGCGCGTCTTTTTGGGAGGCGCTGCGCATTGAGCCGGAGTTCGCCCGCGCCCTCTTCAATGTGGGGATCGTCGAGGCAGTCCTTGGCCAGAGGCGTGAGGCCCGGGCGGTGTATGAGCGGCTTGTTGCTTTGGATACTCATCTGGCGGCCAAGTTGTTGGACGCGATCGAAGGACAGCGGTGAGGAATGTGACAAAATTGAGACAGCGACAGGTGTTGCGCCATGCTTAATACGGTCTTTTTCAAGAAGAAAAATAAGATCGGTGAATTGCTTGTCCGCAGGGGGAAGATTACCAAGGGCGAGATGGACCGGGCGCTGGCCCACATGGAGACTGTGGAGCAGGGCCTGGGAGAAATCTTGATCTCTCTTGGATTCATCAGTGAGCAGGACTTGATCGAGTCTTTGGCCGAACAGGTGGGCATCGAGATTTATAAGCCTGACCCCATTGACGAATTCCAGCCCCTGGAAATTTCGAAGATTTTCCATCGCGAGCACCCATTTGCCGTGCTTTCGCGGGCTGGCAAACTGCTGCTGGTAGTCAATAACCCGTTGGACGGAGACGCGCTGTCCACCGCCGAATTGCTCTTTGTCGAACCGTTTGATATGCAGATCACCACGGAATCGGTGATGCGCTCCATTGTCCATGAGCATTACGGCTTAAGCATGGATGAGGCCATGGATGATGATTCCATGGGCCGGGAAGAGTCCGATATCGACAAACTCAAAGACATGGCCTCCGAGGCCCCAGTCATCAAGTACGTGAACAACCTGATCGATACGGCGGTCAAGCGTCGGGCCAGCGACATCCACATGGAGCCCTTTGATGAGGGGTTCTATATCCGCTTGCGTATTGACGGCATCCTCCATGAGTACGAGATCACCCCGAAATCGATGCAGGCGGCCATCGTCTCCAGGACCAAGCTCCTGGCCGCGCTGGACATCGCCGAGCGCCGTCTGCCCCAGGACGGCAAGATCTCGATCCGCATCTCCGGCAAGGAACTTGACCTCCGTGTCTCCACCATGCCCACGGTCTATGGCGAGGGCGTGGTCATCCGTATCCTGGAGAAGGGCAATATCATCCTTGACATGCACCAGCTCGGCATGCAGCCGGAGATGGAGAAGAGTTTCAAGAAAATGATCTCCATCCCCGATGGCATCATCCTGGTCACCGGCCCCACCGGCAGCGGCAAGACCACCACCCTCTACTGCGCGCTGAACCACATTAACTCAGGGACCAACAAGATTATCACCCTGGAAGACCCGGTGGAGTATCAGCTGCGGGGGATCAACCAGATCCAGGTCCGGCCCGAGATCAAGCTGACCTTTGCCAAGGGTCTGCGTTCCATCGTCCGCCAGGACCCGGACGTGATCATGGTCGGCGAGATACGCGACCTGGAAACTGCTGAGATCGCCGTCCAGTCCTCCCTGACAGGCCACCTGGTGTTCAGCACCCTGCATACCAACGACGCCGTTTCCGCCGTGGCCCGGATGATCGACATGGGGGTGGAGCGATTCCTGATCTCCTCTTCGCTGCGGGCCATCCTCGCCCAGCGCTTGGTACGCTGCATCTGCAAGGAGTGCAAGTACCCGCGGGGCATGATCTCCGAGTTTCTGCCCTCCCGCTCCAAGGAGGATGATTTCGCCATTTATCGGGGCCGCGGCTGCGAGGCCTGTTCCGGCACGGGATTCACGGGCCGGATCGGGGTTTACGAGTTTTTGGTGATCAGCGACGCCTTGGGCAAGGGCATCTCGCAAGGGCTCGATCTCCTTGACCTCAAGAGGATCGCCGACAGCGAAGGCTTTTCCACCATGTACAGCGACGGTCTGGAGAAGGTCAAGGCCGGGATAACCTCTTATTCCGAGGTAATGCGGGTGACCAGGAGTCTGATGCATGAGCTTGTATAGCTATTCGGCGCTTGACTCGGCGGGCACCGTCAAGCGCGGCACGGTTGAGGATATCGACAAGGCGGCGGCGGCACGGCGGCTGATGGGCCAGGGGCTTAGGCCGCTGGAGATTAAACCATACCGGGCCAGCACGAAGGCCAAGTTCTCGCTCGGCACCCTGCGCAAGAGCAAACTGACCAAGACCGATATCGATTTCTTCACCACCCAGATCGCCTTGCTGCTGAACGCTGGCCTGTCGTTGGACGCCGCGCTCAGGACCATGAAACAGAACAGTCAGAAACCGGCCTTTCAGCATTTTACCGGCGAGATCGAGCGCAAGCTGAAGGAGGGCAAGTCGTTTTCCGAGGCCCTGGCGGATTACCCGATGTTCACGCCGATGTATATCAGTATCGTCCGGGCGGGCGAAGAGGGCGGCATCCTGCCCGCCATGCTGCTGCGGATCTCGGAGTACCAGAAGACCTTCCACGAACTAGGCCAATTCATCCTCTCGGCGGCCATCTACCCGGCCATCCTCCTGGTGGTCGGGATCGCTGCCGTGGGTATCTTGGTCACCACCATCCTGCCTCGATTCGAGGTCTTGTTCAAGGGTATGGGCCAGCGTCTGCCTTGGAACGTCAAGATCCTGATGGACGTAGCCGGGGTCATTTCCAATCATATGTTCCTGACGGCAGTGGCAATCGTGGTGCCGGTGGCTGCGGCTATTTCCTATTTTCGGACCGAGCAGGGGCGGCTGTATTTGGACGCCAAGGCCATTTCCTTGCCCCTCATCTCTGGCTTTGTCAGGGAGCTGGAGACCACCCGTATCTTCCGGACCCTGGAGGTGCTGGTGAAAAACGGCGTCCATCTGGCCACCGCCTTGAAGATCTGCAGCGGGGTGGCGGCCAATATCGAATACCAGCGCCTGCTGCAAAATGCCACCCGGGCCTTGAAGGAAGGTCAGCAGATCGCCCCGAAGCTGCAGGGCAAGGGGCTCTTCCCTGATCTGGCCGTGGATCTCTTGGCCATTGGCGAGGAGTCCGGCAGCGTCGGCGAAGTGTGCGGCCAGGTTGCCGATCACTATGACAAGGAACTCAGGCAGCGGGTGAAGCGGATCATTGCCCTGGTGGAGCCGGTGTTCATCCTGGTGATTGCCCTTGGGGCAGGCTATGTGGTGATTTCCATGCTGACAGTAATCATGAGTATCAACGATATTGCGGGATGATGCCTCCCCTGTATCGTAAACTTCCGCAGCGTGCCTCACCCCTCGGCGGGGGAGGCTGGGGGGAGGGGGAGCAGGGATCCTCTCCCTCTGGAGAGCTTTCGGTAGTAAGGCAGTCCTTCTCCACCCCTCGGCAGGAGGGGATGAAACAGACCCGTGCCCTCGCCCGTAACGGGGAAAAGAGGTGCTTCTGCGGCACTGCTGGCTCCCGGGGCTTCTCCCTGATCGAACTGCTGGTGGTCTTGCTCCTGCTTGGTGTCATGGCCGGGGTGGCCGGGCCTGCGGTGGGGCGTTTCTTGGACAGTATGGAGTTTAAGCGGCAGACCGGCAAGATCATGGCGGCGGTCCGCTATGCCAGATTGCAGGCCATTACCGAAGGGCGGCTGGTGCTGATGACCGCCTCTGCGGAGGGCGGTCCCCCGGCCCTCGCTTTGAGCGGGGGCGTGAGTGAGTTCCGCGAACTGGACCTGGCCGAGGACGCCACCATCGAGCTTGATCCGGTGGAGCTTGGCTTTTCGCCGGAGGGTTATGCCACTCCGGGCCTGATCATCCTGACGCAGGGCGAGCGGACGGAGAGTATCTTCATCGATCCGTTGACCGGGATCCCTCTCCTGGAGGATCCTGACAGTGAGTAGGCAGGTAGGGTGCTCGAGACAGGGCCAGAGAGGGTTTTCGCTGTTTGAGATTTTGATTGCCATGGTCCTCTTGGCCATGGTGGCCGCAATGCTCTATTCGGTGCTCAACGTGGGGATTAAGTTCACCGAGCGCGGGGGTAGCAAGATCTTGGCCATGGAGCGGAAATATGCCTTTTTGTCTCTCGTGCAACGGCAGATTGCCAGCGCCGTGTATGACAGCACCAAGAAGAAGACCCTGATGTGGGCGGATGAGGACTCCTTCAAGGTGGTGACCAGGAGCCCGTATGTATATTCGGAGGCAGGGGTGGTGCTGGCGATCTATCGCTACAACCCAGGGGACCGCGCCATCTACTATATTGAAAAGCGGGATTACTTCAACACGGACTACGGAGAGGATTATCTTCCCGATTTTGCAGAAATGTCGGTATTGGCTTGGGATGAGGACCCTTTTGCGGTGCAGTATGACCCGGAGACAAGCCCTGAGGTGGTATTTTCCTTCCGGGGAGAAGACTATGCCCTGGTGCCGAAATGCACCGACGAACAAGCCCTCCAGCAATGGCAGGATTTGCGGTCAAAGCGCTGATGTCGCGCAACGGGATGGAGTGATGACCTTGCTGCGCACACACAGGCCTTCATGCCGGCATGGGCACAATCCAGGAGGCCAGGGCGGGTTTTCCCTGCTCGAAATTCTGGTGGCAGTGGCAATCATGGGGCTCGCCTACGTCGCCATCCTGCAAAATTTTTCCATGTCGACGCGGAATATCGCTAATATGGAGGAGGGCCGGAGTGCGCTCCTGGCATCCTCCCTTGCCTTCGAGCAGACTGTCTTAGGTTTGGCACGGAGCAGTGGCCAGGAGGGCGGTGGCGGGGATGCCGTGGCGGAAGGCGGGAGCTACCGGCTGGTGCCGGCCACCGACGAGACCGGCGAACTCATGACCTTGCAGTTGCAGAGGAAATAAGCGGCATGGCGGCGCTGTGGCGACAGAAGCGGAAGGGGGCGGCTAGCCGGGGCTTTGCCCTGGTGATTGTGATCATCGTGGTTCTGGTGGCAAGCTTTCTGGCCTCGCAGCTCATCCTTCAAGTCAGAACTGAGCTTGCGGTCTCCCACAACATCAAGCGCCGGGTCTCCGGGCATTTTTTGGCCGCGGCTGGGATGAATATCGGTCTGTTCCGCATCTTGGACCGGCCTCTGGACACTCCGGCACTGGGAGCCGAGGAGGATTGGCAGGATTTCATCCAGGGTTATCCGTATCAGGTATTTCTACCCCAGGGCAAGGTGACTTACTATGTCACCAGCGAGAACGGTAAGATCGACCTCAATAAGTCGCCCCAGGCCTTGATCGAGCTGTTTTTGCAATATCAGCTCGGGGAAGACAAGGAGGAGGAGATCTTAACCGTTATCGACTCCCTGCTTGACTGGCGGGATAATGATGACCTCCACCGGGAGAACGGGGCCGAGAGCGAATACTACGGCGCCTTGGCGGATCCTTATATCGCCCGCAATGGCAAGATCGAGGATCCGTCTGAGTTTTTTTTGCTCAGGGGAACGAGGGCGATGGCGGGCAGGTTTTCGGCCAGCGACGTCTTTACTGTCCACAGCACCGACGGCAGGATAAATTTTAATAGCCTCACCCCGGCAATGCTTGATTTTCTCACCGGAGGTGATAAAGAAAGGGCGGATGCCTATTACGCGGCCCAAGCGGAGTTCAAAGGTCAGTTGAATCAGGCAATAGCGTCGGAAGTCCTTGGTGATAACTATGCCAAGTTTCAGGCATTTCTTACCTACGGGGTGTCGAACAGCGCCTTTTATTATGTCGTAGGCACCGGCTATGCCGGCGTGGAGCAGAACCAGGAGGATGCCACGGCAGTGGAGGGGGAGGCGCCCCGAAAGCAGCCCGGCACCGTCGATAGTATGGTTATCAAGAAGGAAGGCGGCGCCTTTACGTGCCTGGCCTGGCAGGAACGCTATATATGAAAGAGCCTCTCGAGATAGTGATCCAGAAAAACGGCTTGGTTTTCTGTCACCCTGGCGATTGCCGGAAGACCGAGTTTGTGGCTCGTGAGGATCGGGGGGTAACAAGCCGCATTGCCGAGTTCGTCAGTAAGACTGGCGCCCATCCCTCGACCCTGCACCTCTTCGTTTCCGAGGATCTGTTGTTTTTCAAGGCCTTCCATCTGCCCTTGGATACTGCAGACATCGATGAGGCGGTGGGGTATCAGCTGGAGATGGTCACTCCCTTTGCCGATGAGGCCATCTGGCATAGTTACGCCGTGCAGAAGGGCGATGACGCCTATCTGATTACTCTGTACGCCGCCAAGAGCGGCTACATTGACGCCTATGTCCAGGAGATTCTGGAGGGCGGGTATCAGATCTCAGGGCTCTACCCGGAGAGCCAGCGCTTCGTCAATAAACTGAACCGCAAGAGCAAGTGGGGCCTCGTTTTGCCTGGCCGCTACGTCCGTGCCTTCAGCTTCAACGGCTCGATCATGGTGGACCGGATGTACTGTAACGCCGAGCCCGTGTTTGGCGAGGCGGTTGAGGTCTGTCAGACCGACATGATCTTTCGGCTGGATCCCAATAACCTCCAGCAGCAACTGGCCGATGACCTGCCACCCCCGCCCTATTTCGACTATCTCGACGCCTGTCTACTCCTCACCCAGCGGCCTCATCTCAAGAATTACAATATGCTGCCGGCGTCTTATCAGCAACCGGACTACTTCAAGCTCATCATCGGGGTGCTTTTGGTGGTCAACCTCTTGACCTCTGTGATCTGGGGCGGGGTCAAGGCCTATAAGTTGAAGAGCTTCAACTATCAGTTGAACAGAGAGATTGAGGCGATCATGCCGAAGGTGACGGAGATGAAGGACCTGCGGCAAAAAGAGGATGAAGCGGTGAAGGCCATTGCCCAGATTGGCACGGTCGGCGGGAACTTCGATGCTATCGGTCTCATGACCAAACTGACCTCCGCCATGCCCTCCAATTCGTATATCGATCAACTCAGGCTGGACCAGGCCAATAACCTCGTTTCCATCCAGGGCTATACCGATGAGGTCAGTGGTCTGACCGCGAAGCTGCAAACCATCGGCAAGGCCCAGCTCAAGTCCACCAGCAGGCGGCAGAACAAGACCTATTACAATGTGGAGATCACTCTGCCGTGAACAATCTGCGACTTGCGCTTTCCAAGGGTTTGACCTTTGCCCGCTCCCGCAATGGCCTGCTGGCCATCGTCGGCGTTTTGCTGTTGTTGAACGCCATGCGCCTGGTTAGCGGCAAGTACGGTGAAGTAAGGCAGAGCGTCGAGAGCAAGCATGCCTTGCTCGGCCAGTACAAGATGTCGACCAAGGATATCGAGGCAGTACGAACTCGCGTCCAACAGCTCGGCACCCGCAAGCAACAGTTTGAGGCGCAGATTTTCCAAGGGGCATCGGAGAAGGATGTTACCTCGGCTATGCAGGTCAAGCTTCAGGATGTGCTGGCCAAGGTTGGGTTGACCCCGGAATCGTTGAGCCCGGTAACCAAGGGAGGGAAAGGCAACGATGCGCCCTACGGTGAAGTGGTGATCAAGGTGAGACTCGGGGGCACCCTGGAGAATTTTATGAAATTTCTGGCGGAACTGTATCGCCTTGACCGGTTGTTCAAGGTCGACAACTTTACGGTGAAGCCGTTCAAGAAGGAGGAGCTCAAGATATTTCTCGAATTGAAGGGCTATTACCGCCTTGACACCCCGCCTCCGGCTGCGGCAGAGGCAAAAGGCGCCGCCAAGGGCGACGGGGCGAAGAAAGGGGAGAGCGGCGGCAAGGGGGACAAAAAACCATGATCCGTCCGGCCCTCGTCGTTATCTTGTTGGCGTTTGCCGTGTTCATGATGCGTGGGGTCGCCACCGACTGGCGCAAGGGAGGGTTGGACGCCCCTGAGCCGCCGGCGAAGAAGGCGGCAACCAGTGAAGCGGCGCCAGCGGTAGCCCCTGCCAAGCCGCTGCAACCAAAGGCGCCGCCCAAGCTGCCAGACTTAAAGGTTGGCTATATCTTCAATCAGGAAAGGATGCTGGGGGGAGACGAGTCGCCGCCAGTGGCTCAGGCCAATGAGGAGGAGGCCGACAATCAGAATGCCCAAGGCATTTCAGCAAGCATAGACGAGATAACCTTTGTCGGGTCGATCATTGCCGATGGCTTTACCCGGGCTTTGGTGTTATATCCGGCGGCAAGCGATACCCGTGCCGGACAGTCGGCCCCCAAGGCGTCCAAGGCATCCAAGGGCAAAGCTCCGTCACCGCCCGGCGGCGGGGCCCCGGCGGCAGGAGGACCAGAGGAGCACGCCCGGCTTGAGCTGGGGGATAAGATCAGCGGCTACGAGGTGGCTGAGATCCTCCCTGATAAGTTGATTTTCTCCAAGGGGGATGAGACGGTTGAGAAGCTGCTCTTCGATCCTGCCAAGAAGCGGCAAGCCCCGCCCATGCGACCCGGATCGGGTCCGCCGGGTGGCGGGCCGCCGCGACCGCCCACGCCTGGCGGGGTCCTGTCGACAACCATTGGCGGAGCAGGCCCGCCGGGCAATCCTGCCGCCGCAGGGAATGCCCCGCCCGCGCCTCCTGTCCCGGCAAACCCGGCGGTGCCTCCCACCCCGCCCCCCTCGCCGCCAGTGCAGCAGACCCAGCACGCCCCGCCCCCGGCAACGTCTGCCTCGCCCGCGACTCAAGGTGGTGCGCCGCAAGAACCTGTCCGCCGGATGGTCATCTCGCGTCAGTCCTCGCCAGCGCCTGATACCAGCAGGGTTGTCCGGCAAGGCAAGGAGGGCGACGAGGCGGTGTCCATGCCGCCAGGCGTGGAGGTTGCTCCCGTACCCGGGGATGCTGCGCCGCCAGTGCCTCCTGACTCTAGCGGGAATTGATATGCCGGATATTTCTCTCAGCCGTGCTTGTGTTGATTCTTCTTCAGGTGCAGACTGTTCGTCTCTACTGTTATGTTATCTCTCTTTACTTATTGCGTAGGTGTGCCGATGACCTCTCTTCGTAAGTTCCTATCTCTGATGACCATATCAGCCATTGTCCTGTTGTCCGGATGCATGGCCAAGGACGCGCCCAGGCATAGGACCTGGGTCGATCTGGAAGAGATCAGTGGCAAGGTGGTCCAGACCAAGAAGGACCTGGCCAGCAAGCAGCTGGACGAGGACCAGAAGCAGGAGGTGTCCGGCAAGGACACGACTCCCAAGACCCGGGATGTCTCCCACGGCCCCAATGTCAGCAATGAGTACCTGAAGGCGGTAAAGGGCGGGAAGACAATACCGTCTGCCGAGGGGATTGAGGGCGAGGGCGTGATGCTTAACTTCGATAATGCCGACATCTACGAGGTTATCCAGGTCATCGCCGAGACCCTGGATCTGAGCTATATCATCGATCCCCAGGTCAAGGGCGTGGTCAATCTCCGTTCCGGGCAGAAGATCCCCAAGAGCGAGCTCTTTGTCATATTCAAGAAAATATTGAACATCAACGGCCTGGACATCAGAAATGAAGGCGATCACTACTATGTCTTTGTGGCGGCCAAGCCTTCGTCGCTGACGATTTACGACAAGGACCAAGTCGGTCAGCTCAAGCCGTCCTCCAAGGTGGTCACCCAGGTGGTGCCGGTGATGCATATCGGTTCGAGCGAAGCCCAGAAACTCCTGGAGCCTTATCTTTCCCAGCAAGCGGTGATCTACAACCTGGCCGATCAGAATACCCTGGTGATTTCGGACTTTGAGGGCCAGGTGGTGGATGCCTTGGCCATCCTCGCCAAACTGGATGTCTCCGCCCTGTCGTCGATGCGGGTCAAGGTGGTGCGGGTGGAGCAGGCCCCGCTCTTCGATTTGCGTGACGAGCTGAAGGAGGTGCTGCTGGCCCTCAAGATTAACAAGAAGGACTACGAAGGGGTGCAGCTGGTGCCCCTTGAGCGAGTCAACTCGCTGATGCTGATCGGCATCAACGAAGAGCTGGTACAGACGGCGGTCTCTTGGGTAGAGGAGCTGGACCGGGCCCCCACCGGTGGCCGCGATAGCATCTATATCTACAATGTCCGCAATTCGGTGGCCTCGGAATTGGTGGACCTTGTCGGTTCTTTGATTACCGATAAGGGGGCGGCCCCGGCCAAGGCCAAGAGCAAGACGGTTAGCAACAAGACCAAGAAAAATACCTCGGCCTCGCCGGGCTCTATCCGGCCGCCGGGCACCGCCGCGCCAGAGACTCAGGCCCAGAATCCAGCGGCGGCCTCGCCAACCGCTGCCGCCAAGAGTCCCACGGGAGAGACCTTGGCCTCGATGCAGTTTTCCGGCGAGCCAAGCCTGATTGCCGACGACGCCAGAAACATTGTGCTGATCAGGGCGCGTTTTGCTGACTACCAGCGGATTGTGAAGCTCCTGGAGCGTCTCGACAATATACCGACTCAGGTGCTGATCGAGGTCTTGGTCGCCGAGGTGACGCTGAACAATGACTTGAAGTATGGCGTCGAGTGGGCGATGAAGGAGGGGCATTTGAAGACCCACACCTCTGCCATTGAGTTCGGGATGTCTAAGGGCTCTTCTGAGGGGCAATACGGGCTGCAGGGCGGAATTACCTTCGACACGACAGGAGATCTGTTCAAGATGCTGGATATCTTGGCGTCAGACACTGACGTCACGGTGGTGTCCTCGCCCCAGGTCCTGGTGCTGAACAATGAGTCGGCCACCGTCAACGTTGGCAAGCAGGTGCCGATCGTGACCGGGCAGATTGCCGATGTCACGAACAGTAACACGAAGACAACGACCACTACCTCCACGCTTACGACGGCCGCCAATCAGACCGTGCAGTATAAGGACACCGGCGTCATCTTGAATGTCACGCCGCGGATCAACGCCGAGGGGATCATCCTGCTCGACATCGACCAGCAGGTCAGTTCGCCGCAGGCGAATGTCAGCGGCGGTATCAATTCGCCGATTATCTCCACCAAACAGGTACAGACCAAGCTGGCGGTCAAGGATGGCCAGTCGATCCTGATGGGTGGGCTGATCGAAAAGAACGAATCGGACACTGACAGCGGTATTCCGTTCTTGAAGGATGTACCGGGTCTGGGCTGGCTGTTTAAACAGAAAACCATTGCCACCAAAAAGACCGAACTGCTGGTGATGGTTACCCCTTATGTCATCGAGTCTGAGGATGTGCTGGATCAGTACATTAATGGCTTTAGAGAAAAGGTGGAAGGTCTGCGCCAGGATTTGGCGAAGTGAGCCTTGTGTTGTTGTCTCCCCCCCCCCCCCCCCCCACGGGGCACTGGCAGGATGACGCCAGCGCCCCGGTTCTTTTTCTGCCCGTCCCTACTCTGCTGGCCAGTAATTGTTTGAAATAATTGCTACATCCGGGTTTTTCCGAAAAACAATACGGCATTCCGGAAAATCCAGGTAAAAGTTCCAGCCCGGCGTTTGCCGGCAAGCGCTACGGCGAGGGTATTGCTGAAATTGGGTTATGGGTAACTTCTTGTATTTACGGATTAAAATAGAAAAAACAACCCTGTGGCGTGAGTTCGGCGCAACCATGCCGATATTGGCACCGAGATTGCTAAATTATAGAAGAATAATCTTTTGCTCATACAGGCGGAATGCGCAATATCAGGAAACACTCATAACTACATGCTGGGGGAAATCGAAAATGAACATCAAACAGTACAAAACCGGAATTCTGGCGCTGCTCCTGGCAGCAGTGGCAACGCAGGCCGATGCTGCCACAATTAATCTCTTTGAGCGGGGCATGTATAGTAATGGCGCATTTTCGGCTTCAGGCCCCCTAAGCACTGCGGATACCTTCGCGGACACAGCCCCTGACCCAGCGGTGTTGCTGGACAGCACCACCCACACAAGCTCAATGCAGGTCACCATCGGTGGCAGCGGTGGACACTGGTTTACCGCCGCATTTGATCTCGACATCGACCCTGATGGAACCAACATCTACTATAACGAAGTAGGGATACAACACGGCAATGCTGCTGGACGGTCCTGGGAGATTGGTGCCCCGGCGGATATTTTTGCTGACGCCCAGGCTAACGATTTGGACAACAGCAACGGAATCCCGGTTGGCAGCGATCCTGATGGAGATGGTACCGAAGGCGACGACGTGGCTATGGCCATGGGCTGGAATTTTAATTTGACTGCCGGTCAGACCGCCTACATCACCTTGACCCTTTCTGATATAAATCCGGGCGGAGGTTTCTATCTTGAGCAATATGACCCGGATAGCCAAGCTTCCGTGTATTTCACCGGCAACATCGACATCCGGGGTGGTGGGAATAACCCGGTTCCTGAGCCTGCGACCATGCTGTTGATGGGGACGGGCTTGGCTGGTCTCTACGGCGCACACCGTAAGAAAAAGTAGGTCTTGTTGTGCAGACAGGCTCGCTTCGGGGGAGGCGGGCCTGTTCGTGTTTGAGGTGATAATAAAAAAGTGAAACTGACGAATGGGGGAAAGCGAATGAAAAATCAAAAACTGTATGCCAGGGGAGTTCTTTGCGCCATCATGGCCGGGGCAGGGTTTCTTTGGGCAGCTCAGACGGCATCGGCGGCAGTAACGCAAGTCCGGGCTGTTCCATGGCAGGGAGATCCTAACAAGTACCACACAGCAGTCGATGAGGGCACGCCTCAATCGCCAACATGGAATACCAGCTCCGATAATGCCCTGCGGGTGAGGAGTGCAGGCAATTCGTATGTCTCATGGGTCAGGGCCACCATCACCGCCGGCGGAAGCACCCAGACCGTTTGTCTGTTTGACTATGCCGGCGGTAACTGCACAGTTACTAATTTGTGCTCTGCCAATTATACAGGCGGTGCTTTTGACCAGACCACCACCATTGCGGCATCGCCGGCCCCAGACTCCATCACCTTCGAGGTCTTGGGCACTGGCTGCAGCAGCCCAGGCACCGTCGAAATTCTCCAGAACGGGGTAAGCCTGGGGGGAGGTGTGCTCAACCCAGTGTATGATTGCACGTGCAGCCCGCCGGTGCGAGATCTTGGCGCGTTGACACCCGTGCAAGGCGCCGAACCGGGTGCACTCCTCAAGGGTGTCATTGACACCAGCGATACCAATACGGTTTGGTACCAGTGGGACTTTGGCGATGGCAGCAAGTCGGCGGTGACAGCCTTGAGTGGCCAACGAAGGTATAACGTTGAGAAAAGACACGCCTATAGCGGTGCGGCAGGGACGCCCTTTAATGCCAAACTGCTCGTTGACGCGGTTGACAACACCATGGTCAACGCCACAGTCGACTCCTACCGGCTCAAACTTGAAGTCAACAACCTGGATGCCCAGGTGAACAAGGCGATCGACGATGGCCTCTGGTACCTCTACACCCATCAGCGCTCCGGGATCACCAGCACAAACAGCAAGCCCATGACCTCCTGGGAATCGTACAGCTATTTTTACCCCAGCGCTACCGGGGCGGTAATTCAAGCCTTTGAAATTAACAACCACAAGGAAAGCAACCATGACGGCGCGGGTAATTTCCCCGAGGATCCGTATGCCGAGGCCGTTGCCGCCGGGTTGAATTGGTTGTTGAACGGCAAGGAAGGCGGGCAGAATATCCTTGGGTCGTTTGCTATCGGGCAACAGACCAATGGCAACCCGGATAGCAATGGCAACGGGAAGGGCATTCAGGTGGAGTACTCTGGGGAACCGGCGTACCAGGGTGGTCTGATTATGGATGCCATCATCTCCTCTGGCACCCCGAGCGCCGACTCAGGGCGTGATTTTGACGGCGATGGCCAGACCGATACCTACAAAAAGGTTGTCCAGGATATGGTCGATGCCTACGCCTGGGGCCAGTCTGACTGGACTGCGGGTGCGGACTGGGCGACTGGATGGGGGTATAACTGGAACCAGGGCGATACCGATAACTCGACCAACCAGTGGGCCGCTATCGGCCTCATTCCTGCGGAGCAGAATTTTGGCTGCACCATCCCGCAGTTTGTCAAAGACAATATGAACCGTTCGCTTAACTATACCTATAATGCAGGGCAGCGCTATTTTGGATATAGAGATAGTTCGGGGCTTGTCGGGGGGCCATGGGTTACTCGCCCTTCAGGTCTGGTTCAGTCGGTGCTGGCGGTGCCAAACTATAAGTCAGATCCGCGTTGGACCGGCCCTGTGTCGTGGTATAAGGAGAATTTTGACAGCACCTTTTCTTCCGGCCAGCGGAGTTATTACGGATGGCTTTCCTTTGTCAAGGCTATGCGGCTTTCGAATACCGATACCTTTGACAATGGATTTGATTGGTACCGAGGGAGCGCAAGCGTCAACGGCCTGGCAAAACGCTTAGTTGATGAGCAGCAAAGCGATGGCAGCTGGCCGCAAGACGGACAGGTTTCCCACCCTGGGTATTATGGAGAGAATTTCGTCGCCGGGTGGGCGATTCAGATGTTGAAGCCGGCGCTGTTTGCTGCCGCGCCAATTGCCTGTTTTGATTACAATCCAAAGTCGACGTATTCCGGAGACAATGTCACTTTCAACCCATCGTGCTCTGGCCACTCCGAGACCGGAAAGTCCATTGCCAACTTGAAAAAGTTTGAGTGGGATTTTAATAACGATGGCACGTATGAAGTCTCTACGACCGGTCCGACCGTTCAGACCGAAACCTTCACCTGTGGAACCCCGCCTTGTACCTTCCCCATAACCTTGCGGGTTACTGACGACGGCAATCCGGCGTTGACCGCCACAGCCCGGCAGGACGTGGTGATCACCAATCCACCACATCCACCGGTGGCCAAGACTGGCGGGCCGTATATCGCCTCTCTGTGCGCTGGCGACACCCTGCGATTGGACGGGTCGGCCTCATTTGATCCTAACGAGGGAGTCCATGAGGCTGGCTGCACTACTTGCCCCAATGACACCATTACTGCGTGGGGATGGGATCTTGCCGCCCCCCTGAACGGGTTTGCTGACCAGACAGGAGCTGTTGTCACCATGACCAGTCCGTATATGGGCGACCTTACTTCGGCTGGAGTTAAGGATATCGGTTTACGGGTTTGGGACAACACCGCCTTGGCCTTCAAGAACAGTGGCCAACCGAATTTAACTGGTGACGGATTCGGGCAGGTGAGGATTTACAGCGCTTCTGCCTGTAACCTTACGGCTCGGGGTAAGGCCGTGAATGCAACCGCGTCCCAGATCCAGCTGGTATGGACAAAGGTCAATGGTGCCGCTTCATACGATATCTACCGCAGCACCAATGGTCCTAACACAGGCTTTGTGAAGATTAATAAGGCCCCTGTTACGAGCACCTACTCAAGCTACCTAGATACTACCGCCCAGACGAATGTGCAGTACTGGTACCGGGTGATGCCCAGTAACGGTGGCGCCTCGAAAGCCGTAGCCGGCAAGGCGGTACGGTAATCAGGTTTTTGAGGGGAAATTCCCCTTGAAGTGACAGTAAATGTGAAGAGGCTGATGGAATGATTCCATCAGCCTCTTCACATTTAAGGGCTGGCGAAGCGCTAGTCCGCCTTTTAAGGTGAGCAAGAGATTGTGCTACTGGTGGGCAATTACCTTCAGGGCGCGTCGGATGGTAGCGCAACATATCATGGATTCATGGGAATTAGGAGGGACAGAAAATGGGCTGGTTAATCCGAGGTGTGTTCTTGGTAGGCCTCTTAGTGGGAGCAGCACCGATGGCGGGGGTTACATGGGCAGCAGGCACCACTCAACCCGATGTAACAGTGAAGGATGGAAAGGTGTCGATTAGCTCAAAAGGCGCCACCTTGGGCGATATTCTTAGAGCCATGGAGAAAAAAGCGGGATTGGTGCTGAAGGCCAGCCCGAAACTGGAAGATCCTGTCACCAATGACTTTTTCGCCTCATCAGTCGATGAAGTGGTATCGCAACTCCTTGTTGACTACAACTACGCACTTTCCCAACAGAAGAAAAAAACATCTGTCGGGCAACACACGCAGAACTATTTGCTCTGGGTTTATGAAAAGAAATCGGGCAGCGCGAAAGTTGTCACTCCGGCCAAGGTGGCAGGTACGCCGGGACGGGCACCTACCCCTGCTCCAGCTCCGCCAACTCCTCCAAGCGGTGGGGGAATGCAGATGATGGAGCGTGAGAAATTTGTAAATGATTTTGGCAACTCTGATGTCATTGCCCGGCAAGTGGCTGCTCAACCCCCTGGGGACACCCCGGCTGGGCAGAACGGTATTTTGGTTCACAGTATCCAAGCGGATTCCACGTTGGCACAATTAGGGATCGCTACGGGTGATGTGATCTCAGACGTCAACGGGTCCCCAGTTCGTTCGGTGCAGGATTTGGCCAAGGCATTGTCTCCTGAAGCGGTAGGAGACAAGACAATTGTCAAGATCGAAAGAATCCGCGCGGACAAGGCCATCGCCCCCATCTATATTAATATCAAGAATAAAGAATAGGTGGTATATGGCATTGCTAGGAAGTGAACTGGAGCACTGGCCATATAGCATCTGTCGTTGCCGTGCAGGAAAAGTATTTGCCAAGTAAGAGGGGCCAGAACTTGATTGGCTGCCGCCATGTTTCTATCATCAAAAGCCGTATCCTTTTTCGGATCATCCTACCTTTTACCCTGCTGTTTGCCCTCGGCACTTTTATCATGTGGGGCTCTTCAGCGTTGCTGGTCAGCCATTTTTTTGATGAGGGATTAAGGCTGCAGCTGCTGCGCGTCGCGAACGGAATCTCCCAATCAGGGTTTTTTTTAAACCCCCATGTGCTAAATCAGGTCAAAGGCATCGTCGATGCCGATATTGTTCTTTGTGACCCTGCTGGACAGGTGCTGTCCTCAACCATTGATGAGCAATGGTTGAGGACAGTTCCAATTTCATCTCTGATTACAGACGGAAAAAAACGGTCGGCTGGGCATGAGGTGGCGATCAATGGGCAGAATAGGTGGGTTGTTTTTCAGGAGGTGACTTTGCCGGATCACGGGCGGGCATACATATCTCTCTGGCAGCCTATGGGGATTGCCAATGACTTCAAGCATTCTATCTCAAACCTCACGGCGCTTATTGCCATACTGGGCATTGTCGCGTTGGCCGTGGCAGGGTATGCAGTTGCCCGCTCCATCAGCATCCCGGTTGTTCAGCTTGCCCGGATGACCGAGAAGGTTGCCTCCGGGGACTTGCACTGCCGGGCTTCGATTCAGGGAGACGATGAAATCGCCCAACTCGGCCATTCCTTCAACGCCATGATCGATCGGCTACAAGAATCGGAGCGGAAGCTGGTGGAAGCAGGGCAGTTAGCGGCAGTAGGGCAGCTCGCCGCCGGAGTGGCTCACGAAATCAAAAACCCGTTGACTGCTATCAAGATGTTTGTCCAGGTGTTGCAGGGGCGGATGGTGGCGGACTCGAAGAATCTGGAGACGCTAGGCATCGTGCTGAGTGAGATTAACCGCTTGGACCGCATTGTCGAGCAAATTGTCCACCGAGCCCGCCCGGAAGATGGGATACGGTTGGAGTTGACTCACCCGGAGGAGTTATTGGGCGAGGTACTGCAAATCAGCCATGACTCCTTGCGGGTTGCGCATATCGCGGTTTTCACGGATTTTGGCAGGGATATGCCCATGGTTGCACTTGACCGGGCCAAGATGAAGCAGGTACTGTGGAACATTATCGTCAATGCCAAGGATGCCATGCCTCTTGGGGGCGAGTTGAGGGTAACGGCGCGCCATCTGTCAGATCAAGGGATGCTCGAGTTGATTGTAGAGGACACCGGGGGCGGGTTGGCCGCTGGGGTGGAACCCGAGGCCTGCTTTACCTCGTTTTTTACTACTAAGCCTGAAGGGCTTGGGCTTGGGCTGACAATGAGCCGTAAGATTGTGGCCCGGCATGGTGGGACCCTCACCTTGTCACCCAGGGCGGCAGGAGGGGTGAGAGTGGCGGTGGCCCTACCGACCAGTAAGGCATGAGGACAGTCAAATTATTTCTTGACCCGATTTTGTAATGGCCAAAATCCTAGTAATTGATGACGAGCAGATGATTCGGCTGGCCTTTGCCGAGTTTCTTGCTGACGACGGGCATACCCCTTTTCTGGCGGAGGATGCGGCATCTGGCCTGCGCATGGCGCAAGAGGTAAGTCCGGATATGATTTTTCTTGACTATCGGCTTCCGGATCGTGATGGCTTGAGTGTGCTTGCTGAGATCTCTGTCATGGTCCCGGGTGTGGCAGTTGTCTTCATGACCGCGTTCGGGGCGATGGATGTGGTGATTAAGGCCATGCAGGCCGGGGCCTATGAGTATCTGACGAAACCCTTGGCACTGGAACAGGTCAGAGGTTTGATCGCCGAGGTGGTGGCCAGCCGTTGTCATCATCGAGACTCAGAGGGCGAGTCGGCGCCCACGGCGCTGGCGCCGCCCGGGCAGATGGTCGGCAGTAGTCCGGCAATGCAGGAGATATATAAGAAAATCGGTATACTCACCGTGCGCGAGGTGACGGTGCTCATCACCGGAGAGAGTGGGGTGGGCAAGGAGTTGGTGGCCAGGGCTATCCACCAGAACAGTCCGCGCCGAGAGCTCCCGTTTGTGGCGGTCAACTGTGGCGCCCTGCCGGAGGCGTTGCTCGAGTCGGAGTTGTTTGGCCACGAAAGGGGGGCATTCACCGGGGCTGATGCCAGGAAAATGGGTAAGTTCGAGGCAGCAGGCAACGGCACTATTTTTCTTGACGAGATCGGTGAGTTGCCAACACCCATGCAGGTCAAATTGTTACGGGTGTTGCAGGGGGAGAGTTTCTATCGAGTGGGCGGCAATGAGCCGATCATGGCCCAGGCCCGAGTGCTTGCCGCCACCAACAGGGATCTGGTCTGTGAGATTGCCGAGGGCCGTTTCCGGCAGGATCTCTATTACCGCCTCAATTTGGTTCATATCCATATCCCGCCCCTGCGTGAGCGGCCAGACGACATCAGGGAACTGGTGGCTCACTTCATGGCCAAAGTCAACCGGGAGCTTGGGCGGCAGGTACGAGGGGTGTCGCCAGCGGCTATGGAGCGGATCATGTCCTACGCTTGGCCTGGCAATGTGCGGGAGTTGGAGAATCAGTTGAAGCAGGCGGTAATCCTCGCCCGGGAAGATATGCTCGAAGAAAGCGCTTTTTCGTTCCAGAGCGTTTATTCGGCGGCGCTTCCTGATGGTGACAGCAAGATGGCCTTGCGTGATGCCGTGCGGGCGTTCTTTGCGGCCATGAGCCGAGATGGCGTTTCTCGTGGCGATGTGATGCCCCAAACGGTTTCTCTGGTTGAAGAGGTGCTGCTCAGGGAGGCACTTGCGCTGCACGAGGGTAATCAAGTCAAAGCTGCACAGCATTTGGGCCTCCATCGTACGACATTGCGGAGCAAAATCAAGGAGTACGGAATCTGACAGGTTTCCTCTGGCGAGGAGTAGAGGAAGGAAGATTATTTGGAAGGGCCTTGCGAGATGTACAAAAAAGCTACACGGATGTACATCTGCGCTACGGTGCGAGGGGGGACGGGTTGTAACCAGGCCCACTACATTTTGTAACTATTCGGAAATAGGGATATTTATATATTTCCTTAATGTCCTCTGGCTTGGCATACAAGGTGCTATATCCTTCATGCAAATATGTTCCCCCAGCATATTGTTCATTTCTTTTCCCCCCCAAGCCAACCAAGCCCCCCACTTGGTTGGCTTTTTTTATTGGATTGCTTGATTCTCTGGTGCAACTTCAATATGATACTGACTGTGGCGTAGTTTTTGCCCAAAGCTCCCATGATTTCTTCCTCCGAGCAAGAGTGGCAATGAGACTCCTCCTGAAGATTCTGTTGTTGGTTCTTGCCTTAGGCCTTGTATTTGTCATTGAGTTTGTCGTGGCCGGAGACTTTTTTGAGGTCGTCCTAGCTCAGCAGCAATGCGCAGCCTGGTTTGCTGGAATTAAACCGTTGGCCTGGTTGATCGGCATCCTTTTTCTGGTCAGCGATATCCTGCTGCCGATTCCGGCATCAGGGGTGATTGCCGCCCTAGGCTCGGTATACGGAGTATGGCTTGGGGCGTTGTTCGGTTGCATCGGGGTCACTGGCGGGGCCTATGCCGGGTATCTGCTCGCCCGTTATGCTGGTCAACGATGGATCTGTTATTTGGCGACGGAAGAAGAACTCTCCCGGTTTCAGATTTTTTTTGATCGTTGGGGAGGATGGGCAATTATCGTCAGCCGGATCATGCCGGTTCTGCCCGAGGTTGTCGCCATCCTGGCCGGCATGGCTGGGATGCGGCATAGCCGTTTCGCCGGAGCAGTTATCCTGGGTGCGGTTCCGGCCTGTCTTCTTTTTTCATATATCGGTTTTGTCAATCAGGAGACGCCATGGTCAGGGGTTGTCTTGGCGACTCTCTTGCCGGTGACTCTGTGGCCAGGACTTGTCTATATGCAGAAAAAGACTCAGCCCCAGGTTCAATCCAGGCTATAACAATCGCAACGGCTGGCTTAAGATGATGGGAGCCTCGTGCAATAAGGGAAACATGGGTAACGATAGAGTAGGTGTGTGGATTATAGGGGTAAAAGGGTCGATTGCGACGACCATGATCCTCGGGGCACTGGCCATACGGAGTGGTCTCAAGTCCGGAGTCGGCATGTTGACGGCGACTGAGCTGTTTCATGGCCTAGACCTGCCGGAGGTATCTGATATGGTCTTTGGCGGTTGTGATATTCGGCGGCAGCCGTTGGCCGACTCGGTCGCCGATTTCCGCCGGGAGTTTAGTTTTCTAGATCAGGAGCTATACAGCGGAATTGATGCCGATCTCGCTGCCATCGAGGCGAACATCTCCATGGGGACCTCGCGGAACTGCGGCGGGTCAATTGAACAGCTGGGCGCGGAGGCGGCCCGGGATGGGCAGAATATCACGGCGGATATCCAGGGCATCCGGGAGAGTTTACGGACCTTCCGCCAACGAAATGGCCTGGGAATGGTGGTGGTGATCAACCTGGCCTCGACTGAGCCTCCGCTTGCACTCACTGATTGTCACCATGATATCGATGTGTTACGGGAACGGTTCGCGGCAGGGGATGCCTCAGTGGCGCGGGCGAGCACCCTGTACGCTTATGCCGCCATCATGGAGGGGTGCCCCTATCTCAACTTCACTCCTTCTAATGCCGCGCTGCCCCCAGCCTTGATTGCTCTCGCCGAAGCCTCTGGTATCCCGGTTATGGGCAATGACGGCAAGACCGGGGAAACCCTGGTAAAGTCGACGCTGGCGCCCATGTTTTCAACCAGGAACCTGGAGGTGTTGAGTTGGGAGGGGTTCAATATTCTTGGTAATTTGGACGGGAAGGTGCTGGCCGACCCTGAAAACTGTGCCTCGAAGTTGAAGACCAAGGATCAGGTCCTACAGAAAATCTTGGGGTATGCGCCTCACTCCACTGTGCATATCAATTATGTCCCATCCCTCGGGGATCAGAAAACCGCTTGGGATTTTATCCATTTCAAGGGATTCCTCGACGCTAAGATGACCTTGCAGTTCACCTGGCAGGGGTACGACTCTTTTCTGGCCGCCCCCTTGGCCCTTGATCTGATCCGACTGGCCGCCCTGGCCAAACGTCGCCGGGAGGCAGGTCTGATGCGGCATCTGGCCAGTTTTTTCAAGGCGCCGTTAGGGGTGATTGAGTACCGTCACCCTGCGCAATATGAAATGCTTTGCAGCTATGTAGACGCAGCACGAAAAGCGCCATTCTCTTCCGTGCCCGGAAGGGATGGCGCTTTTCGTGCTAAGGAATAAGGAAGCTAGACGAGACGCGAGGAGAAGATCATGCTGAAACGGTTCACCATGCTCACTACGACTTTGATTTGGTTGTTAGGCGTTGTCGGAGTTCATTCGTTGTGCGCTCAAGAGGCTCCGCCTCAGCCAGTGGGGCCTCCTCCTGGCGGGGCACCAGCACCGGCTGGCGGCCCGCCCCCGCCGCCCCCTCCTCCTGGGCTCCCGGGTGGAATCAACGCCCCGGCTCTTCAGTACGTCAGCCCAGGGGTTTTTGAGATTGGTAAGTGTAAGATCTTTAAAGAGAGGGGGGCGGTGGAGCTTCCGGCCTCCGTCAATATGAAAGAGGGGCTTCTGGAATATCTCCTGGTCGGAAGTTCTGGAAAACTCCATGAGAGTCTGCTGCGCACTGATGTTGAGCCGTATGCCCTGCAGGTAGCCCTCTTGTTGTCTGGTCTTGAGGGGAGTCTTACCCATCTGAATGCCCAAGGGGAAAATCGGCTGCCGGAAGGCGATCCGATTGAGATCACGGTGAGCTGGAGCGAGGATGGCAAGGAAAAGACGGCCCGTATCGAGGAAATGGTGCTCCAGGGGAAAGAGAAAGCCGGGCAGATTCCTTGGGTCTTCACCGGATCGGTGGTCAATAATGGTAGTTTTGCTGCTCAGGTGACCAAATCCATCATTGCTGTCTATCACGACCCACTCGCTATGATCGACCACCGTTTAGAGGACGGGGCGAGCGACGAGGTGTGGTTTGCCAACGCTCAAACAACCCCTCCGGTCGGCACTCCGATGACCGTGACCATTACTAACAAGGCTCAAAAGCCTAAGAAATAAAGGAGAGCGCGATGAGATATGTGATCAAGATTGGACTTGGGCTTGTTGCAACGATCTGTCTGTCGGCTGTGGCGGGTTTTGCCGCCGAGGCGGTAAAGGTTACAGCCACGGCAGCGAAACACGACCTTTCGTTGAAGCTGGAGGCGGAGCATGCCGTTGATAAGGGCATTGCCTGGCTGGCAAAGGCCCAGTTCCCCGGGGGCTACTGGTCCCAGCCGGAGCATCCTGCCCTGACGGGCCTTGTGCTGACTGGCATCATGGGCGAGCCCAGCGGTAAGATGAAGGCCAGCCCACCGGATTTTGTGGTTAAGGGGTATAATTATCTCTTGAGCACGGTCAAGCCGGATGGCGGCATCTATGTCAAGGAGATGCCCAACTATAACACCTCAGTCTCCATGATGGCATTGGTGGCTTCATATAATCCTTCGTACGAGCCGATACTCAGGAAGGCCCGCAATTATGTGGTAGGTCTGCAGTCTGACTTCGACAAGCCGGGCGTTACCGACAACATCTATGATGGCGGTATCGGCTATGGGACCAAGTATGAACACTCCGATATGTCTAACACCATGTTTGCCCTGGAGGCGATCCACTACACAAAATTTCTCTCTGACGACAAGGGAGATAAAGCGGAGGCGCTTAAGAAGCTGAATTGGGATGCGGCGGTGAAGTTTATCTCGCGCTGCCAGAATTTGCCCGGCAAGAATGATCAGCCATGGGCCAGCGATGATCCGCAGAACAAGGGCGGATTCATATATTTTCCTGGCGACAGCAAGGCGGGAGAGATGGACATGGCGGAGGGGAAGAAAGCCCTCCGTTCCTATGGAAGCATCAGCTACGCCGGTATGCTGAGCTATGCCTATGCCGACCTGAAGAAGGATGATCCGCGGGTCGAGGCGGTCAAAGACTGGTTGGAGAAGAATTACACCCTCGACGAGAACCCGGGCATGGGCGGTGACGGTTTGTACTATTATTATATGACCATGGCCAAGGCACTGAGCGCTTACGGGGTTGATACCTTGACCCTAAAGGACGGGCGAAAGGTGAACTGGCGCAAGGATCTTGCCCTAAAGATGCTCAACCTGCAGAAGGGTGATGGGATGTGGGTCAACGAGAACGGCCGGTGGTGGGAGAAGGATCCCAATCTGGTGACCGCCTACGCCATCATCACCTTGGAGATTCTGCATCGTGGCCTGTAGGCTGCTGGCATCGGCGTTGGCCTCCGTTGCCGGGGCAGGTAGGTGGTGCCCCATAGTCACGCCTGCTCTGCGGCGGAGGGTGGCATAGCCAGGTTGTGCAACTTTCTTTCAGCACCAACGCCTTTACCCGCCACCCCTTGACCGAAGCCGTTACGGCCATCGCCGCAATAGGGTATCAAGGGGTTGAGATCTTGGCGGACAAGCCCCATCTCTTCGCTTCGGAGGCCGGGCCGGACTTCATTGGTCAACTGCGTGAACTATTGACCAAGAGTCAGCTTGCAGTTGCCAATATCAACGCCAACACGGTATGCGGGTACTATAACCGTCCGTTTTGGGAGCCGCTTTTTGAGCCATCGCTGGCCAACCCCGATCCTGAGGCGCGCCGGTGGCGGCTGCAGTATACCAAGGACAGCATTGACATCGCTCGGGCCTTGGGAGCTAATGTCGTCAGTGTGACCTCGGGCAGGATGATACCCGGGCTTCTGCCCCTGGAGTCACTGGCCATTCTGCGAGATTCCATGGCTGAGGTTCTTGCCCACGCCGAGCAGGCCGGGGTCAGGGTTGGCATTGAGTACGAGCCAGGGCTTTTGATTGAAAATTGTGGGGAGCTGATCACGTTTCTCGAGACGATGGACTCCCCGTGGCTTGGCGCCAACCTCGATCTCGGGCATGGCCATGTTGCTGGCGAAGATCTGCCCACTGTTATCGCCACCCTGGGGGAGAAGATATTTCATGTGCACCTGGAGGATATCCGGGCCGGCAAGCATTTTCACCTGATTCCAGGCGAAGGAACCCTTGAATTTGAGCCAATATTATCAGCGCTCGCCAGCCAATCGTATGGCGGGTATGTTACTGTAGAACTCTATTCGTACCCCCACCGGGCCGAAGAGGCGGCCCGGCAGGCGTGGCACTATTTAATGCAATTTCCCCACTGGCAATGACAGGAGATAAGCCATGCGCATGATTGAACCCCATATCCATGCTACGGTCCGGACCACCGATGATTACTACAATATGGCGGTGGCTGGCATCACCGCCTGCGTTGAGCCGTCCTTTTGGTCCGGCCTTGACCGGCGGGCTGTCGCCTGCTTCGAGGACTATTGGCAGCACATGTTGGAAACAGAGGCCGCCAGGGCTGCCAAGTATGGCATCAAGCACTATACCATGCTCAGCCTGAATCCCAAGGAGGCGCGCAATGACATGGCCCATGCCGTGGTTGACGCGATGGAAAAGTTTCTCGATCATAAGTCCGTGGTCGGCATCGGCGAGATCGGGCTCGATTTGATAACCGACAAAGAGGAAGAACTCTTCCGGCGTCAGTTGCGGATGGGCAACGATCGCAAGCTGCCGATCTGTGTGCACTCTCCCCATCAGAACAAGAAGAAGGGGATCGAACGGATTGTCGAAATTATCCGCGAAGAGGGCGTGGATCAAAAGCGCATCGTCATTGATCACAACACCGAAGAGACTATTGAACTATCCCTGGCCACCGACTGCTATATCGGGATGACCGTGTACTATGTGACCAAACTCAGCGCCGAGCGGGCCGTGGCCATGATTCGCCGCTATGGCACTGACCGGATGATCGTCAATGGTTCTGCGGACTGGGGGTATTCCGATCCCCTGGCTGTCCCCAAGGTCGCCATGCTGATGCGCATGAGCGGCGATTTTTCGGAACAGGAAGTGAGCAAGGTGGTCTTTGACAATCCGTATAAGTTCTTGAAGCATGCCCCTAATTTTGACCTGGTTTATTGAACAGGCAGGCCTATCCTTTATGTTTGTAGAGGGAGATTATGGCAAGACTAGCCTTCAGCTCCAATGCCTTCCGCAAGTACAGTCTGGTGGAAACCATCGAGATCCTCCACAAGATTGGTTATCAGGGGATCGAGATCATGGCCGACACGCCTCATGCCTACCCCCCTGATTTGACGCGGCATGACATCGATGCCGTGTCCGCGGCCTTACACAGCACCGGGATGGCGGTGTCGAATATCAATGCCTTCATGCTGCACGCAATCGGCGACACCTGGCGTCCCTCCTGGATTGAGGCCGATTCGGCCCGTCGGCAGCAGCGGATTGACCACACCCTCAACTGCATAGACTTGGCTGCCGAGCTGGGTGCCGCCACTATTTCCACCGAGCCCGGCGGACCGCTGGAAGGCATGGAGCGAGAAGAGGGGACGAGGCTCTTTCGGGAAGGCCTTGCTGCCGTCGCCGAGCGGGCGAGAAAACGGGAGGTCAAGGTCCTCATAGAGCCTGAACCAGACCTGCTGCTCGAGTCCAGTGAGCAATTTTTGGAATTCTTGCCAGGCCTTGACCTCGAGGTTTTCGGACTCAACTTTGATATTGGCCATTTCTTTTGTGTCGGGGAGGAGCCAAGCCTCCTGGTGCCTCAACTTGCTCGTTATACCAGTCATTTCCATCTCGAAGACATCGCGGCGACGAGGAAACACCATCACCTATTGCCGGGCGATGGGGTTATCGATCTCGGCGCGGTGCTGAAAGCCATCGACGATTCCGGCTATCAAGGGTTTGTGACTGTTGAGCTCTATCCGTACGAAGATCAACCGGTCAAGGCGGCGGAGCAGGCATTCGCCTACCTCTCACGGCTTATGGCAGGGGCTTAGTGACATCGTCTGCAGCCTCCGTGATGAAATGACCCTCCGTTTCTGTGCGGCCATAGTGATTTTAGGTAGGGGCCGTCTTCCCCGCGCCTCTGCCTTGGTCCTCTGAAAAGATTGCGCGGTCCGTGCTCCCGATGAGTTGTAAAATTCTGCTTGCCGGTCTTCGCCTTATCCGTTTGCCCAATGTCTTCACCGCCATGGCTGATGTCATGGCAGGGTATTTTCTGGTCCTAGGCCCAGCGGCAAAGATCCGTGATCTCGTTTTGCTGGCGATGGTCTCAGCCTGTGTGTACGCCGGCGGCTGTGCCTTAAACGATGTCTGCGATTTTGAGCTCGATCGAGTGGAGCGGCCTTCGCGCCCCCTTCCCTCGGGGATGATTTCCCGGCGGTCTGCCATGCTTTTTACGGGGCTCTTATTTGGCTGCGGGCTGGGATTTGCGGCAATGATTGGCCTTCCGGTGCTGTTGATGGCCTTTGTCTTGGTATGTCTGGTCGTCGGCTATGATTGTTTTGTGAAAAATGTCGTCGTGCTTGGCTCTTTGACCATGGCCACCTGCCGGGCAGTCAACTTGCTGCTGGGGATGGTGCCGGGAATTTATGCCGGCACGGCTTTGTTCTTGCCGCTGATTTCTCTATGCTATGTCTTCGGGCTGACCACCCTGAGCAAGTTTGAGACCTGCGCGACGCCGGGGCGGTATCGGCTGGTGGCCGGAGGGTGGCTTGCCGCCTCGCTGGCTTCGGTGGTGGGGTTGGTGGCATTAGGGCTTCTCAAGGCGCAGGCCTTGCTCGCGCTATTCGGGCTCGGACTGATGATCGGGCCGCCGTTATGGGGCTGGTTCCGGGAGGCGGCGCCACAGAGCACCGGCCGGGCCGTCAAGGCCCTGGTGCTGGGCATCCCTCTGCTCGACGCGGCCTACGTGGTCGGCATCCAAGAGTGGACATTTGCCTTGCCTCTGCTTGGCTGTGTCGTTCTTGCCGTGGCGGCGGCGAAGTGGATGCACGTAAGCTGAAAATGTTTAGATCGGAATTATGGCCATGGCCCAAGGGAAGGGGTAAACGTCGAGGCGCGGGGGCACCCGGTGTGTCGATTGGTTGGGAACGAGCAAGGGAGGTACCATGAACACAAAGAAAGTTGTTGTCCTTAATGTAGCGGCCCTTTCTCCGCAGTACTGTGACGATACCGAGGCGATGCCCTGTCTGTCGGCGTTACGGGGGCGAGGGGTCCTCCATCGGATCAAGCCTGTTTTCCCGGCGGTGACCTTGCCGGCCCAAGCCAGCATGACCACTGGACTCTATCCGGCAAGGCATGGGATCATCGCCAATGGTGGATATTCCCGCCAGATCCACCAGGTCTCATTCTGGGAGCAGGCGGCGGGCTTGGTGGAGGGAGAACGGATTTGGACCAAACTCAAGCGAGCACGGCCTGAGCTGACGACCGCGCTGCTCTTCATGCAGAATTCCCTTTACGCCGACAGCGATATCGTCATCACCCCTAAACCGTTTCACACCGATCAGGGGATGGTCCAATGGTGCTACTCAAAACCGGTGGGGTTGTATGAAGAACTTTGCCAGCGGAACGGGCCATTCAACTTGATGCACTATTGGGGGCCAATGGCCTCAATCGAGTCGACGCGTTGGATCGCCGGGGCCGCGGTAGAGACGATTCAGCGGTTCGCCCCTGACCTGATGTTCGTCTATCTCCCGCATCTCGATTATTGTCTGCAGAAGTTCGGCCCTGACGATCCCGGCCTGGGCCAGCAACTACGGGCGGTGGACGAGCAGATCGGTCGCATCGTTAGTGCGGTGGATAGCGGCGGGTGGCGCGATGAAACGGTGTTCATTGTGGTGTCGGAATATTGTATCCAGGCGGTGAGCAAAGACGTAGCGATTAACAGGATATTGAGGGATAACGGACTGCTGCAGGTGAGGGTGATTAATGGGCGGGAGTACCTTGACTGCGAATTGAGTCAGGCGTTCGCCATGGTGGACCATCAGGTCGCCCATGTTTACGTCAAAGAAGGTTGGGTGGAGAAGGTGAGGACGGTTTTGGAAACAATAGAGGGAGTCGATTACGTCTTCAGGCCAACAGGTGAGAATGCATTCCGGGTGGGGCATCCGGCGGCAGGCGATCTGGTGGCGGTGAGCGCCCGGGACAGGTGGTTTTCGTATTACTGGTGGCACGAGAAGAGCCGCGAGCCTGATTTTGCCCCCCATGTCGATATTCACCGCAAGCCTGGGTACGACCCTCTGGAGCTCTTTCTCGAGCCTGGGACCCGGGCAATTTCCCAGGATACCCGGCTCATCCGGGGCTCCCATGGCTATCCGGCCTTGGCCGACACGGACTGTGTGCCGCTGCTGATCTCTGGAGCAGGGGCTGACCAGTTGAGCGCTATTCCCAACGGTTCAGATCTTACGATCCTGCCGTCCCTCGTGGAAAAGCTTTTGCTGTGATGTAAATGACTCTGGAGAATAGGGGGCGTCAGCTGGGATCTTAGCTGGGGTTGTGAGGCACCTGGCGGCCTTTGATAAAGGCGCGGACCACGGAGCCGGGGAGGAGATGGCCGTTGGGGGCGCCGAGGAGGATAAAGTCGTCGTTTAGAGGCGGCTGTTCTGTCCGCGTCTTTTCGAGGCAGGAGACTTCTGCCTGCAAAGCGGCAAGTTGTCCGTGGAGGGCGTCCAGTTCTTGCTGGTGTCGGGCAATGAGTTCGGCAGGGGCCGTGGAGTCTGTCCCTTCCCGGCGGGCAATATCTCCCTGAAGCAAGGCGATCTGGCCTTGCAGCTCGTTGATTTCCTTGCGTTGTCCCTCGATCAGGTCGGCAGTCCCCTTGATGTCAGAGGCCAACCGGCTGAGTTCCGTGTTTTTTTCTTGAACTAGGCGTTCGTGGTCGAGGCGGGAAATATACTCGTCAGGCGGGGCTGATGGAGGGACGGCTGCGAGCGTGGTCAGCTGCTCTTGGCAGGCTTGCAGGGCCTCTCTGTGCTGCCGGCAGTCCTGGTCCCATTTTTTGTTCAGCTCGTCAAGCGCCTCATCGCCCTTGGCCCGGTATGATTCGCCCAGGGCCAGCAGCCGGCGGCGTTCCCGCAAGAAACGCTCCTGCAGGGCGATCAGGGTCAGGCCCGTCCCCAGGGAGAAACCCAGGAGGATATAGAGGATGGCTTTCATGGCCGGGGAGGTTACTCCGCTGGCCCTGAGAAACCGATTTTATCCCAATGCTCCGGCGGCAGGTCGAGAGCGAGCTTCAAGGCCCCGGCACACCCTGAAAAGTCGGGGTCATCCACGCAGGTTACCTTTACCTGGCCATAGTCGCTCAATTGTCTTTCAACCATGGCCGAGAGGCCCTTCAGTTGTGATCCCCCCCCCGCCAGGTAGATATTCTGCAACACTTCCGGCTGGCTTTCCGGGTCGTACCCTTCCAGGATCGAAATAATGTTTTCGACGATGTCCGGGATGATGCTTTCGCAGACTGCCCGGACCTCGCGGGTGATGTCGTATTCGGCAGGTTTCCCCTCGCTACGCAGGGTGACCTTGACCGGGGCCGCAGGCTCGCCGACAAAGGCGTGCTGTTCCTTGATGGTGCGGATCAGGTTGCGGGTGACCTGGACATCGTAGAACTTTTGCAGGATTGCCGATTCCAGGCGTTCGTCAATGTAGTCGCCCCCCTTGAGGGTGGTGATCTGGTCCTTCATGCCAGGGACAGAGCCCTTGACGCCGCAGATATCCACGGTCCCTGCGCCGATGTCGACAATGATGGCGTCGTTCAGCTTGCCCAGGTGGTAGGCCACCATGAAGGGCTCGGACACCACCAAGGCGGTGGACATGACCTCGCGGGCGATCTGCAGCAGCAGTTCCTTGTTCATGATCGAGGCTCGGGAGGGGACGCCGATGATGCCGGCCACCGGAATGTCTTCGCCCTGCTTGGCCTCGTTGACCACATGCTTTAGGAGTTCCAGGGCGGCGACGAAGTCTTTTTCGCTGGCATCGCGAATGACACCGTCCTCCAGGGGGTGGTACAAGGTGAGGGCCGAGCGGTTTTTCAGGGCCTCGTCGCCGAACACCTGGGTCTTGCCCAGAAGCTTGATGCCGATGATGTCTTTGGGGTAGCCGACGACGGACCGGGTAATGTGCTTATAGCCTCTGTTGGACATGACCGCTGTCCGCGAGGTGCCAAAATCGACTCCGAGGATGAGTTGATTGTCTGTTGCGCTGAGATCGTCTGTCATGGGTATCCCTAGAAGTGTTATGAGGTTGTTATGGACTCCGCCACTGGTGTTTTGGCAGTGCCGCGAGGCAGTCCCGGCCTGCTGGGTCCGCATCATGCCAATCATGATCAATGCTGGTGCCGCCGCGAGTTTGACCAAGGTCGGCAAAGTCCAACGATTTTATTACAATGGCAGTGTGAATATTGTCAAGTGAATTACTGGGTTGTCCGGCTGCATCGTGGGTTAACTGAGAAAATGTGCTAAGCCCCTGCTCCTTCTTGCAGGAGAAGGGAGGGGAGCTCTATGCCCTCAAGGAAAGATACGCATTGCGGGCTAAGACAAGATCAGTATCTTTTCTGCGGGGGGATGGCTGGCCCCGGGCAATCTGCCCCCACCTTCAGGCTTCAGGATAGTTACCTTTGACGAATGAAGGCCATCATGCTATGGTGCTCCATAAATTTTGAGGGGTGCGTCCAAGGCGGCGGCTTTGGCGACAGTGATTGGACCATATTACTTAGTGTGGAGATTTTCGGTATGAATACAGACAGCTCTCGTACTTTTTTCCAGCGGGCCCAACAATCCATTCCCGGCGGGGTGAGCAGCCCGGTGCGGGCATGCAAATCGGTTGGTTGCGATCCGGTCTTTATCTCTCGGGCCAACGGATCGAAGGTCTATGACGTCGATGGCAACGAATATGTCGATTTCGTCTGTTCATGGGGGCCTATGATCCTGGGGCATAATCACCCAGCGGTGGCGGCGGCGATCCATGAGGCTGTCGATAAAGGCACCAGTTTCGGCGCACCGTCCCCTATGGAGGTTGAGTTGGCCGAGTTGGTGTGTCAGGCCATGCCATCGGTGGAAAAGGTGCGTTTCGTCAACTCCGGCACCGAGGCCACCATGAGTGCCATCCGTCTCGCCCGCGGCTATACCGGCAAAAACGTGGTGGTCAAATTTGATGGCTGCTACCACGGCCACGCGGATGCCTTCCTGGTCAAGGCTGGATCCGGGGTGGTAACCCTTGGAATTCCGGGCAGCCCCGGGGTGCCGGACGACGTGGTCAAAAACACCATATCCATCCCCTACAACGATTTCGATATCTTGGAGAAGACCCTGACCGACAGTTCCTTGAATATCGCCTGCCTGATCATGGAGCCGGTGGCAGCCAATATGGGCGTCATTCCGCCAGCCCCAGGCTTTTTGGAGCGGGTGCGGGAGCTGACCCGCGCTAATAATATCCTGCTGATCTTCGACGAAGTGATCACTGGCTTCCGGTTGAGCCTTGGCGGCGCCCAGGCCAAATTCAATATCATGCCCGACCTCACCTGCATGGGCAAGATCATCGGCGGCGGTCTGCCGGTGGGCGCCTATGGAGGCAAAAAGGAAATCATGAACCTGATTGCCCCAGAGGGGCCGGTGTATCAGGCCGGCACTCTGTCTGGCAATCCGCTGGCCATGGCCGCGGGCATTGCCACGCTGAAGGCCTTGAGCGCGCCTGGCTTCTACGACCGTCTGGATCAAAAGGCCGCAGGCTTTGCGGGCGAGCTGGAATCCTTGGCGAAGAAATATTCGATCCCGGCCACGCTGAACCGGGTCGGCTCGGTGATCACCACATTTTTCACCGGCAGCCCGGTGACCGATTTTGTCAGTGCCATGAAGTCAGACACGGCGAGGTTCGCCACCTTCTATCAGGATATGCTGGCCCAGGGCATATACTTGGCTCCGTCGCAGTTCGAGGCGGCCTTCATCTCTGATGCCCACTCCAGCGAGGATCTGGCCAAGGCCCTGGAGAAAACTGAATCATCGTTCAGAAAGTTGGTCGGCGCTTGAAAAAGGCGTTGACTTTCCCAGGGGTGCATGATACCTAGAAACCTATTTTTAACCTGTAGATTCTCCGTGTTAGGTAGGAATACCTGGTTTTGTCAGGGCGCGAGAAAAGCCTCGATCTCGAGGTCGCGTCCCTGATGCGGGACAGGAAGTCGCGCAAAGATCTGATGCGCTTGCTGGCCGATTTTTCCACCATCGGCCTCAGCCTCGCCTCCAGCATCTTTGTCGGTTTTGGCATAGGCTATCTGCTTGATGTTAAGTTGTTTAGCGGTCGGACGACACCGTGGTTCATGCTGATTTTTTTCTGTTTCGGGGTGTTTGCCGGGTTTAGGACACTCTACCGGCTGACACAGAGCAAGGACCTGTGAGGGTCATGTGGTAATGGATAGGCAACCCGAGTTTTCGCTTGCAACAGTGCAGGCCTGCAATTTCCTCCTGCTAGTCGCTCTACCAGGTGCTGCACTCATGACCTTCTCCGGGCGGATAGCCATGGCGGTGCTGATCGGCGCTGCGATTGCCAACGCCAGTTTCCTCCTGCTCAAGAAAGATCTAACCCAGGTCATGAAGGGGCCGTTGCAGGCGGTGAAAGTTCGGTTTTTTGTTAAGTATTACATGCGGTTGTCCGTGCTGGCCATCATGCTGTACTTTTTGGTCCGCCACGGCCATGTGCATGTGGTTGGCTTGCTGGTTGGACTGTCCACGGTAGTGGTTGGGATTGTGGTTGCCGCTGCCAGTCAGGCCAAAGATATCTATTTATCAGGAAAGGAGGCACTGTAGGCCGTCATGGAACATCCAATACTCTTTATCTCTGTGATCTTGCAGGCCCTTGGTCTGCCGGTTCCCCATACGCTGGTGGGGGATACCGTCCTCGCTAAGCTGGTCTCCCCCCACATGACCTACACCTGGCTGGTGATGCTAGTCCTGATCCTGGTCCCTAAGCTCACCATGGGCAAGATCGAGATGATCCCCGGCAAGGGCCAGAATTTCTGGGAGGCGGTGGTCGATGGCATCGAAGGGTTCATGGCCGACAATATGGGTAAGGAAGGTGCCCGGATGATGTTTCCGATGCTGGCGACCTTTGCCCTCTATATCCTGGTGGCCAACATGGTCGGTCTGATGCCGGGCTTCATGTCCCCCACCTCCAACCTCAACATCACTTTGGCCTGCACCCTGATCATCTTTGTCACCACCCATATCCTGGGGCTGAAGAGCCATGGGGTCGGCTATGTGAAGCATTTCCTCGGGCCGATTCCCTGGTTGATCCCCCTGATGCTCCCCATTGAGTTGATCAGCCACCTAGCGAGAATTTTGTCCCTTTCCATTCGTCTCTTCGGCAACATCATGGCCAAGGAGACCTTGCTGGGCATTCTGTTCATGCTGGCCGGCGCCTACTTCGCACCGCTACCCATTTTGTGCCTGGGCGTCTTGGTGTCGGTGGTTCAGTCGCTGGTTTTTGTCCTGCTGTCGATCCTCTACTTCTCGGCAGCCATGGAACACGCCCATTGATCCAATTGATTCGGGCGTAGCCTGGGAAGGTTCCGTTGCGCCCTACAGGATTTGTAGTAAGAAGAAGGCCAATCATTTAATTTTATTTAATGGAGGAAAAAGGATGAAGAAGGTAGGTTTGTTAACTGCTGCGATGGTGCTGGGGATGAGTTCTCTGGCGATGGCTGCTGAAGGCGCTGCTGCTGCCGGTGGCGTGAATGTGGCCCTGGTGTGCATCGCCGCCGCTCTGTCCGTTGGTATCGCGGCTCTTGGCTGCGGCATCGGCATGGGTACTGCGGTAGGTGGAGCTTGCACCGGCACCGCCCGCAATCCTGAGGCTTCTGGCAAGATCACCGTTACCATGATCATCGGTCTGGCTCTGATCGAGTCGTTGACCATCTACGGTCTGGTTATCTCCCTGATCCTGCTGTTCGGTAAGGGCTTGGTCTAATCCGATCGCCTAGCTTTACATTGTCGCAAAAAAGGCCGCAGGGGAACCTGTGGCCTTTTTTGCGTTGTGCGATTGGCGCTGGCGCGGTGAAGGAGCGCGTTTCAGCAGACCGCGCTGTTTTTTCCTGCCCAAAGAAGACAGATCGAGAGACGGAGGGTGTGGCGATGAAGGACAGTGAGGCGTGTTGCCTCAACCCAGTGCGCAGTCCAGGCCAGCCCGAGATTGCCGGCACGGTATTGTTGTGCATCAACCCTGGCGAAGCGAGTGCCTTGGGCCGCCATGCCGAAGGGCTCGGGGCAGGACGGCATTTTCTCTACAACTCCTCTCTTTGGGCCCTTGCCGGCGCAAAGTCATTTCTGTGTGGTCCTGCCGTCGGTGCGCCCATGGCGGTGATGGTCATGGAGACGTTGATTGCCGCGGGCGGCAGGCGTTTTGTGGTCCTTGGCACCTGCGGGGCCTTGGCCCGAGACTTGACCTTTGGCGATGTGTTGATGCCGCGCTGGGCGGTTGGCGGAGAAGGGACATCCCGGCATTATCCATTGGCCAACGCCCCCAGGGTGTCGCCTCCGCTGTATGACGAGGTGTCCTGCGCCCTGGCAGAGCACGGGGTCTCCGTGCGATCCGGGGGGGTGTGGACCACCGATGCCCCGTTTCGGGAAACGCGGGAGCAGGTTGCCAATTACCGGGACCAGGGCATCGCTGCTGTCGATATGGAGTTCAGCGCCCTACTCACCTTGGCGGCATTTCGCCGGGTGGAATTGGTCGCGGTGATGGTGGTTTCCGACCTGTTGGGCGGGGACCAGTGGCAGCCAGGCTTTAGAGCCAAGGCCTTTACCTCGGCGCAGCGCATGGTGCGGCAGGCGCTTTTTGATTATTGCCTGAAGGACGGTTATGAATAAGAACGTATTTGTCGTCAGCCTCGGTTGTCCCAAGAACTTGGTTGATTCGGAAGTCATGCTTGGGATAATGGCCGATGCCGGCTATCAGACCTGCGCCGAGCCAGAAGAGGCCCAGGTCATCTTGGTGAACACCTGCGGGTTCGTGCAGTCCGCCGTGGAGGAGGCGGTGGATGAAATCTTGCGATTGGCGGAAGTCAAGGTGCAGCAGCCAGACATTAGGCTGGTGGTGACCGGCTGTTTGGTCCAGCGCTACGGCAAGGATTTGATGCGGGAGTTGCCCGAGGTGGATCTCTTCCTGGGGACAGAGAATTTTACAGAAATTGTAGCCCGCCTGGAGGCCATGGGGAAGACCCCCAAACCGGCAATGGCCGACCTTGGTGGTGCGCCGCCATTCTTGATGACCAGCGCGATGCCCCGGCTGATTTCCACCCCACCGCACCGGGCTTATCTGAAGATCACCGAGGGTTGCTCCAATGTGTGCAGTTACTGCATGATCCCTAGCATTCGCGGGCGGTTGCGGAGCCGGACCATGGATGACGTCGTTGCCGAGGCCTGTCGGCTGGACCGCCGCGGGGTCAAGGAGTTGACTTTGATCGGCCAGGATCTCACTGCCTACGGCCTCGATTTGGTGGGCACGGGAGGGGGGCGCCTCACGGATCTGCTGGATCTCCTTGTGCGCGAAACCGAAATTCCCTGGTTACGGATGTTGTACCTCTATCCGCAAAGGATCAACGATGTTTTGCTCCAGATGCTCGCGGAGCAGGAGCGCATCCTTCCCTATCTCGACATCCCCATGCAGCATGTCAGTCCGGCTGTCCTGCGCGCCATGAACAGACCTTCCACAGCCGGTGCGCTTGACGATCTGATGCGCCGGATCCGTACGCTCATCCCGCTGGCAACGATCAGGACGACATTCATCGTGGGTTTCCCAGGAGAGACCGAGGACGATGTCTGCCTGCTGGAGGAATTCATGTTGACGCATCGGCTGGATCATGTCGGCGTCTTTGCCTATTCCACCGAGGAGGGATCGGCGGCGGCCAGGCTCACGGACCATTGTCCGGAAGAAGTGAAGGAGGAGCGGCTGCAGCGTTTGATGGCGCTGCAAGCGAAGATATCGCTGGCCAAGAACCAGGAACGGGTGGGGACTATCGAGCCGGTCCTGGTTGAAGGGGTGAGCGGGGAAACCGACCTCCTTCTTGAGGGACGGTTGCGGAGTCAAGCCCCGGACATCGATGGCTGTGTCTATATCAATGCCGGGGAATGCTCTGCCGGGGATCTGGTGAGGGTGCTGATCACAGAGGCCCACCCCTATGATTTGGTGGGTGAAATTGTCGGTGCTGCTGGGGACGATGCGCAGGAAGGGTAAGGATTGGGAGGCCCCTCAGCTGTCAACCCGTTCCTTCAGTTCCTTGCCGACCTTGAAAAAGGGTAATTTCTTGGGACGGACCTTGATCTGCTGTCCAGTTTTAGGGTTCCGGCCGGTGTAGGGCTGATAGGTCTTGACCACGAAGCTGCCAAAGCCGCGTATTTCAATGCTGTCGCCACGTTCAAGCGACTCCATCATGGTCTCCAGGATGGTGTTCAGGATAGCCCCCGCCTGGCGGAGGGGCATATTCATCTCCTGAGCAAGCGCTTCAATGAGTTCCGATTTATTCATAAATCCTCCAGAAAGTGTGGCCAGATTCCACCAAAATAACCCTAACTAACTGAGGTTATAAATCATTTTCTGGATTGTAAAGAAAAATTTTTCTCAGGGGGAGATATTTTTGGGGATTTTGCCGCCGAGAATAGGAGTTTCATATCGTTGGCGGTGAGAATACGGTATGCCCCGCTGGGTAGGCTGCCGAGTTGGAGGCTGCCGTAGGCCACGCGTTTGAGGGCGATCACCGGATGGCCAACTGCATCAAACATCCGGCGGACCTGGCGTTTGCGGCCTTCGTGGATCACGCATCGAACCGTGGTTGTGTCCTCAGAGTTGCGGAGGACAGTGATCTTGGCCGGCCAGGTCTGACGCTCATCCAGGAGGATGCCTCGCTCCAGGGTGCTGACGGTTTCCTGGGTGATACGGCCGCGGATCACGGCCTGGTAAGTCCTATTGATTTCAAATTTTGGATGCAGCAGTTGCTGGGCGAGGTCGCCGTCGTTGGTCATCAGCAGGGCACCCTCGGTGTCAATGTCCAGGCGGCCCACCGGGAAGAGACGAAGGCCCAGGTCCTTTACCAGAGTGGAGACGATCGGGCGGCCCTGGGGATCGCGCATGGTGGTGACATAGCCCAGGGGTTTGTTGAGGAGCAGGGTGATTTTGTTTTCGCTTGGCTGGAGCGGCCGGCCATCGACGGTGATGCGATGCCTGGCCAGGTCGAATTTCTGACCCATCTCGGTGACCGGGCGACCGTCAACACGAACACGGCCCGCTTTTATCCATTCCTCCGCTGTCCGGCGGGAACAGATGCCCGCCTTGGCCAAAATCTTCTGCAATCGTTCTTCCATTGGCTTATTCCAATTTGCATTCAAGTTGACACTATAGTATACTTTCGCCATGGAGGTGTGCCATGGGGAGAAAAGCTTGCATCAGTCCCGAAGAAGTGCAGA
>Ga0233425_10000622_pt1 | contig 89997 bp, 76 predicted proteins | sample Watercolumn_Towu_2_FD_181712 | JGI IMG/M metagenome (GOLD analysis project Ga0233425, IMG submission 181712) | Freshwater microbial communities from Lake Towuti, South Sulawesi, Indonesia - Watercolumn_Towuti2014_140_MG | ecosystem: Environmental > Aquatic > Freshwater > Lake | place... | reverse complement strand
CGTGGCCCACGTACACCTGTCTGAGCGCCGCGAACGGATTCTTCGCTGGACGCCCGCTGTCGCGAACCTTGACTTGTTAACCCGCTCAGAATGACACCCGTAGCGATAGCGAGTTTTGCTCTACTGCCTTACTTGTTTACCACTACCGCAAAGAGAGATGAGATGACCGAGAAGCTGAGACGATTGTATGCGAGCTGCCGCAGTCTGTCAAAACGCCTGGGTTCGTGTGGTTGCCCCCAGGCTACTCCGCCCGTTCCGTGACGAAGCCGCCGGGCCGACCGACCGGACCTCAACGCCGCTACTACTTCTTGCGGGCAGGCTTCACCTTGGCCCGATTGTGCCCCACGGCCGCGCGTATCAGGGCCGTCAGCGCGCCCGCTTTGAGATCGTCGCCTTCGTAGAAATCAATCGCCCGCGACTGGTTGCCCGTCAACTGGGCGTTGTACAGCCCCTGCGGATCGGGCAGGCGCGCGCCCTCCCAGAAGCCCAATCGGACCCGTTCCTTGAGGATGACTCCGAAGCAGACGATGCCGTTGTGCTCGAAGACGGCCGTGCCGATGGGGTTGGCGGGCCGCTTCCATTTGATGTCCTCGACGATGTCAGGGTCCGCGGCGTGGATGATCTCCCGCAACCTGGCGAGGGTTCCCCCGCGCCAGTCCGGGGTCTGCGCGATCATGTCGTCAATGAGTTCGTTTCGAGAGGGCATGGCCTCCTCCGAATTGCTCACGCCGGGGCGTTTGCACCCCAGGCGGGTGATTGCTCCAGCCGGGTGTGATGAGATGATTGTATGCAATCCGCCATCGTCTGTCAAATGCTATCGCGGTTTGATCCAGCTCCCCACCTGTTTTCGTGACGGGGTTCCGCATGTTATAATAGCGCCGAGAAGTGACCGATGGAACCCGAACAGACCCGTCGCCAACGACTTTACCGCATCTCGGCGATCGTGCTCAAACGCCGCGATCAAGGCGAGGCCGATCGGCTGCTGACGGTGCTGACGCGCGACCGGGGCAAGGTGACGCTGCTGGCGAAGGGGGTGCGCCGGCAGGCCAGCCGCAAGGCCGGGCACATCGAGCCGTTCACCCTGGTGGATCTGCTGGTGGCGAAGGGCAAGAGCCTCGATCTGGTGACGCAGGCCGAAACGATGGCGGCGCACCGCGCGCTGCGCGAAGACCTGTGGCGCAGCACGTGGGCCTATTATGTCGCGGAACTGGCCGATGCGTTCACCGTGGACGACGACCCGCAGGCGTTGCTCTTCGAGCTGGTGGGGGAGACGCTGGATCGCCTGAACCGCGGGGATGACCCGGCGCTCGCGGTGCGCTATTACGAGCTGCATCTGTTGGGGCTGGTCGGCTATCAGCCGCAATTGTTCCGGTGCGTCCAGTGCAATGAGCTGCTCCAGCCGGTGGTCAACTTCCTGAGCATCGCGCGCGGCGGCGCGCTCTGCCCGAAGCACGGGGCCAACCACCCGGAGACGATTGCGCTGCCGCTGGCGGTGCTGAAGGTGCTGCGCTTCCTGCAAACGCGTGCCTGGGAGGAGGTCGCGCTGTTGCAGGTCAGCCCGGCGACGAGCAGCCAGGTCGAGAGCGTGCTGGCGCGTTATATCGTCTACCACCTGGAGCGCAGCCTGCGGTCGGCGACGTTTTTGGAGCGGCTGCGGGGGCAGATTGCGAATCAGCGAATGGACGAGTGAGGGTCGAGGAAGCCGATGCAGATTCGTGAGTATCAGCAGTGGTTGGAGGCGTGGGATCGGGCGCGGGGGTGGGATCGGGTGGCGGTGGCGCATACGCTGGTGCACGCGCTGGAAGAGTTGGGCGAAGTGGCCCGGTTGGTGCTGCAATGGGAAGGCTATAAGGACGCGGCGAACGCCGAAAAGCTGCACACCGAGCTTGCGGAGGAGCTTTCCGATGTGTTCGTTTTCCTCTTCAAGCTGGCCTATCAGACCGACGTGGATGTCGAGGCGGCGTTGGCGCGCGGGCAGGCGAAGGCCGATGGCCGGTATGATGATCTGGCTGCGGCCAGCGCGATGCTGGCGCGGTATCATGCACGGCAGGCGGAGGAGTTGGCGCAGTTGTTGGGAGGGCAGAATGGACGGGCGGATTGAGATACCCGATGCATTTCGGGCGGACATCCAGCGCGCGACTGAGATTCTGAAAGAGGCGGGCTGTACAGACGTTTATGTCTTTGGCTCCCTGGCGAAGGGACGCGCACACGACGATTCGGACCTGGACCTGGCGGTGCGCGGTTGTCCAAAAAGCGGATTTTTCCATCTCTGGGGCAAGTTGTATATGACGCTTGACCACCTGGTGGATCTGGTGGATTTGGATAGCGAAGATCCATTCGCGGATTATTTACAAACACACGCGGAGATGCTCCAAGTTGGCTGAGAATATTACCATTCAAATTCAATTTGAGATGGGGCAAATAGATCGGCTGTTTGAGTTCTACGCCGATTTGCTTGCGGAAAGTAAGCAGAGGGTCCCCGACCGGGTCGAGATGACGGCGTTGGGATCCGTTTTGCATTCGTTTTACAATGGGCTGGAAAGCATCTTTCTGGTTGTCGCCAAAGAATTGGATCGCGGAGCGCCAAGAGGCGCGGAGTGGCATCGCAGTTTGTTGATGAGAATGACTCAGGCAACCTCGAATAGAAGCCGGGTGATTTCACCCGAGACGGCGGCTGCTCTCTCTGGGTATCTCACCTTCCGACACTTTTTTCGGCACGCTTATGCGTTTTTCCTGGATTGGAGTAAGATGCGCGATCTGGTGATCGCGCTGGCTGATATCTGGGCGCAAACAAAGCAGGATTTATTGGCCTTTCTTGAGACATTGAATTAATCTTTTCGTTTGCTTTTCCTTCACTCGATTCCATAGGAGTTTCTCCCGTTATGACGATTAAGCCTCTCTCTTTCCAAGAAGTCATCATGCGGCTCCAGGCGTACTGGGCCGAGCACGGCTGCCTGATCTGGCAGCCCTACAGCGAGAAGGTCGGCGCGGGGACGGGCAACCCGGCCACCGTTCTGCGCGTCCTGGGGCCAGAGCCGTGGAACGTGGCCTACGCCGAGCCGAGCTATCGGCCCGACGATGGCCGCTACGCCGAAAACCCCAACCGGATGCAGATGCACACGCAGTTCCAGGTCATCCTGAAGCCAGCCCCGGCCGACTCGCAAGAGCTGTACCTGGGCAGCCTCGAAGCCATCGGGATTGATCGGAACCAGCACGACATCCGTTTCGTGGAGGACAATTGGGAGTCGCCCGCGCTCGGCGCGTGGGGCCTGGGCTGGGAGGTGTGGCTGGATGGGCTGGAGATCAGCCAGTACACTTACTTCCAGCAGGCCGGCGGCTATCCGCTCGACCCGATCCCGGTGGAATACACCTACGGCCTGGAGCGCATCGTCATGTACCTGCAAGGGGCGCGCGAGGTCTGGCAGATTGATTGGGACGGCCGGCGCACCTATGGCGACGTGCTGAAGACGCCGGAGATCGAGCACTGCAAGTACGATTTCGAGATCGCCGATGTCAATCGCCTCAAGATGATGTACGACCTCTTCGAGGCGGAGGCAAAGAGCTGCCTGGCCCATCGCCTGGTCACGCCGGCGCACGATTATGTCTTGCGCTGCTCGCACACCTTCAACCTGTTGGATGCCCGTGGCGCCATCGGTGTGACCGAACGCGCGGCCTTCTTCGCCCGCATGCGCGAACTGGCGCGGCAGGTCTCCATCGCTTATGTCGAGCAGCGGGAGCATGAGGAGTATCCGTGGCTGGCGGAGGCGGTTGAAGGTTCAAGGTTACAGGTTGCAGGTGCAGCCAACCAACCTTCAACCTTCAACCTTCAACCTTCAACCTATCTCCTCGAAATCGGCACGGAGGAGCTGCCGGCGACCGATCTGCAAGCGGCGATCGAGCAATTGAAGGTCGCCGTGCCGAAGCTGTTGGCAGATTTGCGGCTGGCGCACGGCGCGATCTTCGTGTCGGGCACGCCGCGGCGGCTGGCGGCGCAGGTCGCGGCATTGGCCCCGCGCCAGGCCGACGATGAGACGGTCGTCAAGGGGCCGCCGGCCGACCGGGCTTTCGATGCCAGCGGCGCGGCGACGCCGGCTGCGGTCGGGTTTGCGCGGAAGAATGGTGTGCCCGTCGAGGCGCTGGAGGTGCGCGCCGAAGGCGTTGGGCGCTATGTCTACGCCGTCGTGCGGAAAACCGGCCAACCGACCCACGAAGTGTTGCCGGTGGGGTTGTCCGGCTTGGTCGCCGGGATCAGGTTCGGCAAGACGATGCGCTGGAACAGCACCAACATGGCCTTCTCCCGACCGGTGCGCTGGCTGGTCTCGCTGCTGGGTTCAACTGTGCTCCCGTTCGAATACGCAAGCTTGACTGCCGGGCGTATCACGCGCGGGCCGCGCGCCGAAGGCTCGCCCGAGCTGGAGGTCAAGGATGCTGACGCCTATCTGCCGCTGATGGCCGGCCATCATGTCATTGTAGATCGCGCGGCGCGCCGCGCGACGATCCAGGCGCAGGTGACCGAGCTGGCCGCCCAGGTCGGCGGTGAGACGCCCGACGATCCGGGCCTGCTCGACGAAGTGACCGACCTGGTGGAGCAACCCACCGCCATCCGCGGCAGCTTCTCGGACGAATACCTGCGCCTGCCCAAGGAAGTGCTGATCACGGTGATGAAGAAGCATCAGCGGTATTTCCCCGTGGTGGACGCGGCGGGCAAACTGCGATCCTACTTCATCACCGTCCGCAACGGGCCTGCCGAGCACGCCGATGTCGTGGCTGCGGGCAACGAGGGGGTGATCCAGGCGCGCTATGCGGACGCGGCATACTTCTTCCGCGCCGACACGTCTCGGCCGCTGGCGAGCTTCACCCCGCGGCTAGGCACGCTGACCTTCCAGGAGAAGCTCGGTTCGATGCTCGACAAGGTGCGCCGCGTCGAAGCGGTGACGCCGGCGTTGGCCGCTCAGCTCGGCCTGGACGACGGCGACCGGGTGATCGCCCAGCGCGCCGCGGCGCTCTTCAAGAGCGACCTGGCGACGCAGATGGTGGTCGAGCTGACTTCGCTGCAAGGGGTCATGGGGCGTGAATATGCGCGCATCTCCGGCGAGCCGGACGATGTCGCCGTCGCCATCTACGAGCATTACCTGCCGCGCTTCCAGGGCGATGCGCTGCCGGCGTCTCGGTCCGGGTTGCTCCTGGGCCTCGCCAACCGGCTCGATTCGCTGGTAGGCCTCTTCGCCGTCGGCCTGGCGCCCACGGCGTCGGCCGATCCGTTCGGGCTGCGCCGCGACGCGCTGGGCCTGGTCGGCGCGCTCGCCGGCTGCGCGCAGCCGTTCGATCTGCGGCCAGCGCTGCGGGCGGTTGCTGGCCACATGCCCGTGCCGGTCAGCGATACGATCCTGGCCGATGTCCTGACCTTCATCCGCGACCGGCTCTACGTGTGGCTGCGCGATCAGGGACTAGCGCACGATGTCGTTTCCGCGGTGTTGGCGGAGCAGAGGCACGATCCGTATCGCGCGGCCGAGGCCGCCCGCGCCCTGGCCGAGCTGGTCAAAGCGCCCGATTGGTCGGACATCCTGACTGCCTATGCGCGCTGCAAACGGATCGTGCGGCCGTTGTCCGAGGTCTATCCGCTGGCGCCGGAGCACTACACTGAGCCGGCTACAAGGGCATTGTATGCGGCGTGGCAGGAGGCAGGGGTCAGGGGTCAGGGGTCAGGGGTCAGCGTTGCTGCGCTGGCTGAGCAGTTGCGAGCCTTACAGGGACCGATCAATCGCTTCTTCACCGACGTGCTGGTGATGGCTGAGGACATGGCCGTGCGCCAGGCGCGGTTGGCGCTGGTGCAGCGGGTGGCGGCGTTGCCGGAGGGGATCGCGGATTTGAGTCAGTTGCAGGGGTTTTGATCGAGCGAGGGAACAAGATGAAGGATAGCGGACAACGGATTACTCTAGATCCCACGGTGATGGGTGGAAAGCCTTGTATCCGTGGAATGCGCGTCACAGTGGGAATGATTGTCGGGCTGGTCGCTTCCGGGTATTCGACGACAGAGATTCTCAACGCCTACCCCTATCTTGAAGAAGAAGATATCCGCGCGGCCCTGACTTACGCCGCATGGCGAGTCGAAGAGATAGATCTGCCTCTGGAGCTCGCTGTGGCATGAAGATCCTGATTGATATGAATCTGTCCCCTCAATGGGTAGAGGAGTTAGACAAGTACGGCTGGCAGGCGCGACAGGCGATACGAGTCGTTTCTGGAGCGCGGCGCATTGGTCATCATAGATGAAACCAAATCTCGGGTGCGGCTGTTGCCGTTGTGATCGGTGACGAGTATGCAGGAAGACGCTCAATTTTTGGCGCAGGCATTGGATGCGATTCAGTCGCACTATCTGCGGCTGCGGCAGGCGGTGGCCGTGGCCGACCAGGCGCACGCGCACTATCAGGATGACCTGCACGCGGCCTATCGGGCCCGGTTGCAGACCATCGCGACCGATTTCTGGGCCCAGGCGAGCGGCGACGCCGCGCAGCCGGCCGGGCTGCCGACAGCGGTGCGGTGGGCGGTCTTGCCGTGGGATGATGCCGCGTGGGCGGCCTACGCGCCCGCCGCCGATGCGCCGCTGCCCACGGCCGTGCGCGTGGGCCGGCTGGCCGTGGAAGGCCTGGCGGATCTGCCGGCGCTCGTTCCGCTGATCGGCGGCGGCCAGACCTTTGAGGTCTCGCAGACCTCAAAGGTCTCTGGGGGTCACATTTTCCTGACCGGCGCTGATCCCGGCGCGCTGCGCAGCCTGTTGCAGGGCCTTCTGTTGCGTTTGATGGTCGCCGCGCCGCCTGGCAGCCTGCGGCTGATCCTGGCCGATCCGGTGGGATTGGGTGGCAATCTGGCCGCTTTCATGCGTCTGCCGGCGGCCTGGCGCGGGGACAAGGTGTTCGCCCGGGCCGAGGAGATCGAGCGCCAGTTGGACGCGCTGGTCGTCGAGATCGAGGCGATCATCCAGACCCGCTTGCAGAACGTCTACCCCTCGGTCGTCGAGTATAACGCGGAAAAAGGGGAGTTGGCCGTGCCGTACCGCGTGCTGGCGCTGGCCGATTTCCCGGCCGGCTGTAGCGAGCGCATGGCCGAGCGCCTGCTCCACATCGCTCGCAACGGCCCGCGCGCCGGCGTCTATATCCTCGCCAGCCTGAACGCCGCCTATCCGGCCCCGCGCAACTTCAACCAGGCCGAACTGACCGGCCTGGGCACGGTTCTGCGTCTCGCCTTGGCTGCGGAGGGCGACCACGGAGGGTCGCCCCTACTGACCTGGGGCGATGCGTACCCGATCACGCCCGATCCTTTGCCGCCGGCCCCGCAGGTGAACGCCTGGCTGGAGGCGGTGGGCCGGGCCGTGCCGCCGCCCCCCAGCCTGGACTTCCGCCGCATCGCCATCCCGGAGGCGGAACGGTGGTTGGGTTCCACGCACGCGGGCCTGCGCGTGGCGATCGGGTTCGACAGCACGGGCCGACCGCACGAGTTGGCGCTCGGCGAGGACGCCAGCATCGTCCACCACGGGTTGATCGGCGGCATCACGCAGTCGGGCAAGACCAACCTGCTCCACGTGTTGATCACCCAGTTGGCGTTGCGCTATCCGCCCGAGGAACTGGCGCTCTACCTGGTGGACTTCAAGGAAGGGGTGGGGTTCCAGAGCTATCTCGGCCTGCCGCACGCGCGCGCGGTGGCGCTGGAAAGCGAGCGTGAGTTCGGGTTGAGCGTGCTGCGACGATTGCGCGACGAGATGGAGGCGCGCGGCCGGCTCTACAAAGGGCCAGAGGTGAGCAGCCTGGCTGAATATCGGCGGCAGACGGGGGCCCGGTTGCCGCGCGTGGTGCTGGTGATGGACGAGTTCCAATTGCTGTTCGGCGAGGATGATCGCCTGGCGCAGGAGGCGGGCCGGTTGCTGGAAGACCTGGTGCGCCGCGGGGCCGCCTTCGGCATCCACGTGCTGCTCAGCTCGCAGTCGCCCGCGATGGCCGGGCTGTATGGCAACCGCATCTACAACCAGATGGCGCTGCGCGTCGCGCTGCGCTGCCGCGGGCAGGATGCCCAGGCGATCCTGGGCGAGGGCAACGACGCGGTGGCCCAACTCGAACAGCCGGGCGAGGCGATCTACAACGACGAGATGGGCCACAAAGAGCAGAACATCCGCATCCGCGCCGCGCTGCTGACGCCCCCAGAGCGGCGGCGCACCCTCGAAGTGATCCATGCCCTGGCCGCGCCCCTTGAGCCTGCCGCCGCGCACCCTGAGCTTGTCGAAGGGCGCCGCTTTGACACCCTGAGCGCGTCCCCTGAGCCTGCCGCAGGGCGCCGCCGCGCCTACCCGCCCCCCGTCACCTTCGAGGGCCGCGCGCCGGCCCGGCTGGCCGCCAACCCTGAGCTGCAAGCCCTGTTGACCTGGCCGGACTCATCCCCGGCGACGCTGCGCGCCTGGCTGGGCGAACCGATCGCCATCCAACCGCCCATCGCCGCGGTTTTCGAGCGCTACATTCGTTCCAACCTGCTGATCCTGGGCGGCGACGAAGCCGAGGCGACCGGCCTCCTCCTCGCCGCCCTTCTCAGCCTGGCCGCCTGTTCCCCCTCCCCCACGCAGGGGGAGGGCCGGGGTGGGGGTGGCGCGCGCTTCGCCGTCGCCGACTTCGCCCGGCCCGATGCGCCCACGGCCGGCTTCTTCGGCCGCGTCGCGGCCGGCTTGCCGCATCCGGTCGAGATCGTCGGCCCGCGCCAGGCCGGCGGGATGCTGGCGCAACTCCTGGCGCGGTTGGAGCGGTGGGCGCGGGGCGCGGAGCCGGCCGGGCCGGAGGTCTTCTTTCTGGTGGCCGGGCTGCACCGCTGGCGCGAGCTGCGCGGGGCCGACGCCTACGTGCAGAGCGAGGCCGCGAAGCAGTTGACCCGCCTGGCCGAAGAGGGGCCGGACGCCGGCATCCACCTGATCGCCTGGGCCGACGGCTTCGCCACGCTGGAGCGCGTCTTCAAGCGCGGGGGCGTGGGCCATTTCGATCTGCGCGTGGCGCTGCACCTGCCGGAGAAGGACAGCAACGACCTGCTGGGCAGCAACGCCGCGGCGAAACTGGCCGAGGGCCGCGGCCTCTTCCGCCACGAGGAGTGGGAGCTGGGCCGGCTGGAGAAGTTCAAGCCGTATGCCGTGCCTGAAGCCGAGGAGTTGGCGCAGATGTTGGACATGATTCGCGCGCAAGCATCCTGAGCGGAGGGCCGCAGCCGTTCGCGGCCCGTAGTCGAAGGATGCGGCCCGATTCAGGATGACTTCTATTATCGAGACCGCATCCTTCGACTACGCAGCGAAAACCCGCTGCTCCGCTCAGGATGCTTCGATGTACTTGGAATTGCCGCCTCGCCTTGTCGAGGCAAGATATTTATGGGGGTTGTCATGCCGTCGAAACCACCTGCATCGCTGGACGGCCTGCAAGCCATGCTGGCCCAGGCGTTGCAAGCCTACGAGCTTGCCAAGACTACCTATCTGCAAGAGACCGCGCTGGCCGAGGCTGAACAGGGCCGGGCCGCCGAGCTGCTGGCCGAGACCCGCAATGTCGAGCAGCGCGCCCATGAGCTGCTGACCAAGGCCGGGCTGGCCCACATCGCGGGCGCGCCGCTGCAACTGGGCGGGCCGCCCGCGGCCAACCGGCGCAGCGACGAAGCCGTGACCGCGGCCTTCGTGACGGCCCAGACCGCCAGCGTGGAACTGCGGACCGCCATCGCCCGGCTAGTCGCGGCGCAGTTGGACGCCGGGCAATGGGACGCCGCCCGCCGCACGTTGCAGCCGCTCCTGGCCGACCGCGCCGCGCCCCTCTACAGCCACGCGTTCGATTTGCTGTGTCAAAGCACCTACCGGCCGGGTGCGGCGGCGCTGGCGGCGGGGCAGTGGGCGGCGGCGCGCGAACAACTGGCGGCGACGCTGGCGCAGCAGGCCGATTATCGCGATGCCGGCGCGCTGTTGCGGGCGGCCTACCTGCGGCCGGCGCAGCAAGCGTTGGAGGCGAAGCGATGGGACGAGGCGCGCCAGCACGCCGGGCTGTGGCTGAAGGAGCACAAGGCCGACGGTGACGCGCGCACGCTGATCTGCGAGAGCCATTACCGGCCGGGTGCGGCGGCGTTGGCGGCGGGGCAGTGGGAGGCGGCGCGGGCGCAGTTGGCGGCAACGCTGGCGCAGCAGGCCGACTACCGCGATGCGGGCGAGCTGCTGCGGGCGGCGTACCTGCGGCCGGCGCAGGCGGCGTTGGAGGCCGGGCAGTGGGAGGCGACGCGCCAGCACGCCGAGCCGTGGCTGAAGGGGCACAAAGGTGATGGCGAGGCGCTCACGTTGATTTGTGAAAGTTACTATCGGCCAGGCAAAACGGCTTTAGAATCCGGACAACCAGAGGCGGCGCTTGCGCAGTTCTTGGAATTGACAGAACAGCGTAAGGATTATCGCGATGGGCATACCTGGTTAGAGAAAGCCTATCGTAGTATGCCGGTGAAGGCGCATTCCAAAATCACTGGTTTGGAATTCATCAAGATCCCCGCAGGTGACTTTCGATATGGCGACAACAAGCAAAAGGTTCGCCTGGACGACTTCTGGATTTCTCGCACGCCTGTGACCAACGTACAATACAAGCTCTTTGTGGATGCGACGCGCACCCAGGCCCCCAGCCATTGGTCCAACGGCCAGATTCCCGCCGGCAAAGAGCGCCACCCTGTGGTGAACGTGAGTTGGGATGACGCCCAGGCGTTCTGCCGTTGGGCGGGGGTCAGCCTGCCCGGCGAGCAGCAGTGGGAAAAGGCCGCGCGCGGCGCGGATGGCCGCACCTATCCGTGGGGCGAGCCGGCGCCGGACGCCACACGCTGCAACTTCAACAACCAGGCGGGCGGCACGACTCCCGTTGGAAATTACCCGGCCGGCGCCAGCCCCTACGGCTTGCTCGACATGGCCGGCGACGTCTGGGAGTGGTGCGCGGATGCGCACGAAAGCGGAAGTTGCGTGTTGCGGGGCGGCGCCTTCGTTGATGTCGCGCAGTACGTGCAGTGCGCCTGTCGCTACAGGGGCGTTCCTGGTGATCGGGGCGAGTTCTTCGGTTTTCGGGTGGCGTCCCCCGGCCTCTGAACTCTGACGGGGGCTTGGATCGCGGCGGGTGTGGATCACGAAGACACGAAGGTTCACGAAGGCGCGAAGCGCGAAGAACGCGAAGCGCGAAGGCACCGATCAGGGCGGTGGCCTTCGCGCCCTTCGTGCTTCGTGCGCTTCGTCATCTTCGTGCCTTCGTGATCCAAACACCCGGCCCCTCCAACCTTTGACATCCTTTGCTCGCTCTTGTATACTCAAGATCACTTGAATACCGCCGAGGTTTGCCGATGACTGATTTGCTGAGCATCCAAGAGGTCGCGCAGATGATGCAACTGCACGAAGTCACGATCCGTCGCTACATTCGGGCGGGCAAGCTGGCCGCGGTGCGGATTGGTCGGCGGATTCGCGTGCCACGCGAGGCGCTAGAGCAGTTGCTGCAACCGGTGGGCGCACGTGCGACGACGGCCTCTGAGCCGGGACACACCAGTCAGATCGGGGAGCGTGCGCTGGTCTATCGGGTCACCGGCCCGCGCCCTATCGGGAGCGAGCTTCAGGCGGCCATCGGCGGTGTGGCGCTGCAACTGGCGCAGTTGCCCGCCGAAGATATCTTCAGCGCCGTGCAGTTCGTGAGCCGATTGCGCCAGCAGCGCGCAGCCAGCACCTCGCCACCCCTTACCCCCGCCGAGATCGTGGCTGAAGCGCGGCGGCAGGCCGCGTTGCTCGACGGCGTGCCGCGCGCCGAAATCGCCGCGCGCTTTGCCGTCTTGGCCGAAGAGATCCGCCAGCAGGCGATCGCGCAGGGCACAGCCATCGAAGGGGACTGGATCGGTGACTGAGCGCCTGACCGCGGTCTTCGATACGAACGTTTTCGTGTCGGCGCTGCTCAGCCGAAATCCGACCAGCCCGACCCAAGAGCTAGTGCGTCGGTGGCGCGCCGGAGAATTCACGCTCCTGATCAGCCAGGCGCTGCTGATCGAGTTGGTCGAAAAATTCCTGACGCGCGGCGCCAGTCAAAAGCAAATCCAAGACCTCGTGATCGCCATCAACCGCCTGGCGCAGTGGGTGGAGGTGCCGGATGAGGCCGTGTTGCCCGTCATCGCGGCTGACCCGGATGATGATCACATCCTGGCTTGTGCGGTGGTAGGGCGGGCGGATTACCTGGTGACTTATGATCCGCATTTCGACACGTTGGGAGGTCGTTACCTCGGCATCAAGATCACCAAAGCATTGCCCTTCCTTTGGGCTATCCGTGGGGATACGCCGCCTGATGAGAGGAATTTTCGATGAGCAAAGTCATCAACGACCTGGACGCCTCGATTGCTTTCCGTGAGCACTTTATCCGTTTCAACCGCACCCTGCAGGACGAGTTTGCCAGCATGAGCGGCCATTGGCGGGAGATGGGCGATGTGTGGAACGACGCCAAGTATCACGAGTTCGGCGCCGCGCTGGAAGAGGTCAACCGCGGCATCGAGCGCTATCTGGCGGCCACCGACGGGCACGAGGCCTACCTGCTGGGCCGCATCGAAGCGTTGCGCGACTACCTGGGATGACAGGGGGAGATCATGGCTGATAAACAACTTCCCCGGTCGGGCGTTCGGTCGCGGATTCCGCGCCGGGTGATTAATCAGACTGCGGCCGCGATTGCCGAACGTTTTCGGCCGCAGCGCATCATTCTCTTTGGTTCCTATGCCTATGGCCAACCGCGGCCCGAGAGCGATGTAGACCTGCTGGTTATCATGGATACCTCGCTCAAAGAGATTGAGCAGGCGATCCAAATCTGCCAGACGGTCGAGCATCATTTTGGTTTGGATTTGCTGGTTCGCACACCAACGACACTCGAACAGCGGTTGGCGTTAGGAGATCCGTTTTTACGTGAAGTGATGCACAAGGGCACTGTATTATATGAACGCGCTGACGCTTGAATGGGTCGAAAAAGCTGAAGGCGATTACGTCACAGCGGGTCGCGAGCTGCGCGCACGGCGGCGACCCAATTACGATGCGACTTGCTTTCACGCGCAACAAACTGCGGAGAAATACCTCAAGGCTTTCTTGCATGAAAGGGGTATGGTCCCACCGCGAACGCACAGTCTGATCATGCTGTTGGAGTGGTGCTTGCCACACGATGTGGGCATCGAGTTTCTACGTAATCCCTTGATTCGCCTGGATCGTTATGCAGTGCGGTTTCGTTATCCGGGCGAGTCAGCGGACAAAGATGAAGCGCGCCATGCATTTCAGGCGATCACGCTTGTGCGGCAGTTTATGCGCGCCAGGTTAGGACTCGTGACAGAGGCGCCCCGATGACGCGTATCGCCGCGGATGTCGAAGCGCTGGACGCCTTGCGTGACGCGCTGCGCGTCTTCGCGGCCCGGCAGACGGACGCGCTGGATGCCGCCGAAGCCGAGATAGATCGTACTCAGGCCATCCTGGATGACGCCGAACAAGACGCCCGGTACGCGGTCGAGCGTCATCAGGCCGAACTGCACACCTGCTACCGTGAGGCCGCCTTTGCCGCGGCCGAAGGCGGCTGGGTGGACTGTTCGGGCTACGAATATGCCTTGTCTGAGGCCGAAGATCGGCTGGCGCGCATCATCCGTTGGCAGGGCCGCGTGCAAGACGCAGTGAGCCGTTATCGCGCGGACGAACGCGCGTTGGCTGTTGTGCTCGAAAGCGATCTGCCCCGCGCCACGGCCTACCTGGCCGATCGGATCACGGCGCTGGAGGGGTATTACGCCGGCCGGGTGCTGGCGACGGCGACCGCAGTGGCGGCGGCCGGCGGCCTGGGGCTGCTGGCCGCGGTCGTCGGCGCGATCCGCGCCTGCGCCAGCGGGCTGAATCGCACCATCGGCGATGTCGGCGAAAACCTCACGGCGCACGTGTTGAGCGAGAAGTTCGGCTTGACGGAGGTCCCGTTTGATCGCAGTTGGCACGGCTTCGACCGCGTCTTCCGCGCGCCGGGTCTGCCCTTGATCGTGGTGGAATCGAAAGTGAGCAGCGCCGGCGAATTGCGCCTGGGACAAACGCAGACCGGCGAACAAGGCTCGCCGGAATGGGTCGCCAGCCAGGCCGGCCGGATGACCGACCATGCGTCGGCGCAGTGGAGCCCGGCCAACGAACGGATCGGTCAGTTGGTCCAGACGTTGGGCGCCGAAAATGTGCCCGTCGTGACGGTGGTGGTCAATCCGGTCACCGGACAGGGCGATGTCTACGTCCGGCAGGGCAGTTCCGGCTGGCGCCTGGCGCGCGGCGAGCTTGACCTGACGCAGCTCGATCCGGCCGGCCCGCGCCAACCGATCGCGCCGATAGAACACAAAGAGGGCAGCTTCGGCAGCGCCGAACAGCGAGGGTGATACGATGAGCGACGCGCAAGCTCAGAGCCAGGCCAGTTGGCGGCAGATGGAGGACGCATGGGGTCAGGCCTGCGAGGCGTGGCGCGACAGCACGACCGATTATTTCGAGGCGCACCTTTGGGCGCCGCTCGCTGACGCGAGCGAAGCTTATCTACGCGCCGTGGATGAGCTGATGGCGGTCTTGCGCACAGCGCGTGATGCGGCATCCTGAAATCGCGCCCGGCGCGGGGAATCTGAGATTTGACGAGGGCAACGATATGTTTTCCCAATTCACTGCAATTTACGAGCGCGGCGACCAGTACTTCATTGGCTACTGCTTGGAAATCCCTGGTGCGAATGGACAGGGCGAAACTCTGGCAGCGTGCCGAGAAAGCTTGCGGGAAGCGATCAAGCTGATCCTGGAAGATCGGATCGAAGAGGGGCTTGCGCAGTGTGCCGGCTGAAGCCATTCGCGAGCCGGTGGTGGCAGAGGTTCTTGTCCAACCGTATACTGTGGACGAGAATAGGCCGGTCTACCAGGTATCGCAACCCTGATCCCTGTTCCCTGATCCCTGACTCCTGACCATGATCCCACACAAACTTCGCCTCCAACACTTCATGTGCTACCGCGAGGAGCAGACCCTCGACTTCTCCGGCATCCATCTCGCCTGCCTGACCGGCGACAACGGTCACGGCAAGTCCACGCTGCTCGACGCCATCACCTGGGCGTTGTGGGGCAAGGGCCGCGCGCGGCGCGATGACGAGCTGATCACCCTGGGCGAGACCGAGATGTGGGTGGAGTTCGAGTTCGGCCTGGGGGGGCAGCGGTATCGCGTCTGGCGTCAGCGCAGCAAGAAGGGCCGCGGGCAGAGCGATCTGCATTTTTACGTGTGGAATCCTTCGACTGCGTCCAGCAGACTGCGGCTGGACGCCGCTCAGGATGGAGAGTGGCAGTTATTGGATGAAGGCGGCCTGAACGAGCGACAGGCGTTGATCACCCGCACGCTGCGGCTGGATTATGAGACGTTCATCAATTCGGCGTTCCTGCTTCAGGGCCGCGCCGATTCGTTCGCTGTCAAGACCCCCAGCGAGCGCAAGCAGATCCTCTCGGAGATCCTCGGCCTCAGCCGCTATGACTTGTACGAGCAGCGCGCCAAAGAGGAGGCGCAGGCCCGCAAAGAGCGCGCCGGACTGATCGAGGGGGAGGTAGTCGCGATCGAGCGCGATCTGGCCCGCCGCGGCGACTACGAGGCGCAGCTCAGCGCGGCGCGCGGGGCGGCGTTGGCCGCGGCCGAGAAGCTGCGCGCCGCGGAGACCGAACAGGCGCGCAGCCGGCTCCAGGTCGAGGGGCTGCGCGGCCAGGCTAACCAACTGGCCGACCTGCGTCGCCGCCTGGCCCGCGGCGAAGAAGAGAGCAAGGCGCTGGAGCGCCAGCTCGCGGCCGCACAGAGCCGGCTGGAGCAAATCGCGACGCTGTTGGCGCAGCGGGGCGAGATCGAGGCCGGCTGGGCCGCGCTGCAACAGGCCCGCGCCGACGATGCGACCTGGAATGCGCGTCTTTTGCGCCACACCCGGCTGCAGGAGGAGATCCAGCACGCTCGCCTAGCCGTCAGCCAGGCGCGGCTGGCCCTGGAGGCGGAGCAGCGGCGGCTGGCCGACCGCCAGGCCGAGCTGGATCGCAAGATCACCTTCGGGCAAGAGCAGACGGTCATCCTGGCGCAGGCGCGCGCCGCGCTGGCTCAGCTCGACGCGCTCCAGGCCCGCCGCGACGCGCTGGCCGCCGAGCTGCGCGAGGTGATCGAGCGCGCCGCCGGGTTGAAGGTCGAGAACGACCGGCTGAAGGCCGAGGGGCAGGCCGTCAAGGACAAGATGGAGTTGATGGGACAGGCCGTGGCGGCCGCGTGCCCCCTGTGCGGCCAGGCGTTGACCGCCGATCATCGCGACCGGATGCTGATCGAGTTGGCGGAGGAGCGTACCGGTCTGGCCGATCAATATCGCGTCAACCGAGATACCCTGCACGCGCTGGCCGAGCGCAAGACGGCTTTGGAGACGGAGGACGCCGACTTGGCGCGCCAGTTGCGCGGCCGCGACGCACGGCAACGTCAGGCCGCGCAGGCTGAGGCCGCGTATGCCGACGGCGAAGCCGCGACCGCCGAGCAACTGCGCGTCGCTGAGCAAATTGCGGGGGTGATGGCCCGGTTGGCCGCCGAAGATTATGCGCCGGCCGAACGCGCCGGGCTGGCGCGGTTGACCGCGCAATTGTCCGAAATCGGCTACGACGCCCCTGTGCACGAGACGGCGCGCCGGGAACTGGAGCGGTGGGCGCCCTTCGATGCGCGTTACCAGCGGCAATTGCTGCCCGCGTTGGATGGCGAGGCGGAGGCGCGCGCCCGCGTGGCCGACCTGGCCGGCCAATTGGCCCGCCGCGCCGCCGACCTGGCCGCCGACCGGACTGAAGCCGCGCGGCTGGCCGAGGCGGTGGCCGACCTGCCGCAACTCCAGGCCGCGCTGGCCCGCGCCGACGCCGCGGTCGAAGCGGCCGCCGCGGCCGAGCGCCGCGCGCGCCAGACCGAAGGCGCGGCCATGCAGCAGCTTCATGCGCTCGACGCCCTGGCCGAACGCCGCCGCGCGCTGGCCGCCGAACTGGACGCGCTCAACGCGGAGATGAGCGTCTACAACCAGCTTCGGGAGGCGTTCGGCAAGAAGGGCCTGCAGGCGATGATCATCGAGAGTGCTATCCCGGAAGTGGAGGTCGAGGCGAACCGCTTGCTGGGCCGCATGACCGAAGGCCGCATGAGCCTGCGCCTGGAGACGCAGCGGGAAAAGGTGACGGGCGGCGTGGCCGAGACGCTGGATATCATCATCGCCGATGAGTTGGGCGCGCGGGCGCAGGAGCTCTATTCTGGCGGCGAGAGCTTCCGCGCCAACCTGGCGTTGCGCATCGCCATCAGCAAGCTGCTGGCGCGCCGCGCCGGCGCGCAGCTTCAGACGTTGGTCATTGATGAGGGGTTCGGGTCGCAAGACGCCAAAGGCCGCGATCTGGTCGTGGATGCCATCAGCTCGATCCAGCACGATTTCGAGCGCATTATTGTCATCACGCACATCGAGGACCTGAAAGACCTCTTCCCGGCCCGGATTGACGTGGTGAAGACCGCCAGCGGGTCGCGAGTGAGCATCGCGTGATCACCTGTGTGGGCCAACGTGCCAGGCACTTCCGCAAGCGCCTGGCACGTGATAGCAGCTTTGTCAGATCTAACCTGGGGAGCCGTATGGGAGCCGGAATTCAATAATGCGTTTGCGCTTGGGGGCGATCACCCTGCCGGCGGTCAGTCGCGAGGTCTGGTTGATCAGCCTCGCCACGGGCCTGATCAACGCCGGCTACCTGAGTATGATGGGTCTGCTGAAGACGATCTTTGTTTTGCGGCTCGGCTACGGCGCCGACTTCGTTGGCACGCTGATGGCCGCCGGCTCGCTCAGCTTTGCGCTGTCGAGCCTGCTCGGCGGGATCCTGGGCGAGCGCTTCGGCGCCCGCCGCGTGATGATCGTGGGCACGGCGGTCATTGCGGGCGGCATGGCCTGGCTGCCCCTCACCGAATTCGTGCCCCCCGCGGCGCAGCCGTTCTGGCCGCCGCTCGTCCAGGTGGTCACTTCGGCCGGCTGGGCCTGGGTCGCCGTGAACTTGGTGCCGGCGCTGATGGCTTTCAGCGAGCCGGAGAACCGCAAGCGCGCCTATGGCCTGAAGGAGGCCGGGGCCGGGCTGGGCATGTTTTCCGGGGCGATCGTCGGCGGGCTGTTACCGGGCTTCTTCGCCGCTGCCTTCGGCCTCAGCCTGGAGACGGCCGCGCCCTACCGCTATGCGTTGGTCGTGGCCGTGTTGGTGGCGCTGGCCGCCCTCATTCCGGTGCTGCGCCTGGCCGACGTGCCGCGCGCCGGGCAGGCCGCGACCCATGTGCGCGCCTCGGCGGTTGCGCTGCGGCCTTTCGCCCCGCTGATCCTGGCCGCGCTGCTGAATCATGCGGCCGTCGCCACGGTGCGGGTCTTCTACCCTGCTTACCTGGATCGGGTCTTTACTCTGCCCACGTCGCTGATCGGCCTGATCGCCAGCATCGGCACGCTCCTCGCGGTCGCCGGCTCGCTGGCCGGCCCGCGGCTGATCGGCCCGCGCGGGAGCGGCTTCGGGATGGTGATCGCCTCGCTTGGCCTGACTGCGAGTTTGCTGTTGATGGGGCTGTTCGACAACTGGCGGGCCGCCGGCCTGGGGACGATCGGCACGCTGGCGCTGATGGGACTGTGGACGTTGGCCTATCAGGTGTTGCAGATGGAGATGGCCGAGCCGGCGCAGCGGTCGCTGGTGGCTGGGGTCGGCTGGACGGGGATGAGCACCGGCTTTACGCTGATGAGTTTCGCCGGCGGGCAGATCGTGCATGCCTTCGGCTATCGGCCGATGTTTTTGCTCGGCGCCGGTCTTTCCGCGACGAGCGCCCTGTTGATGTGGCGGCTCTCGCTACGGACGCAGGCACGATCTTGACTGTTCGGCCATCGTCATTGCAAGCGGAGTCCGGCATGGGTTTCGCCGGACGGAGTGAAGCAATCTCTAGCGTATGGAGGGGATTGCTTCGGCCCAAACGACGGGCCTCGCAATGACGCCCCGACGGCCATTTGCAGAGTAGCAAATGGGTAGTGTGCAACTCTCATACAACACAGGAGGGATGAAATGGCAACTCGATTGGATGGAAGAACCGCCTGGGTGACAGGCTCCTCGCGCGGCATCGGCCGGGTGATCGCGGGGCATCTGGCGAGCCTGGGCGCACGCGTGGCCGTGCACGGCACCAGCCCCACTTCGGCGCGGGCGCTGGGCGAGGCGGAGTCGTTGCAGGCGGTGGCGGCCGCCATCGCGCAGGAACACGGCGTGGATGTGCTGGCGGTGCATGGCGATCTGGCGGATGAGGCGACCGTGGCCCGCAACGTGGCCGAGATCCGGGCGCGCTTCGGCCAGATTGACATCCTGGTGAACTGCGCGGGCGGCGACATCGGCGCGCAAGGTGTGACCGCGCCCAATGCCGGCAAGCCGGAGGCCAACGATCCGATCCACATCTCGATGCAAGACTTGCGCACGGTGCTGGATCGCAACCTGATGACCTGTATCCTGGTCTGTCGCGCAGTCGCGCCGGAGATGATGGCGCGCAAGCAGGGCTGGATCGTCAACATCGGCAGCAACGCGGGGTTGATAGGCGGCCAGAGCGACGCGATCTACCGCACCGCGAAGGCCGCGGTGCACGAGTACTCGCGCTGCCTGGCCGACATGCTGCGGCCGTATAACGTGCATGTCAACGTCGTCGCGCCCGGCCCGACCATCACCGCGCGCTTCGAGGCGAGCCGGCCGGTGGATCCCGCGCTCAAGGTGGCCGGCGGTACCCTCGACCGCTACGGCTGGCCCATCGAGATCGCCCGCGCGGTCGCATTCTTCGTGACCGAGGAATCGTCATTCATTACGGGGCAGGTATTGCGCGCTGACGGGGGCATGCAACTCTGGCCAGCCTGAGATTGGATTGAGAAGGCCGCCCGACAAGATTAAACGAACTCGATCCGCCCAGCGCGGGTGACGGTGCACGGTGTCGTGCCTCGCGCGATGGACAGGTTCAGGCGCCATTCATAGATGCCATGGGGGGCCACCGAAGAGCATTGTCCGTGCATCCGGGCCAGATCGGGGCGATCGAAGGGGGCCGTCGCTGGCTCAATGAAGATGTTGTAGAGATCCTGCCAGCCGCCTTCATTGGGCAAGATCCCCAGGTAAGGCACGCGCTCGACAGGAAAAGATAATGCCAGGGTGAGGCCGCTATGGGGGTAGGTCAGAGCACACCAGCCTTCCGGCAGAGCGTTTTTGAAGTAGTATTTGTCCGCAGCTCGCGTGTGCTTGGGGCGGATCTGCCGCAGGTCGCGTCGCCCGCCCTCCGGCAGTGTAGCGATGGGCCAATCCACCTCATCCCCGTAGCGTCCCATCTCACCGGTGAGGGTGAAGGTCACCACAGCTTTGCGTGCGCCTTCGGGCAGCACCAATCTGGCGCCCTCTTCCAGCACAAACATGGGGTGGGCGGCCCACAAGAAGTGGAACTTGAAGCCCGACAGGTTGGTCAACCGGTAGGCGATGTGCAGGATCTCGGCCCCGGCAAATGAAATCCGCTTTTCCAACCGATAAGGGAACCTGATGCCGTGGACTGCCAGATGGAGGGTCTCACCCTCTATCGAAGCATCCCACGGCAGGCTCCACACCTCGCCGTGATCCGGGATGGGGGTCCCCCGCCAGGGATAGGAATCGTAGAAACAGCGGTCAATCGTCGGGAACATGTCGTCCATCCCGGCGCATTCGCCGTCGGCGACGTAGTCTCCGTCGTATGGGCTGAGGCGATACTGTTCCCACGGCCGCTGCACCAACAGCTCCAGCCCCAGTGGCCGATAGACAAAGGAACACAATTGGCCGCCAGCGCCCGGTAGAAACTGGGCCGCGATTTGGTCTGTCTCCAGCGTGATCGCCGGCTGATCCTTATAGAACGAGCTTCTGATTGCGGTAACCACTTGCGGCCTCCCCAGAGATCTGCCGCAGATCGAGCGCGCCGCGACGATCCCTGTCTCGCCCTGTTTCAACTTGCCTCAGTGTAGAGAACCAGCTCGGAGAGCATGCTGCTGTCCAGCCGGATTTTCAAGCCGCTATTGGCGAGTTCGTGGCCGGAGGCGCGGAAGCTCTCTCCACTGTTGTCCAGCGTCACATCATATATCCGGGAGCGATCAATGCCGCGCAGATACAGTGGGTACTCGGTCGCGCAGTTTTCGGCCTGGCGCAGGTTGAGCGCGAAGATGCCGCAATAGCCGCGGCTGTGGTCGGAAGCCGCGTATTCGAGCACGCACCACGGCGCGGGGCGCAACACCCCGATGTCGGGCGTGTGATGATAGACGGTCGGGTGATCGCCGATAATCGGCCGGCAAAAGCGCTTGCCAAGCTGAATGTAGCGCTTTGTCTTGAGGAAGTAGGGTGTGGTTCGGTCGGCATCCTGGGCGCCAAAGCCAACGAAGATGGGAGTGGCGAAGAGCGTGACCCTCAGATGCGTGTCGAGGTCGGCGGTCTGATGCGCATGATACATGTGGTTGTGATAATAGCAGAGCGCTTCCGGCGGCAGGAAGATGCTCAGCGCGTTGATCGCCCGGATACCCAACGGATGGTGGCTGAAGTCTGATTCGCAGGCATAGTGGAAGCGGCGGGCCATGCCTAAATCAAGGCGACCGCCGCCGCCAGCGCAGTTTTCCAGAGCCGCCTCCGGCAACTCGCGGCGCACCCGGTCGAACACGCCATACAGGGTCTCCATATGCCGCCACCCTTCGTTCTCCAGGAAGCCGTCGCGCAAGTTCTGCCCACCCTCATGGACGCGCACGTTATAGTCTATCTTGAAGAAGTCGAGCTTGTGATCGCGGATCACCCGGATGATCTCATCCTCGAAGAAACGAGTTGCCTCCGGCTTGCCCAGGTTGAGCACTCGAACGCCGCCCGGCCAGCGCCCGTCGTCGGTTTGCAGCAGCCAGTCGGGATGCTCCATCGCCACTTTGCTCAGCGGCCCGGCGGCTTCTGGCTCCATCCACAAACCAAACAGCAGTCCCCGGTGATGCGCGTGCTCGCGGATGCCGGCCAGCCCGCCCGGCAGCCAGCTTCCCTCCCACCAGTCGCCGCGGCGCTCGGTCCAGCCGCCGAATACATCGCCGTACCAGCCGGCGTCAACCATGAAGGCATCCACGCCCATCTCTTGGGCAATGTCAATCTCGCGCAGGATCCACTCCCCGGGGAACTCGACCACGTGCCCCGCGACGCTGTACATCTCTTTGCCCCGGGGACGCGCGGGCACGACCGAGGCGCGCATGTGGCGATGCCAGGCGGCGACGGCCGCATCGAAGCCGCAGTGCAGAGGGCCGAGATGTACTTCGGGCGACTTGACCGTCTCGCCGGGCGCGATCACCCGTAGTGGCGCCGGCCCGATGGGGCCCAGGCGCACAGAAAGCAGGCCGTCGGGGGTCGGCGCGAACTCGGCGGCCCAATTGCTCGACCAGGCCAACGCCACGAAGAAAAACTCTCCGGTGGTCTCATTGCGCAGGATGAAGCTCGGCGCACCGTAGTTCTTATCGTGCGTGCGTTCGATGCGGAGGTTCTCATCAGGCAGGCTCACCCAGGCGAAATCCCCTTCCTGGCCCCACTGTTGCGCCAGGTCATAGCCCACGCTGAAAGCCGGCTTTTTGCCCGGCGCCACATCCCAACCGGCCTGCGTGCGCCATAACATGCCAGCATACGGCGAAACAGCCGACAGCGCCGCGGACGTTGCCCCGGTATTCGCGATTTCCAGCCAGCGCGTCAGGATGGGTGTGCCGTCCAGGCGCGTCACCACGTTGACGGTTACGGGACGCACCCGGTGGCGCAACTCCACGACGGCCTCGACCGTGCCGGCTACGAAACCTGGCCGCTCATGCGCGCCGATCCACTCCCAATGGTTGCAGAGCAATTGCCCATCCATTTCCAGCTCGAAGGCTGCGACCGGGTAGATGACCGGATCGAGGGCCAGGCTTTGCTTGCCGCGGCCCGGGCCTACCTGGCGCAACACCTCACCGACTGCCGACCAGTAGAGGCCAATCAGCCGGCCGTGGTCGAGGATCTCTTCACGCACGGTCGTTTCGGACACGCAGCGGGCGACATCGCGACCATCCCGCTTGTAGAATCGAATCTCCACGTTCTTCGGCAGTTCAGGTGTCGCAACATGGTTGCTCATCGGTGAATCTCCTCTTGTGGTGGTTGCTCTAACGAACGCGGCGCCAGTCGCTGAGTTCGTCCAGCGGGTAGAGGGTAGCGATCCATCAGGAATTCAGTGGCCGGCTACTATGTGCGCGTGCAAACAAATAACTCTCCAGGAGAAAGCAGCAAAGGCTTGACTTCGGGGGCCCATTCCTTGCAAGCCTCCAGGAACTGCGCGGGGTTGCCGCCATGCTCGGCGAACATCCAGAAGTGACACGGGATGGCGACTTTAGCGCCCGCGTCCCCGGCGAGCCTGGCTGCCTCCACCGCGTTCAGGTTGCCGAACGCGCCATTGATGGGCGGCAGGATCACGTCAATACCCTGCCGGAACACGTCCTGCCACTTGTCGGGGCGATAAGCCGTGTCGCCCACCTGCCAGACCGTGATGCCATCGGCCCGCAAGAGGACTCCGAGCGCGTCGGGCGCCAGCTCACCGTGGTCGGCGTACACCCCGGTGAGGCGGAAATCACCGAAATCGAGCGTCTCGCCCTTGCGGAGTATCGTGAACCGGTCGGCGGCGAGCCCGAGCGCAGCAAACTTCGGCGCGCAGTCTGGCGCGCCGACGAAGTGGGTGGCGCGATTCCGGGCGACGACGGGGATGAGGTCAACGTCAAGGTGGTCTTCATGGCTGTGGGTGCAAACCAACACGTCCGCCTCCACTTCCTCCGGCGCAATGGGCGGCAGCACCATCCGCTTGAAACCGTAGAGGAGATGGCTGAGCTGGCGATGGACGGAGTCGGTCAGGTAAGGGTCAATGTAAACAATCTTATCTGTCGGCGTCTTGAAGACAAAACCGGCTTGCGCCAGCCAGAAGATCGCCAGACTGCCCCCCTCAACGTGCGTTTCTCGTATCTTTTTTGCTAAAGTCATGGCGTTAGCTCTGTTCCAGAGGGTGAAGGATGCGTGGGCGCTTGGGCGATCACATGCGGCGCGGCCTCGGCCCCCTGAACCGCCGCCGCGACGGTGCCAAACGAGGAAGCCAAATGCCGGCGCACGGCGGCGTGCGCCGCCTCGGTATCTCTCTGCCGCAGGCAGGTGACGATCTGGCGATGGTACTCGACCCCCCTTTCTCGGAAGTCGGCCGGATCTAGCCTGCGGTGGGTCAGGATCAGCAGGCTGACCTGCCCACGCAGCGCGGCCCAGACCGTCTGGAGACGCGAGTGCCCCGAGATCTGGTAAAGCGCATCGTGAAACTGCATGTCCAATTCGGTCGCCTCAACCTGGGTGTATTCCGTCTCAATACGTTCCGCCATCCGGTCTACGATCCGATCAAGCTCATCGAATTGCGCGCCGGTGGCGTTCTTGATGGCATAGTCCGCAGCCAGGATCTCGAGCGCCCCGCGCAGGCTGTAAATCTCCTCTGCATCGCGGATCGCCATCCCAGTCACAAACGTGCCCCGGTGGGGATACCGGGCGACCAGCCCCTGGTTTTCCAGGATCTTGAATGCATCTCGGACCGGGCCGCGGCTCAGGCCCATCGCCTCGGCGATATCCTTTTCGACAATATGTTGGCCGGGCACAAGCTGACCGCGCACAATCGCCTCGCGCAACTGGCTGGCGACATGGTCGCTCAGGGTGCGGTTCGCCGGCGAAGCAAACTCCAATGATGCCACGTCAATCCACAACCTTTCCATCTACGATCTGCGGGGTGCGGCCGCTGGTACCTGGGAGCGCCTTCATCACCTCAATGGTGAATCCAATGAGAGCCTGTGTGTCGAAGTTGGCCCATGACGTGCCCGGCCGGAGGCCGGAGCCGCGCTGGGTGATTCCGATACCGTGTTGCGCCAGGTAGCCAACGACCGAATCCATGTCAAAGGTGTTGAAGCGGATATGATGGATCCCTGGCCCATGCTCCCGCAGGAAGTCAGCCCAGATGCTTTCGCCTGCCACCGGTTGGATCAGCTCGAGCTCGATCGGGCCGATCTCGCTGAACGCGACTCGTGCGGTGAAGTCGGCGGGCTGCTCGTAGTAGAATCGCTGCATATCGGTGCGCTCGGCGGGCGGCCACTCGATCACGCGGAAGGGGCCGATCCCGAACACCTGCGTCAGGACACGCATGCTTTGATCAAGATCAGAAACGACGGCGCCCACCTGCACGCATTCCTTGAAGGCTGCCTTGGGCGAGGTAGGGGTGTCTGGCATGACAAATCCTTTGTGTGTGATGGATGAATCCGAGGGGATGCTTGCAGGTCGCCAGAAGGCGTTGCATCAGGCCTTAAGCCCGGTCATCGCAATGCCGCGGACGAACTGCTTCGACGCAGCCGCATACAAGATCATCACCGGGACAACGGTCAGCATCGAGCCAGCGGCATATAGCTCATAGCGCGACCAGTACAGGCTGCGCAACCCGGCGAGCACCAGCGGCAGCGTCTTGTTATCTGGGCTGGTCAGCACAACCGAGGGCCACATGAAGCTGTCCCAGTTGCCCAGGAAAGTGAACACCGCGAGGGCGGACAACGGCGCCGTGGCCAGCGGCAAGATCACACGCGTGAAAATCCAGAACTCGCCCGCGCCATCAATCCGTCCGGCGTCTATCAGGTCGTTGGGGATGCTCTCCATGAATTGGCGCATCATGAAGATGCCGAAGGTGGAGCAAAGGCCGGTGATAATGATGCCGGTCAGCTTGTCGGTCAACGCCATACCCGCGACGGTTACATATAGCGGCACCAGCACCACGGCAAAGGGGACCATCATGGTGCACAGCAGGAGCGTGAACAGTTGCTCCTTCCCCCAAAACCGGTACTTGGCGAACACGAAGCCTGCCAATGCGGACGTCAGCATGACGACCGTCGTCACGACAATCGTTACGATAGCCGTATTGAGTAGCCCGCGTGGGAAGGAGGCGCGTTCCCAGATCGCAATGTAGTTGTCCAGCGTCCAGTTGATCGGCCAAAGGGTCTTCGCAGACGTCAGCTCCACATAATTCTTGAACGAGCCGAAAAACATCCACACGAAAGGCATGACCGACGTAAAAGTCAGAATGACAAGCACGATATGCGGGAAGATGCGCATGACCCGGCCATGCGATGGCGGACGGGTAGATGCTGCTCGCTGAGTCACAGCCTGTTGCATGTCAATACTCTCCTTTCAGGCCCGCCAGCGCTCAGTACTGCCACTGCGGCTTCAGCACGCGGATCTGGATGATGGTCAGCGCGAGGATGAAGATGAACAGCACGAAGGCGGATGCCGTGGCAAAGCCGAAGCGCATATTGGTGAAAGCTTCCGAGTAGACCAGGCGGCTGATCCAGAAACAGGAGTCGCCCGCGCAGCCGATCACTTCGGCGTTCGTGAAAGCCTGCAGGGTACCCATGACCATGATGACCGATTCCAGGAGCAATGTGTTGCCCAGCAGCGGAAAGGTTACATAGCGAAAACGGTGCCAGGCGTGAGCGCCGTCCACTTTGGAGGCATCGTACATCTCTTCGGGGATGCCCAATAGTCCGGCCGTGATGATCACCACATGAAAGCCCAAGCCCTTCCAGACATCTATCATTGCGATAGATGGCAACGCTGAAGTTGGGCCGGTAATCCACTTGCTTGTGGGCAGCCCAAGCGACGTCAGGATCTGATTGAACTGTCCGGTCTGGGGATCCATCAACATGCGGAAGAGCAGCGCGATGGCTACATACGAGACGACCACAGGAAGGTAGATGACGAACTGGTAGAAACCGCGTCCCCGCACAACTGAAACGAGACACAACGAGACAAAAAGCGCCAGGGGCAAGGTGCCGAGGTAAACGGTCACCGAGAAAGTGACGGTCCGCAAGACCGCGGTCCAGAACAGCGGGTAACTGAAGACCTGCTCGAAGTTCTTCAGGCCGACAAAGGGGCTGGCGGCCGGGTCCATCAGATCATACCTGATCGTAGCCATCCAGAAGGCCCGCAGCAAGGGGCCGAAGGCAAACCAGGCGTACCAGGCAAGGATGGGCAAGAGGATGAGAAGGCCGAACCAGAACTGCGGCTTGCGCAGCACTTTGGCAACGGTGGCGCCCAAGCTCCGGCGGGACGCCGGCGCCACGCGGCTGAGCGCGTCTTGAGTCGTCATAGCAGTCTCCCGGCGATAGGGATGACGGGCGCTACGCCACAGCATCCGTCATGTGGGCTCAACATGGTCACAAAGTCCGCTTTGGGGCGTCTGTCACGCTTCGCGTGAGCGGGTTTGCCCCTGATCCCCCGCGACGGCGCGAATCCAGCGAAGAATCCTTCGTGGCACGCAGGACAAGTTCTCATGCCAGAACAAGACCCTTCGCTGGATGCTCGGCGCAAGGCGCCTCACAGGCCCGATCCGCAAAGCGGTCAGGGATCCCTTAGGACTTCGTGCTGTCCTTCCACTGCTTGAAGTTGGCGGTCATGACATCCTGCAAGGCCTTGCAGGCTTCTTGGGCTGACAGTGCGCCCTGGCGGCACTTCGTGAGCGGCACATCGCTGCCAGTGCGGTTCAGACCCCAATCGTTGCCATAGTAAACCGTGTTCTTGAGCGAGCTGATGGCGCGCCGGCGGCTGATCTTGACGAGGTCATCACCCTGGTAGATGGCATCGTCGAGCACCGCTGACGTCGAAGGCACTACACCGCCGTAAATCTGGGCATAGATCACCTGGCCCTCGCGGGTCGCCATCCACTTGCAGAACTCAATGGCGATGTCTTTGTTCTTGGCGCGGCTCGGGATCTCGAAGCCCCAACCGCCCTCGCCGACGTACAACGTTTCCTTGCCCTTGATGGCCGGCGGCCTGTTGACCGACTCGACCTTCAGCTTCAGCTTGGCCCCTTCCGGCGCCATGGCGGTGTTGCCCATGCCGATAGCAACCTTGCCGGCGAACAGCGAGTTCATATGGTGATCGTCAAGCTGCGTCTCGATGCCTTTCTTGACCGGCGTCTCGATGTAGAGCTGCATCGCCTTGACGGCTTCCTCGCTGTCGAAGTTGAACTTCTGCTTCTCGGCATCCCAGAAGAACTTGCCGAGCGAGCGCATGGTGGTCAGGTACTGGCCCAGATCCCACCCCTGGCCCGAAATGCCCCAGCGAACGACCTTGTCGCCCTCCTTCTTCTGGAGCAGCTCGGCCAGCGCCCACATCTCTTCATAGCTATCGAAGCCCTCTTTCTTGTTGAGCCCGGGCCAAAGCGCCTTGGCTTTGTCGCCAACTTCGTCCAGGTAATCATAGCGGGTGCCGATCGACTGCCCGACCTGGTTGCTCTCCAACGGAATGCCCATGAAATGCCCATTCCAGGTGTAGGCCTGGATTGCCTCGGGGTAGAAGAACTTGAGCGGGTCAACACCGGCGGCCTTGTAGACGACATCATCCATCTCCAGCACGGCCTTCTGTTGGAACAGCGGCAGAGAGACGATGCCCATCACGCAGACCACGTCCGGCTGGGTGCCGGCCGTGATCGCAGCCAGCAGTTTCGTCTCGAGCGGCCAGGCCTGCGGTTGGATGTTGGCCTTGTAACCTGTCTTCTTTTCGAAGGCTTCGGCCAATGCCTTGTAACGATCCACGTGGGGGTCGTACTGCAGCCCCCACATGACGAACTCCTTGCCGCCCGCTGGCGCTGCCGGGGCCTGCTTAGGCGCCTCGGTGGCGGCCGGCTTCTGCTCGGCCGGCTTCTGTTCGGCCGGCTTCGCCGCCTGTGGCGCGGGCGCTGGAGCGGCAGGCGCACAGGCCGCGATGATACCCCCAGCCAACCCGGCGCCGGCGAGCTGGAGGAATGTCCGCCGGCTGATGTGCTTCCTTTCCATGGTTCTGCTCCTTCCCTAAAGTAGGTGTTCGCAAAGCAAAATCCGAGGACAGTCACCTTCTAAGACGAGCACACGGGAGTTCCAAGCGCTCTCCCGCTAACCGGTCATGCCTGGGCGCCGGCATCCCAGTTACGTCGCTCCGGCGGCCGACTCCTTTCCGCAGCCAAAGAGGATGAAGATCCCTCTTTACAAATGGGGGAAGCTGTGGTAAACTGTTGACACTTTACCACAACACGGTTGCCTTGTCAAGACCCGCACGGGGGAGAAATCGCATGTCTTTTCGGTAGTGGTAAACAAGTAAGTGATGCTGTATAATAGGCGCATGATTCAGAACACCATTTCCCTGGCGGAGATCCGCGCATAGGTCCGGGAGCGCATCCATACTTTCGGGCCTGGCGGCTTTGTCTTCGCTCTCATCCACAACATCCAGGCGGATGTCTCCACCGACCGTCTGTTGGCCATGTACCAGGCCGTGCACTAATTCAGCGCCTACCCCTTGCGCTGAACGTTGGATGGTTGAGTGTGAGTGTACTCGTTCCAATCGGAGGTATACCGTGATCCAGCAAACCATCGCCATGGAGACCTATGTCCGCCGCAGCTTCAACTATCTCACGCGTATGGTGGACGCAGACGGTCTGCCATACTTCAACGTCTTCGCCTCACGGCCGGCCGTCGCTGCGCATGACTGGCCCGATTTTGGCGATGTAATGTCGCGCCAGTGGCAGGCAGCTATCATGGCGCGCACCATGACGGGCGAAGAACTGCCCATGGAACTTGTCCCCTACAATATCCCCGTCTTCACCGGAAGTCAGACTCCGAAGGGCGCGATTCGTCGGCTGCCGTACCCCTATGGCAGCGGCGGGAGCGCGAACCTGCAGGATCAGGATAAGTCCACTCGTGTGCGCGTCGATCCGGCCGCACCGGGCGCCAAACTGGCGTTGGGCGATCTCATACGCGCGACGGTGGTGCTCGAGAGTCGGGAGGACGTACTGTGGTTGCCGCCGCAAGCCGTGCGTGAATTCGAAGGCCGCAAGTTTGTCGTCGTCCAGGATGGCGATGTCCAGCGTAGGATTGATATAAAGATCGGAATTATTGGCGAGGATCGCGTCGAGATCCAGCAGGGCGTGACCGAAGGCCAGGTTGTGCTGACACAGTAGAGCAGCGAGCAGCATGGATGCAATCCTTCGCATTGCGGCGGTCTTCATCGTCGCCGCCAGGCGTCTTTTCTCGCAGCGCGGCCTGACCCTGGCGGCAGCGGTTGGGCTAATGACGGCGGTTGCCTTGATCACCAGTATCCCGCTGTATGCCGATGCTGTTTACTCAAGCATCCTCCGCGATGAACTGACTCGTATCATGGCCGCACAGGGCGGCGCCTCTTCACATCCCCCATTTGCCTTTCTCTATCGCTACATGGCGGCGATGAACGAGCCTTTGAAGTGGAAGGACCTGCTGCCGGTAGACCAGTACTTCACGACTCGGGCTGCTGCTGGTCTTGGGCTGCCGCAGAAGCTGCTCACCCAGTATGTCAGAACCGACACCTTCCGGCTGTATGCGGAGGTGGACGCACCCTACGCTGGCGCCAAGGCGCCGCTGGATTGGGTGAGCCTGGGGACCGTGCGCGCCCTGGAGGAGCATATCAGTCTGGTGGAAGGCCAGATGCCGGCGGTCGCAGCGTTGGACGAGAACAGCGCCGTCGAGGTGCTGGTGAGCGACGCACAGGCCCAGAAGCTGGGTCTCCACGCGGGCGAGAGCTTCCGGTTGATGGATCGTCAATCGGTGAAGACGCAGATTCCGCTGCGAGTGGCGGGAATCTGGAAAGCTACGGATGCCTCGGACGAGTTCTGGTTCTACCGGCCGGATTCCTTCGCCGATACGTTCCTCGTGCCGCAGGAGACCTTCAGCGGTCGGATCAGCGCACAGCTCAAGCAAGAAGTTTACTTCGGACTCTGGTATCTGGTCATGGACGGGTCCGGCGTGCGGACGGACGATACCGGGCCGCTGGCCGGGCGTATCAATGCCGTTCAGCAGCAGGCCGCTTCGTTGCTGCCCGGCACGCAGCTCGACACCCCCGCTCTGCTGGACGCCCTCAACCGTTATCAATCCGCGGCCCGGGTGCTGACAATCCAACTGTTTGCCTTCAGCGTGCCGATCATCGGACTGATCGTGGCCTTCATTGGCATCGTGACCGGGCTATCGGTCAGCGCGCAGCGCAACGAGATTGCCGTGCTGCGCAGCCGCGGCGTTGGGCGGGCGCGTGTCGTGAGAGTGGCGGTGCTGGAAGGGATGGTGCTGGGCGGGTTCGCGGTGGCGGCCGGGTTGCCGGTCGGAACGGTGTTTGCGGCCGGGATCGGGCGGGCGCGTAGCTTTCTGGACTTCACAGGCACGGCCGACCTGCGGGTGATGGTCAATTCGCCGGCCGTCCAGTTCGGGCTACTGGTGGCGCTGATCTCGATCGCGGCGTTCGCGGTGCCGACCGCTTCGGCAGCACGTCACACGATCATCACCCACAAGCAGGAGCGGGCGCGTGCGCTGATCGCGCCCTGGTGGCAGCGAGCCTGGCTGGACATACTGTTGCTCATCCCGGCGGGCTATGGAACGTACATGCTCCAACAACAAGGGAGCATCGTGCTGCCCGGTTCCGAGAAGGCTGTCGCTTCGTTCGCGGGTGATCCGTTCCAGAATCCGCTCCTTTTCCTGGTGCCTGTGTTTGCCGTCTTCGCGTTGAGCCTGGTGCTATTGCGCGTCCTGCCGCCGATCCTGGCCTTGATTAGTTGGCTGGTGTCGTACATCGGTGGTGTCGGCGCACTATTGGCGGCGCGCTACCTGGCGCGCAACCTGGGCTTCTACACACCGCCCCTGCTGTTGTTGGTGCTGACGCTCAGCCTGTCGGTGTTCACGGCCTCCCTCGCGCAGACGCTGGACACGCACCTGTACGATCAGCTTTATTATCAGGTCGGCGCCGATATCTCGTTGAGCGAGCGTGGCGAAAGAAACACGCCAGTGACGGTCTCGCCGGGCAGCCCGCCCAGGACGCCGGGCGCCACGGACACCGCGTCCCCGGCACAGGCAGCGTCGGTGTGGACGTTTCTGCCGGTATCGGCGTATCTGGAGACGCCCGGTGTGGAAGGAGCGACGCGCGTCGGACGCTACCCTGCCACTCTGGATCTCGGCGGGCGGTCCCTGGGCGGCACATTCCTCGGAGTAGACCGGGCCAGCTTCGGGCAGGTTGCCTATTGGCGGGACGATTTCGCGGCAGGATCGTTGGGCCATCTGATGAACGCGCTGGGCGGGCTGCGGGATGGTGTGCTGGTGCCGAGCAGCATTATGGCCCAACAAGCGTTGAGCTACGGGCAGCGAGTGCGCGTGCTGGTCAGAGCGCCGGGGCTGGACAAGCCTGTGCAGATGGATCTGCGGGTGGTCGGTGATTTTGACCTCTTCTCCACCTGGTATCCCGATGATGGGCTGATGTTGGTCGGCAACCTGGACTACTTCTTCGAGCGCGCGGGCGGCAGATTTCCTTACGATGTCTGGCTGCGAACCGACCCGCTCGCCGATGTGGCAAGCGTCGCCCAGCAACTGCCGCGCAGCGAGCTAAGCCAGGCCAGCATGCAAATGGCGCTGCTGGCGGTCGAGCGGGAGCAGGCGCGACCGGAGCGCCAGGGCCTGTTCGGGGTGCTATCGGTGGGATTCATCGCCTCGGCGCTGGCGACCGTGCTCGGCTTCCTGCTCTATGCCATGTTCTCCTTCCGGCGCCGCTTCGTGGAGCTGGGCGTCCTGCGGGCCATTGGCCTGTCGGCGGGGCAGATGACGTTGTTCCTGGCCTGGGAGCTGGCGTTCCTGATCCTGGTCGGGCTGGCAGCGGGCACGGGCATCGGCATCGGCATCAGCCATCTTTTCATCCCGTTCTTGCAAGTGGGCGTGGGCGCGACGGCGCGCGTGCCGCCGTTCGTGGTCGAGATCCCCTGGCCGACCGTAATCCGGGTGGCCGAGTTGTTCGGACTGCTGTTTGTGGCCGCGCTGGCGGCGCTGGCGAGTCTGTTGCTGCGCATGCGGATCTTTGAGGCGATCAAGTTGGGCGAGACCGAATGAGATGAGCGACGAGCCATTCGATGAACATATCCGGTCCTCTTCCGGCTCAGCGCGGCATCTGCGCCACCGCGCCCATGCCTGAAGCCGATCGCCATCGCACGCCCCAGCCCGCGCGCTGCGCCAGAAATCAGGGCGACGCGGCCAGTACGATCAAACAACGGGTGAGACACGATGAGCCTCGCGATGATAGGTCACCAGTGCAGCGCCGGGCTGGCCGGGGATGGCGACAGGCAGACCCTTCTCGGCGAGTTGGCGGCCGCTGAAGACGCGCGACGTGCGTTCGTCAAGGTCGGTAACGACGTACTGGGCAGATGGATTCAGGCCATGGAGGCGGAAGAGACGGCTGGCCTCGGGCGCCTGCGGGTGGCGGAAGGCCTGGATGAAACCGGCGTCCGCGGGCGATTGCCCGCAGGGCGGGTCAGGTGGTCGGTCGGTCAGGCGGCTATCCTGAGATTGGGCCGGCACGTGGAACTGCCAGGCAAGCCAGGCCTCGTCGTCCAGGCTGTAGGGCGTGAGGGGGTAGTAGTCGCCTGCGAAGCAGGGCGCGACTTCCCGCCACTGCGCGGCCATCCGCCGGTAGGCGTCCCAGTCAATGTCAGGCCGACGCACGTCGACGGCGAAACCAACGGCGGGGCACAGGTGGCTGCGCACAGCGTAGACGTATTGATCAGAGCTGTAGTACACGCCCTGGCCGAAGTAGGGGATCCAGGCGGCGAGCCCATAGGTGTGGCCCTGGTTGCCCGGCGCGTAGGCCGGGTCGCCGGCAAAGGACTGGTAGTCGCTGCGCAGCAGCGGAACAGACCGGCGCAAGGTCTCGAGGTCGTTGCGCCGCCCACCGGAAGCACAGGAGTCTATCAACAGGCCGGGGTGGCGCCGACGTAGCTCGTCCCAGTAAGCCAGGTAGCCCTGAACATAGAGGTTCTCGGTCATGCCCTGCCTGTCAGGCGCATCGGCGCCACGCCAGAAATCGAGCGGATCAATGTTGAAGTCCTGTCGGTAGAGATCAATGCCTTGCTGGCTGATCAGGCGGTCGACGTGGTCGGTCAGCCAGGCGCGCGCGACCGGATTGCCCAGGTCGAGCAGGCGCCAACGGCGGGCCCACTCGGCCACCTCGGCGCCGTTGGGACGGGATAACAGCCATTCCGGATGCTGTTCGTAGAGCCATGTGCCGGCCGCGACGCGTTCCGGCTCGAACCAGACGATGAGTTGGCTGCCTTGGGCGTGGACGTAGTCGCTGATGGCGCGCAGGCCGTTCGGGAAGCGCACGGGATCGGGCTCCCAGGTGCCGACTTCGGGCCAGTTTGCACAGGGATACCAGCCGGCGTCCATCCACCAATAGTCGAGTTTTACACCCTCGTGATGCAGAGCGTCAATGAACAGCTTCTCGCCGGCTTCATCGCACTTCAGGTTGGGGAAGAAGCCGCCGCTGCAGAAGGTGAACATGGGCGCGGGGGACCGGTCCTCCTGGCGGGGCAGGTTGTGCGCGACCATCCAGCGGCGCCACATGTTCTGCGCCCGGCCGGGGTCGTCACCCTGCCAGAAGAGCAGCTCTATGAGCGGGGTGCGGATCTCCTCGCCAGGCCGCAGCGAAAGGTGGGTCAGCTCCTGGCCGGCCCGGATGGCGAGCCCACGGCCCGTATCGCGGCTGAAGGCGGCAGCCCATTGGCCAGGCCAGCCGATGGCGAGGATCAGGCCGCCGCCAGGTGATTGCAGGTTGTAGTATGGAAAGGCCGAGTTGGTCGGCCGGCCACCCAACGGCGCGAAACGCAGCGAGCTGTTGTGCCACAGCGTCTGCGCGAAGGGCTGGTAGCTGTCGGGGCTGTTGTAGTCGCCCCGGTTGTGATGCAGGACGAACTCCCCCTGCCCGGCGCGTTCCAAGCGCAGGTCGAGCGCCTGGATGTCCGCCAGGATCGGCGTGGGCGCCGGGCCGGCGTTGCCGAAGTAGACCGTCCACTCGACGACGGGGAAGTCGGCATAGGTCACGGCGACGCAGCGCAGCTCAAGGCCAGTTGTAGGATGGCGCCAGGTGAGAGTGCGCCGTGTGCGGCCGCGGTCGAGTTCTTCGTCAGCCACGTTGCTCTCCCAGTCCGTGAACGGCCCCGCGGCGGCCGGGATCTCGCGGGAGTCGCCGCCATATGGCTCGCCTCCATAGACGAAGGAGAAGGGCGGCCGACTGCTGCCCGGCTGGAGATGTTCGTCCAGCCAGCGCGCGGCCAGTTCTATCTCGGCGCGGGTAGCTTCGGGCGGGTCTTCGTTAGCAGATAAGTCTGACATACTATCTCCTCTTGGAGCGTGTAGGCTTCAAACAGCTTCGCAGAGCACGAGCTCCGACGTCAGCGGGCCTTCGACCCGCACGATGATCCCCTGCTTCATCAGGGTGAACCCATCCACTTCACAGACGCAGCCCCCGTTGTCGAAAGTTACCCGGTAGCGTCGTCCGGCATCCAGCCCGCGCAGCCGCAGCGTATATTCTGCCTGTTGGGGCGATGCAAGCTGGAACACACCGGCCATCGCGGCCAGCCGATCTTGGGATGCCAGCTCGAGGACGCCCCAGCCCTGCGGCTCAGGCCCAGCGAAGATGGGGGTGTGGTGATAGAGCCGGCCGTCGCGCAGGTAGGGGCGCACAAAGCCCTTGTATAGATCAACCATGTGCCGCACGCGGCCGACCTGGATTGGATTCGGCCGCGAAGGCACGGGATTGAGAAAGGCGACGGTCGGATGGGTGAACAGCGCCAGGCGAGCCTGGAAGTCAATGTCGCCGGACTGGTGGCCGCGCACGCCTTCGCCCAGAAGGGCGTTGAGGTATTCGGGCGGCAGAGCCATGGATTGGCCGTTAACGATGCTGAACGAACGCGGGGCGGTGTGCCAGTCGCTCGTCAAGGTGTCGCTGAAGAAGCGCATGATGCCGATGTCAGTGCGGCCGCCGCCGCCGGCGCAGTTCTGGAAGATGACGTTGGGGAAGCGCGCCCTCAGCCGCTCATAGATGGCGTAGAGCGCCTCGTTGTGGCGCCAGGCCGTGCTCTCCACGAAACCGGCGTGCTCGCGCGCGGCGTGGCCGGTCATGGCCGTGTTGTGATCCAGCTTGAAGAACTCGACCTCGTTCTCAATGAAAACCCGGCTGATCTGTTCCTCCATCCACGATGCGGCCTGGGCATTGCTGAGGTCAAGCAGATCGCCGAGGCGCTTCTGGCCATCATAGGCGGTCGCAACCCACTCCGGGTGTTCTTGGGCGACTCGGCTCTTTGCGCCGATGCGGTCGGCGTCCATCCACAGGCCGAAGAGCATCCCCTTCTCATGCACCCGGTCGCGAATCGGTTTCAACCCCTGGGGAAAACGCTGCAAACTGACGTCCCAATCGCCGACGGTCGGCCACCACTCGGCCACCGAGTCGGTATACCAGCCGGCGTCAATGAAGAAGACCTCGGCGCCCACGGCTGCGGCCGTCTCGACCTCGTGGTAGACCGACTCGTAGGTGATGTCCTGTTCTGGCCCGATGCCGGAGAGGACGAGGCCGGCCCGGTTGGCCGGTTGGGGCAAGAACACCGTGCGACGCTGGTGCGCGTGCATGGCCTGAACGGCGGCATCCAGGTCCCCGAAGACCAGGCCCAGGTGCATGGCCGGAGTCTGAATAGTCTCGCCGGGGGCGATGACGCGCTGGGGAGACGGGGCGTCTGGCCCGGCGCTGAAGGCGATGCGCGCGGCGCCGTCGGCCGTGCCGATGTCCGCGTCCAGGTCGAACTCGAACGAGTAGCCGGTCGACCAGGCGAGCTGGCCGATGAAGTGCTCGCCGGCGCCGTTGTTACGCAGCAGAAACATCGGGTGGCGATAGCGGTCGCGGCGGAAGCGGCCGTCCACGCGATAGCCAGCGTTGGGCAGCGGATGCCAGCGGAAGTTCCCCTCGTCGCCCCAGTGGGTGTCCTCAAAGTAGCCCAGGTCGTAGAGCGACGCATTCTTGTCCGGCAGGTAGGAGCGCCAACGGGGCGTCTTCTGCAGCACCCCGCTCCAGACCGCTGCCTGGCCCAGCCCGACCGCACGGTCTGCCCGGTTGGTAACCTCCAGCCAGCGCATCAAGATGGGCGTGCCGTCGAGGAGCGTGTGTACCCGCACCGTGACCGGCCGTTTGCAGTGTCGCAGCGTCACGATCCCATGCAGTCCATTCCGCTCCTGGCTCTGTTCCAGGCCGCCCCACTCCCAGTGCGAGGCCAGGAGCTGTCCCTCGATCTCCAGGTTGAAGGCCTGCGGCATTGGGTGCTGGAGCGGATTGAGGCGGATATCTTCGGGATTGATATAGCCGGCCCCGTTCCAGCCGCGGCCCACGAAGCGCCCATGCACCAGCGATTCCTCGTAGACTGTCAGTGCAGTGCGGTAACTGAGCGTGGGGTAAGGCTCGGACGCGAAGTGAATATCAGCCCAGGTGGTCCCATTGGAAGAAGCTGGCGCCATAGTATCTCTCCTGCTATCAGATGCCTTCTGCCTGTTCTATCTTCAGGACCTGTGAGAAGTGAAATAACCCTGAACGGCCTGCAGGTGGCGCCGCGCATTTTCCATATGACGAGGATCAGTCGGGTACATGTTCACCAACTGCAGGCACATCTTTAGCGTGTAGAGGCTGAAGCGCGCCTTGAAGCCTTTGTCAAGCCCATGGCGCTCCTCGTAAAGTTGCATGAGCCGTTCATCGGCCAGCCGGAACATGGATGACAGCTCGCGCGTGTAGTCGGCGTAATATCCCATCAAATCGAGATAGCCTGTGACATAGGGCTGATCCCCGCCGAGTTGAACCATCACGTTGCCAGTCCAGATATCGTAGTGCGTCAGCGTACCGACCGATCCGATATCGAGCAGCGGAGGAAAGTGACGCCGGATGTCGTGCAACTCCGCCAGCAGATTGTCAGGCACTGTGCCCTTCGCCTGCGCCTCAGCAAGCGTGGCATCGTAGCGAGGGAGCCAGAAGTCCAGCCATGTGGCGGCCCGCTGCTCCGGCTCCACTTCGACGCCGCCGAAGCCTGCCTGCCGGTGGGTGTGCAGGTCAACGAGATGTTCGGCGATCTGCTCGGAGATACAGGCGCGCTCCTTGATGCTCAAGTGCTCATAGGCCTCGCTCAGAACGGTTCCCGGTATCTTCTCCATGATGAGCAGGCTGCCCGGCAGGCGGTTGCCGCTTACGTCGAGCAGGTATGGCGCGGGGACGCGCATGGCGGTATGGGCACGGAAGTGCTGCAGCACCTGATACTCTCGCCGGAGAGCGGTATCTTCTATCTTCGGCGTGAGCTTGAAGACGAGGTGCTTCTCGCCGCCCTCGGTGGATACGGCGATCACCCTGTTCCACAGTCCTCCCGTCAGGACCGAATAGCCGTCGCAGCGAACTCGGACGCCGAGCGCCGCCGTGGCAAGCGCAGACAGATTCTCGTCTGTAAGCCAGGGGTCAATCTTCTCCCGCAATAGCTCCTCTTGTACATTCAGGCTTTGGGAATCCATGGTCACGTGCGGGGTCCCCCTCCCCCTTCTTGGGCGCCGCGCATCTGTGGAATGATCAACCCCTCTGCGCTCATCTTGCCTTCCTGTGGGCTTACAGGATATCAGGCCCCACCGTCGTCTGGCGATCCTTGGGCTTAGATCGCCTCGAACAGCAGGAGCTCGGAAGTCAAGGCGCCTTCCAGGCGGACTGGAATGCCTTGCTTCATGAGTGTGAACCCGTCCACCTGGCAGCTCTGGCCTGCGTTGTCCCAGGTGACCCGGTAGACCTTGCCCACGTCCAGTCCGCGGACGCGCAGCAAGTATTCGTTTTCCTGCGGATCGGAGAGCTGGAATACGCCGGCGATACCGCGCGAGTGGTCACGCGCTGCCAGCTCCAGGACGCCCCAGCCCTTCGGTTCCGGGCCGTCGAAAACAGGAGTGTGGTGGTAGATTCGCCCTTCGGCCATGAACGGGCGCACGAATCCCCGATACAGGTCCAGCATATGCTTGATGCGCGCGCCCTGGACGGGGCTGATCGGTTCGCCCAAGGGAGACAGGAAGCCGAACGTCGGTCGCACGAAGAGCAGCAAGCGCGCCTGGAAGTCAACGTCACCCGCGATGTGGCCGTCCTGACCGCCGATCAGGCGGTCCACGTACTCCGGCGGCAGAGCCATGGTCATGCCGTTCGTGATCGTGAAGGCGCGGGGGGCAATCTGCCAGTCGGTGACCCAGGTGTGGCTGAAGCGACGCACCAGGCCGATATCGGTGCGCCCGCCGCCGCCGGCGCAGTTCTCGAAGATGACGTTCGGGAAGCGGGCCCGCAAACGGTCGTAGACACCGTAGAGATTCTCGTAATAGCGCCAGTAGCCGTTCTCAATGAAGCCGTCGCGCAGGTTCCAGGAAGCCGGCCCCAGGCCACCGACATTGTAATCCAGCCGGAAGAACTCCAGCTCCTGTTCTTCGATCAGGTGGCTGATCTGGTCTTCCATCCAACGGCATGCGGCGGGCTGGGTGATATCGAGCAAGCTGCCCAACCGTCTCTCGCCATCATAGGCCACCCCGATCCAGTCCGGGTGCTCCTGGGCAACCCGGCTCTTCTCGCCGATGCGCTCCGCATCCATCCAGAGGCCCCACAACATACCCAGCTCATGGACACGGTCCCGGAAGGGTTTGAGTCCTTGCGGAAAACGCTGCATGTCCACCTGCCAATCTCCCACCGTGGTCCACCAGTGCGCATGGGGCGGCGCATACCAGGAAGCATCAATGAAGAAGACCTCAGCGCCCATCTTTCCGGCGTTCTCGATCGCATGGAACACATATGGCGCCGTGATCTCGACCTCGGGGCCGATGCCGCTCTCGATCCAGCCGCCGCGTCCGCGCGGCTGCGGCATGAACACCGAACGGCGGAGGTGATCGTGCATCGCCTGGATGGCTTCATCCAGATCGCCGATCACCAGACCCAGGTGCATCTCGGGGGTGCGCACGGTTTCGCCGGCCGCGATGATGCGTTGTGGGGCCGGCGCATCGGGGCCGCCGCGGAAGAACAGCCGGGCCGCCCCGTCCGTGAGTCCAGGATCGGCATCCAGGTCGAACTCGAAAGAGTACCCGCCGGTCCACGCCAACTGGCCGATGAAGTGCTCGCCCGTGGCGTTGTTGCGCAGGACGAACATGGGGTGGCGATGGCGATCGCGGCGGAAACGCCCATCAATGCGCAACACGTTATCAGGCAACGGTTGCCACTGGAAGTTCCCTTCGTCACCCCAGTGCGGATCGGCCATGTAGCCGACCGAATATAGCGGCGCCTGTCGGCCGTGGAGATGGGCGCGCCAACGTGGCGTGGTCTTGAGCACCCCGCTCCAGGGATAGGCGGCGGCCAGGGCTGCTGGCTGAGCGCCCGTGTTGGTCACTTCGAGCCAGCGGGTCAGCACGGGTGTGCTGTCAAGCAGGGTATGTACTTGCACAATCACCGGGCGGACTTCATGTCGCAAGGTGACGACGGCATGCAGGCTGGCTGGTTCCTGTTTCTTCTCAAGACCTTGCCACTGCCAGTGCGAAGCCAGGAGCTGGCCATCGATCTCCAGCCAGAAGGCCTGGGGTGTCGGGTGGCGGGTCGGGTCCAGCCGGGGGCTATCCCAGTCATTGAGAAAACCGGCGCCGTTCCAACTCCGGCCCACGAAGCGCCCCTTGGTCAGCGACTCCTCGTATGCGATCGTGTTGGTGCGGTAACCGAGGAGCGGCTCGGGCTCCATGACCAGCCGTATTTCGGCCCATGTGTCTTGGTCTTTTCCGTTGGATGGCATGTCAGACTCCTTTCGAAAGCGTGTCAAACGTAACCGATGTGGTGATTACCCATAAATTGCCAAGTCACTGCGAGGAGCGCCGTTTGCGACGAAGCAGTCCTCCGCAGCATGAGGTTGCTTCGCAAAAGGCGCTCGCAATGACCCTTTCAGAGATGTAGGTAATCATCCGTAACCGACAGCGGCCAGGGTGTTTGAGAAGTTGACCGGCAGTGCAGCCGGCGGCGTGGCGGTCTCGGCGGCGGCGTAGGCGATCAGATTGACCAGCAGCCGGTCGGCAGCCGGATGGGCCCCCAGGTTCTCCAGGATCTTGAGCGTGTTGAGCACGAAGCGGCCCGCGCCGAAGCGATAAGCGGCCATCACCAGGCCGGACGCATAGCCGCCGGGGCAAGGATAGCCGAGGGCAAAGGCGGCTGCCATCGTCTCATCCGGCGTGTCCTGCCCATCGAAGATGGTGCGCGAGATCAACGGGCCGTAGTAGTCCCAGTCCAGGATGCCGGGCCCCGCCAGCCCGGCGAAGACCGGATGGGCCCGCGCAACGCACTCCTTGTGATAGAGCCAGTCGTTGAATTCGTAGGCGCGGCCCTTATGTCCGGCAGGCAGCGGCAGCCAGCCGACCGGGTCGTTATCCCGCTGCAGCGCACTGGGCGCCAGGAAGACAACCGTACTGCCCTGCGCCATGCGGCGGGCCAGTTCCTCCCAATCGTCCGTCGCAAGGCCGCCGGCCGTGTCGGAGAAGTCGCCCACCAGGATGACCTCGCGCCCCTTCTGCTCCCGTGCAGGCGCGGCGAAGGAGTGACAGGGAATGCCCAGATCGGCCAGCCAATCGCGTACGCGTTCCGCCACACCCCAGAGGGCCACGGTCGGCAGCCTCGCCGGCAGGTCGGCGCGTGCCGCGTTCGGGTCTGCGAGACGGAATTTGAGCCGCCCACCGGCCGGCGCGCCGCCTTGCTCCATGTAGGCGGCGAATTCGTAGACACCCGCCGGACCGTCCAGCGTGACCTGGCCGCGGAAGACAGGCATAGCGAGTGGCCCATCGTGACCGGGCGCCGCCTGTGGAATGCTCAATGTGGTCCGGTGCTCCCAGGCTACTCCAGCCGGACCGACAACGCGGAGGCAAACGGGGTAGTCACCGGCCGGCCAGTCGTCCTCATTGGCCAGGATGGCCTCGAGCGTGACCGGCCGGCCCAAGTAGCCGTGCATTGGATCGGCGAACAGGCACCAGCGCGCGGGCGCCCAGCCATCGGCCAGCGCATCAACGATGCCGGGCTTCCATTCGCGCCAGAAGGTCCACAGTCCCTCGCCGGTCATGCCGTGATCCAACATGCCGGTCAGGTTGAAGCCGCAGATCTGGGGGTTGGCGCGGATGGCATCGAAGCCGAGCAGCCGCTGCCGGGCATGCAAGCGCTGGCTTTCGCGCAACATGTCTTCCGGGAAAGCGTAGACGCCGTCCATGCCGTAGCGCGCCCAATCGGCCAGGAAACGTTCGGCCATCGAGCGCATCAACAGCGCATCCTCGGCCTCGGGGTTGATGCGCCGGTGCTCGTAGACGCGCAGTTCACGCAGCACGTTCATGACGCTGCCGATGCCATATTCCGAGAGGAAAACCGGCTTGGTCCCCGCGCCGAGCGTGCGCAGGAAGCGAATCGTCTCGGCGCTGTGCGGGGCGCCAGGGTAGACGTGCGCGTCGCCCACGCGCTCGAAGTAGCCGCCGGGATAGCCGAGCTTCCACGAATAGGGCGCGGGCGCCGCGCCCGGTCTTTCGGCGCCCCAAACATGTTCCCATTCCGAGCAGCCGGGATTGCAGGCCGAGCCGATGCCGAGTTGGCAGTCCCAGCGGCCGCTGCCGAGCAGGAGCAGACGCGTCGGGTCCAGCTCACGCACCAGGCGCGGCGCGGCGACCGCCTGGCGGAAGACGGGGCCGTCGGGCGTCTCGTTCAGCAGCCCCCAGATCACCACGGAGGGATGATTACGGTCGCGCAGGATCATCTCACGGATCGAGCGATCGAAGCGTTCGGGCATCTTGGACGAGTCGGCCAGGAGCCAACCGGCCAGCGTCTCCTCGTAGACCAGCAAGCCGAGCTCGTCGCACAGGTCTAACTGGTCGGGATGCGCGACGCCCGCGATATAGCGCACCATGTTGAAGCCGGATGCCTTAGCATAGATGAGATCGCGACGCAGGAGATCGGGGGCAGACGCGGGCGGTAGGATCTGGCCTTCAGGGCTGTGATTGCCGGTGTGTGTGCTGCGCACGAAGATGCGACGGCCGTTCAGGCGAAAATAGCCGTCCACGATGCGAAAGTCACGGAAGCCGAAGCGGACCGCTGCCTCGTCGCATGGCGTATTGGATGCAGCCTCCGACGGAGAGCAGGCGCGCGCGTTGAGCCGATAGAGGTAAGGGGTACCCAGATCCCACAGGCGATGAGCGGGCACGAGTAGCTCGGCCTCGACCGTGCTGTCTCCGGTGTGCACGGCACACGGAAGCTCGCAAGCCACAAGGGCCTCGCCGCTGGTGGCCGGTGTGATGCTGAGGCGGAGGCGGACGGGGTAGATCGCTGCTGCGGTGTTGCGCAGATCCACCTGGACGCGCACGCGGCCCGTCTGCCAGTCGGGCTGCACGAACAGGCCGGCCACGTGCAATGCCGGCACAGCTTGCAGTTCGACCGGTTCGGTGATCCCCCCGTAGTTCCAAGAGCCGCCGTTGGAGAAGGGGAGATACTTGTTGCGGTGCGGCGTTTCGTTCAAGACGATGCCGTCAATGGGCACGTGAACCGGGTTAAGTACGCGCACGGTCAGCCGGTTGACCACGCCCGGCCGGCACGCGTCAGTGATGTCCAAGACGAAAGGCGTCTCGCCGCCTTCATGCCCGCCTACTGGGATCCCGTTTACCCATACCTCAGCCAGGTAGTCAACGACCCAGAATCGCAGGAGGTAGCGCCCGTCTGACGTGGGCAGGGAGCCAGGGGTAAATTCGCAGGCATACCAGACTACGCCGTGATAGCCTGGATAGGTCTGCTGGATGATGCCAGGTACGCTGGCCGGCCGGGCGTCGGGCAGTACATCTGTTGCGTACCAACCTTCCGAGCGCCCGCAATTGGCCGGGTCGCAGGCCAGGTACCAGGGGCCATTCAGAACAGGCATGACAGTCCTCGTCCAGGAACTCCAAATGCAAGGCTCGCGGGGGGATTTCACCCCCTTTTCGAGCTCCTATGGCTCAGCCTTTGAGGCCCGAGGTCTGCGCCCCGCGCACGAAAGTGCGCTGCGCGAACGCGTAGGCGATCAGGACCGGCAGTATGGTGAGCAGGGAACCCGATATCAGCATATCGTAGCGCGTCAAATAGATACTGCGCAAGCCGGTGAGCAGCAGCGGCAGGGTCCAGTTGGATTGGCTGTTGATCAGAACCGACGGGAACATGAAGTTGTCCCACTGGCCGAGGAAGGTGAAGACCGAGATGGTGGTCAACGGGGCCAGGGCAAGCGGGATGACGATGCGCGAGTAGATCCAGAACTCCCCTGCGCCGTCGATGCGGGCGGCCTCGATTAGGTCGCGCGGGACGCTCTCCATGAAGCTGCGCATGGTGAACAGGCTGAAGGTGTTCCACACTGCGATGAGGATCAGCGCCCAAAGGTTGTCCACGAGATGGATCTGGGCGACGGTCACGTAGAGCGGGATGAGCACCACCGCGAACGGGATCATCATCGTGGCCAGCAAGATTTGGAACAACGCTTCTCTGAACGGGAAGTTGTACTTGGCGAAGACGTAACCGGCCGCCGACGACGTGAGGGCCTGGATCAGGGTAACGCCGCCGGCGACCCAGACGGTATTCCAGAACGCGAGCAGGAAGCCCTGGCGGGTGATGATCTCCTCCAGGGCCGCCAGCGACCAGTGCTTCGGCAACAGCGTCGGGAAGGGGTCGATCAGTTCCGCATAGGGCTTGAAGGCCGAAAACAGGAGGAAGACGAAAGGTACAATGGCCAGAAAGGCCAGCACGGATAGCAGCACATAGGCCGGCGCTTGCGCGGCTGCCTTCCGCAAGACGGACACGGCGTTCTCGCGAACGATGAGTCCGCGCTGCGGCCGCGCGAGGCTCTGTGTGCGCAGGCTCATGCCGCACTCTCCGGCATGAGCGAATTACCCCTTCAGACCGGAGGTCTGCGCCCCACGCACGAAGGTGCGCTGGGCGAACGCGTAGGCGATCAGGACCGGCAGGATCGTCAACAGCGAGCCGGTGATCCAGAGGTCATAGCGCGTCCAGTACAGGCTGCGCAGCCCATTCAGGAACAGAGGAAGCGTCTGCTTCTCGAGGGTGTTGATCACGACCGATGGGAACATGAAGTTATCCCATTGGCCGAGGAAGGTGAAGACCGAGATGGTGGTCAACGGCGCCAGGGCGAGTGGGATGATGACGCGCGAATAGATCCAAAACTCCCCTGCGCCGTCGATGCGGGCGGCCTCGATCAGCTCGCGCGGGATGCTCTCCATGAAGCTGCGCATGGTGAACAGGCTGAAGGTGTTCCACAGCGCGACGACGACCAGCGCCCAGAGGTTGTCCACGAGATGGATCTGGGCGATGGTCACGTAGAGCGGGATGAGCACCACCGCGAACGGGATCATCATCGTGGCCAGCAGGATTTGGAACAACGCTTCTCTGAACGGGAAGTTGTACTTGGCGAAGACGTAACCGGCCGCCGACGAGGTGAAGCCCTGGATCAAGGTTACACCACCGGCGACCCAGACAGTGTTCCAGAACGCGAGCGGAAAGCCGCGGCGCGTGAAGATCTCGTAGAAGGTGGCTACCGACCACTGCTTAGGCAAGAGGGTAGGAAACGGATCAAGGAGCTCCTGGTACGGCTTGAACGCCGAAAAGAACAGGAAGACGAATGGGACGATCGCCAGGAAAGCCAGCACCGAGAGCAGGAGGTAGGCTGGCGCCTGCCCGAGGCTCTTGAGCACCGCGGCGGCCCAATGCGGCATTGGGCGCTTGCCATACGACTGATCCTTGGCATTCAGCGACTGAACCGCCATCGGACCTCCTAATACTCGAACGTGGCGCGCAGGCGCATGCGCAGCAAAGTTAAGGCGAATACGATGATGAACAGCCAGATGGCAATGGCCGAGGCAAAGCCGAAGCGCCAGTTGGTGAACGCTTCACTATACAACCAGATGCTCAGCACCGTCGTCGCGTAGCCGGGGCCGCCCGGCGTGCGGGGTAGTAGCGTGGCCGACACGAAGACTTGCAGGCCCTGGATCAACAGCATGGTCATGATCAGCACCAGGATCGGCGACAACAGCGGGATGGTGATGTGCCAGAAGGTCTGCCAGCTATTGGCGCCGTCCACCTGCGCAGCGTCGTAGAAATCCTGGGGGATATTCAGTAGGCCAGCCGTCAGCAACACCATGTACGTACCCAGTATCTTCCAGGCGTCAATGGCCGCCACCGTCGTCAGAGCTGAGCTTTCGTCCGTGAGAAACTTGCCTTCCGGCAGGTGCAGCGAGTGCAGAATCGCGTTCACGATACCGGTATCCGGGTCCAACACCTGCTTAAAGAGCAAGGTCATCGCGACGAGGGAAACCACCACCGGGATGAAGATCGTGAATTGGAAGAAGTTGCGCCCACGCTTGATCGAAACAAGGGCCATGGACGTCGCGAGGGCGACCGGGAAGCAAAAGAGCCACAGCTCCAGCGCGTAGACCAGCGTATTCTTCGTGGCGATCGGGAACAAGAAGTGCTGGAGCACGAGGCCGAAGTTGGCCAGCCCGATAAACCGAGACCTGGAAGGGTCCGTGAAGTTCATGCTCGTGAAGGCCAGGAACACGCCGCGCACGATGGGGCCGAAGCTGAAGTACGCATACCAGGCGATTGTCGGCAGGAGCACGAGCATACCGAACCAGAACTGCGGCCGGCGTAACACCTTGAGGACCTGGTAGGCCCGGCCGTGCCTTGCGGACGCGAACGGCGCCACTGCCGCGACGGCAGAGCCTGCGCTCCTTACTGAGTCACCCGTCATAAAAACCTCCGGGCAGCATTCTGCTACAAGGCAAAGGCCTGTCAGGTTTTCGACAAAGCGTGTCTTGCTTGTTAAGTCTGCCTTGGAAACCCGACAGGTCTACTCGATATCTGGATGATCGAGGACCCCGTGTCTCCGGGGGCCCTCTCCGATGAGACACGGGATCCTGCCAGGGCGCACAAGCTGCGAGCTGCGGGCGCGGGCGCTACATCATCAGGACAACAGGTTGTCCATCTTCCACTGATTGTAGGCGTTCTGGCAGCGGTCCTGCATGGTCTTGGCGCCATCCGCCGCCGTCATCTTCTTCTGGCGGATCTCCGCGCAAACAGCGCCGGCTGCGCTTTCGACCGGGCTGGTATACCCGTAGCTGCCGCCGAAGAAAGTCTGCTTGTCCAGCATCGGGAACTGGCTCTTGTACATGTGGCGGATGTTGTTGAGATACTTGTCGTCGGTGTCGTTCCACATGGGGTCGTCGTTGCACTTCTTGAAGGGCATCGGCGTCATGTAGACTTCGACGAAGTTCTTCATCCAGGTCATCTGGCCGTCGTACGTCGCCATCCACTTGAGGAACTCGATGCCGTTGTCGGCGTTCTTGACCTTCGGGAAGGTCACAAAGCCCCAGCCTCCTTCGCCCATCCACTTGCTCGGCTTGGTCGGGTCCGCATCGGGTGGCGTGAAGCACTCGTACCAGAGGCCCACCGACTTGAGGAAGAAGATCACCGCGACGTTGCCGCGCGCGACGGCCACTTTCTGCTGCTGCGCCAGATTGGTCTGGGTATCGCCCTGGTCCACCTCAATGCCCAGTGCCACCGGCTTCTCGACCAGCAGTTGGAGCACTTTGATCATGTCGTCATTGTTGAAGTCAAACTTCTGGTTGTCGGGGTTCCACCATTTGCGGCCCATCTGGTGCAGCATGCTGGAGACATACGAGAATTCCCAACCGGCGCTGCTCAAGCCATAGCGAATGACCTTGCCGCCCTCCTCGACCTGCAGCTTCTTGGCCAACTCCCACATCTGGTCGTAGGACTCGAACTGAACCTTGCCGTTCTTGGGCGGGTACTTCGCCGCCTCCTCTTTCGTGATCTTGTTGTACTTGAGATCTTCGGTCGGCCAGGCGCCGGCGAGGCTGATGGTGCTGAATTCGGTGGGAACGCCGTACTGTTTCCCATCATACGTGTAGCAGGGGATGCCGTCGCCGTACCAGTCCTTGGTGATATCCGTGCCGACCGCCTTGTACACCAGATCGGTCACATCCACGACCGCCTTGCGGACGAGTAGGGGCGGGAGCACCTTGCCCATCATGCAGCATACGTCGGGGGTAGTGCCCGCCGACATGGCAGCAGCCGTCTTGACTTCCAGAGGCCAGTCCTGGGGCTGCAGGTTGGTCTGAACGCCGGTCTTGTCACCGAAGGCCTTGATCAACGCCTTGTAGCGGGTGATATGGGGATCGTACTTCAGGCCCCACATGACCATTTCCTTGCTGGCGGCAGCGGCTTTGGGGGCTGCGGTCGGCTGGGCTGCAGCGGTCGCCGCCGGAGCGGGGGCTGCTTCGGGAGGTGGCGCGCTGCAAGCAGCGACAGCCGTGGCGGCAGCAGCCGAGCCCAATAGCTTGATCATTTCGCGACGTGTCAGGGTTCTACCATTGGTACTCATTGCCGGTTCTCCTTTGTCTGATGGTCGGACGAATGCGGAACGGTCAAGGCGACCATTCACAATGGACAGATTGCGCGCGCCCAAGTGGCGGTGCAATGCGCCACGAGCTGCTCAGACTCATCTTTGGGTGTGATAGCTTGCGAATCCTCCTTCATCCCGCCGCTGGCCTTGGGCTGCCGAATCAGCCCGCGCAACAGGGCGCCGACTCCTTCCGAGAACTCTGTATGGGTGTGTCTTCAGCGGATTGCGACTGGGGCCTGGCCGTTCCGGCGGAATCTCACGAAAGAACTAGACAAACATCCGCCAATCTGGTATAGTGTCTCTGACACGGTTTACAGTTTACCATAGCTCTGGTGCGGTGTCAAGCCAAGGAGGGATCAATGCCTGGTCGAGTGCTCAACCGCGTGGTATTTCAGCCGGTCGTAGCCCAAAGCATGCAGCAGGGAATTCATAAGATTGTAGGCGCAGTGCGGCCCACTTTCGGGCCCATTTCGCGCGGAGTCGTGTTACGAAACATGATCCAGCCGGACGTGCCGGAATATCTCGACGATGGCGGCCTGATTGCCCGGCGCATTATCCAACTGGGCGATAGGGATGAGGACGTCGGCGCAATGCTTGTCCGCAAAGCGATCTGGACCGTGCGCGAGGCCACCGGCGACGGGTCTGCACTGACTGCGGTGCTCTTCCAAGCGATCTATGACCAGGGCCTGAAGCACATCGCGGCCGGCGGCAACGCGGCGCGCTTGCGTACCTGTTTGAACAGCGCGTTGCAGGTGGTGCTCGATGAGCTCGCTCGCATCACGGCGCCGATCCGCGGCCGCAAAAAGCTGGCTCAGTTCGCCAGCGGGGTCTGTCACGACCGGGAGCTGGCCGATGTGCTCGGGGAAGTATTCGATATCATCGGTGAGTGGGGACATTTGGAGGTGCGCAAGAGCAACAGCCAGGGACTGGAACGCGAATATGTTGAGGGCATGTACTGGGAAACAAAGCCATTCTCGCGCGAAATGCTGACTGGCCCGGACCAGTTGCGGGTGGAACTGGAAGACGCGGCCATCCTGATCAGCAATCTGGCGATCAATGACCCGCGCCAACTTGTGCCATTTCTTGACATGGTCAAACAGACCGGCATCCGTTCGTGTGTGCTGACACTCCAAAAAATCACCGACGCGGCGGTTGGGTTGCTGCTGATGAACAATACGGATGGGCTGCGTATCGTAGCCGTCGAGACACCCTACGGATACACACCCAAGCAGCAGTTTATGATGGAGGACCTGGCCTTGTTGACGGGCGGCCGCCCTATCGTGGAGGCGTCGGGCGAGAGGTTGGGCAGTCTTCGGGCGGAAGATCTGGGTCGGGCGCGTAAGGCCTGGGCGGATCGGACCTATTTCGGCATCATCGGCGGCCGCGCCGACCCGCATGCCCTCCGGCGGCACTTGGCCGCTCTGCGCGCAAGCTTCTCCGCAGCCAAGGATGTGGAGGCGCGCCAGGAATTGGGCCAGCGCATCGCCAGGCTCACCAGCGGATCGGCGACGTTGTGGGTGGGCGCGCGGACCGAGCCGGAATTGAACCGGCGCAAGGCCCTGGCGGTGCGCACCGCCGAAGTGTTGCGCGGGGCCTTACGTGAAGGGGTGGTGCCTGGCGGCGGGGTCAGCTTGCTGGCTTGCCGGCCTGCGCTGCGTCGCTGCCGTGCTGCGAGCCGTGACCCGGACGAGCGGGCGGCTTTCAGCATCCTGTTGGAGGCAGTAGAGGAACCGGCGCGTACCATCATCGCCAATGCGGGCTGGTCAGTGGACGAAATCATGGCCAGCATCAACAGGTCAGCCTCGGGGTACGGGCTTGATGTCGAGCGGGGCGAGATCATCAACATGGCCCAGGCGGGTATCCTGGATTCGGCCGGCACGGTCCGGCTGGCCATGATCAACGCAGTGGCCGGCGCGGCGTTGACCCTGGCAACTGACGTTATGATCCATCGCGACCGACACTTCTACGAGACCCAGCCATGACATCAGCTACGACGAACGAGGCGCTGGATATTGTCTACGCCCTGGCCACGTCACCGGCTTTTGCCAGCGACGGGACCTGCTTTGCGGCGCGTTCCTCGGGCCTATACGGCTCCACGGACGGTGGCGTCACCTGGCGACCGCTCTACGGCTCTCTAAACCTGGCAGCGGCCCTGCCCACAAGCTCGGTCGTGGTGTCGCCCACCTACGCTGCCGATCACACCCTGTTTGCCGCCACACAGAACGCCGTCTTGCGCTCCTTCAACGGCGGCAAGAGTTGGGAGGTCGTGCTTTTGCCGGCGCCGCCCCCGTTGATCGTGAGCCTCGCCATTTCACCCGCTTTCGATCGAGACAGCGTTTTGTTTGCCGCCACGGCTGCGGACGGCGTCTATCACTCGGCGGATCGGGGGAATCGCTGGGTCGGTTGGAACTTCGGCCTCTATGATCTCAACATCCTGTGCCTGGCGATCTCGCCGGATTTCGCTGCCGACGAAACCGTCTATGCAGGCAGCGAGAGCGGCGTGTTCCGAAGCTCGAATGGCGGGCGGGCCTGGCGCGAGTTGCCTTTTCCTCCCGATTGGGGACCTGTGCTGTGTCTGGCACTGTCTCCGAACTACTCGTTGGACAGAGAAACGGGCGTGGTATTTGCAGGCACGGAGTCACGTGGGCTGCTGCGTTCGGCGGATCACGGTCAGTCCTGGGAGCGCGTGGGCGAGGACGCGATCCCGGCGGATGCGAACAGCGTCCTGCTGACGCCGCAATTTCCGGCTCGTCGGGAGTTGTTGGTGCTCGCCGGCGGGAGGGTGCTCCTATCCAGGGATGGCGGCGAGATGTGGGCGGACATCACACCCCAGATGGCGCAAGGCCGGGGGCTCACGTGTGCGGCTGCCCCCGGGGGATTCGAGCCGGGAGCGCCCCTGTTAGTCGGTCTGGATGACGGTACTGTGTTGAATCTGGCGTTTCCGGACAGTGGAAGCGCTTGAGTCCTGGCAAGGCAGCCAGAAAGCGAGGAATGATGTCGGACTTGGCAATTCTTGATATGACGGCGCCGGTTCACAGCCAGTTGTGGGAGTCGGTCGTGCTCGGCCTGCGCCAGGCCATCGTCACCGGCGCGTTGGCGCCCGGCACTCACCTGGTGGAGGCCGACCTCGCGCAGCGGCTCAACGTCAGTCGCGGGCCTATCCGCGAGGCCCTGGCGAGGTTGGAGCAAGAAGGGCTGGTAGTGAACTACCCTTATCGAGGCAAATTCGTGGCCGAGATTACTGCCGAAGACGTGCGTGAAGTGTACGACCTGCGCATCTTGCTTGAAACTCGGGCTATCAAGTCGCTGACTACTCCCCTTTGCTCGGAGGAGCTTGTACCTCTGAAACGGATCAGCGCTGAGATGTCCAAAGCACTAAGCGGTCGCCATAACGAGACGTTCGCTGACCTGGACGTCGAATTCCACCGCCAACTGGTCATGTTGAGCAAGCGCGAGCGTCTGCTCCAGCTCTGGAACAACCTGGCCGGGCTGACGCACGCCTTCATCGTTCTGACTGCACGCAACGACTCCGAGGCCATCCGACACATCGACGAGGGCCACGATTCCATCGTTGACGCCCTGGTCCGGCATGACGTGCCGATGGCGATCGACGTCCTGACCCGGCACCTGTACGAGGCCGAGGATGCGATGCTGCGCACCAGGGCGATGGGACAAATGGCTCAGGACGGAAAGCAGCTTGCCGAGGAGGGTAGGCGTGTTACTTTCGAGGAAGCCTGTGCATGATACTCACCGCCTTATGGCCTGGCTGTGCCGGTCGCTGGTCGGACTGATGCTGTTGGCCGGCTGCTCGGGGGGTGGGACGCCAGCCGGTCCTACACCGCAGCCGGCGGTCATTCGCTTCACGGCCGACGCAGCCTATGCCGACACCTACCCCAAATTGATCGAGCAGTTCAACAAGGCACACCCTGGCGTCACCGTACAATGGGTGCAGGTGGGAGGACCGGGCGCCAGCTCGCCGCTCACCTGCGCCAATTGCGATGTAGTGCGCGTCAATGCACAAGACCTTGACGACGAACAGCTCTCGAAGTATCTATCTCTCGACGACATCATCTCGGCCAGCAAAGGCTTCAAGCGCGAAGACGTGGCGCCCGGGACGATGGAAATGTTCCGCTATGGCGGGCTTCAAGTAGCTGTGCCGGCCGGCCTCAACCCGGCGGTAGCCTTCTACTATCCTGAGGTGTTTCAGTCACACCGGGTGAACCCGCCGACGGCAGACTGGAGTTTGGACGATCTGGCAAAGACAGCGCGAACGCTCGGACAAGCCGCGACGTCAAACGGTGGGGCGCCGGTCTACGGTTTTTGCAGCCTGCCGCAGAGCGCGGATCCCGTCATATTTGCTTACCTCTTCGGTGGACAACTGGTTGATGACCCGAACACCCCAACGCGGCCGACGCTGAACTCCAAGGCAAACATCGAAGCTGTGCAGTGGTATGCGGATCTGCGGCGGATCTACGCGGCCACGCCGGATCCGGCCGAAGTCGAGCGCCTGTTTGGTGGCGACATCAATCGGGCTATCTTCGGCGGCAGATGCGGCATCTGGCTCGGCTTTTATGCGGACCACGCGCGCATGGCGAGCTATCTCTCGAACACGGGGCGGCAGGCACCCGCGATGCTACCCCTTCCGCGTGGGCGGACGCCTTTTGGGGTGGTGCGGTTAGAAGGCTACGCGATCCTGAAGAACTCGCAGCACGTCAGCGCGGCCTGGCAGTGGATCCAATTCATGCTCGCCCACCCCGAGGCCGCGGAGCCGCTGCTGCCACCTGAACCTGCCCAGTATCGCGCGAAGGCATTCGAGGCGCAGGTCGGAAAGGAAGTGGCCGCCATTGCGACCAGGCTGCCGGATAAGCTGTACGTGTGGAGCGCGAACCTTGACAATCCACTGCTGAGCCGGGTAGCGCAAGCCTATCTGGACGCGGTAGCGCGAGTCGTGCTGAGCCAGACCGACGCCGAAAGCGCGCTGAACAACGCGCAGGCGCAGGCCGCGGCGGTCTTCAAGCGGCCTTGACGGCTCAGAGGCCGGGCACGTAGCCTTTGCCGAAGGTCGCCTCCAGGGGCTTGCGGAAGCTGTCTGAGAAGGGCGGCCAGGCGGTCTGTGTGCATCGCGGCCTCGCTCTTTCTTTACCGGCCATGATCTCATCCCAATCAATATCGCCCTTCTTGAGCTCGGTAATCGCGCTGCCCTTACGATTGTAAATGAACAACGATGGCCGCTGTGCAGCGCCGGTTTCTACGAAGTAGAGCCGAGCCGGTACCCCAGACGCTTCACGTGATCAATATTGAGACCGTACTGGCGCATGGCGTTGATGCAAGCCTGCCCCACCTCTGAATCGGGAACGGCCGAGACGATGTAGCTCTCCAGCCCATAGTTGACCAATGAAACACCCACGTTAGCCTCGGCGCCGGTGTAGCCCACCTCGAGTTCGTGCGCCTGCACAATCCGCTCGTAGCGTTTTGTGGCCAGTCGCATCATCAATTCGCCGAAGAAGACCGCTTTCTTTGTTGAATTCATGCTGTCCTCACACGCTGAACGGCCCGGATGAAGGTCTGTGCGTTCTCTCTGATCTGCTTGAAGTCTTTGGCCTTCACCTTCACTACGTCCGCCCCTCCCTCCCAGGCGGTGAAGATCTCCTGCGGTGTGAGCGCGCCCGCCATCGCCATGACGCCATAACGGTTGGCCAGGCCAACCATCGCCGGGCTGAAGATGGGCGCCACCACGAAGCTGCTGCCGGCCAGAATGGCGGCCCTGGCAGTCTCACCATCCAGGACCGTGCCCGCGCCGATGTAGACCTCGTCGCGCTGCAGTTGGGCGACCGCATCTTCGATGATCGAGAGCGCGCCGGGCACCGTCATCGTGATTTCGATCAGCTTGACGCCTCCCTCGCTCAGGGCCTGCGCCGCGCCCACCAGATCACCGGGATTGTCCGTTCGGAAAATAGCGATCACGCCAGTTTCCCTCAGGGTATCGAGGAGCTTCTGCTTTGTAGGCATGCTGGCTGTTTCCTTTCATCGTCGCCTGCGCAAGCGGGTGGCGCGGAGGATGTTGTTAGCGTTGAACTCTGCCCGAGGCATCGCCGGCCATCAGGTCTTGCACTTCTTCGACGGAAACCAGGTTGAAGTCCCCCGGAATGGAATGCTTCAGGCACGAGGCCGCAGCCGCAAACTCGACAACCTCCTGCAGAGGCATTCCGGCGCGCACGATGTAGTCGGTGTTCAGGCCATAGCCTTTCAGGAAATTGATACAGGCCTGCCCCATGTCATGCGCAGGTACTTTGGACACGACATAGGCTTCCATGCCATAGTTGGCCAATGAGACGCAGGTATTGGCTTCCGCGCCCGTATAGAACGCCTCAAACTGCCTGGCCTGGGTAAAGCGCTGAAACTGGCCTGTGCCCAGTCTCAGCAGCAGTTCGCCAAAGCCCACGACTTTTTTGCACGCCCTCATGCGATTTTCCTTCCGGCCGGTCATGATACGCTCAGGTCGTTACCAGATCGCGATGCCCCCGTCCATCACGACAACGCTGCCCGTCATGAAGGTGGACGCATCCGAGGCCAGGTATACTGCCAGCCCTTTTATCTCGGCCTCCTCCCCGTAACGCTTCATCGGGGTGTTCGCGATGATCCGTTCGACGATCTCCGGGTACTGCCGGCTGGCAGCCGTCTGTGCGGTGCGGATATAGCCGGGCGCGATCGCATTCACCCGGATGTTGTGCCCCGCCCAATTCGCCGCCATGCCTTTGGTCAGTTGGGCAACCCCGGCCTTGGCAACGCAATAGGGTATGTTGTAGCGGGGCGCAATGTTGCTGATGATGAAGCTGTTGATCGAGGCGATGTTGATGATCACGCCGCCCTGTCCACGGCTGATGAAGTGCCTGGCTACGCGCTTGCCGAAATAGAACATGCTGGACAGATTGGTGTCGATCATCCGGCGCCAGGCATCATCGCTTTCGTCCTCCAACGATAGCCCCGTCGAAGGCATCCCGGCGTTGTTGACCAGGATGTCAATCTTGCCAAACTGCCCGACCACTTGTGCGATGAAGGCTTCGATCTCAGCCGCCTGCGTCACATCAACCCGGCCGAAGAGCGCGCCATGGCCCAGGGCTGCAATCTCAGCGCAGGTCCGGTTCCCTTCCTCCACCAACAGATCGCAGATAGCCACATCAGCGCCGGCTTCGGCAAACGCCAGCGCCATCTGCCGGCCCAGCCCACGCGCGCCGCCGGTGACGATCGCGAGCTTCCCGGAAAGATCAAAAGACTGCAGCACCTGCATGGCTTAGCCCTCCCCCCAGACCTGATCGCCGATCGCGTGCTGCCAATCGCTCATGAAGACGTTCAGCCGCTTGTCGGTGAAGGGATGCTCGTAGAGCAAGCGCAGGTATTCCATGCGCATCGTGCAGATGTCTGTGCCGGCCGCTGCAACTTCACCGAACAGCCGCGGGAAGCGCCCGCACGAGAGCACTTTGGTCTGGAAGCCGTAGTTGGCATAGACCTTCTTGATCGGCGTCACCAGGTCCTGAACTGTGTCGGAAGCCAGGTCCCAGGGACCGTTGAATACTGCGGCAATGTCGGCGCCGGCCTTGCCGGCAAGGTATGCCTGTGCAACGGTCGTAATGACCGTCACAGCCACGCGCATGTCGGGAACATCGTGCTTGAGGCGCAGCAACGCCTGGATCCCGGCGATGCTTATGGGCAGCTTGACCACGATCTTGTCGGAGAAATCATGCAGCCAGCGCGCTTGACGTATCAAAGATTCAGGATCGGTCCAACCGATCGCCTGCACCAGCACGGGGCTTGGCGACACCGCGAGGATGCCGGTCAACGTCTTTACTTTGTCCGATCCGGCAGCAGCGATGAGGCCAGGGTTCGTGGTAACGCCGCTGATCAGGCCCCAGGATCGAGCCAGGGTGATCTCTTGGGGGTTACTGCTGTCAAGATAGAGCTCCATGCTGATCACTCCCTCCCGAGTTCAAGCTTCCCGGCGTCCAATCGTCCCGTTCGCATCCATGGCGAGGTTTCCGCCATCGAGCGGGAAAACGGCGCCAGTGATGAAGCTGGAGGCGTCTGAAGCCAGGAAAACCACCAGGCCCTTGATATCGTCGGGCACGCCGAGCCGCCCGACCGGGATCCCCCGCAAGAACAACTCGCGCAGACCGGGTGTGGCGTCCATGCGTTGCTCGAAAGCGGGATTGGTGATCTGCGCCGGCGCGATCGCGTTGATACGCACGCCCCTGTTCGCCCATTCGACGCTCAGGTCACGCGTCATCGCGATCACTCCCGCCTGGCCGATGTTGTAGGCAAAGTTGCCGCGCCCGAGGGCTCGCAGGCCGCCAATCGACGACATGTTGATAATGCTGCCTTTGCCTTGCACCAGCATGCGGCGTCCCGCCTCTTGGCAGCAGATGAACTTGCCGACCAGCGTGCTCTGCAACACCTTCATGAAGTGCTCAACGGTGATGTCTTCGGGGTGGCCCAGAATGTTGACGCCTGGGATGTTGACCAGGATGTCAATCCGCCCCAGCTCGTCATCGAGGCGGCGGAACAGGGCACGAATCTCGGCTTCGTTTGACACGTCGCAGGTTGCGGCGATCGCGCGCCGTCCCATCGCGCGGATGGTTTGGGCTGTGTTCTCCACGCCGGGGCCGTTGATGTCGGCAACCAGAAGCTCGGCGCCGTACTCGGCAAGCGCCAGAGCTGCGCTGCGGCCCATATTTTGGGCTGCGCCGCTGACCAGGGCGACGCGACCTGTCAGGTTAAAGAGCGAGGGTGTCACAAGTCATCTCCTACAAGCTGATGCTGAACTGCATTGGATCCAGGCCGACATCAGCAGCCAGACCGCATAGGCTGGCGCGCACGTCGGCGGGCAAGCGGTACGCGACGGCCGGCGGCATGGCTGAGTGCGCATCTACCAGCGCCCACGACGGACCTTCGCCTGACACTCCAGGTTTGGTGGTCGGATTCACGGCGCCCAGGCGCACGTTTTTCATCAGCCCGCGTAACTGGCGCGTGCCGTGAGTGAAGACGCCCCAGGTGTCCGTGGTGACCAACACCTCGGCAGTCAGGCGAGCATCCTCATCCCCGATGCCCGAGCGATGCATCGCGGCCAGGCAGAATTCTGTCAATGCCGCCACCTGTATACGCGGCGCCGAGTCCCGGCCCAGTACTTCTGTGGTGACTCCCATCTCCATCTCCCCTGCAGTCGCTTCCAGGCGTCTGACAAATGATCTATGCTTCTCTCAGAACAAGTCCTCGGCAAGTTCGCCGAGATAACCAACGAGGCGATCCTGGTAGGCATGGTAGAAGGCGGGCGAGAGGCTGTAGAACTCCTCTCGATTCAGGAATGACCCGGAAGCATCTCTGCGCCCCACAAAGGCAAAGCTGAAATGGTGGAAGACCTGTCCATGAGCTGCCGCCTCCAGCCCTGCTTCGCTCAGCGTCAGCGGCTCAGTGACCGCATCCTGCCGCAGGCAATCGGCGGCGAAAGCCGATCCGCCGGCCGCGGCGCGCCGGGCATAGGCGAGTGCATCGAACCACCAGCGTCGGAACAGGTCGGGATGGAAACGGGTCAGGACCTCGCCAAAGAGCAACTGCAGCATCGGCGAGACCTTGAAATGGCAGCGCCCGCCCGTGGCGCGGCCGATGACACGCCGCGTCTCTCTGCCCAGGTCGTCGCCTGAGTGATAGTCGGGCATGACGCCGAATTCCTCGGCGATCCGGCCCAGCGACCGGCTGCGCGCCGCCAATCCCGGCAGCCCGTCGGGACAACGGTAGTCAGTCCCTTTCTCTACGCCGTAGTTCGGCGCGACATGGGTCAAGGGGATGCCTCGGCTGCGGGCCTCCAGCAAAACGAAGCAAAGCTCGGCTTCAGTGGTGAGACAGTCGAAGGCGGGGATCTCGTTGGGGTGCTCGTCTATGCTCAGTTCCAGGTCGAACGGTACTCCGTCCTTGAGTGCCAGGAGATGCTGATGGAGTTCCTCAACGGCGGCCAGGGCTGTCCAATACTTGCCGACCAGGCGCCCCAGTTCTGCCTCGGCAGGGTGGTAGTCGTAGCCGCCCAAGCTCCCGGCTTGCCGGTGATAGGCTACGAACGCTGAGCGCTCGACGGCATCAGGAATAACGGCAGCCAGCAGCGCTTCCGACGCAGCCGTGGAAGTCAGCGCAATGGCTGCGTAGTCCAGCACATCCGACACATCCAGCGTGTAGAAGCTGTAGTAACGCGCGGCATCGAGCAAGCGTTTGGCCCGCGTCAGGCCTTGCGCGCCCCGCTTCACCTGAATGTGGTCGGCATCGGCGCCATATGCCACATCACGCAAACTACCTGCCTTGAGGCCCGCTAACGCGCCGGCCAGCCACAACCCTTCGAACGTGCTGCCGGTGTATCCCGTCTCGATGGTCCCGAAACCGAAGGCCGTGTTGGTCTCGGGCGGCTGACCGGAGAGAAGCGTATCCAGCAGGTAGAGCTCACGCACCGAGTTCTGGATGGCGTTCGTCGCCACAGACCGTTCCCGCATCACCTGCCAGATCGCCGGCCACGCGGCCGTCGTCATACGGGCGCCGACACCCAGCCGTGGCGCTGCACCCAGCGCGCGCGGGCCTGCGGCAGACGCGAGGCGACGTAAAAGGCGGGCGACAGCAGCGGCGTCGGTCGGATAGACCGCAATCACATTGCCGCCGTCAATCTCCTTGATACCTGCTGGCTCGCCCAAGGGGCCTTCATCGCCGATCGGCCCCAGACGCAAGAGGACATCCTGGCTGTCTGGCAGGCTGGCCAATACATATCGGGATGCGCCGTGGTACGCCTCCGAAGCAGCATGTAGGGTGATGCCATAGCGTGACGCCAAGACATCGCCAGCGGCGGACAGCGGCCTTCCCAGCGACGTCTGCCAGAGTCCGTTGTCGACAGCCTGCACGGAGGCCCATGCCGCCGCACGATCCCAGGTGGCCGTGTCCAGGATGCCGGGATTGCGGGCGGGATTGATGTCTAGTTGGCCAAAGCGCATGGATGACGCACCTCACTCAGCGACGACCGGATTCTCCAACACGCCGACGCGCTCGACCTCGACGCGCACAGTATCGCCCGGCGCCAGCCAACGCGGCGGCGTCCGCGCCGCGCCGATCCCCGATGGTGTGCCGGTTGCGATCACATCTCCGGGTTCCAGCGTCATCACGCGTGTCATGTCGGCAATGAGGTAGGCCACCGTGAAGATCATGTCACCCGTATATCCGCTTTGCAGCACCTCGTCGCCGATCACGGTGCGGACGTGGAGCGTTTGCGGATCGGGTATCTCGTCGGCTGTAACCAGGACGGGACCCATGGGGCAGAAAGTATCGGGGGTTTTGCCGATGGTCCACTGGCCGGTCCGGCTTTGCCAGTCGCGCGCGCTGACGTCATTCAGTGCCGTATAGCCGCCCACGTAGTCCAGAGCATCGGCCTCGGACACGTTACGTGCACGGCGGCCGATCACCACGGCCAACTCGGCTTCATAATCGGGCTTCTGCACCGCGGTCGGAATGACGATCGGGTCGCCGGGGCCGATCACACTGTTGGCGTACTTGGCGAAGATGATCGGGAAGGGCGGCCGCGCGGCGTTGGATTCGCGCGCATGCTCCAGGTAGTTCTGGCCAATACATACGATCTTCCCGGGACGCCGAATGGGGGCCTTCAGAACTATCTGGGCGCGAGGAAAAATCGCGTGGGCGGGCGCCTTAGCCACGACCTCCTGGACCAAGGCCAGGCCGCGTTTTCCGGCTTTGAGAAAAGCGATCATGTCCGCGGGCAACCGGGGGTCAGCCAGGTGCAGGTCAACAACCTCATCAGCCTGCTGGCTTGAGCGCAAAGCGCCCACACGTGCTCGCCCATTGCTGGCAAAAGTAACTAGCTTCATCGGCAGAATGACTCCTTTCTTCCATAGTCTGTTCTTCGCTCTACACCTTCAGCGGATAGCGTCCGGCGGCGTGAGCTTCATCGAACATGACCAGGACGTTCGCTAAGGGCACGTCCGGCTGGATGCAGTGTACTGACGACAGAATATAGCCGCCGCCGGGCGCCAAATCGGCGATACGCCGGCGCACCTCGCTGCGCACATCGTCAGGCGTGCCACGCGGCAGAACCTGACCGGTGTCGATGGCGCCGTTGAACGACAGATGCGCACCATACTCACGCTTGAGCCGCGCCGTGTCGCCCATCTCGCCCGCCGAAACCTGGATAGGGTTGAGCAGATCCACGCCCACATCAACCAGGTCGCCAAGCAAGGGATAGATGTTACCGTCTGAGTGGAAAAACACTTTGGCACGGCAGCGGGATTTCACTGCGGCGATGAGCTCTGCATGGCGTGGTTTGAGCAAGGTACGGTACATGCGCGGGGAGATGATCGGCGCATTCTGGGTGCCCAGGTCGTCACCCATCACGATAACGTCGATGTGCTCGCCGGCCGCGTCCAGCAAGCCGTGCAGACCGGCAAGCATCAGGGCGCACACCTTGGCGATCAATGCTTCCGCGAAGTCTCGGTTGGCGACAAAGTCGGTCAGCAGGGCTTCCATGCTGCGCAGCAGTTGTAATTGCTCAAAGAGCGAAGCCCCGCTGAGCGCCACCACGGCGCAACCCGTCTCATCGTGGATGCGGCGCGCCTCATCTGCCAGGCCCACGAAGCGGCCGGGATGCCCCAAATCCGGCCAGGCGTACTGCTCCAGGTCGTCAAGAGAGGCCTCGCGCAAGGGAGCACGCGCTTCTTCGTAGTAGAGAGAGTTGGCGGCGCGATGCCATTCAATGCCCCACTCATCAATAAACGCGTCGGCCGAAATCGTGCGGCGATGGGGTGACGGGGCCGGGCCTGCGAGCAACGGTCTGCCATCGGAGCCGAAGCGCTGCATGACTTCTTCGTCCGGCAACGCATACTGGAAGATACGCGAGATGAGTCGGGCCGGCTTATGAATGCCCAGATGAGCCTTCAAGGCCTCATAAGCGGGCGACAGCATGGTTGTGACCCCGGATGTGCCGAAAAAGATCGGCACGCGGTCAGGCTCCTGATGGTCAAGGGCACACAGCACACGTTCCCGAGACGTCAACATGATCGTGCTACCTCTTCGGACGCCAAGGCGCCAGCGGGTTTGGGCGCCGAGAGTGGAATAAAAGAGATCCTATGCCTCAGCGGCTCGTGTCGCGGCGGCACAAGGTTAACTGTTTACCGCGTATATTATATATCCATCTCGACCACATTGTCAACTGAGCGAATTGACTGGCTACATCGGTCAGATTGACACATGCCCAAAGGTAGGGTAAACTGTAAACCGTTTCAGCATTGGATGGGGCAAGGGCTACGAGTGCACGCCCCGAGCGAGCCTGGCGCGGCGGTCTGGGTGTACAAGCAGCAGGGCACGCATGGATGGGGGAGCTGACCTATGGAGCTGACGAGCAAGGAACGCTTTGATCGGATTCTGAAGCATCAGTCGGTCGACCGCGTGGGGCTGTTTGAGGTCTTCTGGAGAGAGACCGTTCTTGCATGGGCCGCACAGGGGCATCTCAGCAAACCGGAGGAGGTCAGCGATCACTTTGGTCTGGATGTGCGCCGCAGCGGAGGCGAGATCACGCCGGCAGACTACCGGATCGTGAATCTCGTCGCGAATCTCGATGCCGGCGATCAGGTGGTGGAAGAGACTGACTCCATCAAACTGGTGCGGGATGGCAACGGAGCGCTCCTGCGCTGGAACAAGAATACATCTGGTGCGCCCGAGCACGTGGCCTTTGCGGTCAAGGACCGCCGAGGCTGGGAGGAGCACATCCGGCCGTATTTGCTGGATGAGGGATCCTATGCGCGGCGCCTCAACTTCGCCAGTTATCGAGATTTGCGCGCGAAGTGTGCGCGGGACAGTCGCTTCATGACGTGTGGCATCGTCGGTCCCTTTGACCAGATATCGCCGATGTGCGGGCACGAGAATCTGCTGATGGGCATGGCGCTTGACGGCGCGTGGGTGTGCGAGATGGCCGATCTATATATGACGGTCGGCATACACCTGCTAGAGATACTTTTCGAGCGGGAAGGCCTGCCGGACGGACTTTGGGTGTGGGAGGATCTGGGGTTCAAGAATCGCCCGTTCATGTCGCCCGCGATGTACCGGCAGATGATCATGCCGGCGCATCGCAAGCTTTTTGACTTTGCCCACAGCCGTGGACTGCCGGTAGTGCTGCATTGCGACGGCTATGTGGAGGCGCTGGCGCCTTCGTTGATTGAAGCGGGCATTAACTGCCTGCAACCGCTCGAGGTCAAGGCGGGTATGGATCTGCTCAGGCTGAAGCAGCGATTCGGTGAGCAGATCGCCCTGATCGGCGGCATGGACGAACGCGTTCTGGAGACGAACGACCTCCGGGCCGTCGAGGCCGAGCTCATGCAGAAGCTGCCGCGGGCGATGGAAGGCAGCGGGTATGTCCTACAGGTCGACCACAGTGTATCTCCCCTCGTCAGCTACAACACCTACAAGTACTTTGTCGAGCGCGGCCTGGAGATCGGCGCCTACCGCTAGAGTGGCCTATAGACCCAGGGCACGCCGGTTCACGACGGAAGGTGGAAGTCTGCTCTGCAACACGTCCACCACATTGCGCGCGGCCTGCCGTCTCAACTGAACGATGGAGGCTGACGACCAACTGGATGAATGCGGCGTGATGATGACATGGTCTAGCTGGAGCAACGGGTCGTCTGGCGCAGGGGGCTCCTGTTCGAGCACATCAAGCGCCGCGCCCGCAATCGTGTTGTGCTTTAGCGCCTCATAGAGCGCAGCCTGGTCGACGATCGGCCCGCGCGCCATGTTGATCAGGTATGCGGTGGGCTTCATCGCGGCCAGTTGCGGGGCGCTGATGAGATGGCGGGTCTCGGGCGCCAGCGGGCAATGCAGCGTCACGTAGTCGGCGCGCTTCAGCAACTCCGGCAGACTGACCAGCGTCACCCCCAACGCGTCAGCCTGCTCAGGATCGAGATAGGGGTCGTATCCCAGCAGAACCAGCCCCAGGCACCCCGCTTTCTTCGCCACGGCACGTCCTATATTGCCCAGACCGACGATTCCCAGCGTCTGCCCGGCGAGGCGCGCCGGTGCGCCGCCCCCCACACCGCCCCATTTCCCCGCGCGAACATGCGCATGGTGCATCCAGATATGGCGGTTGAGATTGAGAACAAATGCAATGGTATGGCTGCTGACTTCTTCGATGCAGAAGTCGTGGACGTTTGCCACCATGATCTTGTGGTCGGTGGCTGCCTGCTGATCGACCATATCCACGCCGATGCCATAGCGCGAGATCACGCGGCAACGGGTCATGGCCTCCATCACCGGTCGGGTTATCTGGCACCATTGCACGAGCAGCGCGTCCGCATCAACTACGTATGGAATCAGCTCTTCCGGCACGCGAGTCTGCAAGCGGACCAGATTGACATCAAGGCCTGCCGCCCGGAACTCCTCTGCCTCAAGAGCGTTATCGGCCTCTCCGAAATCGGTGATCACGACTTTGTACTGCGCCATGTGGGTGCTCCTTTGCGTTAAGGGTGAAAGTAATGCGCTTCAGAGAGCCTTCGCTGCGGCAGCTTCGCCGCCAACGAGCGCGCAAGCGATCTCCCGCTATCCGGTCATGCCTGGGCGCCGGCATCCCAGTTACGTCGCTCCGGCGGCCGACTCCTTTCCGCAGTCAAAGAGGATGAAGATCCTTCTTTACAAATGGGGGAAGCTGTGGTAAACTGTTGACACTTTACCACAACACGGTTGCCTTGTCAAGACCCGCATGGAGGAGAAATCCCATGTCTTTTCTTTCATCCACTGCTCTCCCCAGCCTTTCCTTTCGGCTCGGCGGGAGACCCTCGCACGAAGTCTTGCCGACCTGGACAAGAGAGACGTCCGCCGTGGGGTCTCCCGATCGCCGGCTCTCGCGGCTGTCTTACCGCGCGGCACAGGAGGGCCTGGCGGCGACGGCCACCGTCCGCCGCTTCACCGACTTCCCCGCTGTCGAGTGGGTCGTCGAGCTCGAAAACCACGGCTCCTTCGACACGCCCATCATTGAAGATCTCCTTCCTCTGGACATCTCCGTGCCGTTCCCGCCGCAGGAGCGGCTGCGTCTCCATCATGCCAACGGTAGCCTGTGCAAGATGGATGATTTTCTGCCCCAGGTGACGGAGCTAAGCCCCGGCAACCGGAGGAGCCTGTCGCCCTTCGGAGGTCGCTCCTCCAACGGCGTCTTGCCCTTTATGAACCTCCAGCGCGACGGCGGCGGCCTTGTGTTGGCGATCGGCTGGTCTGGGCAATGGAGCGCCTCGTTCGAGCGCGGGCAGGAAACGTTGCGCATCACGGCCGGCATGGAACGAACGCATCTCCGCCTGCGCCCAGGCGAGAAGATCCGCACCCCCCGTATCCTGCTGCTGGAATGGACAGGGGATGATATGGAAGTGGGCAACAATCTGCTGCGCCAACTGCTCCTGGCTCACTACCTGCCGCGGCTGGGTGGTCAGCTTGTCATGCCGCCCGCCGCGCAGTTCCTGCAGATGTACTTCTATCTCAGCGGGAACGCCGGCGAGCAATACGAGATGAAAGCCTTGCCCAAGACGGCGGCCGTGGGCGCTGAGGCGCATTGGGTTGACGCCTGCTGGTATGGCGGCCAGGGGGAGTGGTGGCAAGAGGTCGGCTCCTGGACGGTCAACCCGAAGAAGTTCCCGCACGGGCTCCGGCCGATCAGCGACGCGGCGCGCGCGGCGGGGCTCAAGTTCGTGCTCTGGTTCGAGCCGGAGCGGGTGCGCAAAGGCTCGCAGATCCACCGCGAGCATCCGGAGTTCCTGGTCGCCATCGAGCAGAACCCCGATAACCTGCTCTTCAACCTTGGGATGCCCGAGGCCCGACGATATCTCACCGACATGCTCTCAGACAGCATTGCCGAGCACGGCGTGGACATCTATCGGCAGGATCACAACTTCGACCCGCTCCCCTACTGGCAGGCGGCTGACGCCAGCGATGGGCCAGATCGCGTCGGCATGACCGAGATCCGGTATATCGAGGGGCTGTACGCGCTATGGGATGAATTACGCCAGCGTCATCCGGGCCTCTGGGTTGACAACTGCGCCAGCGGCGGACGGCGCATTGATCTCGAGACCCTGTCCCGCTCTTTGCCGCTCTGGCCCAGCGACTTTCACGACACCGTCGGCCTGGCCTCAGGCCTGGGGCTGCATGTGGGCGATCAGTGCATCAACGCCGGCCTGGCGCGCTGGGCGCCGCTGTTCGGGGGTGGGGTCTGGAACTTCACGCCCTACGGTACCCGGAGCGAGATCCTCGGCGGCTTCGCGTTCGGCTTTCACATTGACCATCAGTACTTCTACGACGACGACCACCGCTCGGTCAGCCGACCGTTGGAGGTGATGGCCAAGGGCAAGACGCTGTTGGACGACGACTTTCCGATGGCGGACGCCGCCAGGGCGATCGCTGAATGGCGCAGCGTCCGACCTTTCTTCTTGGGCGATTTCCACCATCTGCTGCCGCTGACGGTCTCATATCACGACTGGTGCGCGTGGCAATTGCACCGGGAGGATTTGGGCGCCGGCATCGCAGTGTTCCTGCGTCGCCACCGCAGCCCCTTCCCGGTCATGGAGATCGCCTTGAAGCGCATCGCCCCGGATGCGCAGTACGATGTCAGCCTGAGCCCCGGCTACGAAGAAGCGCCCCGCCGACGGATGTCGGGGGCAGAGCTGGCTGGATTGACCATCGCAATCCCCCAGGCGCCGGGCAGTATCCTGTTGCGCTACACGCGTGTTTAGCGCCGGAACGCGCCCAGGCAGGAGCGAGCGAGCCGCCATGATGACCCAACGAGAACGTTTTCTCGCCACAGCGAGGTTCGGCTCGCCGGATCGCGCCTTCATCCTGCCGCCGTGGACCTGGCAGGAAACCCGTGTGCGCTGGCAGGCCGAAGGGCTACCGGCCGGTGCAGATCTGCCGGTCTGCTTCGACACGGATCGCGAACATGGTGTGCCGCTGCAAATGCAGGGGCCATATGGCCCGCATCTGTGGCCGCCGTTCGACCGCCAGGTGTTGGGCGAGACAGATACGCATGTGATCGTGCGCGATGAAGAGGGCAACACCCTCAAGCTGTTCAAGGACGATCCGCTTTCGTCTATGCCGATGTGGATTGCGTATCCCATGCGAGATCGCTCCGACTGGGAGAGGCTGATCAAGTCTCGACTGGACGCCAGGAACCCGGGGCGGCGTCCGCAAGGCGCAGCATGGGATCGGTTCGTCACCGGCGCCCGGGAACGGGATGTTCCCCTGGGCATCTGGTGTGGGTCGTTCTACGGCTGGCCGCGCAGCCTTATGGGGGTCGAGCGCATCTCGCTGATGTTCTTCGACGACCCGCCGCTGATCCATGAGATGTGCAACCACATCGCGGACTTCGTGATCGAAGCGGTTGAGCCCATCTTGGAGGAGCTATCGCTTGACTTTGCCTATATCTGGGAAGATATGGCGGGGAAGGCCGGGCCGCTTTGTTCGCCAGCCATGTATCGCAAGTTCATGCTCTCGCCCCTCAAGCGTGTCACCGACATGCTCCACTCGCACGGGGTAGACATCATCATCGTGGACAGCGACGGGAACAACGACGCGCTGATCCCGCTCTGGCTGGAGGCCGGCGTCACCGGTCTGCGGCCGTTCGAGATCGCGGCCGGTTGTGATCCGGTCGCGGCCCGCAGGTTGTACGGCAAGAGCCTGGTGATCCAGGGCGGGATGGATAAGCGGGCGCTGGCCCAGGGGCCGGAAGCCATCGAGCGTGAGGCGCTGTCGAAGGCGCCGTGGTTATGTCTGCAGGGCGGTTATTTTCCCCAAGTTGACCATCTGGTGCCGCCCGATGTATCCCTCGCCAACTACCGATACTACGCTGCGTTGGTGCGCAAGGTCGTCGAGGACCCGGAGCGGTACTTGTTTGAGGCCCGGCAGAAGGGGTACTGGGAACCATGAAACACGCGATCCGCTGCGCGGTGGTCGGCTATGGGTCGAGCTTCAACTTCGGCAAGGCGCACGCCACATGGCTGCAGGCCGCCGATGGCCTGGAGTTGGCCGCTGTGATGAGCCGCAGCGTTGAACGCACCGCAGCCGCTCAGGCCGATTGGCCCGGCATCCGCACCTTCAACGACTTCGATGAGCTGCTGGCCCAATCCGACATTGACCTGCTCTCCCTCGTCACGCCGACGCACACCCACGCCCCCCTGGCGATCCGCGGCCTGCGCGCCGGCAAACACGTGGTCGTTGAGAAGCCGATGTGCCTGACCACCGACCAGGCGACTCTGATGATCGAGGAGGCGCGGCTGGCCGGTCGCATGTTGGCGGTGTTTCATAATCGCCGGCACGATGGCAACTACCGCACGATCAAGCGGCTGGTGGATTCGGGCGCGATCGGCCGGGTGTTCCACATCGAGCTCAGTGAGGGGAACTTCGGCTACCCCTGGCAAAACCTGCCGAGCTACGTTGACAAGCGCATCGCCGGCAACGCCCTCTATGCCTGGGGCGCGCACGCCGTGGACTGGGTAGCCAACCTGATCCCGAGTCGTATCCGCCAGGTAACCGGCTTCTTCCACAAGTTGGTGTGGCATGAGGTTTCCGTGGAAGACCAGGCCCGAGCGATCATCTTGTTCGAGAATGAAGCGGTGGCCGATATCTTGTGGTCGAACATCGCGGCCATCCGCAAGCCGCTCTGGCGCATCCTGGGCACAGCGGGCGCCATCGAAGATAGCGGCCAGGGGGCTTTGGTCGGCTACTCTCCCGCGCCGGGCAGCCCGGACGCCCTGGCTGGCCGCGTTCCCGAATTGGTCGGGCATTCTTCCGGTTGCCTGACGTTGGCGACCAGGGTGGGACAAGCGATGCGATCGCAGCAGATCCCGTACGAGGCTTCCGACTGGGTGCAGTACTATCGAGATATCGCGAGCCACCTGTTGCACGGCAGGCCCCTGCCGGTCTCCGGTGAGGACGGCCGGCGCACGATTGCCGTCATGGAGACGGCCGAACGCTCGGCGTTGCTGGGCGCGAGCCTGCCCGTACCGTACTGCTGACATCCGCTTGGCCGCGGACGATGAGAAGAGGAGGTATCTGACGGATGCGCACGACAGATCATTGGCGCGGATTCGACCTGAGCGCACGTCGCGCGAAGATCGAGCGAGCGTGCAATCTGGCTCCTGTGACCTCAGCGGAGGACGTCCCGGTGATGGCGGGCACACCGGGCTATTTCGCCTTCGCCGGAAAAGCGGTCCCCGATGACTACTTCACCAACCCCGCCAGCATGTTCGAGTATCAGGCCAGGGGCTACGAAGCGCACCTCGCCCGCGTGGACGACGACTTCGTGCCCTACTTCATGCCGTGGTTCGGCACAGGCGTGTTGGCGTCGGCCTTTGGCTGCGAGATCAGCATCGCACCCGGCCCAGGCAACGATCCGGCGGTCGCCGGGCCGTGCATCCAGTCCATTGCGGATGTGGCCCGTCTCCGGCGCCCGAACCCCGGGCGTGATGGCTGGATGCCGCGCGTGCTGGACGCGATAGACTACGCGGTCGCTCGCAATGATCTGCCGGTCGGGCTGACCGACATGCAAGGGCCTCTCGACACGATCGGGCTGATGTGCGGCCAGGCTCAGCTCTATCAGTGGATGTATCGCGAGCCGAAGATGGTGCATGAGCTGTTTGACCTGGTGACGACCGCGTTCATCGAGTGGGTCAAGCTCCAGAAACAACACATCGGTGAGCCGCTGGATGCCAGCAACGGGCTGCAGGGGGTATGGTCGCCCAAGGGCATCGGGGTGTGGGAATCGGATGACGACCTCGTGCTGATTGATGCCCGGCTCTACGAGGAGTTTGTGGTGCCGTGCGTCTCGCGCATCTTCCAGGCGTTCGGCGGCGGGCAGACGCACTTCTGCGGCAACGGCGTCCACCAGATCGGCAACCTGCTCAAGATCAAAGGGTTGCGGGCTGTCAGCAATTCGCCGATGGGCAATACCTCGGCCTTCAACACCCTCCAGCGCAGCCTGGCGGGCCGGACGGCGCTCTGGATCCAGGATTCCGCGCCGGTGGATATGGAAGGCTATTACGCCAGCCTGTTTGCGCGGGTGGAGGATTTCCGTGGGATCATCGTCCAGCCGTTCGTGCTAGACACCCTGGCTATGGATCGCGCCGGCGGCTACACGGCGGTGGACTGGGAGCCGTTGGAGGCCGCCAATCGGCTGGTCAAGGCCGTGCGGGAGACCATTCGGCGCCGGCTGGCCGGCGAGCCAACCGGGGGCGAGGAGCAGGCGCCGGCGAAACAGAGCGTTCCGGCGCCCAAGAAGGCGGCTGACGCGGTTCAATCTGCCATCACGCCAGAGCAGCAAGCCGCGCTGGAGGAGGTGCAAGATTGCCTGATTGACTTCGACGGGGAAGGTCTGAAGTCGGCGATCCGCAGTGGTCTGAAGACCGGTCTGGCGCCCTTTGCCATCGTGACGGGAGGCCTGGCCGAAGGCATGGCGGAAATCGGCCGGCTGTACGAAACCGGGGAATGCTTCCTGCCCGAACTGGTGATGGCCGGACACACGATGAGCGAGGGGATGACCGTGCTCCAGCCGCTGCTGAAGACGGCTGAAGCCGGCCAGGGCAAGGGAACTATCGTCATCGGCACGGTGCAGGGCGACCTGCACGACATCGGCAAGAACATCGTCAAGACGCTGTTGGAGGCGGCCGGCTTCGTCGTGCATGACATCGGCATTGACCAACCGCCATCCGCCTTCGTCCGCAGGGCGGTGGAGACGCACGCTCACATCGTCGCCTTGTCCGCGCTGCTGACCACGACGATGTCCAACATGGGGCGCGTGGTCAACGCCCTGGCCGAGGCGGGCCTGGCGGGACGCGTTCAGGTGATGGTGGGCGGCGCGCCGATCAGCCGCGAGTTCGCCGACCACATCGGCGCTGCCGGGTATGCTCCCGACGCAGTCAAGGCGGTGCGGGAGGCCGAACGGCTGATGGCGTTGGTCGCGGCATGAGAAGAGGGATCACAGGTCTTGTTCCATTTTCAGGAGGGTCACGACATGGCAGACGCAAAACCGGCAAATGTCTTCGCAGCCAATCCACGGAGCAACATCTTCTTTCGAACAAAAGCCCAGAAAGGAGCGCGCTACGTCTCGGGGCCGATCGTTTACGATGAGGCTTTTCAGGCGGGCCGCCTGGTCACCCGCTACTGGAATCCCAACGGCCAGGTTTGGCCGGAGATGCACTATGACCGCCTGACCTGGGGGCCAGATGAGCCGGCTGACAGCTTTCAGTTGGCGATCAACGGTCGCAACCTGGCGGGCGGCTTCGAGTGGGTTTCCACGACGCTGGAGCCTGATCCGTCCCGCTGGCGCGCCCGCCGCGGGCCGCATGGCGCGGCGCTTCCCGTCGTGCACGGGGTCATCCGCCTGACGCACCGGGAGACCGGGGTTGACGTGGCGGTTCATACCCGGCTGGACGGCTCACCGTTCGTCATCCGCTGGCTGGAGGTCGCCAATCGGAATCCGCAGCCGGTGGCGATCACCGCGGTCGCGCCTTTCTCCGGCTTGCTGTGGGCCCACCGCTACGAGGAGAAGCTGTCCCCGGAAAAGGCCAGCGCCTTCGAGCTGGCGTACAACCACCACTTCGAGTGGGGTTGGGAGGGCGACCTCTGGTTCGAACCGCTGCCGGAGGGCCGGAAGGCCGTTGATGGCGGCAAGAAAGGTCGGAGCGGCTGGGGCCGGCCGGCGTTTTGGGCGCGCAACCTCAACAACGGGCAGACCTTCGTCTGCGAGCTGGCCTGGGGCGGCAACTACGAGTTCGCCTTGGAGCACCGCCGCGGGGATCCCTCGGCCTACGCGCAGCCGTTCCGCAACCTCTTCTTTCGCATGGGCCTCAGCGGCTGGGATCCCGCGCTGCGCGTGATGGATGCGGGCGAGACGGTCGAGACGCCGGCCGTCCACATGGCGCTGTTCCAGAGCGATTCCGATGCGATTGTGCAGGCCACCCACGATCACGTCCGTCATGTCGTCATGCCCGCGCAGATCCCCGGCCGCGAGATGGAGATCGAGGCCAACCATCGCGGCTATCTGTGCGACCGCGAGAACACGCCGGACATTATCAAGGACATTGACGTGGCGGCCGCCATCGGCGCGGAGATGTACGTGATTGACGCTGGTTGGTACGGCAATGAGCCGAACCAATGGTGGAACAACACGGGCGATTGGTTCGAGGGCAAGTGGATGGCCGAAGGGGGCGGCCTACGCGCGGTCGTGGATCATGCGCACGCGGCCGGGATGAAGTTCGGGCTGTGGGTAGAGATCGAGGCGGCGGGTGCCAACAGCACCCTGCGGCGGGAGCACCCCGATTGGCTGCTAAAGCGCAACGGCGAACTGGCGGGCAGCGCTCGCGCCGTCGGCCGGGCCCTCGATCTGACCAATCCCCAGGTAGCCGCGTTCGTGGAGGGCGAGATCGAGCGGCTGATCCGCGCCTACGATCTGGATATGTACCGGCTCGACCACAACCACGAGATCAAGCCCGCCGGCAACCGGCAGTGCGCCGGTTTCACGGAGGATCTGACCTGGCGCTACTACGAGAGTTTCGGCGCCATCTTCGACCGGCTGCGGGCGAAGTTCCCGCAGGTGGTGTTCCAGGATTGCGCGGGCGGCGGCGGGCGCCTTGACTGGGGCACGCTCTCCCGCTTTCACAACGCCGAGCTCTCCGACTGGATGCGGATGCCGCGCGGCTTCCGGATCCTCAACGGCGTGACCATGTCGCTGCCGCCTGAAATCCTCCTGCGCACCTTCGGCACGGAGGTGGGCAATCACGTCCACGAGGGGGATGTGGACACCCAACTGCGTCTCTGTTTCTCGCGTATCATCTTCCGCGGCATCGCGCCGACCGTGGGAGAGCTGACGCCCTACCTGGCCGAGCGGATCGGCCGTTACTTCGCCGTCTACAAGGGTTTCATCCGGCCCATCCTCCTCCAGGACGGGCGGGTGTATCATCACACCCCGTTCCAGCCGCAAGGAGAGCCCAGCCCGTGGTGTGCGCTGGAGTACGCCCGGCCCGATCGGTCGGCCGCGGTCGCCGTGGTCTTTCGTACGAGCAGCGCCACAGATCAGACCGGCGACGAGTACTGCTTCCGGCCACGCGGCCTCCAGCCGGGCGCAGAGTACAAAATCACGCTCGACAATACCGGCCTGAGCTATCGCGCCACAGGCGCCGAGCTGGCTTTGCACGGTGTACCTCTGCGGCTCGAGACCGTCTTTGCATCTGAGTTGCTGACGTTCGAGCAGATCACCCCATGACGCCATCCGCGGGGAAAAGACCGGAGAGAGGAAAACATGCCTGATTCCTTGTTCGACCTGACCGGCAAGACCGCTATTGTGACCGGCGCCGGCGCCAACGGCGGGCTGGGCCACGCGATCGCGCTCGGTCTGGCGCGCCACGGCGCGGACGTGGCCGTCCCGGATATTGATGCGCCGGGATCGGAAACCACGGCGCGGGAGATCGCGGCGCTGGGGCGTCGCGGCCTGGCCTTCCGCTGCGATGTGTCGCAGCCCGCCGAAGTCGAGGTGTTCTTCGGGGAGTTCGACCGGCGCCTGGGCAAAGTGGACATCCTGGTCAACAATGCATTCGCTTTCCCCAGCCGCGCCCATCCCGATGAGCTGACGCTGGAAGCGTGGCAGAAGACCCTGATGGTCAGCCTGACCGGCTACTTCCTCTGCAGCCAGCAGGCGATCCGCCGGATGCTGGCGCAGGGGAGGGGCGGCGCCATCGTCAACATCAGCTCCATCGCCGGCGCGTCCGGCATGGGCCGGGGCAACTTCCCCTACAGCGTAGCCAAGGGCGGCGTCAACCAACTCACCCGAGAGCTGGCGGTCGAGTACGCGGGGAACGGCATCCGGGTCAACGCGATCATGCCCGCCCAGGTGCTCACCCCCGGCTTCAAGAAGTGGATGGCCGATCCGAAGACGTTCAGCCAGGCGCTCTACGAACGACTGTTGGCCGGCATCCCGCTGAATCGCCTGCTGGAGCCGGAAGAGTTCGTCGGCCCGGTCGTGTTTCTCTGCTCCGAAGCGGCGCAGGCAATTACCGGCGCGCTGCTGCCGGTGGATGGCGGCAACCTGGCGCTGAACGCCGGCGGCAGCCACACCTGGCTGGCCGATCCGGGCCGCGGCACCGGCTGACCTTGCTCGGTCATTGCGAGTGGTTTGTGCGAAGCAATCTCCCCCTTGGCGGATGGGATTGCTTCGTCGCACCCTTCGGCTCCGTCAGCCAAACGACGGCTGTCTCCGCTCAGGGCGCTCCTACCCATGACATGTCATTGCGAGCGGTTTGTGCGAAGCAATCTCCCGATCATGGGGATTGCTTCGGCCCAAACGACGGGCCTCGCAATGACTGTCATCACCGGGACGCATCCTGCTCCGCGGCATGGGGAACTCGCAATGACTGCCTCAAGTATGAAACACACTCATGGGAAACCGCACAATGACCGGTAATCCGTATACCCTTGAAGGCAAGCTCGTGCTCGTCACCGGCGCGGGGACGGGCATCGGGCAGGGGATCGCGCTGGCCGCGGCACAGGCCGGCGCGGATGTGGCGCTGCACTATGCGAGCAGCGCGGCCGGCGCACAGGAGGCCGTGACGCAGATCGCCGTCATGGGCCGACGGGCGCTGGCAATCCAGGGCGATCTGACCTCTGTGGCCGAATGCCGGCGGGTGGTGGACGAGGCGGCCGCGTTCCTGGGCGGCCTCGATGGGATCGTCAGCAACGCCGGTGTGACCCTGACTTCGGATTTCCTGGAAGTCAGCGAGGCCCAGTTCGACCGCATCTACGGCCTGAACATCCGCGGGCAGTTCTTCTGCGCCCAACAGGCGGTGCGCCACATGATCCGGCGCGGCGCAGAGCTGCGGAGCAGGCCCGGCAAGGCCTGGGCCGGCGGCAGTGTCATCAACATCTCGTCGGTGCACGGCCTGGTGGGCTGCCCTGGGCACTCGGTCTACGCGGGCACCAAGGGGGCGATCAACGCGTTCAGCCGCGAGCTTGCCATGGAGCTGCTGCCGGCCCATATCCGCGTCAACGTGGTCGCGCCGGGTACCATCGAGGTGCCGAGCTACTGGAAGGTGCAGCCGGACTACACCCGTGAGTTCGGCAACTGGATGGTGCCGTGGGGCCGCGTGGGGCTGCCGGCGGATGTCGGCCACCTGGCGGTCTATCTGCTGTCGGACGCCGCGGAGTTCATGACCGGCCAGACGCTCTATCTGGACGGCGGGCTTACGGCCAAGATGGCGCTGCCCTACCAGCCGCCCGCTGGCGAGCGTTAGCCAACAGGACATGCGCAGTCGCCGTCATTGCGAGCGTTTTTTTTGCGAAGCAATCTCCCGCCCCGGGCCCAAAGATTGCTTCGGCCCAAACGACGGGCCTCGCAATGGCGGACTGAAAGGGCCACTGGGTAACTCCTGTAGGCAAGGAGATAAGAGATGAGTGAGACCATCAGCCGGGAGGGGAAGCTGGCGTTCTATCGCCAGATGCTGCAGATCCGGCGCTGCGAGGAGGCGTTGGTCAGGCTTTATGCAGCCGGCAAGTTCGCCGGCGCTTGCCACACCTACATCGGTGAAGAGGCGGTGGCGACCGGCGTTTGCGCGCACCTGCGGAAGGATGACGCGGTCTTCAGCACGCACCGCGGGCACGGCCACGCGCTGGCGAAGGGCGTGCCGCCCGCCGAGCTGCTCGCCGAGCTGCTCGGCAAGGCGACCGGTTGCTCCGGCGGTCGCGGGGGCAGCATGCACCTGTTTAAGCCGGAGATCGGGTTCATGGGCTCCAGTGGCATCGTCGGTCCCTCCATCACCCTGGCCGCGGGGGGCGCCTTTTCCGCCAAGTTGATGAAAACCGATCGCGTGAGCGTGGCCTTCTTCGGCGATGGCGCGGTGAATAACGGCTCTTTCCACGAAGGCATCAACCTGGCGGCCGCGTGGAACCTGCCGGCGCTCTTCGTGTGCGAAAACAACCTGTACGCCACCGAGGTGCCCTTTGCGCAGGCCACCCGCAATCCAAGCGTGGCGGCGCGCGCGGCCGCCTACGGCCTGCCCGGGATCGAGGTAGATGGCAATGACGTGCTGGCGGTCTACGCGGCGGCGGGCCAAGCGGTAGAGCGGGCGCGCGCCGGCGGCGGCCCGACGCTGATCGAATGCAAGACCTACCGCACGCGCGCCCACTCCGAAGGGATGCGCGAGGCGGGCTACCGCACCGCTGAGGAGATCGCACAGTGGCGGGCGCGCGATCCGATCAAGGCCTTCCGGGAGACGATCTTGGCGGGGGATCACGCGAGCCTGGCCGAGCTCGACGCGCTCGATGCCGAGATCAAAGCGCAGATCGAGCAGGCCGTGGCGCTCGCCGAAAGCAGTCCCCTCCCCGACCCGGCCACTGTCGCCGAACATGTTTACGGCCCTGCGACACAGCTCAGCCCTTCGGCGCGGCTCAACCCTTCGGCACAGCTCAGGGAGCGCGCGGGGATCTGGCCGGGCGGCCAGCCTGCCGGAGGAGGTCAACATGCGTGAGCTGACATTCGTCGAGGCCGCGCGCGAGGGCCTGGCCGAGGAAATGGAACGCGATCCGTTGGTTTGGGTAGTGGGGCAAGGCGCCGGGCCGCGCGGCGGCAATTTCAACACGACCGTTGGTCTCTACGATCGTTTTGGGCCAGAGCGCCTGGTGGACGCGCCCATCAGCGAGCGCGGCTTCACGGCGCTCTGCACCGGCGCGGCCGCCACGGGCACGCGGCCGATCGTGGATTTTATGTTCATTGACTTCATCACCGACGCCTTCGGGGATCTGTTCAACCAGACCGCCAAGCTCCGGTGGATGAGCGGCGGCCGGCTCAAGATGCCGATCGTGCTGCGGGGCTGCATGGGGGTCTTCGGCGCCAATGGCGCGCATCACAGCGGCAACTACTACCCCTTCTTCATGCACGTGCCAGGCTTCCATGTCGTCGTCCCGACCACGCCCGCCGACGCCAAAGGCCTGCTGAAGACCGCCATCCGCTGCGACGATCCTGTGCTCTTCCTGGAGCATAAGGGCTTGCTGAACCTCAAGGGGCCAGTGCCAGACGGCGAGCACCTGGTACCTTTCGGCCAGGCCGTGATTGCACGCGAGGGCAAGGACGTCACGATCGTCGCCATCGCGCTGATGGTCCGCCGGGCGCTGGAAGCGGCCGAGATGCTGACCGGGGAGGGCATTTCGGCCGAGGTGGTTGACCCGCGCACGCTGGCGCCGCTGGATCTGGACACCATCCTGGCGTCGCTACATAAGACCGGTCGCCTGCTGATCGTGGACGAGGATTTCGCGCCGTGCGGCGTCGCCGCCGAGATCGCGACGCAGGTCATGGAGCGGGCCTTCGACGACCTGGATGCCCCGGTGAAGCGGCTCAACGGCCTCTTTGCGCCCGCGCCCTACAGCGCCGCGCTCTTCGCGCCGATGGTCCCGGACGCTGCGGCGATCAGCCGCGCCGTGCGCGATCTGCTAGCCGAGTGAGCCGGGGAGGACGCCATGCCGTATGAAGTTGTGATGCCGCGGCTCGGTTGGAACATGGAGAAGGGCAGCCTGGGGGGCTGGCTCAAGCAGGATGGGGATCCCGTCGAGATGGGTGAGATCATCTTCACGGTGGAGGGGGACAAGGCCACCCAGGAGGTCGAGGCGCTCGAAAGCGGCATCCTGTGCATCCCGCAGGACTCTCCGCCGCCCAACGTCGAAGTGCCGGTGGGGACGTTGCTCGCCTACATCCTTCAGCCGGGCGAATCCCTGCCACGGCCACCAAAGTCCGGTGAATCTGTCACGCTGAGCAGGGCCGGCGGCCAGGCTCCGGCATTTCAGGCTGCCAGCGAAGCGTCTCGCGTTGGCGAACCAGGCTCTGCCCCGAGTGAAGCGCCTCGCAACCGCATCAGCCCGCGGGCGCGCCGTGTGGCCGGGGAGCTGGGGGTGGATTGGACGGCTTTGCGAGGCAGCGGCCGCGCCGGCCGCATCGTCGAGCGCGACGTGCGGCAGGCGGCCGAAGCGGCGCGCGCCGTGGAACGCGTCAGTCCGCTGGCGCGGCGGCTGGCCGCGGAGCTGGGCGTGGATGTGGATCGCCTGGCCGCGACGTTGCCGGGCAAGCGCATCGAGCGCGCCGATGTCGAAGCGGCCGCGCGCGCGGGAATCAGCGCAGTTGTGGCGCCGACGCCTGGTGGGCCGGCGAGACAACCTGCTGAGGTCGTCGTCCCGATCACGGCCGTCCGCCGCGCCATCGCCGAACGGATGGCCGCCAGCGCGCATACGGCCGCCCCGGTTACGCTCACGACCGAGGCCGACGCCACCGAGCTGGTGCGGCTCCGCGCGCAGCTCCAGGAGGACGGCCGCGGGCCGGTTCCGTCCTACACCGACCTGCTGGTCAAACTCGTCGCGGCGGCGTTGGCCGAGCACCCGCTGCTCAATGCGCGCCTCGACGGCGACGTGATCCGCCAATCGGCGGTCGCCAACATCGGGATCGCCGTGGATACGGAGCGCGGGCTGCTGGCGCCGGTGTTGCGCGACGTGGCCGGCAAGTCGCTGCGCCAGATCGCCCAGGAGTCCGCGGCGCTGGTCGAGCGGGCGCGCGCCGGCCGCTTGACCGCCGATGAGCTGACGGGCGGCACTTTCACGATCACCAACCTGGGGATGTACGAGATAGACGCCTTCACGCCGATCATCAACCTGCCGGAATGCGCCGTCCTGGGCGTGGGTCGGATTGTGCCCAAACAGGTCGTGATAGATGCGGCTGCCGAGCGCGTGGCGATCCGGCGCATGGTTTTCCTGAGCCTGACCTTCGACCACCGGCTCGTGGATGGCGCGCCGGCCGCCCGTTTCTTGCAGCGCGTCAAGCAATATGTCGAGCGGCCGTATCTGTGGCTCGTGGGTTAAGCTCATAGCACTTCCGCTCAATACGTTGATCCGCCCTATCCACCGACCCCTTCCCTACAGAGTGGGGAAAGGGAGATGTCCAACAAGAGCATTTTGGGGAGGCTCCGCCTCCCCAAAATGCTCTTGTTAGAGGATTCTCCGCCGTTGACCACAACACGATTTCGCCCTGGTATCGGATATCGAGAAATTGACAGCGTCACGGACCTGTGCTAGAGTGAAAATGAAGTTGGGTTGTATCTCCGGTTATTTCCACTCTGGTCCTCACAGCGTTGTGTGCCACTCGCGCTGAAGCTGTTTTTTCGCCCCATTTCCATCGCCGGAGCGGGGCAGACGATATCCGTTTCCATACAGAAAGGTGATGAATTCACATGAAACAGTACAGCAAACCTCTGAATCTGCCACGCATGAGCCGTCGTCGTTTCTTGAAGTGGTCGAGCCTGATCGGCGCGGGCGCGGCAAGTGGATTGCTGGGGGGATGCGTTCCTCCCGGGGCGGCGCCTGCAGGTCAGCCGGAAGCTGTTCCCAAAGCAGAAACGCCGGCTGGCCCTAGCGGTGAGCTGGTGATTGTCCAGGGCGTTGATGCCGAATCTCTTGATCCCCACGTTACGACGTCAGGCGCCTCCAAAGGCATGATGTGGGCGATGTACGACAAGCTATTGGAGCGTACGCCCGATATGGCGCTTATGCCGGCGCTCGCCACATCGTGGGCAGTGATTGACGATACGACCTGGGAGTTCAAGCTGCGCGACAATGTCACCTTCCATAACGGTGAGAAGTTCGGCGCAGAGCATGTGCGTGACACCGTCGCCCGTTTCAAAGACCCCAAACTGAAGAATGTCTATGCGGCGCAGTTGGCGCCGGTGACCGAAGTCCAGGTGGTGGACCCGCTAACGGTGCGCATGAAGACAAACGGTCTATTTGCCCTCTTGGCTGAGGTGCTCTCCTTCTATTGCGAGATATTACCCAAGGCCATTACCGGGGGTGAGGTTGATCCAGCCAAACAAGCCATTGGTACCGGCCCATATCGGTTCATCGAATGGACGCCCGGCAACCGCATGGTGATGGAAGCGATCAACACTCCCCACTTCAGCGGACAGCCGTTGCTGAAACGCCTGGTCTGGCGTCCTGTCTCGGAAGGTACGACACGCCTTGTCGAGTTTAAGACCGGTGCGGCGCATATCATCACACCGGTTGACCCGCTGCAGGCCTCGGAATTGCAGGCCAACCCCGCCACCAAGCTGGTAGCTTTCCGCCAACTTAGCTCGCAGGTTGTTGTCCTCAACTCGCTGAAGGTAAAGCCTTTGCAGGATGTGCGCGTCCGCCAGGCCCTCAACTACGCCACAGACGTTGACACGTTGATCAGTTCGGTCATGCGTAATGCCGCCTATCGGCTGGCGGGACCATTCGGCCCCGGTATTCCCGGCCATGACCTCGAGATGAAGCCTTACCCGCATGATCCTCAAAAGGCCAAGGCGCTGTTGGCAGAGGCCGGCTACCGTGATGGTTTCGAGATGACGCTGGTCTCCCCCAACGGGCGCTATCTCAACGACTCAGTTGCCAGCGAGGCCATTGCCGGTATGTGGTCTGAAGTGGGTGTCAAGACCCAGGTCAAGGTGATGGATTGGAGCCCCTTCGTTGAGGGCGTGCTGGGCAAGACCCACGATGCATTCTTCTTCCAACAGGTGGGGGTGCTGCTGGATGCGACTGTCAGCATCAACTTCCACGCGGGGAAAAAAGGTGCTGCCTGGGAGGGCTACAGCAACCCAGAAGTCGACAAGCTGATCGACGACGCCCCTAAGACGCTGGACGCTGCCGCGCGCAACGAGAAGTACAAGCGTATGGGACAGATCATCTATCAGGAATGCCCGTGGGTCTTTCTGTGGAATCAGCAGGGGTTGTACGGCGTGAGCAGCAAAGTGCAGGGCTGGGTTCCACACCAGGATGGGACGATTCGCCTGGGCAATATGCGTCTGGTGGCATAAGGTCGGATCCGTTTGATATGGGACTGACGGTCCAACTGGAAACAGCGAGATAGCCAGTCCCCAAGTGCATAACTCCTCAAGCTAACGGGGTGGGCAGGCCATGTGGCACTATATGCTGCGGCGCTTGCAGCATCTTTTTTGGGTCCTGCTGGCGGTCAGCTTTCTCGTCTTTCTGCTGATCTACCTCTCCGGTGATCCCACAACGTTGTTGGCGCCGTTGGATGCCAAACCGGCAGATGTCGCACGTATCCGACAACTCTATGGGCTTGACCAGCCGATCCTGGTGCAGTATGTGCGCTTTCTCCAGAAAGCGCTTTCCGGTGACCTGGGCGAGTCCTTCCGCTACAAGCAACCGGCAATGGGGCTCGTGGTGGCAAAGCTACCTGCTACCATACAGCTCGCCCTCTTCTCACTCAGCCTGACGGTCATGGTTGGTATCCCGCTGGGGCTCTGGGCGGGAGCGCACGCCAACAGCGTCGCCGATTGGATCATCTCGGTCATCACGTTTGTCGGAATCAGTATTCCATCGTTTTGGTTGGGCATCCTGCTCATCCTGGCCTTCGCGGATCAACTGCGCTGGCTGCCTTCGTCAGGCAACGGCACCTGGCGCCACATGCTCCTCCCGGGGTTCACACTGGCGCTCTTCAGTATTGGTTTCGTCTCGCGCCTGGTGCGCTCAGCCCTGATCGAAGTGCTGGGTCAGGACTACATCCGCACGGCACGGGCCAAAGGTCTGAGTGAACGCCTTGTGCTCTTTCGCCATGCCCTGCGCAATACCATGATTCCGACCGTCACCGTGTTGGGGCTGCAATTGGGCGGATTGCTGGGTGGCTCGGTGGTGGTTGAATCGGTCTTCGCCTGGCCAGGCGTAGGCTGGCTCATGCTCCAGGGCATCCAGAACCGTGACCTGCCGCTGGTGCGCGCCGTCGTCCTGATGGTTGGGCTGGCATTCGTGTTGATCAACCTGGTGGTCGACCTCTTGTATAGCCGGCTCGACCCACGCATCCGTTACGAATAGCCGAGGAGATATCGTGCGATTCCGTCCACGGTCCCAGTTTTGGGTTGGGGTCGTGATTGTATGGGCCTTCGCTACTGTGGCCCTGTTTGCGCCGCAGTTAAGTCCCCATCACTATGCCGCGCAGAACCTGAAGAAGCCGTTGCTTCCACCCTTTTGGATGGCGGGCAGCGACCCGAGTTATCCGCTGGGCACCGATCGGCTCGGCCGCGACTTCCTCTCGCGATTGATGTTCGGCGCCCGCATCTCGGCCGCTGTCGGGTTCTTCTCCGTGCTGGTCGGCGGCACGATCGGCACTCTGGCCGGGCTGGTGGCCGGGTACTACGGCGGTCGCATTGATAGCATTATCAGCCGTTTGATTGATATCCAACTCTCGTTCCCGCCGGTTTTCCTCGCCATCGCTATCCTGGCCGCCATGGGTCAGAACCTGCTCAACATGATCGTGGTGCTCGGCCTGGTCACCTGGGTGCAATATGCGCGTGTCAGTCGCGGCGCGACCCTTGCCCTGCGCGAGCAGGAATTCGTGTTAGCAGCCAGGGCGATCGGCGCCAGGAATCACCGGATCCTGCTGCGCCATCTCCTGCCCGGGGTTTTGTCACCCCTGGCAGTCGTTGCCACCGTAAATATGTCTAGCATGATCCTGGCCGAGGCCGCGCTCAGCTTTCTGGGCCTGGGCGTCCAGCCCCCCACCCCGGCATGGGGCAGCATGGTGAGCGAGGCTCGCGCCGTGCAGAGCGTCGCCTGGTGGAATGCGGTCTTTCCTGGCGCGGCCATCGCACTCTTTGTCATCGGTACGAACTTGATGGGCGATGGGTTGCGCCAACGATCTTAGGGCCTGCCAGTTCGGTGGGCTGCAACTGCCTGTATCGCCAGCCAGTTTCACTTACAAAGGAAGGACAGACAACCGATGAAGACCTTCTTCACCCATTGCCGCCTGGTTGACGGCACGGGCCAACCTGCGATCGGATCGGCCACTGTCGTCATCTCCGGCACGCAGATCGAGTGGTGCGGGCCATCTGATGCACTCGATGCTCCGCAGCCTGGGCCGGAAGATCGTGCAGTTGATCTGGCAGGTCAAACGATCCTGCCCGGTCTTTTCAATACGCACGTTCATCTCGCTCTGAAGCTCCCTTTCCCCGAGCGGCGCACTGATCCGTTCACTCCGGGGCAACGCGTCATGCTCATCTATCGCCGGGCGTTGGAGGCCATTTATGCCGGTACGACCAGTATTCGTGTGGTAGGCGAAGCCAATTACGCGGACATTGACGTGCGTAACACCATTAACAAGGGCATACTGCCTGGCCCCCGCCTCGTGTGCGCGGGCCAGGCTCTGATCGCCACTGGCGGGCACGGTCACAACTCTGTAGGCTGCATCGAGAGCGACGGCGTTGAGAATTTCCGTCGAGCGGCGCGCGAGCAGTTGCGCGCGGGCGCTGACTTGATCAAGATTTGCCTGACAGGTGGCATCGGAACACCCGGCGAAAAGCCGGCGGACAAACAGATGAGAGACGACGAGGTGATCGCGGTCGTCGAGGTAGCTCATAGCGCCAACAAGCTGGTGGCATCGCACGCGGGTGGCATCGAGCCGGTGAAAGATGCCGTGCGCCTGGGCATCAATAGCATCGAGCACGGCTACCAGTTCGACGCGGAAGCCGCTCACATGATGGCGGAGGCCGGCGCCTACCTGACTCCTACCCTCTGCGTCACCCAGGAGCTGGACTACATGCGGCGTCACGGTGTTCAAGAGTGGATGCTGAGCAAGGCGAAGGCCGCGGCAGTGGAGCATCTGGCATCGGTTCGACGGGCTGTGGATGCAGGCGTTACCATTTGCAACGGCACCGATCTTCTGCCCAGTGACCCGGTCGGTGGTACAACGGCCACCATCCGGGAGGTGGAATTGCTGGTCGAAGCCGGCCTTAGTCCGCTGGAGGCGCTGCGGGCGGCGACCCATAACTCGGCTCGCCTCTGCGGTGTATTGGATCAGACAGGCACTTTGACCCCCGGCAAACAGGCCGACCTGGTCGTAGTGGATGGGCAACCGGATGTGCAAATTCGAGATCTGCGTCGTATCCGGCTGGTGATGAGAGATGGCGCCATCTTCCGTAACGAGCTGGCATCCCTGGCCGAACCGGGGTTGGCGCTGACGAATATCGAGTTGTCGGGCGGCACCTTTGCCAGGGTCTACTAGATGGGCCTGGCAGCGAGCCTGGAGGCTGACGACTATGCCAAGCGAAGAGACCGTGAATCCGTCGGCCAGTCGATTGGCTGGCGGAGATGACAGCTTTGAGCTCCACGATCTGCGCGTCGAGGTGGTAGGCTGCCAGCCCGGCAAGCGCATCGTCTGCAACCACCCCATCGGGTCCTATTTCGAGGTCAGCGGCGAGGATCTGAAGCTGCCCGCGGGGCAGACCTTTCCGATCTATCCACTTGCTTCGTTGCTGATCTTCCTGCCGGCCAAGCAGCGGATGACAGACGAAAACGACTGGATGACGACCGATACCGACATCGCCTGCCCGGATCCCAATTGCGGGGGCATCTTTCGTATCAGCCGGATTGGGCGGCGAGTTTTCCGTCATAGCGAGGTGACGGCGGTCCCTCTGACAAAGCGAGGCTCGTGATGAGACCGACCGTCCCGCGTTATCCTCTTGCGCCAGGGTATGACATCTCGCGCGTGCTCAAGGGAGGCTGGCAGCTCGCCGGCGGCCACGGCCGGATCGACCGCGAGGCCGCTCTCGGTGACATGCTCGCCTACGTCGAGGCCGGCATCACCACCTTCGACTGCGCCGACATCTACACAGGGGTGGAGGAGTTGATCGGCGAGTTTCTGCGTCGTAACCGGGATGCCCTTCGGCATGGCGCGCTGGCTCCCGTTCAGGTTCACACCAAATGCGTGCCCGATCGCGCTGCGCTCGCGACCTTGAGGAAAGAGGATATAAAGCGCCTCATCGAGCGCTCGTTGAGGCGCCTCGGTGTTGAGCGCCTGGACTTGGTGCAGTTTCACTGGTGGGACTACGAAGTACCTGGATACGTTGAGGCAGCATTGCATCTGCAAGCATTGCAGGCCGAGGGTAAGATCCGCCATATCGGGGTTACCAACTTCGATGTCCTTCACCTGCGGGAAATTCTGGATGCCGGAGTGCCGGTGATCTCCAACCAGGTTCAGTACTCGGCGCTCGATCGTCGCCCGGAGCGCGGCATGGTGGCGTTGTGTCCGCAACAAGGCATGTCACTCTTGTGCTACGGGACGATCGCAGGCGGTTTCTTGTCGGATCGTTACCTGGGCGTGGCGGAGCCGGTCCCGCCGTTGGAGAACCGTTCCTTGACCAAGTACAAGCTCATCATCGATGACTTCGGCGGCTGGGATCTTTTCCAGGCGCTGCTGGCTACGATGAGAGGGATCGCAGACAAGCACAGTGTGAGCATCGCGGCGGTGGCCACTCGGTATGTCTTGCAGAAGCCCTGCGTGGGTGGCGCGATCATCGGCGTACGCCACATGGGCCATTTGCCCGACACGTTGCGCCTCTGGACCTTCGAGCTGACCGGGGAGGATCTGGCTACCATCACCCGGATCACTGAGGAAGCCTCCGGGCCTGAAGGTGACATCTACGGGGTGGAGCGAGTCAAAAGCGGCAAACATGCCGTAATCATGCATTACAACCTGAACACGCAAGCGAAAGGATGACCAAATAGCCGTCGCACCGGGCTCGCGTACCGCGGTGCGCGCAGCGCAAAAAGAGGCGCCGCCCGTTGAGCCGAAAATAGCCGCCAGCCACGCATAGCCCGCGGAAGCCACGTTGAGAATTGACGAAACGAACGAATGTTCGTATAATTGGGCTGTCTCTTGGTAGGGGGCAGCCATGGATACGCGCGAAAAGCTGAATCTGTTGGGCCAGGCGGCCTGTTATGACGATTGCACCGCGCTCGGCGCGGATGCGGTGACGGCGGGGCGCGGTCTTTTCGCGCCGGCGGAGGGCGAGCCGCGACCGAGCCGCGATCTATTCCCTTGCATCTCGCACCTGACCACGCCGTGGGGCGAGCGCAAGGCGACCCTCAAGGTCTTGCAAACCAGCGCGTGCCAGAACAATTGCAACTACTGCGCATTCCGCGCCGGCCGCGATCTGCGCCGCGCCCACCTGACCCCCGATGAGCTGGCCCACAGCTTCGACCTGATGTATCGCGCCGGAGTGGTGGAAAGCCTCTTCCTCAGTTCCGGTGTCATGGGCACGACGCGGACGATAGACGAGATGCTGGCGACGACCGAGTTGGTGCGGTTGAAGTACGGCTTTCGCGGCTATATCCATCTGAAGCTGCTGCCCGGCGCCGAGGATGCGCATATCGCCCGCGCCGTCGAGTTGGCCGACCGCGTCTCAGTCAACCTGGAGGGGCCGACCCCCGAACGGCTGGCCGCACTCGCGCCGCAGAAGCGGATGGAGGAGCTGATCGGCCCGCTGCGGATGGCGGCGGAGATCATCCGGCGATACCTCACCCCCGGCCTCTCGCCGATCGAGCGGCACGACCTCGCTCCCGGCCCCTCTCCTGCGCGGAGAGGGGAGACCGGCGGGGGGGATAGGTGGGGGCACGCCCGGCTGGGGATGTCCACCCAGTTCGTCGTCGGGCCGGCGGGCGAGAGCGATCGCGAGCTGTTGTCAACTGCGCAGATGCTCTATCGCGAGGTGCGGCTGGCGCGGGCGTATTACAGCGCGTTCAGCCCGGTGAAAAACACGCCGCTCGAAGGCGCGGGCCCCACCGATCCCCTGCGGGAGCACCGGCTCTACCAGGCCGATTGGCTGCTGCGCTTCTACCACTTCAGCGCCGATGAGCTGCCGTTCGATGCCGTCGGCCTGTTGAGCCAGGAGGTTGATCCGAAGGCGGCCTGGGCGCAAGCCCACCCCGAACGTTTCCCCATCGAGGTCAACACCGCCGCGGCGCCCGACCTGTTGCGCGTGCCCGGCATCGGGCCGCACTCGGCGCGGGCCATCGTGCAAGCGCGACGGCAAGCCGCGCTGCGCGAGCTGGGCGACTTGCGCAAGCTGGGCGCTCGCGCCGATCGCGCTGCCTCCTACATCACGTTGGCCGGCAAACGTCCACCCTATCAGCCGCTGCTGCCCTTCCCGGGGGCTTCCCGATAGGGTGGGGCGATGCTTGAAAGCTGAAGGTCGCACCTAGATGGCCCGCAATTCGCAGACATGACCAGCGTGGTGTATACTGAGGGGGTCAGTCACCCACGCGGGTGGGCGGCGGATGTTGCATACTTGTCAGCCAAGTACCAGGAGAACGGAAGAACCTGTGACAGAACCGCGAGAAGGCCAACCCCTCTATCATGGGATGTTCAAGCATCTCGATGCCAAAGCCGGCTATGCCGTCTGGTTGCCGATGGGATGGACTGAAGTGAAGATGGGCAAAGGTCATCAAGGCGCCGTCTTCTTCCCCGAACCGGATGTACAAGATACCTACTTCTCCTGCGAGAGCTTCAAGCTGCGCTTTGCCGTGACAGAAGAGGATGTCCCAATCCTGCGTGATGGCTTCAACGCAGGGCTTCAGGCGCTGCCAGGGATTGGGGTTGAAACGCAGGACGAAGCCGTGACGCCGACGTTGATCGCGTTCGATGCCCGCTTCACCTTTCTGGAGGGAGGAGTGCGGCGTAAGAGGTGGGTGCGCAACATCTATTGGGGCAAGCTCCAGATCGTCTTCATCGCCCAAGGCTCTGAGCCTGCCGAGTTCGATTACTGGTTGCCCATGTTCTACCACACGATGATGACGTTCGAGCTTTAGTCTGAAGAGTATGGGGTCAGGCAGGCGCTCGCCCGGTGATTCGCGCCAGCGCCTCCGGGTCCTCAAGCACGAGCACCCAATCTTCCATGGTAGGCTTGACTGGCGCCGTCCAGCGCCCATCCGGATCAGGCGCGACGGCGCCCAGAGCGATCTCGACGCCATTGCGCGGGTTGAGATAGAAGGCCCGGTAATGGGCCTCCAGCTCTATCGTCAACCTGGCCGGCCGGAAGCCGTAGCCGTCAGGGGCAATGCCCATCAGCTTGTGCGCGATCGCGCCCACCGGGCGATAGTAAATAGCCACTGCCCCAGGGATGCCCGTCGCAAACGCGGAAAGATGGCCTTCCGGCAGGGCCGGCTCGTTGCGCGGCTCGAACAACCACCAGGGATAGCGCTCCAGGAATTTGCGCCCCAGGCCCACTTGCGCCGAGCCTGGCAGGCACATCGCATCCTGCCAGAACGCGTCGCCCCAATTCGGCGTATAACCCTGGTGCGGCTTGTGGTCGCGCGAGTTCATCTGCCAGAGCCCATTGGCGCCATAGGTGTGGCCCGCAGCGCCCGCGGCGATGCACGTCCAGAACAGGAAACGCTGCACTTCAGCGCCGCTGCCGCCCATGATCCCCTCATAGTTCACTTCGCCATCTATCACCGGCATGCGTGGGGCCTGAGCCAACGCCGCAGCTACTGCCTGCAGCGTGAACTCGAGCGACTCGTAGCCGCCGTGGCCCGTCTGCAGCATGTCAAAATCAACCGCCCCCTCATCCAGCAGGGCCTTGCGGCCACTCGTGCTGGTCATAGGAGAGGGGTGGGTACACAGCGGGTTATGGTAAGGATCGCACGCACGCACGTAATGGCTCATCTCTGTCCAGCCGGCCGCTAACTGTGTCATCTCCTCGCGAGGCAAGCCGGCAGCGCCAGGCCTGGACCAGTGACTGTAGGTCGGCATGGTGGTCTCGCCAGCCAGGCACCAGACCACCGGATAGGCGGCATACCGGGCCACGAGATTGCGCCAATGCTGCTTCATTTTGGGCAGGCCCATCGCCAGCAAGAAGTAGCCCCAGCAGCCCAGGATGCAGGGCACCAGCCCAGCCTCGATCATGTAGGCGATCTTGAGGTCAACCATATCGTAGTAGCGTGGATTGAGTCGCGCCCAACCTTCCTCCCACGGCAGCCCACCCTCATTGCCGTACTGGGGGTCGAAGGGAGCGACATCAGCATCAATGTCGCACGGCGGTCCAACGACCACCTGCGCTACCGTGAAGCCCTTGTTCACCCGATCTTGCACCAGCATGCGGGCGCCCATGGGCCAATCGAGCCGCTGCGTGAATGCATACCACCATGTATCGGCCAGCCAGAAGAAGGGTGCGCCATCCGCCCACTCGAGCGTGCGCTGGGATGCGGCCACCCGCAGGCGCCCACGGCCGTAGAGCGTATGCCCGCCTCCGTAGCGGGCTAACTCCAGATCGCCGATCTGGCCGTGCAGCCCGGCGTCATCCGGGTTGCTGCACACGGTCCGATATGTGTGCCGTCCCGGCTCGGCAGAGGCATAGCGCGCGCGAAACACGCTGCCGCCGGCCCAGAAGGCAGGCGCCCTCAACTCGGCGCCGCCGGGCGCCTGGAAAAGGACGTCAACCTCAAGCTCGTTGGAGATATCGCGGTAGGGCCGCGCGGCCGTGAAGGCCAGCTCCACCGGCACATTGGTCTGCCCGAAGATCATGGTAACCCCTCTCCGCGCATTCTGAAAGGTATTGCTTCTAGAACAATACCTGCAGCACCCAAGCCGCCAAACCTGCGGCAAGCAGGATGCCCATTCCTCGTATCACGCGCCTGGTTAGTACGCCGTTATCGGCCCCTTGGCGATAGTAATACTGCAATGCAACCGACAGACCCAACCCCGCGCACGCCAGGATGAGCAACGCGGCTCGATCCACGAATTCGATCGTCCAACCGAAACCGCTATATGCTGATGGCGCTTGTCCCCCACGAGTGCCCAGCCAGGTGAGGATGCTTAGCAAGGCCTGGCGGACGAGCAGGACGTCAATGAGTACGAGCGCAGTCGAGACGAGCCAGGCTGCGACGTAGGCCAGCGTCAACCCGCAGCCTGACGATTGGCGGTCCATTTAGATGATCTCAAGATAGTCCTTGCTCGGGAGCGCCGGGAAAGGCGCGGTCGGCAATGCCTGATACCAGTACGCAACGGACGCGATATCATCCTGGAGCGGCAAGTAGCGCCGGCCATCCCGCCACCCCAACGCCTGGATCGTCACGCGCAGATCGGTCTCGAAGCGAATCGGGTCCATGATGTGCCAGCGGTACATGCTGAAACGCTGCTGGGCTTTGTAAAGCCCGTCGGGGCGGATCACCTGATGCATTCCCATGAAGGGGGTTGAATAGGGCACGTACTGCCCGTCCACATCCCAGTTGTAGGCTCCGCCGAAGTAGTCTTCCGTGCCGGTGCCGCAGATCGTCGGAAACTCTTTGTCTCCATCAATGTAGAATTTGATCTCCCCTTCGCCCCACCAACCGTTGTTGTTCACCCCCCAGGCCATCGCCGTGCCCGCGTATTGGCCCCGCCCGCGCACGCCGTCCAGGATCGTGTAGGGCTGCATATAGGGCAGCGGGTTGGCGCGACGGAACTGGGCATGGAAGTAGGCCAGATCATCGCCCACGTCGGTGAGGGTGTAGTCCACTTGGTATAGACCTTCAGGAAAAGATTTGGACTTTCTGGTATAATGGCCCTTCGTAGGGCTCGTCATGGCTGGCCTGTCGGCAGGTGCAGATCCGCTTCGGCGAGCCAACCGCAAATCTGTGACACGAAGGG
>Ga0233425_10000621_pt1 | contig 90118 bp, 86 predicted proteins | sample Watercolumn_Towu_2_FD_181712 | JGI IMG/M metagenome (GOLD analysis project Ga0233425, IMG submission 181712) | Freshwater microbial communities from Lake Towuti, South Sulawesi, Indonesia - Watercolumn_Towuti2014_140_MG | ecosystem: Environmental > Aquatic > Freshwater > Lake | place... | reverse complement strand
CAAAACCAGTCGGCCGACTAAATCCCCGGGATGAAGGGGTCCTTTTTGCACGCCGATCACCCCACGAAGGGGGTGCCTATTGCACGCTGATCCTCACCGAAACCACGCCCGGTCCGCTGATCATGGTCGTTCAGTTCGTCGGCTTCCTTGCGGCCTATCGCGGTTCGACCGGACTGCCTCCGCTTGCGGCCGCCACGCTCGGAGCGATCCTGACGACCTGGGTTACCTTCCTGCCCTGCTTCCTGTGGATCTTCGCCGGCGCGCCCTTCGTCGAGCGCCTGCGCGGCAACAAGGCGCTGTCGGCGGCGCTGAGCGCGATCACCGCCGCTGTCGTCGGCGTCATCCTCAACCTCGCCTTGTGGTTCGCCATCCACACGTTGTTCCGCCAGGTCCGTCGGATCAGCGTCGGCCCCCTCGCCTTCGACGCGCCGGTCCCGGCGAGCATCGACGCTCCCGCTCTCGTCCTTGCTATTCTGGCAGCGCTTGCCGTGTTCCGCTTCAAGCTCGGCATGATCCCCGTGCTGCTCGGTTCAGCCGTGCTGGGCGCTGTTTATACGCTGTTGGCATGATGGCGACCGATCGACGCTCAACGCTCTTCCAGCGACACGGTGCGGGACCGCTGCTAGCGCTGGAGCGCCTTCCTGGCTGCGTCTGCCGAGCCCATGTTCGGATCAAGCGACAGAGCGCGCTGTAGCAATTCCTTTGCGCGTGCGTCATCGTTCTCGCGCCCGTTCCCGGTCTGAAAGGCGCGGCCTAGCGTGAAGCAGCTTTCCGCATCGCCGAGGCGGCACGCCTTGTCGAACAAGGAAAGCGCACGCTGGCGGTCGCTTTCCACGCCGCGACCATCGTCGGTCATGAAGGCGAGATTGCCGCAGGCCCCGGCGTCGTCCGCCGCGCATGCGCGGTTGAACAGATCAATCGCCCGCGCATGATCCTGCGCCACGCCCAACCCGTCCCGATACAAGACGCCCAGATTGTAGCAGGCATGGATGTTGTCGGCCTCGCAGGCCTTGCGAAACAGCTTCGCCGCAACGCCATGATCGCGCTCGACGCCGCGTCCGAGTGCGTATGACGCGCCGAGATTGGCGCACCCGCCGACGGCACCGCCATCGCATGCTTTGGTGAACAGAGCATTGGCCTGCACCATATTCTCGCCGACGCCAACACCTCCGGCATAGGCCAGTCCGAGATTCGAGCAGGCGGTCGCCTCGCCCCCGTCGCAAGCGCGGTTGTAATAGGAGGCCGCATAGCCGGCATTGGCCGCAGCGCCCTGCCCCTGGGCATAGGCATAGCCGGCCATAGTACAGCTGCGCATGCTGCCAAATGCGCAGCCTTGCGCGAAATAGCCGAGGGCGCGGACCGCATCTTGTGGCACGTCGTCGCCCTCGAGAAAGGCATATCCATTATCGGCACAGGCTTCGGGATCGGCAGCCCCGCAAGGCGGGAGCATCTTGGCAACAGGGCCGGGTAACAGCTCCGCTTGCATGGCCCCCGATGTGGGTGGCGCGCTATCGGGGCTTTTGGCAGAGGCGAAGTTAGTCAGCCCCGCTCCACACACGAAGGCCAGGCTGAGAAGCAGGAAAACTCGTGGAAGTGCGCGAGCGAAGAAAGTCACCTGATTGGAACCTCAATCTTTTTCATCTTCCCACGATGGCCTATGCCGAGACATGATCGCTCATCGACAGACAAAAAATGTGACGCGCAGAGGGCGGATCTTGTTCCGGGCAGGCATCCTCATGCTATCGCTCCTGACAGCAGGTGGCGCTGCGCAGGGGGCCGAGGCGGATGTGCCCGATGGATGGACGAGCTGGCACAACGCCCGCTTCGGCTATTCGATCTGCTATCCTCGGGCGCTGTTCCCGATCACGCGGGAATCGCCCGAGAAGCATGGCATCGCGATGGAGTCCTCGGACAGCGCGCAGGTGATCGCGGCGGGGATGACCTACACCCGCAAGACGCTGGCCGAACCGATCCGCATGGAAAAAGAACGGCTCACCCACATCGCGCTGATGTCGAGCAGCCGGGACGTGACCAACGGCGACACCGAGTTCGTCGTATCGGGTACGCGCGTGGATCAGATCCTCTACACCAAGGCCATGCGCAGCGGCGACCGCCTGATCGCGATCCGCGTCCGCTATCCGCAAAGCCTGAAGGCCCGTTACGCGCCTATCGTCGAGCGAATTGCCGGCTGTCTTCGCTTCTCTAAGAAGGAGGGTTGAGAGCGCCGCGAGGCACCCCACCGCCGCAATAAATCAGTCGTCGACCGTCACTATCCGCAGCAGGCCTTCAAGAGCCATTGCAGGATTGCGAACGACCGCAACCTCTCGTTCAGCGTGTGCGCCGAACAGCCGATCTTCTCAGCGATGGATACCAATGCTGCCCAGCGAGACGGATGCTCGGCCTCGTGATCCTGCGCCATCCGAACCGCACACGCGCGCACCTCCGATGCAAACTTGTTCGTCGTCTTGCTCATCGTAGACCCTTCCTCTCAGGAGTTGCGGCCTCCGGCAAACCCGGGGCGGTTCACAGCAATCGTGGCAGGAAGGTTCGAGTGCGGTTCAGTTTCTGACATGAAGCGAAGCTGCCATGCTTGGCACACTGGCTCAACAGGGTTGTGCTGCAGGCGCCATCAAGACCGCTGGTTCTTTCAAGGCATCGACAGATTCTGTGGACGCCTCGAACGATAGGCTGTTGGCTTCATGCGGCTAGACTCGCCCGCAGCACATCTTTGCGCTTCCATCACACCTCAGGCCCTTTGGTCCGAAATGGTGCAGTCGGTTGCTATTAGGCCATCTGAATCGGTTATGTGGAGGCATGCTTCGTTGGATCACATCCATGGGCTTTTTCCTGATCACTGGGTTAAGTTCGAACGTCGCTTATGATTATGCTTGCCTTACGCCCTTGAAGCATTGGAGCCTCCAATAGGCTGGGGTGGATCATCACGGAATAATCTTGCACATATAGATAGACGGCACTGGTTCGCTGAGATGGTTCAAGCGCAGCACCAACGAGAGAGAAATCCGAAGAGGGAGAGCTGGGTTGCCCGCTCGGCCCTATATCTTTCGTTTGCTTCGCTAATCGTCGCAATCATCGCGCTGCTGAAGAGATAGCTTCAATGGGATCGAAGAAGGCTAGAATGGAGGCGTTCAAGCGCGAGCATCCTATTTGCTATTTTTGCGCTACGCGTCCCACCACAACCGAGGATCATATGCCCGGCCGGCAATTTTTCATCGGCCGGGTCGGACCGGAGGGATTCGCGTTTCCTTGCTGTGAACCGTGTAATGGACTGACCCGCCAGATCGAGCAGGCGGTGGCGTTGATTATGCGGCTTGGGGACCATACCGAACGGCCGATTCCGGCAGAGGAGTTGGAACGACTTGCGCTGGGGGTCCGCAATAACGCCCCCCAACTGATGCCGACCATCGACACCTCGGCCCGAGCGGTACGGAAGTTTTTCCGGGAAAATGGCCTCTCGCCTGCGCCTGGGGCCTCATACAAGGACACACCGATCCTTAATCTGCCCGGTGCCTATCGTGAGGCCTTCGCTTTGTTCAGCCGTAAGCTGATATGCGCGCTTCACTACAAGGGGGTGGGAAGCCCTGTGCCGCTGGACTCGTATATCGGCGTTACGTGGCGCCATTCCGTTTCCGGTGGTGCAGATCAGATGTTTGAGACCTTGCGGCGGACCCTCGGGCTCGAACGGCTTGGCCAGCGCCGCAATACCGATATCGGAGACCAGTTCAGCTATAGATTCGATTTCAATGTCGAACATGGCCTGTTCGCAGCTGGAGCTCTTTTCGGGAGATCGTTCCTTATCTTTGGGGCGGTAACGCCGCGGCTATTATCAGAATCCCCCATAACTTGGCATATGCACCGGGAGGATGTCGCGACTGGTGCCTAGACCTGCCGACGATCCAGCGAGTTAGCGGCCATAAGACCTTGTCGATGGTGCTGCGCTATACCCATGTCGATAGCGTGAATGTGAATCAGGCGGTAAATAACCTGTCAGCGCTGGCTCACACCGCCCAAGCATCTTGAAGCGATTACACTGAAATCACACACCTCGGAACGGCCCGCCTCACGGCAGGGAAAAATTACCAATTATTCCAAGAGGAAAATGGTGCCCAGGGACGGGATCGAACCGCCGACACTGCGATTTTCAGTCGCATGCTCTACCAACTGAGCTACCTGGGCACTCGTTGGAGGCGTGCCTATAGAGGCGGGTAACAGGTCCTGTCCAGCCCGCTTTTCGCTTTTTTATTCAGGCTCGACATCGGCGGGCGGGCCGGGGATTCGATAGCCGTCGTCGAGCCAGCGCAGCAGGTCGCGATCGCGGCATCCCTGGCTGCAGAAAGGCTCATATTCGGGCCGGGCCGGCTTGCTGCAGCCGGGACATTCATGGATTTTCCGCGTCGACATGGCCGCCGGATATGACGAGGCGCGCGTCGGGGCGCAAGGCGATCGGTGCACCGATGCGCCGCGCCAGTTCTGCCTGCCAATCTGCACGGCCGGCAATGCGCTCAATCACGGCCGGATGGGCGCCGATGCTGCGCGCGCCAGCGCCCGGCGTCCGCTCGGCCCGGCGGAGCAGCGCACGCGCAGCAGCGCCCACGCCATCCCCCTGAAGACGCTCTGGCAGCGAGGCGCGTCTGCGCGGACGAACGATCTGCAGGAAGCCGAAGCCATTGACCGCCGTGCGCTCGAAGGGCTGCGGCAGGATCGCATCGACCGCGTCGGCCGCCGCCTGTCGCGCCGCCTTGCTGCCGGCGGTGGGCAGGTCGATCCCGATCGAGCCTTCGATGCCATGGCGGACGATCATCGCCGCCGCCGCCGAGGCGCCTGCGACCGCGAGCGCCGCCGAATCCAGCCAACCGTCCACGTCGATCAGGCTCATCGCCGGGGTGAGCGACAGGCGCAGGCCGCCGCCGTCGAAACCAACCTCCCCACTCCGTGCTTCTTCGAGCAATTCCGACCAGCCCGCCGCTTCCAGTGCGTCGGGCTCATGCGCGCCGAGCCGCCGCACTGGAAGGCCCATCACCCCGATCCGCTCGAACAGGCCCGGGCCGATCATCGGCGCGGCGTCGGGCGATGCCTGTCGCGCCAGCGCGAGCTTGGCCCGTCCCGGTTCGGGCAGCGCAGCTCTGCGAATTTCGACCAGCAGCGTGCCGCCTTCGGTTACGCCACGCGGCAGCGGTTCGATCAGCGCCTCCGTGCCATCGTCGAGGCGCACGAGCCCGCGGCGTCCGGGAACGCTGATGCGGGTCAGCCGGGCCTTGGCGACGGTACCGGCGGTGGGGCCGTCATCATCGGCCTCGATCTCGGCGGACAGGATGACGCCGTCTTCGATCAGTGCCGCGCGCGCCTCACCGATCCCGTCCTCGTAAATCCACTCAGCCATCCGTCGACGGCAGCAAGCCGGCCGAGGCGAGCAAGGCGCGCGTCTCGAACAGCGGCAGGCCCATCACGCCCGAATGGCTGCCCGACAACATCGCCACCCAGCTTTCGGCATAGCCTTGGATCGCATAGCCGCCAGCCTTGCCCTGCCATTCGCCCCCCGACAGATAGGCGTCGATCTCGGCTTCGGTCAGCCGCTTGAACTTGACGATGCTGGTCGAAATCCGATGCCGCGCCTTGCCGCTGTCGTCGATCAGGGTGACCGCCGAATGGACGCGGTGACGCCGCCCGGACAGCAGGCGCAAGCAGGCGCGCGCTTCGTCGGCGGCCTCGGTCTTGGGCAGGATTCGCCGCCCCGCCGCCACGACAGTGTCCGCGCCCAGGACGCATGCACCCGCATGGCGCGCAGCGACCACGGCGGCCTTCTCCGCCGCCATGCGCGCCGCATAGCGCGCCGGCTGCTCGTCGCGGCCGGGCGTCTCGTCGATATCGGCGGGATCGATCGCGGACGGCTCGATGCCGAGCCTGCGGATCAGCTCGGCCCGTCGGGGACTGGCCGATGCGAGAATAAGCAGGGACAATGCCCCTGCCCTTATTTGAAGCGGTAGGTGATACGACCCTTGGTCAGGTCATAAGGGGTCAGCTCGACCAGCACCTCGTCGCCGACGAGGACGCGGATTCGGTTCTTGCGCATCTTGCCGGCCGTGTGACCCAAGATTTCATGGTCGTTTTCGAGCCGGACGCGGAACATGGCATTGGGCAGCAGTTCGACGACCTGCCCACGCATTTCCAACAATTCTTCTTTCGCCAAACCAGTGCCTCACAAAGATGATCGGAGTTTGGGCGTCGCCATACGCGCTTGACCGCCAAAAGGAAAGCGGCGCTTGAGTTGCCCAAAGGAGAGATGCGGTAGCAGCAATTGCACAGTCCGGTTCATTTCTCTAGCGGCTGCACCGGGAAGACACCACAGGGAGGAGAATCGCGTGACCGAGGACGAGATCAAGGACGGCTTTCGCCATGCGATGCGGCGCCTCGCGACGACGATCGCTCTGATCACCACCGGTCGCGACGAAAGCTGGTCGGGCATGGCCGCGACCGCCGTCATGTCGGTCTGTGCCGAGCCTCCCACGCTGCTCACCGCCGTCAACCGGACCGCCAGCATCCACCCGGTGCTGAGCCAGTCGGAGCGTTTTTGCGTCAACCTGCTCGCCGATCGCCACCGCGATCTCGTCGGCATATTCAGCGGCCAGAAGAAAGGCCTCGCCCGGTTCGAAACCGGAGACTGGAACGCGGGCCCCGACGGTATTCCGGTTCTCGGCGATGCGCTTGCCAGCCTCGTCTGCCGCACGACCCAGCAGATCGACGTCGGCACCCACACGCTCTTCCTCGGCGAGGTCGAGGAAGTGGTGAACCATGACGAGATCAGCCCGCTGGTCTGGGTCGACGGCACCTTCGCCAGCGCCGCGCGCTGACCACATGGCTCTGGAGCGAAGCGGCGCTCACGAGAGCCGCTTCGCCTCCAATATCTTCACTGGCTGCTTGATCAGTTGCCCCTTCATCGAACCCGATCCACCCGGCCAGGTTTTCTCCGCGAGGATCTTGCGCACCACCGGCATGCCCGAAACGACCTTTCCGAACACCGCATAGCCGGGGTCACCCGCCTTGGCGTCCATTGCCGGAGCGGGGCCGACCATGATGAAGAACTCGCCCATCGCGCTGCCCGGTTCGCGGCGGGCCATCGATATCGCGCCGTCGACATGACTCAGTCCGGTCTTGCTGGTCGGTTCGTGCGCGATCGGCGGAAGCGAGCGACGGAAATCGCGATGGACCCCGCCCTGGACGAACCCCAGCCTCGGATTGCCGACCGCGCGCGCCGCACGATAGAAGGTCGTGCCGTCAAAAAAATGCTTGTCGACATAAGCGAGGAAATTCTTCGCCGTGATCGGCGCGCGCTTCGTATCCACTGCGACGACGAAGCTGCCGGCGGTTGTCTTCACCGCGACACGAACGATGCCTGGAGCAGCCTGTAGCGGCGACGCCAGCAACGGGCCGAACAACAGCAAGGCAGCGACTTGGAGGAGCGATCGACGAATCATGGCCTGAGCTTAACCAGTCGGGCGATCGGGTCCATCGGGGAAAGAGGGTAAACGCCGAGGTTAATACTGGCTTCACCATATCGACTTGCGATAGACAGTCGGATGAAGCGTTGGAGTAAGTTCATGACCGCGAAGCGCGCCCTGTTCGGCATCGCCCTGCTCATCCTGGCCCCGGCTATGGGATCGGCCATGGTCCCTGACGCCGATGGCGAGATGCGGCAATATGTGCGGGCGCGGCTCGCCGACGCCGACGGCATGCCGGAAGCTGCGGCAAGCAGCTATGCGAAGCTGCTTCAGGCCTCCCCCACCGACCGGCGCCTGGCGCTGCGGACCTATCGGCAGGCGCTCACCGCAGGCAATTTCAAACTGGCCGGTCAGGCAGCGCGCCAACTCGACAGCCTGGCGGCTCTGCCGAATGACGGCACCCTGATGCTGTTCTCCGAGGCTGTGGCGGCGCGCGACTGGCGCCTGGCCGACCAGATCGCTGCCCGGATCGACCGGGAACAGGTGTTCGGCTTCCTCGTGCCGGTCATGCGCGGCTGGGTGGCTTTTGGCCGGGGCTCGTCCGACGCGGCGCGGCTGGCGGCTCCCTCGGGCGGATCGCAGCTCGCCAATGCCTATTCGCGCGATCACCATATCCTGATCGAGCTGGCGATGGGCAAGGATGAAGCGCTCGACGACATCCGAAAGCTGGCCGCCGCCAATGACAGCCGCTCGCTGCGGCTGCAACTGGCGGCAGGCGCCCTGTTCGCCAAGCGCGGCCAGATCGACAAGGCCGAGCTAGCTCTGGAGGGACGTGCGCCGGAACTGGCCCGCGCCCGCGCGCAGCTGGATGCCGGGCGGCCGATCCCCGGGGCGGTGGACAGTGCGGAGCGCGGTCTGTCCGACCTGTTCGCCCAGCTCGCGATCGACGTGAAGGGCGACGGACGCTCGCCCATCTCGCTGCAGCTCGCCCGCATGGCCTGCCACATGGCGCCGTCCAATGCCGCCGCGATCATCGCCACCGCCGACCTGCTGTCGGGCAATGGCTATAATGAGTCCGCGCTGAAGCTGACCCTGCAGGTGCCGGCCGACAATCCACTGTTCGAGGTCGCGCGCCAACAGCGGAGCGGCATATTGATGCAGATGGGTGATCGTCAGGCGGCGCTGGGCGATGCCGAGAAGGCAGCCGCCCGCCCCGATGCGCCGAGCAACGCCTTCGTCGAACTCGGCGGCATCCTGTCGGACCTCGAACGCCATGAGGAAGCCGCCAAGGCCTATCAGAAGGCGATCGACAAGGACGAGGCCGAAGGGATCAAGAGCTGGGTCCACCTGTTCCTGAAGGCCGGCGCGCTCGACCGTTCGGGTGACTGGGAGGGGGCCAAGGCGCTGCTGCGGCAGGCCAACGCCATCGCGCCCGGCCAGGCGATGATCCTCAACTATCTCGGCTATGGCATGCTCGACCGGGGCGAAAATCTGGCCGAGGCGCAGACCTATATCGAACGCGCCAGCGGCCTCGATCCTAATGATGCGGCGATCGCGGATTCGCTCGGCTGGCTCTATTACAAGCGCGGCAATTATCGCGGCGCCATCCCGGCGCTAGAACGCGCCGTGGCGGGCGACCCCGGCCAGTCGGTGATGAACGAACATCTCGGCGACGCCTATTGGGCGGTCGGACGCCGCATGGAGGCCCGCTATTCGTGGCGCGCCGCGCTCGTCCAGGCGGACAAGGCCAGCGCCGACCGCATCAACCGCAAGCTGTCGGACGGACCGGGCGAGACGCTGTCCGCCAACGATCGCTGATCGCGCCTCCGCGCTCGACCGATCTCACCGCCATGACCGACAGCGAGATCGCCTTCGCGAAGATCAACCTCGCGCTCCACGTCCGTCGCCGCCGCGAGGATGGCTATCATGAGCTGGAGACGATCTTCGCCTTCGCCAGGCATGGCGATCTGGTCAGCATCGCCGAGGGGCCCCCGCGCCTGACGATCGACGGCCCCTTCGCCGGCGCGCTGCGCGGCGAGGACCCGGAGGACAATCTGGTGATGCGCGCCGCGCGCGGCCTGTACCGGCTGGCCGGCGCCGGAACCCCGCCCGCCATCCATCTCGACAAGCGTCTGCCCGTCGCCGCCGGCATCGGTGGCGGCTCGGCGGACGCCGCCGCCGTCCTGCGCCTGTTCTGCCGCCGGCTGGGCCTGTCGATCGAGGCGCCCGAGGTACTGGCGCTGGCCGCCGAACTGGGCGCGGACGTCCCCGCCTGCCTGCTGTCGCGCACGGTTCGCGGAGACGCGCGCGGCGACGTGCTGCGGCCGGTCGACGGCAGCGGCCTCAGCGACATCCCGCTGCTGCTGGTCAACCCCGGCGTGCCGCTGTCGACGGGCCCGGTGTTCAAGGCCTGGGACGGCGCGGACCACGGCCCCCTCGCCTCCGCCAACCCGCTCGAAGCCGCACTGGCCGGCCGCAACGACCTGGAGCGCCCCGCCCTGCAGTTGTGCCCGATCATCGGCGAGGTGATCGCCCTGCTGGCCGCCCAGCCGGGCTGTACGCTGGCGCGCATGTCGGGCTCGGGCGCGACTTGCTTTGCGTTGTTTGAGCGTGCTGAGCAGCGCGATGCCGCGAGCGAAGCGGCTTTCGCGGAACATCCTAGCTGGTGGAGGCTGGCGAGCAACTTGCGATAAGCGACTGCCTCTCCCCAATTAATAAACTGTCCCCGATTTCATGATGACGCCTTCATATTTCGCGTCGGCGGTAAATCGGGGACAGTTTACGAATTCGCAACCCTCTACCCCGCCTCCTGAACGTCTCAAGCGTTCCACACCGCCTAGGGGGCGCTCTTCAGCACCGCCGTGAGGATATGCCAGCCCGTTCATTACGGTGACAGTGCAATAATTGACAGCCGCCACCACCGATGCAACAAGGTTTGCATGGCCCGCCTCGCCCGTTTCATTCTCCCCGGTGCCCCGCACCACGTCACCCAGCGTGGCAATGGGCGGCAGCAGGTGTTCTTCGGCGATGACGACTATGCCGCTTATCGCGACCTTCTCGCCACGCACTGCGCGGCGCATGGCGTGGCGGTATGGAGTTGGGTGCTGATGCCCAACCATGTCCATCTCATCCTCGTTCCCGAGCATCCCGACGCGCTGCGGGCTGCCCTTTCGAAGGTGCACCGCGCTTATGCCGGGCGGATACATGCGCGCGAGAAGCGGACAGGACATTTCTGGCAGGGGCGTTTCGGCTGCGTGGCCATGGATGAGGATCATCTGCTGGCGGCGCTTCGCTATGTCGTGCTCAATCCGGTGCGGGCCGGGCTTGCCGCGCGGGCGCAGGACTGGCGTTGGTCGAGCGTTCATGCGGTGCTCGACCCGGCACAGGGCGACGGCCTGACCGATACCGCCCCGGTGCTGGAGCGTGTGCCGGACTTTGCCGCACTGATGCAATCGGGTGAGGACGAGGCCCTCTCTACGCTCTTGCGCCGGTCGGAAAGCACCGGCCGGCCGCTAGGCGACGCAGCGTTCCTCGATCATGTCGAAGAAACGCTGGGGCGCGATCCGAAGCCGCTCAAGCGCGGGCCGAAGGCAAAGGGCGGGTTGCGGCTTGAGCCAGTTAATTAATGCACTGTCACCATTACTAATTCACTGTCACCGTTACCGGGAGAAAAGCCTGCAAAACCCGCTGCTACCGCCCAACCAAGACGGCGCTCTCAGCTTGCCGATCCATTACAGATCGTATTTCAGTCCGGAAAAGGGCGATGTCCGAATAGTTGGTGATGAGCCGTCCGCGTACTCGGCAGTCGGGTTGATCTTCATCCGCAATCTCGAACCGAACCGCGAGGTCACCGCGATTGTTCGCCGGAGCGATTTCGAGACGGAGGACAAGGTCGTCCCCCTCCTGCATGTCATAGCCCCATTGCACCGTGACCGGATTATCTTCGGCAAGGGGGAAGGTGCCCAAGGCATCGCCAAATTCCCTCACGTCCTGCCATTGAACCCAAAAACCGCCTCGCCCCGAAAATTGTTCTGTTTCGACCTCGATAGAAAGGCGGCCGAAATCATCTGCTTGCTTTCCCGGTTCGAGGAAGCTGCTGTCATACCGATAGCGCAAGGTGAGTTTGCTCATAGGCTCTGCATCGCATTCCGCAGCAACGTCTGCAATTAGGCGCTCGCCTCCTGATCCTTATTGGCGATGTTTGGCTCGGAAGCGGTCATCGCTGCGATGGCATGCAATTTCCGCCATTCTCCTCGACCGACACGTCATTGTACCAACCGTCCCGGTTATCATCGTCGTTGTGGTAACAAACTGTGCCTGCCTTACCATCGGCTTTGATGATCACTGACCAGTTCAGTGAGCCGCAGTTACAGTTATGAGGCATGCAGGAATATGCTCTGATCCACTCACCATTCTGAGATATTTTGCCTTCCGTGCCGCCATCCAGGATCATCTTAGCCATGGTGGGATCGGGCGTGACTCGACCGAATTACGGTGACGCTGGGAATTTCGGTGACGCTGCGTTTATTTCTCCCGACTTATGGCTTTGCCTTTGAACATCGGGACAGAACAGGAAACTCGAGGCGACATATCTGCGTGCAATTGCCGCCCGCGAGCAGCCTGCGATATCCGGTAAGCCCTGCCTCTAGCGGACGAACCCTAAGTTCACCCCAGCCTCGCCAGCGTCACGCCTTCATATTTCGCGTCGGTCGGGTCGAACAGCGCGTGCGGCTCGAAATTGTCGGCGGTCAGCATCACGCTGTTGAGGCCGGCCAGTTTGAACGTGCCGAGCTTCGGCTCCGCAGGCACCTTGCCGTCGCGCAGGGTGACGACGCCGTCGATGAAGGGGTCGTCATGCTTGGTGTAGAGAATGTGCGGCGTGATCACCATGGCGGTCTTGTTGTAGACGGCGGTGATGCAGAGCTTGCGCCGGATCGCCTGGGCGATCAGCTGCGCTTCGGGCGAGAGTTCGGGGCCCGAGGCCGGGGCCACGACGCGGCTGAGCGACAATGTCTTGCGCGGTGTAGTCATCGGACGCGCGCATATCGGGCCACAGCCTGCAAAGCAAGGGCGGCGGCGGCGTTCAGCCGGTGGAAAGCCATTGCGGGGCAAGCAACGGTCATGGTCCGCCTGCTCCTTCCGCTCGCCCCGCTGATTCTGTCCGCCCTGGCCGCGCCGGTGGCCGCACAGGAGGAGGATGCCGCACATCGCGCCGATCGCCTGCGGACGATCGAACTCAACCGGGGTGCGCAGGCTAGGGTCGATGCCCGCGACCGATCGAACGCCCGCGTCCGCGAGACCAACCGCGCGGCGCAGGAGCGTTACGAACGGCAGCGCGAGGAATGGCGTCGGCGGGTCGAGGCCTGCGAGAATGGCGACTATCGCGCCTGCGCGCGCTGACGGCGATCCGGCCATGCCCTGCCCCGCCACGAAAAAGGGCCGGGAAACCCGACCCTTTCGCGTTCACATGTTCGGGTAGTTCGGACCGCCGCCGCCTTCGGGCGTGACCCAGTTGATGTTCTGGGTCGGGTCCTTGATGTCGCAGGTCTTGCAGTGGACGCAGTTCTGCGCGTTGATCTGCAGGCGCGGCGCGCCCTCTTCCTTGCCGACGATCTCGTAGACGCCCGCCGGGCAGTAACGCTGCGCAGGCTCGTCATAGAGCGGCAGGTTGATATCGACCGGTACGCTCGGATCCTTGAGCTGGAGGTGGACCGGCTGGTCTTCCTCATGGTTGGTGTTCGACAGGAACACCGACGAGAGGCGGTCGAAGCTGATCACGCCATCGGGCTTGGGATAGTCGATCTTCGGCGCGATGTCGGCGCGCCACAGGCCCTCATTGTCCTTGTGATGCTTGAGGGTGAACGGCAGGCCGATGCCCAGGGTGCGCATCCACATGTCGGTGCCGGCCAGGAGCGTGCCCGCGAACGGACCGAATTTGGCGATGAACGGCTCGGCATTGCGGACGGTCTTGAGTTCCTTGGCGACCCAGCTGTCCTCGAGCGCGGCCGGATAGGAAACCAGCTCGTCCGAAGCGCGCTCGTGCGACAGCGCCTCGAACGCGGCTTCGGCGGCGAGCATGCCCGACTTCATCGCGGTGTGGCTGCCCTTGATGCGCGGCACGTTGACGAAGCCCGCCGAGCAACCGATCAGCGCGCCGCCGGGGAAGACCAGCTTCGGGATAGACTGCCAGCCGCCCTCGTTGATCGCGCGCGCGCCATAGGAAACGCGGCGGCCACCCTCCAGGATCGCGCGGATCGCCGGATGCTGCTTCCAGCGCTGAAATTCCTCGAACGGATAGAGATGCGGGTTCTTGTAGCCGAGGCCGACGACGAAGCCGAGCGCGACCTGGTTGTTCGCCTGATGGTAGAGGAAGCCGCCACCGACCTCCTCGGTCAGCGGCCAGCCCTGAGTATGGATGACGCGGCCCGGCTCATGCTTGGCGGGGTCGATGTCCCACAGCTCCTTGATGCCGATCGCATAGGTCTGCGGCTCGCAATCGGCCTCCAGATCGAAATGCGCCTTCAGCATCTTCGACAGATGGCCGCGTACGCCCTCGGCGAAGAAAGTGTATTTGGCGTGGAGTTCCATGCCCGGCTGATAATCGGGCTTGTGCTCGCCGGTGCGGCTCACGCCCATGTCGCCGGTGGCGACACCCTTCACCGAGCCATCCTCATTGTAGAGAATCTCGGCAGCGGCGAAGCCGGGGAAGATCTCAACGCCGAGATTTTCGGCCTGCCCCGCCAGCCAGCGGCATAGATTGCCGAGCGAGAGCGTGTAGGTGCCCTTGTTGTTCATGAAGGGCGGCAGCGCGATGTGCGGCATCGAGAACTGCCGGTTCGCCGTGAGGATCCAGTGGTGGTTCTCGGTCACCGGCACGGTCAGCGGGCTGTCCATGTCCTTCCAGTCCGGAAGAAGCTCGTTCAGCGCGATCGGATCGACCACCGCGCCGGACAGAATATGTGCACCGACTTCGGAGCCCTTTTCGAGCACGCAGACCGCGATTTCGCGCCCCGACTCGATCGCCAGCTGTTTGAGCCGGATCGCCGCCGCCAGGCCAGCCGGCCCGGCGCCCACGATCACGACATCATAAGCCATAGATTCGCGCTGCGACATTTCTGGTCCTCGTCCTGCCTATCCGGTCATCGCATCAAAAAAACGTCATGCCCCAAAGGCGCTGCCCGCAGATTGACGCCCTCGTCAACCCATTCCTTTAGTCACCCCCATGGTTTTTGGGGGAAATCATGCCTCGGCGGCCGAACTGGCCAGCCTGATGGGCTGGTGGCGCGACGCCGGACTCGACGTCCTGGCGGCCGACGAGCCGCGCGATTGGCTCGCGCCGGTCGAACGGCCCGCCGAGCGAGCCGCAAACTCCGCCCCGGTCGAGCCGACCGCCCGCCCTGCGGCGGTGCCCGTCACAGCCGAGCGCCCCGCTCCGCCGGCCTCTTTCCCCGATACGCTGCCCGCTTTCCAGCAATGGCTCGCGACCAGCGAAAAAATCGCCATGCCGATGCCCGCGCGCGTCGCGCCGATGGGTGATCCGGCCTCTGGCCTCATGGTGCTCGTCGATCTGCCCGAACAGGTCGACACTGCCAATGGTCGCCTGCTGTCGGGCCCGGTCGGCGAACTGTTCGACAAGATGCTGGGCGCCGTGAACCGTGACCGACAGTCCCTCTACCTGAGCGCCATGGCGCCAGGCTGGCCGACCGGCGGCGTCGTGGACCGCGCGATGGGCGTGCTGTTCAGCGAACTGGCGCGCCACCATGTCGCGCTTGCTCGTCCCCGCGCGCTGCTTCTGATGGGCGAGCAGCCCTCGCGCGCCTTTCTCGGCAAGGGCTTCGTCGAGGCACGCGGCTCGGTCCACGACGTGCAACTCCCCGGCGGCGCGATCAAGGCCGTCGCAACCTTCCATCCCCGGACACTGCTTCAGCACCCCCAGCAGAAGCGCCGCGCCTGGGAAGACCTCCAATTATTGGTGACGTTGCTTTCATGATGCGATCCCTCCTCCTCGCCGGATCCATGCTGTTCGCGCCATCTCTCGCCACGGCACAGACAGTGATCCCGACGGCCACGGCCGGCCTCGCAGCGGCGGCACAGCCTCTGGCGATCACGTCAGGCCTGACCGCCGAGCAGAAGACCGCCTATCGCTCGCTTTTCGGCGCGATCCGAGCGAGCGACTGGACCACGGCGCAGGCAGGCATCGACGCCCTGCCCAACGGCCCGCTCACCGATGTGGCCCAAGCCGAACTGATCCTGGCCAAGGGATCGCCCAAGGCGGCCGACGACCGACTTGCCGCGCTGCTGACCGGTGCGCCCGACCTGCCCGAGGCCCCCGATGTCGCGGCCATCGCGGCCAAGCGGGGCATCTCCTCCTCCGGCCTGCCGGTGGCGCGCGACCTCGTCCGCTTCGCCGGGCCGTCACGGCGTCAGACCGCGCGCAGCCTGAAGAACGACCGGGCCGCAGCCGCGCTCGCCCAGCAGGCGCTGCCGCTGCTCCGCGACGACCGGCCTAGCGAGGGCGAGGCGCTGGTTCAGGCGAAGCTGTCCGAACTGTCGCCCGAGGCGCAGGCCGAATGGCTGCAGCGAACCTCCTGGTCCTATTATCTGGCCGGTGACGACGCCAATGCACGCCGCGTCGCCGACCTCGCCCGCATCGGTGCGGGCGACTGGGCGGTGCAGGCGAGTTGGGTCTCGGGCCTTGCAGCGTGGCGCCAGAAGGACTGCGCCGCCGCCGGCACCGCCTTCGAAGAGGTCGGCAGCCGGGCGCGCGATCCGGAAATGATGGCCGCCGGCCTTTTCTGGGCCAGCCGCGCCGACATGGCCTGCCAGCGCCCCGATCGGATCGAGCCGCGCCTTCGAACTGCCGCGCGCATGGGCGAAACTTTCTACGGTCTCATCGCCAAGGCGGCGCTAGGCATCGACGACGGCCGCGACGGCGGCGTCAAGCTGACCGCCAGCGACTGGGCCGCGATCGGCACGATCCCGAATGTCCGTCGTGCTACGGCACTGGCCGAGATCGGCGAGATGGGCCTTGCCGAAACTATGCTCCGCCATCAGGCGAGGATCGGCCAGCCCCGCGACCATGAATCGCTGATCCATCTCGCGGCGCGGCTCAATCTGCCTGCGACGCAGATCTGGCTGGCGCAGAACGGCCCGTCGGGCGCACGCCTGTCGCCCGCCGCGCGCTATCCGATGCCGGCATGGACGCCGGAGTCGGGCTGGCGCGTCGACAAGTCGCTGGTCTTCGCCCACGCCTTGCAGGAATCCCGTTTCCGCACCGATGCCGTCAGCTCGGCCGGCGCGCGCGGCCTGATGCAGTTGATGCCCGGCACCGCCCAGATGGTCGCCCGTCATCTCGGGCGGTCGGTCGACACCGGCTCGCTATTCCAGCCGACCACCAATTTCGAGCTCGGCCAGGCCTATCTGCGTGAGCTGGCGGACAATGCTGGCGCCACCGGCGGGCTGCTGCCGAAAGTGATTGCCGCCTATAATGCGGGGCCCAATTCGGTCGCGAACTGGAATGCGCGCGGCCGCAACCTCGCTGATCCTCTGCTGTTTATCGAATCTATCCCCTTCGTCGAGACGCGCGCCTATGTCGCGATCGTCTTGCGGAACTACTGGATGTACCAGCAGCATTCGGGCGCCAAGCCGGTCAGCATGACCGCGATCGCACAGGGCATGTGGCCGCGCTTTCCAGGGCTGCCCGGCCAGCCGGCGGTGCGCCTGACGGCGATCGGCTCGACCGCCGCCGCCGACTGACGGGGACCAAAATGCCGATCAAGGAAGACCTGCCCTTTCACCCGGTTCGCATCGCCGTCCTGACCGTTTCGGACAGCCGGGACCTGTCGACCGACAAGTCGGGCGATACGCTGGCGGCCCGGATCGAGGCGGCCGGCCATGTGCTGGCGGACCGCGCTATCGTGCGCGACGATGTGGAACTGATCGTGGCGCGCCTGCATGGCTGGATCGACGATCCGATGGTCGATTGCGTGATCACCACCGGCGGCACCGGAGTGACCGGGCGCGACGTGACCCCCGAGGCTTTGGCGCGGGTGCGGGACAAGGAAATCCCGGGCTTCGGCGAGCTGTTTCGCTGGCTGAGCTATGCCAAGGTCGGCACGTCGACGATCCAGTCTCGAGCCACCGCCGGGGTTGCGCGCGGCACCTATATTTTCGCTCTGCCCGGATCGACCGGCGCGGTGAAGGACGGCTGGGACGACATATTGGTCTATCAGCTCGACAGCCGCCACATGCCCTGCAACTTCGTCGAACTTATGCCGCGCCTCACCGAGCGTTGAGTGGGGCCGGCTTGCGCCGGCTCCCTTCCTTCACGCCAGCTTCAGGCCTTCCTGGTTCATGGCGCGGGTGAGCTTCGTGCTTTCTTCCTCGCTGAGCAAGCCGCGCAGGCGGGGGAAAATCTTCGTTTCTTCCTCCTGCATATGGTCCTCGAGCATCGCGCGAAAGTCGCCGACCTTGGCGAGGAACTGCGGATGGCTGCTGTCCATCTCGCCCAGCTCGAACAAATATTGCTTCACATAGCCATGGTCGCCGTTGAGCTTGTCGGCTTCGGTCGCTTGCCCATGCGTGCGAAGCATGGCGTAGACGGCGTTCTCCTCCTCCATGGCGTGCTTGGCGAGCGCATGGCCGATCTGGGTCAGCAGCATCGAGCGGCGCACCTCGTGGTCGTTGTCGGTCGCTTCCAGCTGATCGAACAGCGCGAGCACGGCCTTGTGCTCGGCTGCCAGGGCTTCATCCCATTCGCCTGCCATCATCGTCGGCGCCTGGACGAAGATCTTGCGTACGGCATTGGCGGCGAGGCCTGCGGTCAGGCCCGCCGCCGCACCGATCGCGAAACTCCGCGCCGTCTTGTCTTCCAACATGGCACTCTCTCCTCATTCCGTTGGTCGAATAACGAGCGAGCAAGAGAGCCGTTGCGGAATCGCAGGTGAAACAACCTGTTAGATGGGATCAAAACAGGGCGAGTTGCTGCCCCGGCGCGCGAAAAAGATCGGTCCGCAGCTCGAAGCGGGCATTGTTCAGGCCGTGTTTGCGACAGGCGAGACGGAAGCGCGCGAGCAGCGCGGCCGCATAGGCACCCTTCGGCCGGAAGCGGTCGAAGAAGTCGCCCTCATTGTCTTTCCCACCACGCATGTCGGCAATCAGCGCCATCACCCGCGCGGCGCGGTCGGGATAATGGACGGCCAACCACTCGCGGAACAGCGGGGAGACCTCATGCGGCAGGCGAACGACGATCGAGAAGGCGCCACTGGCCCCTGCCCTGGCCCCCGCCTCGACGATCGCCTCGATTTCATGATCTGTGATCGCGGGCACCACCGGCGAGACGCTGATCGACACCGGGATTCCGGCCTTCACCATCGCCTCGATCGCTGCGATCCGACGTGCCGGGGCCGAAGCGCGCGGCTCCATCCGGCGGGCGACGAGCGGGTCGAGCGTCGTCACCGACATCATCACCGCCGCCAGCCCTTTCGATGCCATGGGCCCGAGAATGTCGACATCGCGGACGATGCGGGCGGACTTTGTGGTGATGGCGACCGGGTGATCATGCTCGGCCAGAACCTCGAGCAGCCCGCGCATGATGCGCAGCCTCGCTTCGACCGGCTGATAGGGATCGGTGTTGGTCCCAATCGCCATCGGCTCGCAGCGATAGCCGGGCCTTGCCAGTTCGCGGCGGAGCAGGTCGGGCGCATCGGGTTTGGCAAAGAGCTTCGTCTCGAAATCGAGCCCCGGCGACAGGTTATGATAGGCGTGGGTCGGCCGGGCGAAGCAATAGATGCAGCCATGCTCGCAGCCGCGATAGGGATTGATCGAACGGTCGAACGGTATGTCGGGCGACCGGTTGCGCGTGATGATCGTCCTGGGCTTCTCCAGCGTCACCTCGGTCCGCAGGACGGGACCTTCGCCATCGATACTCGCGCGCGCATCGAGCCAATCCCCGTCGCTTTCACGCGCGCGATCATCGAACCGCCCGCTCAGGCCTGCACTCGCTGCACCGCGCCCGTGGACGGGCATGGCCGAAGGTTTCGACGAGTCGCGCACTATGCGAACATAACAAGAACAACCGACATCGCAAGCCTCACGGAGTGCGACCATTCTTACTGTGCGGGTTTGGAAGCGCTCTTGTCCTCGCCGATCAGGCCCCCGGCCTTCCGACGGTGGCCTACCCAGTCGACGATCGCGCGTCCGGTGGCGTTGAGCAGCGGGTGGGTGCGCGAATTGCGCATCCAGCCGGGCCGCTCGGCCGAAGCGCCGTAAAGCGTGTCATAGCCGAGGTTGATCAGCAGATAGGCGAGCGTGACGATGATCAGCCCCTTGAGCGCGCCGAAGCCGAAGCCCAGCACGCGGTCGAGCGGTCCCAGAACGGAGGTGCGCATCCGCTGCCCCAGTGACGCGCCGACCAGCTTTCCCGCTGCGTAGACGATCAGGAAGATCAGCGCGAAGGCGAGCACGCTGGCGCCGCTCGGATTGCCGACGAACCCCATCGCCATCTTCGTTCCTGTGGCGTGGAACAGCTTGAGCGCGAAGATGGCCGCAACCCAGGAAAAGAGCGAGATAACCTCGGAGACGAAGCCCTTGAGCACGCCGAACAGCCCCCCGCCGAAAATGGCGAGCAGGACGATGATGTCGAGGCCGGTCAATCCATACATAGGCCGGGCTTGCTACCGGCGGCCGAGGATATGGTCAACGAGCGCCCCTAGGCTCGCGAAGCTCTCCTGCCGCATCGCCTTGCCCGGCGGATCCTTGCCGGCAGGCGCCCAGGCCTGGGTGAAACCGAGCTTGGCCGCCTCCTTGAGGCGCAGACCGGCATGCGCCACGGCGCGCACTTCTCCGGACAGGGCGATCTCGCCGAATAGCACGCAGTCGATCGGCACAGGCCGTTCCGCCAGCGCCGATACCAGCGCGGTCGCGACCGCCAGATCGGCGGCGGGGTCGGAGACGCGATAGCCGCCGGCGATGTTGAGATAGACTTCGGCGGTCGAGAAGCTCAGCCCGCAGCGCGCCTCCAGCACCGCCAGGATCATCGCCAGCCGTCCCGAATCCCAGCCGACGACCGCCCGGCGCGGGGTCGCCCCGCTCTGCAACCGCACGGTCAGCGCCTGAATCTCGACCAGCACCGGCCGGGTGCCCTCCATCGCCGGAAAAACGGTAGCGCCGCTGACGCCCTCCCCGCGCGTCGTCAGGAACAGCGCGCTGGGATTGGCGACTTCGCTCAACCCCTCCTCCTGCATCGCAAAAACGCCGATCTCGTCGGTACCGCCGAAGCGGTTCTTGACCGCGCGCAGAATACGGTACTGGTGGCTGCGCTCGCCCTCGAAGCTCAGCACCGTATCGACCATATGTTCGAGCACGCGCGGGCCGGCGATCGACCCGTCCTTGGTGACGTGGCCGACCAGCACGATGGCGGTGCCGCGCTCCTTGGCGAAGCGGATTAATTCTTGCGCGGAGGCGCGCACCTGGCTGACCGTGCCCGGCGCGCCCTCGATCTGATCGCTGTGCATCGTCTGGATCGAATCGATGACGAGCAGGGATGGCGGCGCCTGCTCCATGGTGGTCAGAATGTCGCGCACCGACGTGGCCGACGCGAGTTGGACCGGCGACTGGCCGAGGCCGAGACGACGCGCGCGCAGGCGCACCTGATCGGCGGCCTCCTCACCCGAGATATAGGCGACCGGCTGCCCCGCCATCGCCATCCGCGCCGCTGCCTGGAGCAGCAAGGTCGACTTGCCGATCCCCGGATCGCCGCCGATAAGGGTCGCAGAGCCCGGCACCACGCCGCCGCCCAAAGCGCGATCGAATTCGGCAATCCCCGTGCTCCACCGCTTGGGCAGCGGAATATCGGCGTCGAGCCCCACCATCTGGATCGCTCGCCCACCCGTCCGCAGGTCGTGCTTGGCCGAGAAGACGGTCGCCTTCGTACTCTCCTCAACCAGGCTGTTCCACTCGCCGCAGTCGGCGCATTGCCCCTGCCAGCGGGTCGCGACACTGCCACAGGCCTGACAGACATAACGCTTCTGCGGCTTCGCCATCGATCGGGGGAGTCCTCTTGAATATCGAACAAAAGGGGTACATCATCCCTGCCACCATGACAAGCGATCCACGCGAAGAGCGGGCGAGAGCCCGGCTCGCCGAACTGCTGACGCGCGGCGAACGGCGGCTGTCCGATCCCGACGAGCGGGCGCGGCAACGCGTCTGGGATCGGGCGACCGAGCAGGAGCGGCGGCGGATGCTCAAGGATTGCGGCTGGCTCTGATCCCCGGCAGCCGCTAAGCCCTCGCCATGCGGGAGAAGGAATTGCGGCTCGCGCTGGTCTGCTACGGCGGAGTCAGCCTTGCCGTCTACATGCACGGCATCACCAAGGAGCTCTGGCGACTCGTCCGCGCCAGCCGGGCCTTCCACGACGGAGCTCCCAGCGAACTGGGCAGCGAGGCGATCTATCGCCGCATCCTCGAACGCATCCAGGACGAAAAGGGCCTGCGCCTCCGCGTGCTGATCGACATCATCGCCGGCGCCAGCGCGGGCGGGATGAACGGGGTGTTTCTCGGCCATGCGATATCGACGGGACAATCGCTCGAGCCGCTGACCGATCTGTGGCTCGACAAGGCCGATGTCGAGATCCTGCTCGATCCCGACGCTCGCCCGCTGTCGCGCTTCACCAAGATCTGGGCCATACCCTTCGCCTGGATGCTCGCCCGGCGGCGCGGAGGCACGGTCGAACGCACCGTCGCGCCTGAGACCCGCGCCGAGGTGCGCCGAAAGCTGTCGAACTTCGTGCGAGCCCGCTGGTTCAACCCGCCCTTTGGCGGACCGACCTTTTCCAATCTTATCCTCGACGCTTTCGACGCGATGGAGCGTAGCGACTGTGGCCCGCCACTGCTCCCCCCGCGACAGCCGCTCGACGTTTCCGTCACCGTCACCGATTTCCACGGCTATAATCAGCGCCTGCGGCTGCACAGTCCAGCGCAGGCCGAGGAGCGCGAGCATCGGCTGACGATCGGCTTCACCGACCGGGGCATCGATGGACGCAAGCTGGCCGATCCCGCCGAACTGACCTTCGCGGCCCGGTCGACTGCCAGCTTCCCAGGCGCCTTCCCCCCCTTCAACGTGGCCGAACTCGACAAGGTGCTCAAGGCGCGCAAGCGCGACTGGCCGGGCCGGGAAGCCTTCCTCCACCGCATCTTCCCCCGCGCCGCCGTCAGCGGCAGCCCGGAGGATCTGGTGCTGATCGACGGATCGGTGCTCGCCAACGCGCCCTTCCGCCCGGCGATCGAGGCGCTTCGCAACCGCCCGGCCCGGCGCGAGGTCGACCGACGCTTCCTCTATCTCGATCCCACCGCCAATGTGCAGGCGCCGCCCGAACGGCACAGCGACGGGATTGTCCGGCTGCCGGGTTTCTTCTCCACGATCTTCGGCGCGATCTCGACCATTCCGCGCGAACAACCCATCCGCGAGAATCTGGAACTGATCGAACAGCGCTCGGTAAGAATCGCCCAGACGCGCCGGATCATCGAGGCGATCCGGCCGGAAGTCGATGCGGCCGTCGACGCGGCAATGGGTCGGCAGATCCTGATCTACCGCCCCAGCGCCGAACGGATCGGACTATGGCGGCAGCGGGCCCATGTACAGGCGGCGCGACAGGCGGGCTTCACCTATGCCGGCTATGGTCAGCTCAAGCTCGTGACGATCGTCGAGGAACTGGCCTCGACCATCGCGCTGCTCGCCGGGACCGAAGACTCGAGCGAGCAGTCGGGCATTCGATGGACGCTGTCCGCGCTGCTCGCCGAACGTGGCTTCGAGGAACCGGACGCGCTGCGCGGCGGCGACACCAGCGACGCGATCGTCGCTTTCTTCCGCCAGCATGACCTAGGCTTCCGCATAAGGCGGCTGCGCTTCCTCGCCGATCGCCTGACCGAGATCGAGAGCGCGCATGGCGGCCGCGATCATCCAGGCGTCCAGGCAGCCCGCGACGCCATCTACGTGTCGCTGGCCCCTTATCTGGCGCTGCAGATGCGCGACCATTATCAATCCCCGGTGGTCGCGGCGGCGCGACGCTTCGCCGAAGACCCGGAAACGGCCTTGTCGAGCATCGCGTCCATTCGCGACCTCGACGGGCTCGACATCGAGACGGACCGCGCGCTCGCGGCGGTGTTGCCACGGCTCGACCGGCGGGATCGCCGGACCCTGCTGCTCGCCTATCTCGGTTTCGGCTTTTACGATCTCGCGACCCTGTCGCTGATCCGGGCGCAGGGCGCGCAGGAATTCCATTCGATCCAGGTCGACCGGATTTCACCAGACGATGCCGGATCGATCCGTCAGGGCGGTGCGACGGCGACCTTGAAGGGTATCGAACTGAACCTGTTCGGTGCCTTCTTCTGCCGCGCCTATCGCGAGAATGACTATCTGTGGGGGCGGCTCCACGGCGCCGAGCGCATGATCGACGTGCTGATGTCGACCTTGCCGGAGGATCGCGGCTTCACGGACGAGGAAGTCCGCCATCTCAAGCGCAGCCTGTTCCACGCCATCGTCGACGAAGAGCGCGGGCGGCTGAGCTCGATCGGGCCGCAGATCGATGAGATCGAACGCGAGATCGGCTGAACTGCGCCGGTGCCGGAACGAAGCGCCCGGCATATCGATGGTTGACCCCGTCGCATCGCTGGGGGACAAGCACGACATGCATTTTCTGAAGACCTTGTTCTGGGTGATCCTCGCCGTCGTCGCGGCGGTGTTCGCGTCGCGGAACTGGACGGCGGTTTCGATCAACCTGTGGGCTGGTCTGACCGCAGACGTGAAACTGCCCGTGCTTCTGCTGATAGGCGCTCTGATCGGCTTCCTGCCGACCTTCGTCCTGCATCGGGCGCGGATCTGGCGGCTCAACCGGCGGATCGACACGCTGGAACGCAATAGCGCCTTGGCGGCGCCCGTCGTCCCGGCTACGGCGCAGCCGGACACCCCCTGACGGAATAACCAGCATGAGCCGCAGCCCCATCTACGTCGCCATCGACACGCCCGATATCGCCAAGGCGAAAGAAATCGCGGCGAAGGTTCGTCACCATGTCGGCGGCATCAAGCTCGGCCTCGAATTCTTCAGCGCCCATGGACAGGCTGGCGTACGCGAAATGGCGGCGCTCGATCTGCCGATCTTTCTTGATCTTAAACTGCACGACATTCCCAACACCGTCGCCAAGGCGGTGCAGGCTCTCGCAAGTCTGAAGCCTGCAATCCTGACCGTACATGCGGCGGGCGGCCTGGCGATGATGGAAGATGCGAAGGCCGCTGCGCCCGTGGGGACGAAGGTCGTCGCCGTTACCGTCCTCACCAGCCTAGATCATGACGATCTCGCCGCGATCGGCGTAGATGGCGATCCTCACGCACAGGTGGAGCGCCTCACGCTTCTTGCGAAGCAGGCCGGGCTCGATGGCGTGGTCTGTTCGGGCAACGAGGTGAAGGCGGCAAAGAAGCTTTGGCCAAACGGCCATTTCGTCGTGCCCGGCATCCGCCCCGCCGACGGCAAGAGCCACGCCGACCAGAAGCGTGTGATGACACCGCGCCAAGCGCTCGATCAGGGGGCATCGATCCTCGTCATCGGCCGGCCGATCACCCAGGCAGAAGATCCCGATCAGGCGGCGCGCGCGATCGAGGCGACGCTCTGACCAGCCCGCGCCGGATCGAAGAGACCGGCCTTCTCCTGCGCGACGGCGGGGGCTTCTCCCTCAAGAGCGACGATGGGCAGGTCTACCGGCTCGAGTTGGCGCGTACGCCGGTCGACCTTGTGGAGAAGCGCGTTCGCATAGCCGGACTGCTGCACGATGAAGCTCTGCTTGAGGCAGACGGCGTCCAGCCCGCCTGAGCGCAGTCGATAATTTCCCAACAAATCACATTATTACAGCACTTTAAACTCAAACCATTATCACTATCTATTTGATAGAAAAACTTTCTTCTCTTTCTATTTGGTAGAATTAAACAGGATGCACAGCTGGCGGTCGGCGCTTCGCGTCGATCATCGGCCCTCTCCCGGCGCAGGGGCAGCGGTCAGCGCCGCCGCCTTTTGGGGAGAGGCTGCTGCGATCGAAGAAAAGAGGAAAGGGACATTTCATGCGCAACAAGCTCTTGGCGGGAGCGGCGGTCGTCGCCGTTCTCGCGACGCCGGCCTATGCCCAATCGACATCGGCCGCGCCCGCCGCTGCGGAGGCGGACGGCGAGACTTCGCGAGAAGACATCGTCGTCACGGCCCGCCGGCGGCAGGAAACCGCCCAGGAGGTTCCCCTCGCGATCTCGGTCGTCAGCGTGAACCAGATCGAGAATGCCGGTAATTTCAGCATATTGAGGATGCAGCAGATCGCGCCGACGCTGCAGGTCTATTCGTCCAACCCGCGCAACACCGCCGTCAACATCCGCGGCCTGGGCGTTCCCTTCGGCCTGACCAGCGACGGCTTCGAGCAGGGCGTCGGCATCTATGTCGACGACGTCTACAATGCCCGCGTCGCGGCGGCCGTGTTCGACTTCCTCGACGTCAAGCAGGTCGAAGTGCTGCGCGGCCCGCAGGGGACGCTTTACGGCAAGAACACGACCGCCGGCGCAATCAACATCACCACCAACCAGCCGACCTTCGACTTTCAGGGCAAGGCGGAAGTGACCGCCGGCAACCTGGCCTTCAAGCAGGCGAAGGCTGCGCTGTCAGGTCCGCTGTCGGAGAAGATCGCTTCCCGCGTCGCGGTGGCGACCACGTCGCGCCGGGGCACGATCTACAATGTGACCTCGAAGCAGTGGATCAATGCGCAGGACAATCTCGGCCTGCGTGCACAGCTTCTGTTCCAGCCGAACGAGAACCTCAGCATCACGCTATCGGGCGACTACAGCAAGCAGGATGCGGAATGCTGCGGCACCGTCTTCGTGCGCGTCGGCACCACCCAGCGTGCGCTGGCGCGGCAATATGAGGCGCTCGCCGCCGCCCAGAACTACCGCGTCGTCAGCCGCAATCCCTTCGACCGCCTGACCGACATCGACGCCAATCTGAACGTCGGCAACAAGATCGGTGGTGCTTCGGCCAAGCTCAAGTGGGACGTCGGCGGCGGTACGCTGACCTCTGTCACCGCCTGGCGCTTCTGGGACTGGAAGCCGGAGAACGACCGCGACTTCACCGGCCTGCCGATCGTGTCCCGCTCGCAGAACCCGTCGCAGCAGGACCAGTATTCGCAAGAAATTCGCTACAACTATAGCGGCAAGACAATCGACTTCGTCCTGGGCCTGTTCGGCTTCAGGCAGCGGATCGACACCCAGGGCCTCGAGCAGCAGGGCGCAGCGTCGAGCCGGTGGAACCTCACCGGCGCGCTCGCCAATGATCCGAGCGTCCTGAACGGTCTAACCGCGCGCAACACGCAGTGGCTGAAGGCCACCAGCGCCGCCCTGTTCGGCCAGCTGAGCTGGAAGGTCACCGACGAACTGACCATCCAGCCGGGCGCACGGCTCAACTATGACAAGAAATCGGGCTTCTATCGGCGCGTCGTAACGACCGGCGCAGGCGCCATCCTGACCTGCCCCCAGCCCGCCGCAACCAATCCGGTCGGGGCCGCCCAGTGCGGCGTCTTCTCGCCGCAGACCAGCGCGCCGTCCGACAGCGCCTGGAACTTCACCTACGACTTCAACGTCAACTACAAGCTGGCGCCGGGCCTTCTGGCCTATGCGACCTATGCCAAGAGCTTCAAGACCTTCGGCATCAACCAGAACGGCCTGCCGACCGACGCTGCGGGCAACCCGCTTCAGTCCGACATCAAGCCGGAATCGGTCAATTCGTTCGAGGTCGGTCTGAAGACCCAGTTCTGGGACCGCAAGGCGACCTTCAACGTCGCGGTGTTCCGCACCGACATCAAGAACTATCAGGCGACGGTGACCAACGGCCAGTTGGGCGTGTTGCGCGGCTATCTGGCGAATGCAGGCAAGGTGCGTTCGCAGGGCATCGAGACCGACTTCTCGATCCGTCCCAGCGAACGCTTCAACGCCTATCTCAACGGCGCCTACACCAACGCCAAATATGTGCGCTTCGTCGACGCCCCCTGCCCGCCCGAATTGGCCGGCGGCACGACCGTCGGTGGGGGCCAGACGCCGGGCGCGCCTGGCGTTCCCGGATCGCTGAGCCCCGCTAACTGCAACATCTCGGGCCAGCGCCTGCCCGGCGTATCGAAATATTCGGTATCCTATGGCGCCGAGGTCAATGCACCGATCGAACTGCTCGACAAGGAGGGGCAGATCTATTTCGGCATCGATGGCCAGTACCGGTCGGACTTCCAGTCGAACCCGTCGCCGTCGCGTTACACTCTGGTCAGCGGCTACAACATCACGAACTTCCGCGCGGGCTTTCGCACCGAAAGCTTCGACGTCTTCGGCTGGGTCCGCAACGCGTTCGACACCAACTATTTCGAACTGCTCCAGACCGCGCCGAGCAACACCGGCCTGATCGCGGGACAGACCGGCGATCCGCGCACCTTTGGTGCGACGATCAAAGCCAGCTTCTGAACGCGACCTCTCTCTGTCGCCCCCTCGCAGGTCGGCCAGCGTGCTCCGGGACGCTGGCCGATTGCCTTTCCGGCCGGGCAATCATAGGCGACGCTCATGAAGAGCACATCGGAAGCGCGCCTCGGCGTCCTCATGGGTATCGGCGCCTATACGATCTGGGGCCTGCTCCCGCTGTTCATTCGTGCGATGGCGCCGCTCTTCCCGACCGCGATCCTCGCCCAGCGCGTCGTCTGGTCGCTGCTGATCATCGTCGTCCTCGCCTTCGTGCTGCGTCGTTGGCCTGCGGCGCTGGCGGCGCTACGCCAGCCGCGGATCCTCCTGTCCCTGGTCGCCTCGACCCTGCTGATCGCAGCCAACTGGCTGCTCTACATCTATGCAATCAACAGCGGTCATGCGCTCCAGGCCAGCCTCGGCTATTTCATTAATCCGCTGCTCAACATCCTGCTGGGCATGATCTTTTTCCGCGAGCGGCTCGGGCGGATGGAGACGGCCGCCGTCCTCCTGGCAGCGGTCGGCGTGTTTGCGCTCGCCATCTATCAGGGCAGCATTCCCTATATTCCGCTCGGCTTGGCGGCGAGCTTCGGCCTCTATGGTCTGGTACGGAAGAAGATTGCACTCGGGCCGGTCGAAGGGCTGCTGATCGAGACCGGCCTGCTTGCGCCCTTCGCCGCGATCTGGCTGCTGACGATGCCGCAACTGGCGCCCGGCGCAACGCCTCCCGCTTTTTGGCTGCTGGTGTTGAGCGGCGTGGCGACGACCATGCCCCTGCTGCTCTTCGCCGGGGCGGCCAACAGGATACGCTATTCCGATCTCGGTCTTCTCCAATATATTGGCCCGACGCTGCAGATGCTGATTGCGATCCGTGTCTTCGGCGAGCCATTGCTGCCGATCCACCTGCTGGCCTTCGGCCTGATCTGGACGGGGCTGGCGCTGTACGTCGCTGCGACCCTGCACCGGAGTCGTATGGTTCTGTCCCCGCCGGAATGACCATCGCGCGATAATTTCAGACGATGACAGGCGCGCGCATTTTCATTACGCGCATCGGCAATAGAATGGAGAGCAGATAACGTCGTCATGGCCGGCCCCAACGCACCCGAAGGCTTCAGGGCCGCATCCCCGCTGTTCCTGCGCGAGCCGGAAATCCGGCGCGGCGTCGAGCTTCTCTATTTCGGCTACAGCCATCTGCTCCGGGGCATCGACGAAGGGCTGGCGGCGCAGGGGCTTGGCCGCGCGCATCACCGCTCGCTTTATTTCATCGCGCGTAATCCGGACATCACCGTCAGCGAATTGCTCCGCCTCCTCGGCATTACCAAACAGTCGCTGGGGCGCGTGCTCAATGAGCTACATGATCGCGGGCTGGTCGAGACGCGTCCCGGTCGCGAGGATCGGCGTCAGCGGCTGCTGCGCGTCACCGAAGCGGGCGCCTCGCTCGAGGCGTCGCTGTTCGAGGCGCTGCGCGAGCGACTGTCGGTAGCCTATGCGCAGGCTGGCCAAAATGCTGTAACCGGATTCTGGGCGGTGCTGGAGGGGTTGGTGCCGTCCGACGAAAAGACGCGCATGCCGCACGTCCGCAAGCAGGGGTGACACGGATGAGCACGGTCTATGATTTCTCGGCAAAGGCGATCGATGGCAGCGAGGTTTCGCTCGACCAATATCGCGACAAGGTGCTGTTGATCGTCAACACGGCCAGCAAATGCGGCTTCACGCCCCAATATGAAGGGCTGGAGAAGCTGCACGAGGAGATGGAGGACAAGGGCCTCGTCGTCCTCGGCTTCCCCTGCAACCAGTTCGGTGCGCAGGAGCCCGGCGACGCGGAGGAGATCGCGACCTTCTGCCGCACCAGTTATGACGTGAAATTCCCGCTGTTCGCCAAGGTCGACGTCAACGGCCCCAACGCGCATCCGCTCTACGCCTGGCTCAAGAGCAAGGCGAAGGGCGTGCTGGGGACCGAAGGAATCAAGTGGAACTTCACCAAATTCCTGATCGACCGCAACGGTCAGGTCGTCAGCCGCTACGCCCCCACGACCAAGCCCGAGGCGATCAAGAGCGACATTGAGGATTTGCTCGACGGCGCGTGAAAGCAGGGCTGTCGCACCTAAGCATTTGAACAAAGAAAACTTGGTTGCCCCCCAAGCAACGCTGAATTGCGCGTATCGGCGGCAAGCCCCATTTGGCGGACATGGCATCCTTGCTCGATCCCGATGCGCGTGGGCGCGTCATTCTCGTCGGCGCCGGCCCAGGCGATCCCGGACTGCTGACGTTGCGCGCAGTCGATGCGCTGCGTTCGGCCGACGTCGTCGTCCATGACGGGCTGATCGATCCGCGCGTGCTGGACTATGCGCCCGACACCGCCCAGCGGATTTCAGTGGCGAAGAAGCGCGACCGGCACACCCTGCCCCAGGATGCGATCAACGCGCTGATCATCGCCCATGTGAAGGCCGGTTCGGTCGTCGTGCGGCTGAAGGGCGGCGATCCTTTCGTGTTCGGTCGCGGCGGCGAAGAGGTCGAGGCAGTGCGCGCCGCCGGCCTCCCCGTCGAGGTCATTCCCGGCGTATCCTCGGCACTCGGCTGTGCTGCGGAAGCGACGCTGCCGCTCACCCATCGTGACTGGTCGAGCGCGGTCAGTTTCGTCGCCGGCACCTGCAAGGGGCTGAGCGAGCAGAACTGGTCTGGCCTTGCCGGACAGGGCCGTACCCTGGTGATCTACATGGGCGTCAGCACCGCTTCGATGATCGCCGACAAGCTGATGGCGGACGGCGTCGCCCCGGATATGCCAGTGGCGGTGCTCGAAAAGGGCACGCTCGAAGGCTCGCGGGCGATGCGGACGCTGCTCGCCGATCTCGGCGACCTCGTCGAACGCGAGGGCGTCGAAAGCCCCGCTATCATCGTCGTCGGCGAAGTGGTCCTGCTGTCGGATGCCCAAAACCGCCTTGCCGCCTTTGCGGTACAGGCCGAACGGATGAAAGACGAAGCGTGAAGATTCTGACGGGCAATGATCTGGTCACGGGCGACGTGATCTGGTGGACCGGCGATGGCTGGTCGCGCCATCTCGAACATGCAGTCGACGTGGACGGTCAGGGCGAGGCGATCGCCGCACGGGAGGAAGCCGCGCGCCACGTGAACACCCCTTATGTGATACAGGCGGAGATGACCGGCGAAGGCCCCCGCCCCGCACATATAAAGGACCGCATCCGCGCCGTCGGTCCGACGGTGCGTCCGGACCTCGGCCTCAAGCCGGCCGACCCCACTATCGGCGACTGGGTGATCTGACATGTATCAGTATGACGAATATGATCAGGCGATCGTCGACGCCCGCGTCGAGGAATTTCGCGACCAGGTGCGCCGTCGCCTGAGCGGCGAGATGACCGAAGACCAGTTCAAGCCGCTGCGGCTGATGAACGGCCTCTATCTGCAGTTGCATGCCTACATGCTGCGCGTCGCCATTCCCTATGGCACGCTGTCTGGCAAGCAGATGCACATGCTCGCGCACATCGCCCGCAAGTACGACAAGGACTACGGCCACTTCACGACGCGGCAGAACCTCCAGTACAACTGGATCAAGCTGGCGGACGCCCCCGACATCCTTGCCGAACTGGCGACGGTCGAGATGCATGCCATCCAGACGAGCGGCAATTGCATCCGCAACATTTCGTCCGACCAATATGCCGGTGCGGCTGCGGACGAGATCGAGGATCCGCGCCCTTGGGCCGAGCTGCTGCGCCAGTGGAGCACCTTCCACCCCGAGTTCAGCTACCTGCCGCGCAAGTTCAAGATCGCGGTGATCGGCTCGGAAGAGGACCGCGCGGCGGTGCGCCTGCACGACATCGGCCTCCAGATCCATCGCAACGACGCGGGGGAAACCGGCTTCCGCGTGTTCGTCGGCGGCGGCATGGGCCGCACCCCGATGATCGCTCCGGTGATCCGCGATTTCCTGCCCAAGGCCGACTTCCTGAGCTACATGGAAGCCTGCCTGCGCGTGTACAATCGCTATGGCCGTCGCGACAATCTCTACAAGGCGCGGATCAAGATCCTCGTTCACGAGATCGGCGCCGATGAATATCGTCGTCAGGTCGAAGAGGAGTTCCTCCACACCCGCACCCTCGGCCTCGATGCGCCTCAGGCCGAGTTCGATCGCATCGCCGCCCATTTCGCGCCTCCGGCCTTCGAAAGCGGGCTGAGCGACGAGATCGATCGCAGTGACCCGGATTTCGCGCTGTGGCTCGATCAGCAGGTCGTGGCGCACAAGGTGCCGGGCTATGCGATCGTCAACATCAGCCTGAAGCCGACCGGCGGCATTCCGGGCGATGCGAGCTCGGCGCAGATCGACCTGATGGCCGACCTTGGCGAGACCTACAGCTTCGACGAACTCCGCGTGACGCATGCGCAGAACATCGTCCTGCCGCATGTACGCAAGAGCGACCTTTATGCGATCTGGCAGAAGCTCGACGCGGCGGGCCTCGCTACGCCCAATCTCGACCTGGTCGGCGATATCATCGCCTGCCCTGGCCTCGACTATTGCAGCCTCGCCAATGCGCGTTCGATCCCGCTCGCGCAGAAGATCTCGGAGCGTTTCGGCGAGATCGGTCGCCAGCGCGATCTCGGCGAGCTCAAGCTGAAGATTTCGGGCTGCATCAACGCCTGTGGCCACCACCATGCCGGCCACATCGGCATCCTGGGCGTCGATCGGAAGGGCGAGGAGAACTATCAGCTCTCCTTCGGTGGCTCGGGCGCGGAAGATGCCAGCCTCGCCAAGATCATCGGTCCCGGCTTCTCCGAGGATGGCGTCGTCGACGCGATTGAGAAGGCGGTGAACGTCTACACCGCGCTGCGCACCGACGGCGAGCGTTTCATCGACACTTATCGCCGGGTTGGCGAAGCCCCGTTCAAGGAGGCGATCTATGGGTGATCTCATCCGTTTTCGCGACGACGAGACACATGAAGAGCCGGCCGTCACGCTGGACGCCTTTCTGGGCCAGTCGAATGCAACCGCCGTGCGGCTCGAGCCGACCGACGATCCTCGCGCGCTGATCCCGCATCTGTCGCGCCTATCGCTGATCGAGGTGTCGTTCCCCAAGTTCCGGGACGGACGCGGCTATTCGATCGGCAGCATCCTGCGCGAGGCCGGCTACGCCGGCGAACTGCGCGCCGCAGGCGACGTCCTGGTCGATCAGATCGGACCGATGCGCCGCTGCGGCTTCGATGCCTTCCTGAGCGATGCGGAGATCGACCGGGACGTGCTCGACAAGCTGCTTTCGCTTCATGCTCACGTCTATCAGAAGACCGTGGACGGACGCGCGCCCGTGTGGGCCCGGCGGCATGGCTGAGCCGGCACGCAGGATCGACCGGATCGACACGGCGCCGCGCTTCACCGCGGCGGACGTTGCAGCGCTCAACGCGCGCTTCGAGGGCGTCGCCACGGCGGACATGATCAAGACCGTGCTCGAAGAGAAGCTCCTCGACCGCGTCGCCGTGGTGTCGTCCTTCGGCACCGAATCCGCCGTTCTGCTGGACCTCGTCGCCCAGGCCGATCCCGCCACGCCGGTGATCTTTCTCGACACGGGCAAGATGTTCGAGGAGACGCTCGCCTATCGCGACCTGCTGGTCGAGCGCCTCGGGCTTCGGGACGTCCGCAACGTCACCCCGGACGCCGCGACGATCGAGGCCAAGGATATGACCGGCCTGCGCTGGTCCTATGATCCGGATGGGTGCTGCGAGATCCGCAAGGTGCTGCCCCTCGCTGCCGCCATGCGCGGTTTCGATGCCTCGATTACCGGCCGCAAGGGCTTTCAGGCATCCACCCGCTCGGGCATCGCCCGCTTCGAACTGGACGGCGACCGGATCAAGTTCAATCCACTGGCCGACTGGGGCAAGCCAGATCTCGACGCCTGGTTCGAGAGCCGCGACCTGCCGCGCCATCCGCTTGAGGCCAAGGGCTATCTGTCGATAGGCTGCGCGCCCTGTACCAGCGTGGTCAAGCCGGGCGAGGATCCACGTGCCGGCCGTTGGCGGGGCTGGGACAAGGTCGAGTGCGGCATCCATGGCGAGCCGCTGACGAACCCGGGAGACGAACCCGTCTTCTGATCCGTCGCCGGTTGGTGTCGATCTCAGTCGATCAGGAAGACACCGATCTTATAGGCCATGTAGAAAGGCACGCACATGATGGCGGCTACCAGCAACTGATCCATGGTGCGATCGATGTAGGACATCGCGGCATCCTCTTCCCCAACGCCCCGCTTTTCGGGTGCTGGACAAGAAAACCACCTTTTCCGCCCTTTGTCACCTGCGCAAAGCCGCAATAGAGGCGAAAATGAGCGTCAGCTTGCGTTGCAGCGCAACAAGAACGACTCACTCATAATCGTTGGGGTTGTAATAGTCGTCCGCCAGATCGGAGAATTTGGTGAACTTGCTCTCGAATTTCATGGGGATGGTACCGGTCGAACCATGACGCTGCTTGGCAATCACCAATTCGGCGCGATTGTGCGCGCGCGCCATCTTCAGTTGCCAATCCTCGAAGGCAGTCACGTCCACGGCGCTGTCGCCGGCAGCGGCTGAAGCCTCTTTGGGGCGAATCAGGTTGAGATAATATTCCTCGCGATAGACGAACCAGACCATGTCGGCGTCCTGCTCGATCGAGCCCGACTCACGGAGATCCGAGAGGACCGGCTTCTTGTTCTCGCGCTGCTCGACGGCACGGCTGAGCTGCGACAGGGCGATCACGGGAACGCTGAGCTCCTTGGCCAGCGTCTTCAAGCCACGGCTGATCTCCGAGATTTCCTGCACGCGATTGCCATCCGAACTCTTGCCCGAGCCCTGCAGCAGCTGGAGATAGTCGACGACGATCACGCCGATCCCCTTCTGGCGCTTCAGGCGGCGCGCACGCGTGCGAAGCGCCGCGATCGTGAGGCCCGGCGTGTCGTCGATGTACAATGGAAGCGTTTCCAGTTCCTGCGCCGCGCGGGCGAAGGCGGTGAACTCGGCATGACTGAGCTTGCCCATGCGGATCTGCTCAGAGCTGATCTCCGCCTGTTCGGACAGAACGCGGCCGGCCAGCTGATCGGCCGACATTTCCAGGCTGAAGAAGGCGCAGGGCGCGCCGACCGATGGGCTGATCCCGTCCTGTTGGTCGCGCATGTAGCGAGCCGCCACGTTGAAGGCGATGTTGGTCGCAAGCGACGTCTTGCCCATGCCGGGGCGGCCGGCGAGGATGATCAGGTCGGACGGATGCAGGCCACCGATCTTGGCGTTCAGCCGCTCGAGCCCCGTCGTCAGGCCGGCGACGTGGCCACCCGAATTGAGCGCGGCGCTAGCCGTCTCGATGACGGTCTTGGTCGCCTGGGCGAAGCTCTTGACGCTGCCTTCTTCGCCGCCCTGTTCGGCGACCTTGTAGAGCGAGATTTCCGCCTGCTCGATCTGCGACTTGGGATCGACTTCCTCGGAGGTGTCGAGCGCGCCTTCGACCATATTGCGGCCGACGCCGATCAGCGCGCGGAGCAGCGCCAGATCATAGATCTGCTGGGCGAAGTCACGGGCGCCGATGATCGCGGCACCGCTGCCGGTCAGCTGGGCGAGGTAGGAGGGGCCGCCGAGTTCGCGCATGCCGACGTCGCCCTCGAACAAGGGCCTCAGCGTGACCGGGGTGGCCAACATGTTGCGGTCCACGAGTCGGAGAATCGCTTCATAAATCCGGCCATGCAGCGGCTCGTAGAAATGTTCGGGGCGCAAGCGGACCTGCACGTCCTCGACGATGCGGTTGTCGAGCATCATCGCGCCCAGCAGCGCTGCCTCCGCATCGATGTTGTGCGGCATCGAGGGCGCCTCGGCCGGAGCCGGCGTGGAAATACGGAGGGGTTCGACCATGAGCGCGATTATCCGCGCACTCGTCCCCAGTCGCAAGGCAGCGATCGCCGCAGGCTCGAGAAATCTCTGGGCGCTTCTGTGGATTACCATCGAACAGTATCTTGCATGGCTTAATGTTCGCTCACATAATGTAAGCATGCATACAGAATCGAATCGGCGCATTTCGTTTCTGACGCACGACATCGCCCGGAGGTCGCGCTACTGGTTCGACGCGCGTGCCAGGTCGCGCGGAATCACCCGCCCCCAATGGCGGGTCCTGATCAGTCTGGCGGGTGTCGAAGGCCCCACGCAGAGCGAACTTGCCGAGATGCTCGACGTAGAGCGGATCACGCTGTGCCGGATGGTCGACCGCCTGGCTGAGGCTGGCCTTGTCGAACGGCGCGCCGACCCTACTGATCGCCGGGTGTGGCGGATTCACCTGACCGAAAAGGCGACGCCGATCGTCAACGAGCTTTCGGGAATCGCCAGTACGCTGGAAGAGCGCGTGCTCGCCCCCCTCGACGCTGCGCAGCGCGAGACGCTGGCCGAACTGCTTTCGATTGTCCGCGATCACATCCGCGAGGAAGACGAGCGCCTGTCCCAAAGCCCGCAAGCGGCGTCGGATCCGGTGCCCACACCCGCGACTGCCTTCGATTGAGATCCTCCCCCGAGGCAACTGGAAGCATGCAGAACCCCGGTTCTGCATGCTTCGCTTTGCCAAGCCGGGCGACGGGCGCTAAGGCGCGAAGCAATGTCCGATCCGCGCATCATCGCCATCGATCTCGACGAGAAGACGATCATCTGGCGCAACGCCGATGTCGAGCAGGAGCGGCGCGTGGCGATCTTCGACCTGCTCGAAGAGAATTATTTCAAGCCTTTGCGCCCCTACCCGCAGGGCTATGCAGGCCCCTATAAAGTCAAGCTGCGCGTCGAGGAGGGCCGGCTGGCGATCGACATCGCCGCTGAGAGCGACGATCTGCTCGAAACGCTGATTCTCGGTCTCGGCAGCTTCCGCCGCCCGATCCGCGACTATTTCGCCATCTGCGACAGCTATTTCCAGGCGATCCGAACCTCGACCGCGCAGCAGATCGAAACGGTCGACATGGCCCGTCGCGGAATTCACAATGAGGCGGCGCAACTGCTCAAGGACCGTCTGGAAGGCAAGATCGACGTGGACTTCGATACCGCACGCCGGCTGTTCACCCTCATCTGCGTGCTGCACATCCGTGGCTGAGCCGGTGGATATGCGCGAAGTGGCGGGCCGGGTGCTGATCGAGGCAGCACGCGACGCCTCACGCCACGCCCACGCCCCCTATTCGCAGTTCGGTGTGGGCGCTGCCCTTCTGTTGACCGACGGATCGGTCGTCACCGGCACCAATTTCGAAAATGCCAGCTACGGCCTTTCGCTTTGCGCCGAGACCGTCGCGATTGCGAGCGCCAGCGCGCAAGGCCGGTTGCGCGACATTGCCGCGATCGGTGTCATCGGCGGCGCGCTGGCGAAGGACGGGACGATCAGCGGCCACGGGCTGGTGACGCCCTGTGGTCGGTGCCGGCAGATCATCAACGAGGCGGCGGACCTGTCGGGAACCGATATCGACATCTATTGTGCGTCGGCGGACGGAAGCGCCTTTCGCCATTTCCGGGCGTCGGAACTGCTGCCGCACGCCTTCGGTCCGGCGGACCTGGGCATCAGATAAGAGGGGTTTCGCATTTCATGTCGATCATGTCGGACAAGTGGATCCGCGAACAGGCGACGAAGCATGGCATGATCGAGCCTTTCGTCGAGGCGCAGCGTCGCGACGGCTGCATCAGCTATGGCTTGTCGTCTTACGGTTACGACGCACGCGTGGCGCCCGAGTTCAAGATCTTCACCAATGTCGACTCGGCGACGGTCGACCCCAAGAATTTCGCGGCCAACAGCTTCGTCGACCGCGAGACCGACGTCTGCGTGATCCCGCCCAACAGCTTCGCGCTCGCACGGACGGTCGAATATTTCCGCGTGCCGCGCGATGTGCTCGTCATCTGCCTGGGAAAGTCGACCTATGCGCGCTGCGGAATCATCGTGAACGTGACGCCGCTCGAACCCGGCTGGGAAGGGCATGTGACCCTGGAATTTTCCAACACGACGCCGCTCCCCGCCAAGATCTACGCCAACGAGGGCGCCTGCCAGTTCCTGTTCCTGCAGGGTAACGAGCCGTGCGAGGTCAGCTACGCCGACCGCCTCGGCAAATATATGGGCCAGCAGGGCGTGACGCTGCCGCGTCTTTAAGCCTGCCGGCGCCGCTGCCGATCAGCGGCGGCGTCCATTGTGGCGGATATTGCCCGGACGGCCGCGTCGGCCCACGATCGGACGCCCGCCTTTGCGAGGACCGCGCGGCCCGCGCATCGGCAGGTGGTTGGCGCCTTCCTCCAGTTCGAAGCGGAGCGAGCCGTTGATGGGGTCCGCTTCGACCAGACGCAGCCGGATCCGCATGCCCGGCGTGTAGCGTTCGCCGCTCTCCTCGCCTTCCAGCGTCTGCGCCTTTTCGTCATAGCGGAAGCGCTCGGCACCCAGCGTCGAGACGGGCACGAGCCCGTCCCCGCCAAAGCCCTCGACGGTTGCGAAGAAGCCGAAGGACTGGACGCCGGTGATCCGCGTATCGAGCAGCTCGCCGACCTTGGTCGACAGATAGGCCGCGACATAGCGGTCCACCGTGTCACGTTCGGCCTCCATCGCGCGTCGTTCGGCCTTGCTGATCAGTTCGCCGATCGCCGTCATCCGCTCGCCCTCCTCGGGCGTCAGCGCGGTCCGGGGAACGATGTCACCGGTCCGGCCAGCCCCGTCGATCTCGACCTTGCCCGCGTCGAGGCCATAGGCCCCCACCAGCGAGCGATGGACGAGAAGGTCGGCATAGCGGCGGATCGGGCTGGTGAAATGCGCGTAGCTGCCGAGCGCCAAGCCAAAATGACCGGTATTGGTCGGCGCATAATAGGCCTGCGTCTGGCTGCGCAGAACCTGTTCCATGATCTGAGGACGAATCGTGTCGTCGGTCACTCGCTTCAGTATCTGGTTGAAAGTCGATGGCCGGACGACCTGGCCGAGCGCGAACTCCATGTCGAACGTCGCCAGATAATCCTTCAGCGCCACCAGCTTCTCGCGGCTCGGCGGCTCATGGTCGCGGTACATGACGGGGGCCTTCTTCGCCTCCAGCGCCTTGGCCGCCGCGACATTGGCCGCGATCATGAAATCCTCGACCAGCCGGTGCGCGTCCAATCGCTCGCGGGGCGCCACCGAGAGGATACGGCCCTTCTCGTCTAGAACCACCCGCCGCTCGGGCAGGTCTAGGTCGAGCGGTTCGCGCTTGTCGCGCGCAGCCGCGAGCGCCTTCCAGCACGCCCACAGCGGCTTGAGCGCGCTGTCGGTCAGCCCCCGGTCCCAGCCTCCCTCGATCGGATTGCCGTCGATCGCGCCCTGCGCGTCTTCATAGGCAATATTGGCCGCGAGCCGCACCACGGCGCGCGAGAAGCGCCAGCCGGCGAGCGTGCCGTCGGCCTTGATAGTAAGGTGGCAGACCATTGCCGCCCGGTCCTCGCCCGCCTTGAGCGAGCAGATTCCCGCCGACAGCGCCTCGGGCAGCATCGGCACGACCCGGTCCGGGAAATAGACACTGTTGCCGCGCTTCTTCGCCTCGCGGTCAAGCGCTGAGCCGGGCCGGACGTAGAAGGATACGTCGGCGATCGCGACGATCGCCTTGAAGCCGCCGCGATTGACTGGGTCGTCGTCGGGGGTCGCCCAGATCGCATCGTCATGGTCGCGCGCATCGGCCGGGTCGATCGCGACGATCGGCAGGTCGCGCAGATCCTCACGCTCGTCACCCAGCCGCAACCGGCGGACCAGTTCCGCCTCCTCGATCACCGCTTCCGGCATCACATCGGGAATGCCGAACTTGTGGATCGCGACGAGGCTGAAGGAGCGCGGCGCGAAAGGGTCGCCCAGGCGCTCGGTCACCCGCGCGGTGATGCGGGGCGGGCGGCCCGCTTTCTCGGCGAGAACCAGATCCCCCGGCTCGGCGCCGCCTGCGTCGGACACGAGCGTGTCGCGCTTCTCGCGCTTGTCCACCGGGCGCAGCCACAAACGGTCACCATCGCGATGAAGGACACCGAGCAGCAGCGCCTCGCCGCGTTCCAGCTTCTTGAGCGGATGGGCGATCCAGCCGCGCCCTGCTTCCTCGGTCCGCGCCAGGATGCGGTCGCCGACGCCGAGCGCGGGGCCCTTGCGGCCGCGCGCTTCCTTGACCCGAAGCTGCGGCGGCGGACCATGTTCACCATGCCAGGTCTCGGGCACCGCAAGCGGGACGCCCTCGTCGGTGACGTCGGTGATCCGCAACACCGTGACCTTGGGTATGCCGCCCATCTTGTGAAATGCACGACCCCGACCGCTGTCGATCAGTCCCTCGTCGGCCATATCCTTGAGCAGGGCCTTGAGCTCGATCTTTGCGGCGCCATGCAAGCCGAAGGCCTTGGCGATCTCGCGCTTGCCGGCGGGAGTCTCCGACTTGACGATGAAATCGAGGATCTGTTCGCGGGTCGGTAGACCGGAGGATTTTTGGCGGGGCATCCACCACCCATAGAGGCAGAGCAGCCGCGCGTCACGCATCGCGTCGGACCGCATTGATACCGATCAACTGCTAATGCGATTGATTCTCACTACTTAATCCAGTAGCGAAGTCCCCATCTCAGGGAGTGGGCAGGTGACGATGCACGCGACGCTCAGCAAGCAGGATGTCGAACGCGCCGAGGCGATGTTCTTCGACGCCGTCCCCATGCGCGACAGGTCTCCGCCCTTTGAAGCAACGCCCGTACGCTCGGCTTATGGCGCGGATCGCAGACCGAACTGGACCGGCATCCTCACCATCCTCGCCCTGCATGCGCTGGTTCTGACGGCCCTGGTCAAGCTCGACGTAATTCCCATGGCCAAGGCGAAGTCTGCACCGCTGGTGGTCGAACTGATCGCCGAACCCGCGCCACCGCCCGCCGCCGTCGAGCAGCCCAAACCCGAGCCGGCGGTCGAACGGCCGGTGGAGTCGCCGGTGGTCACGCCGCCGCCGATCATCCAGACGAGCGCGGCGCCGCCGCCGACCGTGGTCACTTCACCGGCACCTCCCCCGCCACGCCCCGCTACCATTGCCGCACCGCCGGCTGGTCCGGTCAGCGTCGCCAATCTCGACGAGCGGATGATCGAGGGCGAACCGCCCCGTTACCCAACCGAGTCGCGCCGCAAGAAAGAGCAGGGTACGGTCGTGCTTCGATTGCTCATCGGCACCGACGGCCGCGTCCAGCAGGTCAGCATCGCCGAGAGCAGTGGGTTCGATCGCCTCGACAAGGCCGCACTCGACGCCGCGCGCCGCTGGCGCTGGCAGCCGATGCTGCGCGATGGCGCGCCCGTCGAAGTGCGCGGGCTGATGCCGATTCCCTTCGTTCTGCGCGGCTGATCCCCACATGATGATTGCCATTCCCGGTCTGCTGTCGGGTGACCGGCTCGCGCAGGTCCGTGACCTCGTCGAACGCGCCGACTGGATCGACGGCAACGCCACGTCCGGACACCAGTCCGCCCTCGCCAAGCGCAACCGCCAGTTGCCCGAGGACTGCGAAGCGGCCCGGCAGGCAGGGGCGATCATCCTGGAAGCGCTCGGCATCTGCCCGCTGTTCGTGGCGGCTGCCCTGCCGCTGAAGGTCTATCCGCCGCTGTTCAATCGCTATGGCAAAGGCGAGGCCTTCGGTACCCATGTCGACAATGCGATCCGGATCAAACGCGGCAGCGATTTCCGCATCCGCTCCGACCTGTCGGCCACGCTGTTCCTGGCCGATCCTGAGCACTATGATGGCGGCGAACTGGTGGTCGAGGATACGCTGGGCACCCACAGCGTCAAGCTCGCGGCCGGCGACATGATCCTCTATCCGGCGTCGAGCCTGCACCGGGTTACGCCAGTGACGCGCGGGGAGCGGCTATGCTCCTTCTTCTGGATTCAGAGCATGGTGCGCGACGACGGCGCCCGGTCGACGCTGTTCGACCTCGATTCGGCCATCCAGAATGTCGCCGCCGAACGCGGCCAGGGCGACGATACGGTGATCCGGCTGACCGGCGTCTATCACAATCTGCTGAGGCGCTGGGCCGACGCCTGAGCGTCGCTTACGCGCGGGTCAGGCGACCCGGCTGCGGCGCGCCTTGTCGAGCTTCTTCAGGATCATGTCCCGCTTCAACCGGGACAGATGATCGATGAACAAGATACCTTCGAGATGGTCCATCTCATGCTGCAGGCAGGTCGCGAGCAGCCCGTCGAGCCGCTCCTCATGTGCCTTGCCCTGCTCGTCGAGCCAGCGGGCATGAATGACCGCCGGCCGTTCGACGTCGGCGAACTGGTCCGGCACCGACAGGCAGCCTTCGGTGTAGACGCCATAGTCGTCGGAGGGATCGAAAAGCTCGGGGTTGATGAACACGCGCGGGTTGCGGATCGGCTTGCCCTCGGCGTCTTCCTCCTCCTGCAGGTCGATGACGAGAATCCGCTTCGGCACGCCTACCTGGATCGCGGCGAGGCCGATGCCGGGCGCATCGTACATCGTCTCGAACATGTCCGCGATCAGCGCACGGACGTCGTCGTCGACGCTCTCCACCGGTAGCGAGATGGTGCGCAGCCGGGGGTCCGGCGTCTCGAGGATCGGAAGAATGGCCATGAGGGGGAGCTAGGTATGCGGGGCCGAATCGTCAAGGAAAAGGCCGCCCGCTGCGCACAGCAGCAGGCGGCCGCGTTCCCGATCCTACCGACCGTCGGCGATCACGGCGCCGATCGCGACACCCGCCAGCGCGCCGAGCAGCACATCTCCGCCACGATCCCTATAATAATAGCCCCGCGGCGGGCCCCAGCCGCCACCCCAGCCATAACGCGGCGGGGGCGCATAATAGTAGCGGCGCGGCGGTCCCCGCCAATATCCGCGGTCGCGATAGCCCCGGTCCCACCGATAATGATCACGCCCGCGATCCCAGTGGCGACCATAGTCGCGGTCATATCCCCAATGGCCCGGGCGGGCCTCGGCGGGAACGGCCGCGGCGATCGAGCCGGTGAGCGCGAGCGCCGCTATCGCTTTCATGAAGACGCGTTTCATCCTGCTCTCCTTCAGCATGGCTGACCCGAGCTGGAGACAGGTCCTTGCCAATCTTACGGAGGGAAGATGAACGCTGGCCGAACGAGATCTGGTGCGGCAGCCGTCAGCTGACCGGCCGGCGCGCACGCAGCGCCTGTGCCAGCGTGCCTTCGTCGAGATAATCGAGCTCGCCGCCGACCGGCAGGCCATGCGCAAGCTGAGTCAGCCGCACTGGATAGGCTTCGAGCCGATCCGCGATATAATGCGCCGTCGTCTGCCCCTCCAACGTCGCATTCATCGCAAGCACGACCTCGTCGACACCGCCCTCTGCGACGCGACGGATCAGCAGGTCGATCGTCAGATCCTCGGGACGGATACCTTCGAGCGCGGATAGCCGTCCGCCGAGGACATGGTAGCGTCCCGGAAACAGTCGCGACCGGTCGAGCGCCCACAGATCGGCCACCTCCTCGACGACGCACAGCATGCGCGAATCGCGCCGCGTGTCGGCGCAGATGCCGCAGGGATCGGTCGTGTCGACATTGCCGCAGACATGGCAATCGGTCAGCCGCGCATTGACCGCGTCGAGCGCGCGGAGCAGTGGCTCCAGCGCGATCTCGCGTTTCTTCAGAAGATGCAGCACGGCGCGCCGGGCCGAACGCGGGCCCAGCCCCGGCAGCCTTGCAAGCGCCTGCGTCAGCGCTTCTATCTCGGGAGACGACATTGCCCTTCGATATGGGCTTGCATGTTGGCAAGGCAAGCGTTTCAGAGAGGGCCATGCGCATTGCTTTCATGGGAACCCCGGACTTCGCCGTCCCCACGCTCGACGCTCTGGTAAACGCCGGCCACGACGTGGTCGCCGTCTATTGCCAGCCCCCGCGTCCGGCCGGCCGGGGCAAAGGCCTCACCCCCTCCCCCGTCCAGAAGCGGGCCGAAGCCTTGGGTCTGGCGGTCCGCTACCCTGTTTCCCTGCGCAACGAGGAGGCGCAGGCCGACTTCGCCGCGCTCGACCTCGATGCCGCCGTGGTCGCCGCTTATGGCCTGATCCTGCCGCAACCGATCCTCCACGCGCCGCGCCTCGGCTGCCTCAACGTCCATGGCTCGCTGCTGCCGCGCTGGCGCGGCGCGGCCCCCGTCCACCGCGCGATCCTGGCCGGCGATGCCGAGACGGGCGTGACGATCATGCAGATGGAACGCGGGCTGGATACCGGCCCGATGCTCGCAACGCTGCGCACCCCGATCGCTTCAAAGACCGCCGGGGAGTTGACCGACGAACTGGCGAAGTCGGGTGCGCTGCTCATGGTCGACGTGCTCGACAAGATCGAGGCCTATCCGCCCGTCGTTCAGCCCGAAGACGGCGTCACCTACGCCGCCAAGATCGACAAAGCCGAGGCACGGATCGATTTCAGCCGCCCAGCGATCGACGTCGAGCGCCAAGTCCGCGCCTTCAACCCGGCGCCGGGCGCCTGGTTCGAGCTTGCCGGGGAACGCATCCGGATCCTCGCCTGCTCGCTCATCGCGGACATGCGCGGCGCTTGCGGCGAAGTGCTCGATGATCGGCTGACCATCGCCTGCGCCGACGGCGCGATCCAGCCGACTCGCGTCCAGCGTGCCGGCAAGGCGGCGATGACCACGGAGGATCTGCTGCGCGGCTTCGCCATAGCCGCCGGCACCGTCCTAGCATGACGCGCTTCCGCCTGACGGTCGAGTTCGATGGTCGGCCTTTCATGGGCTGGCAGCGCCAGTCGCATGGCCCGAGCGTCCAGCAGGCGATCGAGGAGGCGGTGACCGCGACCACCGGAGAGACCCCGGCTGTTCATGCTGCCGGACGGACCGACGCGGGGGTCCATGGACGTGCGATGGTGGCGCATGTCGACGTGGAACGCCCGATCCCTGCCTTTCGCCTGGGCGAAGCGCTCAACGCCCATCTGCGTCCTGCCCCGGTCTCGATCCTTGCCGTGAAAGAAGTGCCCGACGACTGGCACGCGCGTTTCACCTGTATCGGACGCCGATACGTCTACCGCATCGTCAACCGGCGGGCTCCCTTGACCTTCGATCGCGGGCTGGCGTGGCAGCTGGCCACGCCTCTCGATGAGGCGGCGATGCACGCTGCCGCGCAGGTCCTCGTCGGTCGCCATGACTTCACCACCTTCCGCTCGGCGCATTGCCAGGCGGAAAGCCCGGTCAAGACACTCGACCGGCTCGACGTCCGCCGGTCGGGCGAGACGATCGAGATCGAGGCGGCGGCGCGCTCATTCCTTCATCATCAGGTCCGCTCGATGGTCGGGTGCCTTGCCCTGGTCGGCCAGGGGCGCTGGTCGCGCGATGATCTGGCCGATGCGCTGGAGGCGGCTGACCGGTCGCGGCTCGGACTGAATGCCCCCCCGGACGGACTCTATTTCGTCGAAGCCGTCTACCCCGACTGATCCCCGGCTTGCCTTCCTTTGCCGCCTGCGTCACGGGGGGCAGGTAGCGTTATTCGTGGTGAGATTTGCTTGACCTCTGCACAGCCCTTGCCCGTTCGTTCGGAGACCCGCGCATGGTCCTATGGCTTGCGCTGCATCTCCAGCGAGATTGCGCTTCCCGACCTTCCCCTGTGGACGGGCGGCGGCGAGGCTGACCTGTCGATCCGCATCGGTGCGGCACCCTCGCTGGACGATGCGATCTCGGAAGCCCCGCATCTGCAGGTTGGGCGTGACGGTCGCTGCCGTCTGCACATCGTCGGGACCGCCGCGTGGATGATTTCGGCCGACGGGCGATCGATCACGATCGAACTTGAAACCCATCCTGACGACCCCGCGATCCGGACCTATCTTTATGGCACGGTCTTCGCGATCGCCGCGATGCGCTGGGGCCTGTTTCCACTTCACGCTTCCTGTCTGCGCTTCGGCACCGGAGTGGCCGCTTTCAGCGGACGTTCCGGCGCAGGCAAATCTACGCTCGCCGCGATGCTGATCGATCGTGGGCGGGCGATGATGGCCGACGATGTAACGCTCCTCGACCTGTCCGAGGACCGGCCTCCCCGCGCCCTGCCGAGCTTCCCCCGGGTCAAGCTCTGGCAGGATGCGCTCGATCGGATGCGGATAGACGCGGTCGATCTGGAACGCGTGACGGGTGGAATGGACAAGTTCAAACTGCCGGTCGTCGATGCCTTCCATCCGGAGCCTGCACCACTTCAGGCTATCGTGATGATCGATCCTGAGGCGTCCTATGATGGGCAACTGACCCGCCTGCGTCCCACCGACCTCCTCCAGAAGTCGAGAGACCTCGTCTACCGCCTCCAGGCGATGCGCCGCATGGGTCTCGCGCGGTGGCAAATGGCGCAGATGATGCGCATCATTGCCATCCCGGCCTACACCATTGGCCGGGTAAGGCCGCAGGATGTAGATCGGTTGATAGAGCAGCTCGACGAGGCCTGTGCGTGACGAACAAAACTTGGTCGCTCCGCGCGTAATATCCATGCCACGCCGTGAGCCCTGTTCTCCTCCGGCCCTCCCCTCCATCCTCGCTTCCGCCGTGGATGGGCTCATCTGGCACCGCGATCTGGTGGGCGAGTCGGGCTGCACGGTCTTCTGTCTGATGGACTCGTTCGGACAAGCGGCGCGCTATCTGAAACACGCGCCCGCGCAGCATGCCGGCGATCTCATCGACGAATATGTGCGGTTGCAATGGTTGCAGACTCGCACCGCCGTTCCCGGAATCGGCGGCTTCGTTTCGCTTCCCGGTGAAGCTTGGCTGCTAACCGACGCGGTCGGGGGCCTCACCGCCCACGAACTGCTCGCGACCGCTACCATGTCCGAACGCGGAGCGGTGGTCGATGCCATGGCCGATCATCTCCGCCGATTGCACGCCATCCCCCCGAGCGACTGCCCGTTCAACGCCGGTGCCGAGCATCGTCTCGCTCTGGCAAAGCGGCGCGTGGTAGAAGGGCTGGTCGACCAGGACGATTTCGACGAGGAGCGCCAGGGCGAAACACCGGAGGCTTTATGGGAGCGCCTCATGCGCCTGGCGCCATCGGGCACGGACCACGTCGTGACCCATGGCGACTATTCGCTCGACAATCTGCTGTTCCCGACCGGCCAACGGGTCGCCTGCATCGATGTCGGCCGCGTTGGGCTGGCCGACCGCTATCAGGACATCGCCATCGCCTGGAACTCGCTGGGCGAGTTCGGCCGCGACCTTCAGCAGCGTTTCGTACGGCGCTACGGGATAGTGGACATCGACGAGGAGAGGCTCGAATTCCACCTCATATTGGACGAGTTTTTCTAGAGCGAGCCGCTGCACCATGTTTCCACTGTTTCTTTCCCTGGCGATCATGACCGCCGTTGCAGCCGGCTCACCCGGCACGGCGCAACAGCCTGCGGTCGAGACCGTCAGGATCGAAGATCTCGAGAGCGGCGCCGGCGCCGAGGCTCGCAAGGGCAAGACGCTCGTCGTCCATTACACCGGCTGGTTCTATGACGCGGAGAAAGACGAACGCGGACGCAAGTTCGACTCCTCGCATGGCGGCACGCCGCTCAGCTTTCGCCTCGGCGACGGCCTCGTCATCAAGGGATGGGACGACGGCCTGGCCGGGATGCGGGTGGGCGGGGTGCGTACGCTGATCGTCGCGCCGTCAGCCGCCTATGGGCGTCGGGGCAAGGGGCCGGTCCCGCCCGACAGCTGGCTGATGTTCGAGATCGAGCTTCTCGACGTCAAATAAGCGGCCGCCCCGCTTCAGCCGATCCCGAACAGGCGGCCAAGCGATCGGTCGAGCATCAGCAACTGCCAGAGCAGCCGGCCGTGATCGACCCGGCTGCTCCTGTGTTCGGTCACGATCCGGTCGAGCGCTGCGACATCGAACCAGCCGCTTTCGACCAGCGCGGATCCTTGGGCGATCCGCTGGGCCTCGCCCGCCAAAGGACCACGGAACCATGCGCCAATCGGCGTCGAGAAGCCCATCTTCCGCCGATAAAGTATGTCGTCGGGCAAATAGCGACGCATCGCCTTCTTCATCAGCCATTTGCCCGTCGTTCCCCGGATGCGCATCGACTGGGGCAGGCGCGCTCCGAACTCGATCAGCCGATAGTCGAGCAGCGGCTCTCGCGCTTCCAAGCTCACCGCCATGCTCGCGCGATCGACCTTTGTCAGGATGTCGCCGGGAAGCCAGATCTTCAGATCGGCATATTGCGCTCGGTCGAGCGGGTCGCGAGCCGGCGCATCGCGCATCGTGCGAATATACCGATCCTCGGCGCGGTGCCCCTGCAGATCGCGGACCGCACGATCCGTGTAGATTCGAAGCCGATCCTCGCGCGCCGTCACGCCTACGGCACCGGCATAGGCCTCCTCGCTGGAGCGGCCCAGTTCGGCGAAGGTCGATCGCGCCCGCAGGAATTGGGGCGCCCAGTCGAGCTTGGGATAGACACGGCCCAAGGTACCGAAGACGCTGGCGCGCAGCCGGCCCGGCAGGACCGAGCGAAGCCGCTCCTCGTTGCGGAAGAAAACGTACCGCCGATAGCCGGCATAGGCCTCGTCGGCGCCGTCCCCGGACAACGCCACAGTCACATTTTCGCGCGCCAGTTCCGATACGCGATAGGTGGGCAGCGCCGAGGCGTCGGCAAAGGGTTCGTCGAAGGCCTCGACCAGCCGGTCGATCAGCCCATAATCGTCGGAGGAAACAATTCGCGTGCGATGTTCGGTAGCGAAGCGTTCGGCGACCTGCGCAGCGTAGCGCGTCTCGTCATAATCGGGATGGTCGAGACCGATCGAGCAGGTCTTGACCGCCTGCTGGCTGGCTTCCGCCATCAGGGCGACCACCGACGAGCTGTCGACACCGCCCGACAAAAAGGCTCCGAGCGGGACGTCCGCCACCATACGGTCGGCCACCGATGCGCGCATCAGGGTAGTGAGTTCGTCGGAAAGCGAGGCAGCGGAGCCGCGCGCCCGATCGGCGAAGGTCACATCCCACCAGGCGATCGGCGCAGGAACGCTCTGCCCCCGGCGCAGCATAAGATAGTGGCCCGCCGGCACTTTGCGGACGCCGGCGAGAATGCAGGCATCGTCGGGCACATAGCCGAGGCCGAGATAATCATCGACCGCGCTGAAGTCGGGCACGCGGCGCAGCAAGGGATGGGCGAGCAGCGCCTTCAGTTCCGATCCGAAGATCACGCTGCCATCCGACAGCTCGGCATAATGGAGCGGCTTCACCCCAAGCCGGTCACGGGCGAGGAACAGGCAACCGCGCTCCCGATCATGGATCGCGAAAGCGAACATGCCGTTGAGGCGCGACAGACAATCGGGGCCCCATTGGCGCCACGCCTCGAGAATGACCTCGGTATCGCTGTTCGTCCTGAAACTGCGCCCGCACGCCTGAAGCGCGGCGCGCACCTCGCGATAATTATAGACCTCGCCATTGTAGGTGATGACGGCGTGACCGTCGATCGACTCCATCGGCTGTGCCCCGCCCACGAGGTCGATGATCGCCAGCCGACGATGCCCCAGGCCCACCCCGGGCGCCACCCACAGATCGGCGCCGTCAGGACCACGATGAGCGATGGCATCGGTCATCGCCCGGATGCGTAGCGAATCGACCGGCTTTGCCGTCTGCAGATGATAGATACCGGCGATGCCGCACATGAACGTTCAGCCGATCCCCAGCATGCCATCGAGCGCCGCGAGCTGCGCATCCCAGTCATAGCGATTTATGACCTGTTGGCGAGCCGCCTCTCCCATCGCGGCCGCTTCGTCGGGATGGGTCAGCATATGACTCACGGCATTGGCCATCTCATAGCCATGCGCCACGATCAAATGCCTGCCCGGCTCCGCATCGATCCCCTCGAAGGCGGCCGGCGACGCCACTACGGGGCGGGCCATCGCCATCGCCTCCAGAACCTTGTTCTGGACGCCCCGGGCAATCTCCAGCGGGGCGACCACCACCGAGGCTGCGGCGAGCCAGGGCCGCACGTCGGGGACCTCGCCCGTCACGATCACGTTCTTCAACTTGGCCAGTTCGCGCACGGCCGGCGTCGGATTGCGCCCTACGATGGCGAACAGGGTGGCCGGGTGCTTGGCGCGGATGGCCGGGAAGGTCCGACGCGCGAAATAGGTGACGGCATCGACATTCGGTCGATAATCCATCTGCCCCGTAAAGACGAGCATCGGCTCGGCGCCCGACACGCGCGCAAATCCCTCGGGCGAGAAAGTGCGATGGTCGATGCCGTTGTCGAGTGCCCTGACATGGCTGGACGACAGCCCTGCACGCTTGCGGAAGAGGGCCGCCTCGGCCTCGCTGACGAACAGGCTCACATCGGCCCAGCGTCCGACGCTGTCCTCATAATCCGCCAGCAGCCGTCCTTCCCGCCGGTTGATCCAAGCGAGAGGCCCGCGGCCGGACCTGCCATATGCAGCGAATTTCTCGGAATCGACGTCGACGAAGTCCATGACGAAGCGCCGGCCGACCCGGTCGTCCGGCACATATTGCGCCATCTGCCCGGAATAGGCGAAGATCGTCTCGATCGGCCTTTCCGCCAGCAACTGATCAACCATCCGCATGATCCGGCGGGACCCAAAGGCCGCAATCGACACGGGCTCGCCGAGCAGCAGCGCCTCCAGCCCCGCCCGCAGGCGGGACTTGCGGCGAATCTCGATGTGGAGCGACGCCAGCATCGGCAGCAGTTCCTTGGCCTGCCGGCGATCCTCCTCGCTGTCGACGAAGCCGAGCAGATGGACCGGACGCTGCTTCGCAAGGTGACGGAGCATGTGAAAACTCCGAATCCGGTCGCCCCGATCCGGGGGAAAGGGGATGCGGTGCGCGAGGAACATGATCTCGCCCGTCATCCGAGCCCTCGCGCGATCCAGGGCCCGACGCGGTTGGCGATGGGCAGAGGAAGCCGCTGCCACAATGCAATCTGCAATCGATATTTGGGGTTGAGCGGGTTGACCTGCCGGGGCGCCTGCCCGTCGGCGGTGCGCACCGCATAGGCAAGCGGGCGCGGCTCGAACCCCCAATTCTTCTTGAAGGCGAACGCCCCCGTTCCGAACTTCGATCGTCCGAAGTCGAAAGACGAACACCCCCGCCGCCGGGCGTGGAGCATGAGCGCATAGTACATCAGGTCGTTAGCCCGCCACGCGCGCGCATCGCGCGTTCCGCCGCCCCAATAAGGCAGCACCGCGCCACGATGATACAGGCTGAGGACGCTCGCGAGCGGCCTGCCTTCGTGCCGCACCGTCAAGATATCGGTATCGTCGGGAAAGGCGTCCAGGACGGCATCGAACAAAGCACGCGGAAAAACGGGCGTACCGAGGTTGCGGACGCTTTCGGCATAGACAGAATAATGGTCGCGGCGGTCGGCTTCGTCCCGGCCGATGACGATCTCCAGGTCGAACCCGAGCGCACGGCGGACCTCCGCCCGTTGCTTGCGGGGGATAGCGAGCAGTTCCTGCTCGTCACCCCCCGCAAGCGGCCTCGCGAAACCGGCATAGACGCCCTGCTCGACATGCCAGGCGTCATCGCCGGGAGCTGTGCCGCCGCGCAGTTCGAGCGACGGACAGCTCAGCCGCCCCGCCAATTGCCAGGCAAGCTCTGCCAGCGCGTCCGACGTGTCGCGATCATCGGCGATCGGCCCGCCCCCCACAGCGAATCCTGCGGAGACCAGCGCCCTGCCGAACAGCGGAGAATGGACCTCCGACAACGGCATCGCGCCCGTCAGCCTGCCGTCGGCCCGTGCCACCAGATAATGCGCCGGCTGGCGACAGGAACGCTCGACGGCGATGCTCCACCCCGGTCTGTGGAAAACCGTGCCTCCCGGATGCCGCGCGACGTAGTCTTCGATCGCCCGGCAGTCCGCCGGATCGGACAGGTCGGCACGGCGCAGTTCGCCCATCGTCACGCGGCCCTAGCCGCTTCCACGGCCGCGATACGGTCGATCCGGTCCCAGGCGAAGTCGCCGATCGCCCGTGCGAGTTTCGCTTCCATCGCCGACAGCCGGGCATAATGGCGCAAGCGGGAGCGAAGTGGAGCGTGCGCCACCCGCGGCTGGCCGGGGTCGATCTCCCATGGATGAAAATAGAAAATGCCTGGTCTGCACTCGGCATTCACCTGGCGGATCGCCCAGCGCGAGAAGGCGTAGGGAAAGAGCCGGAAGAAGCCGCCGCCTCCGGCCGCTATGGTGCGGCCGCCGAGGCGTGCGGTGGTGACCGGCAATTCGATCAGATCGGCACCGGGCAACGGGCGAAAAGCGAAGCGCGGCGCCTCCGGCCATCCATAATGATCATGAACCACCGGGGCGACGCTGGAGGAATAGGCATAGCCCTCCTCCGCCAGTATCTCATGGGCCCAGGGCGTGCGAGCATCGATCGAGAAGCTGGGTGCGCGGTAGCCGACCACCCGGCAGCCGCCGAGATCCTCGAGCACCGCCCGCGTCCGACGTAAATCCTCGCGGAACTGGCCCGGGGTCATGGTGAAGACGCGAACATGATCCCAGCCATGGCTAGCTACCTCATGGCCTGCCGCAACGATGCGCCGGATCAGGGCGGGACAGCGCTCCGCCACCCAGCCCAGCGTGAAGAAGGTGCCCTTCGCACCGGTTCGACCGAACAGCTCAATCACGGCATCGCTGTTCCGCTCGACGCGCGACGGCAGAGACTCCCAGTCTTCACGGCGGATGCTGTTCTCGAACGCGCCGACCTGGAACCAGTCCTCGATGTCGACCGATAGACCGTTAATCACCATGGCCCGGTCAGGCCGGCCCCTGCCCTCCGCCGCCGGGCCGCTGCGACGGCGTCGATCCGGGGGCGGCGGGTTGCGGATTGAGCTGAGGGTCGGATTCCACCAGTTCCACCAGCAGCGTCAGCGTCCGGCGAAGGATCGCCTCCTGTTCCGCCAGTCTGGCCTCCAGCTCCGCATTGCGAGCGGCATAATCGCCGATCAGTGACGGATCGAGCGGTGCAGTTGGAGGGGACAACGGCTCCGAGCCAATCGGTGATGCTGGAGCAACCGGCTCGGGCGCCGGCTCCCATCGGGGAGCGGTTGGCCGCGCAACATCGTCCTGGCGCGGGAGGGACCAGTCCTGATCCTCCACCCAGGATGCCTCACTCGATGAGACTGGTGCGGATGTGGGTGCGGCGGCGGGCGCCCAGCCCGCTGCGGGGTCCTCGAAACCGGCGACGGTGCGATTGCCTGGGGTCGGGACTGCCGGAGCCTCGGGCGGCTGCGACCGAACCAGTTCGGGCGGTACATTTCCGTCAAATCTCGGCGGCTGCGCCATCGCGGGCGGCGGCTCGTGGCCGCGCAACGAAGCGAGCGGATCGGCAGCAAAGCCGACCGCCGGATCTGCTGGCAGGTCGAATGCCTCATCCTCTTCGGGGGGGGCGTAGCTCGTATAGGAGGGCTGCGCCGCAGGAGGAGGAGGAGGAGGAGGAGGTGTTGGTGGTGGCGGCGGTGGCACCGGTTCGGAGAAGGCCGCAGGCATATAGGGGCGAGCCGCATAGGGCGCAGGCTCCGGGGCCGGCGAGGCATCCGCGACCGAGGCTGGCGATGCCGGCGGGGGCATCTGCGGTGCCGGAAAGACCGGGTCTGCCGCAGCCGGCATCGCCTGGGCGCGCGGCTGGGGCCCTTCGGCCGGCATGATGCTTTCGCTCGCGAGGTCCGAGGCGACATCCTCGACCACTTCGCCGTCAATATCCGTCAGGCGCTCGATCGCCCCCTGGAGCATGACCCGGCCTGCCAACATGTTCAGCCTGCGGGGGATGCCTCCGGACAATCGGTGAAAGGCGTCATAGGCGTCCTGAGTGAAACGCGGCGTCCCCTTCCATCCGGCACAGGCGAGCCGATGCATGACATAGGGTGCGACCTCCTCTGGGCCCATCGCCGTCAGGTGATGGGTGGCGATGACCCTCTGGCGCAGCTGCTCGAATCGCGGCTGGGCCAGCGCATCGCGAAACTCGGGTTGCCCCAGCAGAAAGATCTGCAGAAGCGCCTGGCCGCCATATTGGAAATTGGAGAGCATGCGCAGCTCTTCCAAGGCCGAGATCGGAAGATTCTGCGCCTCGTCGACGATCAGCAGAGTACGCTTTCCGCCGCGCGCCTGCTCATGGAGAAAGCGCTCGATCCGCGCCAGCAACTGCCCCTTCGCCGCGACATCCGTCGCCACACCAAGCGCCAGGGCCACGATCCGGAGTATGTCCTCGCCCTCCAGCTGGGTCGAGACGAGATTGATCGCGGTCAGCCGCGACCGGTCTATCGTCGCCATCAGGCGGCCGACCAGCATGGTCTTGCCGGTGCCGACCTCGCCGGTGACAACGATGAAACCTTCACCTTGTGCAAGGCCATAACCCAGATAGGTCATAGCCTTACGATGGGTCGCGCTTTCGAAATAGAAACGCGGATCGGGCGTCAGCTGAAACGGCCTGTCGGTCAGGCCATAGGGGTCATGGTCCAAAACGACCCTCCCGCGCGCTGAAGACGAGGCCAATCATCTCAAAAACGATACTGCAGGCCGAGTTGCGCGCGCCCAGAGACATCCGCCGTGAGCCCATCCTGCTTTGACGCATCCACCGCAACACTCGCTTGCATCTGTATCCCGCGCCCAAATGTGCGGAAATAATTCGCACTTGCGGAACCCGACAGCACGTCGGAAGCCCCCACCTGCCCGTTCTTAAACATATTACCGGTAAAAGAAAAGGATACGCCCGACTGGCGGGTCAGCTGACCGCCCACCGCAAAATTGCCGAAAATGCTCTGATCGACCACTCCGGCAAGCGATACGACGGCGTTCGGATCGTCGATATAGTTGCGCCGCGTATAGCCCAGCCCTGCCGACACATTCCATTGGCGCAGGGCGCGCGTGAAGATGATGCTGGCACCCCGTTCACGATACATGTTGGCCGATGCCTGCCCCAGCGTCCCGCCAATGCAGCGGCCCGATCCTGCGGCCTTTCCGAATAGGCAGTTCTGGAAGGACGTGGTCGGATCGATCGCCTGACCGAGATCGAGATTGACCGGCGAATTGGCGAGACCGCTGGTGAGGCCCTGCCCGAAACTCTGTATCTGATCGCTGACGATGACGGTGAGTCCGGTCCGCTCGCTCGGCTTCATCTCGACCAGACCGGTGACCGAGAAGCCGCCATAGCGATAGCCGGCACGCGCCTCGAAGCGCGTCCTGCGGCTCGGTCTCCAGATCACGCCGCCATCGGCGATGAAGCCGGTGACATCATAGGTGAGCACGCGGGGCTTGGTGAGATCAGACACGAACCCGCCGCCGCGGCCGATCACCGGGAGCCCCGTCAGCGCGTCGATCAGGGCTTCGCGCTCGGTGGTGCGAGTCTTTTCGTAGCCGGCGCTTGTGACCAGCGCGATCGTCCGCGCCACCGGCAGCTTGATCTCGCCGATGATGTTCAGGGCCCGGAGCTGCTGATCGAGATTGGACAGGTCCTCCGCCCGCACCTCCCCACTCAGCTTCCAGTCGAACGGGAGCGCGCTCCGCTCCATGCCGAGCGAGAGCTGCGCCTGCTGCGAAACCGAGCTGTCGAAGCGATCAGTTACCGGCCCTGTCGAGAAAGAACCACCGTCGCTCTTGTTCTTGGTATAGCCATAGCGATAATTGGCGGAGAAACCGAGGTCGCCGATCCGGTGCGCCAGCATAGGCTGGATGTAGCCCGAATAGGTCTGGGTCAGATTGCGGCCGCTGCCGAAATTCGTCGGCGGCGCCGGCCCGCTCGGATCGATGCGACTGCGCGTGACGATCCCGCCGCCCTGGACCGTCAGCCATTCCTCTATGACAACGGCCTGGGCCTGCATCACTCCGTCCTGAACGAAGGACTGCTGGGTGTCTCCCATTTCCGGGATGCGATAGGCCAGCCGGTAGGTTCCCGATACCGTCATGCGCCGGTTGGTGATCTGAGTGGCGAGAGTGCCCGACACCTCGGTGTAGGTCAGGTCGTCGACGCCCTGCCCGCTCAGCTGCGACTGGACGACCTGCTGAATGTCGAAGAATGCGCCGATCTGGGGTCGTTCCGCATGCGCCGCGCCACAGGCTGCCCCTCCGGCAAGGACACCCAGCACGGCTCGCGATTTCAGCCTGTTCATCGCGGCGCTTCGTAACCGTAATAGCTGCCGAAACGGCGGGCATTGGGCGCGAAGCGGGCGCCGTTGAGGAGAAGCTGTATCTCCTCGCACCCGCCCAGCAGCAGGACCGCATCGCGCAGTTCGGCTTCGCCAGTCTTGTCGGCGCGCACCACCAGCAGGACCTGCCCGACATGATAGGCGAGCACCGAGGCGGGCGAAGCTGCCAGCGCCGGCGGGCTGTCGAACAGGATGATCCGGTTGGGCTTGGTCGACAGCCGTTCGATGATCTGCCGGGTCCGGTCGGCCGCGATCAGTTCGGTCGCTTCATTGGTATATTTGCCCGACGGCAGCACGGACAGATTGCCGACGTCGGTCTTGATGACCAGCGTCTCCACATCGACATCGGGATCGGCGAGCGCATCCATGAGCCCGACCGGACCTTCGATTCCCAGCGTGGACAACACGGTCGGCTTGGCGAAGTCGCCGTCGATGAGCAGCACCTCGATGTCGCGCTCATTTGCCATCGATAGCGCCAGGTTTACCGCGCAGAAGGTCTTTCCCTCATTCGCCTGCGCCGAACAGATCAGGATGCGGCGGCCATTGGGCAATGCCGTCGGTCCGATCGCGTTCAGCAGCAGCGTGCGTTTGACGATCCGGAACTCCTCGGCCAGCGCGGTGATCGCCGCATCGGGCATCACGAAGCCCTGATCGATCAGATCCGCCCGGTTCACTTTAGCGGTACGATAAATGATTTCCGGCGCCGCCAGCGCCGCCGGCTCCGGCTGCGCGGCGGGCAGAACGGGCTGGGCTGGTGCCACCGGCGGCGCGGCGGGCACGTCAGGCGCCGGCATGGAAACAGGCGGCGGAGCATCGAGCACGGGCGCCTGTCCGGCACCTGCCCCCAGGCTGATCGGCTCCGGCGACAAGGTGGGCGAAAGGGGAAGGTCGATCACCGGCGGAGTCGGCATCACCCCGGCATCGGGCATCACCACGCGCGCGCGCAGCACCGCCTCGAAATCATAGACCGAGCCCGCGCGCTCGATCAGCGATCCGCGACGACGACGCTTCTTGGCAGGCGGCTTGGGGCTGTCGTCATCCACGGTCACGACACCATGATCCGCTTGATGAATTCGATCAACATCAGCAGCATGAACATGCCCGGCAGCCCGGCGGCAGCCGACGAAAACCACATCATCTGCTTGCGCCGCACGACCCTCGTGTCGGCGGTGATTACCTCGGAGATCGAGCCGAGAACCGGCAGGCCACTGGCCTTTGCCAGCTGCTGGGTGGTCGTGAAGACGTTCGAAAGCTGGCTCTTGGCAAAGCCGACACCCGCTCCGACGACAATTCCGGCGATCAGAACTGCGGACAGCAGCATGGTCCGGTTCGGGGCGGCTGGCTCTCGCGGCAAGGACGGTTGATCGATGACGCGGAAGCGGACGCCATCGGTCTTGCCGGTCGCATCCGCGCGCAGCTTGGCGGACTCCCGCCGCTCCAGCAGCTTGTTGTACTGGTCGCGTAGCACGTCATAGTCGCGGTCGAGGCGGGCCTGATCGATCTGCTGCCCTGGTGCTGTCATCTGCCGTTGCCCGATCAGCGTGATCGCCTGTTCGATCTGCTGTTTGCGCGCCTCGAGCGCGGCGACATTGCCCTGCCGCTCCGCCTGCATGGACTTGAGCGAGACATAGACGGGATTGGGCGTCATGGGCACCGAGCGGGTGCCGCCTCGCGCCTTTTCCGCCCGCAACTGCCCCAGTTGAGCGCGGATCGCGATGACGTCCGGATGCTTCTCCGTCCACCCCCGCGAGATTGCCTCGGAAAGCTGCCCTTCCAGCGAGGCGATGCGCTGGTCGATCGAATCGAGCCCTCCAACGCTGCCCGCCGGAATCTGCGCAGGGGTCGCGGCGATCTGGCCGTTCATCGCGGCGAGCGCACTGCGCGCCTGCATCAGGTTGGACTCGAGGCTGACCATTTCATTGCGGACCGCGTCCATCCGCTGTTCGAGCGTACCCGTTCCCGGAAGCGCGCCCAACGTATCCTGCGTAATCTTCGCACGCTGACGATCGACGTCGGCCAATTCCTTCGCGCGCCGCGCAAGCTCCTGATCGAGGAAGCGCAGCGCCTCCTCATTGTTCGCCTTGGATCCGATCACATTCTCCTGCACGAAGATGTCGATCAACTGCTGCGTCACGCTGCGAACGATGAAGGCAGTCTGCTGCTCGGAAATGCCGTTGAGGCTGATCCGGGTCTTGATTTCGAGCAAATCCTCGCCCTGCGCCGTGATCGAGATGCCACCGCGCAGCGCCCCGATCAGCGACAGCGATTCATAGGAAGTTAGCGGCCGCTCGCCGTTGGAAACATTCTTGACGACGCGCTTCAGCATCTCGGTCGATGTCAGCGACTGGCGGACGCGGTCGACACTGCGCTGCATGTCGCCTTCTGATCCGTCACCGAACAGCGACTTCACCTGAACCTGGATACGGGCACTGCTTTCATAGGCCGCCGGAACGCGCATCACCATGACCCAGCCAACCAGGCAGAAGGCCCAAGCCACTGCGAGCGCGAGCCAGCGCATGCGCCAGATCGCATAAAGCGCAATGCGTATCTCGGTGTAGATCGCTTCCATCGTCTAGTCAGCCGCCCCCACGGTCGCCGGACTCAGAACAGGCTCTCGGGAATGATGATCACATCCCCCGGTTGCAGCTTCACATTGGCCTTAATGTCGCCGCGCTTCAGCAGGCTGTCGATGCGCAGGCGAAACTCTTCCTGCTTCTTCGTCTCAGGATTGTAGCGGATCAGCTTGGCGCGATTACCGGCGGCATACTGCGACAAGCCGCCGACCGATATCATCACGTCGAGCAGCGTCATGTCCGCGCGGTAGGAGACGGTCGAAGGCTTTTCAGCTGCCCCGACAATGCGGATCTGCTGGGCGAAGGTGCCCGAGAAATTGTTGACGATCACCGACACGATCGGGTCGGTGATATAGGTCGACAGCGCATTGTGGATATCGTCGGACAGTTGCGTCGGCGTCTTGCCCACCGCCACCATGTCGTTGATCAGCGGCAGGGTGATCCGACCGTCGGGACGCACCTGAACCTGCGCACCCAGTTCCGGGTTGCGCCATACGAATACGGTCAGCGAGTCGAGCGGGCCGATCGTATAATCCTCGCCCGGCTGGCCTCCCTGCGGCACGAACGGGGCGGGCGGCAATTCCTTTTCAGCCGCCGCAACGGGAGACAGCGCCGTCGTCGCCACGAAGGCGGCCACAGCTATCGAAGTCCAAAGCTTAGCACCCAAGGCCATCACCGATCCTCCGGGGCATGTGCAACGCTCGTCTGCCCCAACTTCACACCCAGTTCGCCCCCCAAGCCCCGCGTCATGCCGCACAAACCCTGAACGTTTGCTTAGAATCACAGGATTCGGGCGCCGTCTATGGTTAATTCCTTCGCTTCCCCCTGCCCCAGAAAACGAGCAGGGCTCGCACTGGCTCCATAGGCCCCCGCAAGATAGAGGGCGATGAGATCGCCGACTTGCGCGATGGGCAGGCCCACCTGATCTCCGAGCCGGTCGAGCGGCGTGCATAGACACCCGACCACTGAGACGGTTTCAAGACTATCGACTTCACCCCATTTGGTCAAAGAAATCGGATAGTTACGTCTAACGACCGTACCAAAATTGCCGCTCGCCGCCAACTGATGATGCAGCCCGCCGTCGACCACCAGAAAGGTTTGGCCGTGGCTCTCCTTCCGGTCGACGATCCGGGTAAGATAGACGCCCGCCTCGCCCACCAGCCAGCGTCCGAGTTCGATTGTAAATTCTGCGCGCTCGAGGATGGAACCGCGACCCGCGAGGGTTTCGGCCAACGCCGCCCCGACGCGCGCCTCATCGAGCGGCTTGTCGCCGGAGAAATAGGGGATGCCGAAGCCACCGCCCAGATTGACATGCGGTGGCGCCACACCCGCGTCGCGGCTGATCCGGTCGGCAAGCGCCACGGCCGACGCCTGCGCCTCGATCAACGCATCGGCATCGAGCGCCTGGGAGCCGGCAAAGATATGGAGCCCGCGATAGGCGCCACCTTTCTCCTCGATCCGTCCGATCAGCGGGGCCACGCGGTCTGCATCGATGCCGAAAGGCTTGGCGCCTCCCCCCATCTTCATGCCCGACCCTTTGAGTTCGAAGTCGGGATTGACCCGCAGCGCCAGTCGCGGCGTCAAGCCCAGAGCACGCCCGATCCCCAATGCCCGGTCCAGTTCGGTCGGGGATTCGATATTGATCGTGATGCCGGACTCGATCGCCACGGCCAGTTCACGATCGCGCTTGCCCGGCCCCGCGAAGGAGATCCGGCGCGGATCTAGGCCGGCATCGAGGACCAGTCCCGCCTCTCCCCCCGATGCGATGTCGAAGCCGTCGACAAGGCTTGCCATCGCGCGGAGCAGCGGCAGATGCGGGTTCGCCTTCACCGCATAATGGAGCGAAATACCCGGAAAGGCAGCGCGAAAGCGCTCAACCCGCCGGCGCACGACGGCGAGGTCGTAGACGAACAGCGGCGTGTCACCCGCCAGCGCTGCCCACTCGTCGGCACTGCGCTCGCCAAGCATCAACGCGCCGTCGCGCCAGACATAGTCGGCCGGGATCGGACCGGTGGGCTTCATGCGTCATTCTCCGCTTCGGCAAGGGCTGCGGCGCGCAGAGCGGCCCGATCGAGCTTACCATTGGCGTTGCGCGGAAGCTCGCCCTGCCAGACGATGCGTGACGGTTGCATGAAGGTCGGCAGGTTCCGGCGAAACCAGTCGCGCAGGCGTTCGTCGGCATCGTCGGCGTGGGGTCGGGCATAAAGCCATATCGCCTGTCCCTGCCGCTCGTCGGGCAGGCCTAAGGCGACGACTTCGGAGGTCGCCCCGCTGGCGATCGCGGCCTCCTCGATTTCGGTGGGGCTGATGCGGTTGCCCGAGACCTTCATCATTTCATCGTCGCGGCCGATGAAGCGAAGCAGCCCTTCGCGGTCGCGCACCACCGTGTCGCCCGACCAGACGGCGACGCCACCATGGGCAGAGGCCGCAGGCGCCGGACGAAAGCGCAGGGCCGTCCGCGCCGGGTCTTCCCAGTAGCCTTGCGCCACGAGGGGCCCGGCATGGACCAATTCGCCCGGCTCGTCGTCGTTACTCACGCTGCCGTCGGGCCGGACGACGAGAATTTCGGCGAAGGGGATCGCCTTGCCGATCGAGTCCGGATGGGTATCGATCAGATCAGGGTCGAGATAGGTCGAGCGGAACGCCTCGGTGAGCCCGTACATCGAGAAGAGGCGCGCCTTAGGGAACAACGCCCGCAGGCGTCGGACCAGCGACAGGCTCATCCGGCCGCCGGTATTGGTCAACCGCCGCAACGACCCGATCGCCTCGGCCGGCCAGTCCGCTTCTGCCAGCTGTATCCACAGCGGCGGCACCCCGGCGAGGGTGGTGATCCCATGCCGTTCGACTGCCCGGATCACGTCGCGAGGCGTCAGATAGTCGAGCGGGTGCACGCACGCTCCCGCGGCCCAGGTCGACAGCAGCTGGTTCTGCCCATAGTCGAAGCTCAGCGGTAGGACCGCCAAGGTGCGGTCGTCGCTCTCCAGCCCCAGATAATGAGCGACCGATATTGCCCCGAGCCAGAGATTGGCGTGGCTGAGCATCACCCCCTTGGGCCGCCCCGTCGATCCGGATGTGTAAAGAATCGCGGTAAGATCCCGAGGGTCGGCGGCCGACGGTGGGAGCTGGTCCTGCGTGACAAGCAGCGCCGCGCCCTCGTCCTCCTCGATCGCCAGCCCACAGCCTGCAGGCTTGTCTCCAGTCTCCAGCGTCGTGGCGCGCCCCTTGCCTGCGATCAACAGCCGGGCGCCGCTGTCGGCCAATATGTGCGACACCTGATGATGCTTGAGCTGCGGATTGATTGGCACATGGATCAGCCCGGCGCGCGCGGCAGCCAGCGGAAGAAGGCAGGCCATCCGGCCCTTGGCCATCCAGCTGGCCACCCGTTCTCCCCGCTGCAGCCCGCGCGCCCTCAAGCCGGCGGCAAGCCGCGCCACCGATGCATCGAGCCCCGCATGGTCGAGCGTTCCGGTGCGATCCACGAGCGCGGGCGCCGACCGGTCGCCAAGAAGGGCGAGATGATCCAGCGGGCGAGGCTTCGGGTCGGCGGCGACGGGCATGGCCCGACAGCTAGGGACTGGCGGGCGGCTGGGCAACCGGCTGCGGACAATGCCTATCGGAATCTTGTTCCGCGCGATCAATGCGTCTAGGGAGCCGCGACTTCCGAACCGCGAGGACCGTCCGACGTGAGCGCAGCCGATTTCGAGAGCACCGAGCAAGCCGTTCGCGCCGTTCTCGTCGAGAGCCTTTCGCTGGACAGCGCGCGGGTCGACAGGTTCGATGCGGATACGCAGCTGTTCGGATCGCTGCCCGAGCTCGATTCCATGGCGGTCGCCGGGCTGCTGACGGCGTTGGAGGATCGTCTCGACATCATTATAGATGATGACGAGGTCGACGGCGAAATGCTGGAGAGCTTTGGCGCGCTGCTGGCGTTCGTGGAGCGCAAGCTCAAACGCTAAGCGTCGGGGGCGGCCAGGCCGCCCCGCTCCGCACCGATGCGCCGGACGTTCAGGCGTCGACGGTCACCCGTGCCTCGAAATCGGCTTCGGCGAGAAAACGCTCGGCATCGAGCGCGGCCATGCAGCCCATGCCCGCAGCGGTCACCGCCTGGCGATAGACCTTGTCGGCGACATCGCCGCAGCCGAACACGCCGGGGATATTGGTCCGGGTGCCGCCCTTCTCGACCACCAGATAGCCATCCTCGTCGAGGTCCAGATGCCCGCGGAACAGCTCGGTCGAGGGGCTGTGGCCGATCGCGACGAAGCCTCCGTCTGTCTCCAACTGCGACACCGCGCCGGTGACCGTATCCTTGAGTTCGATCGCGACCAGGCCGGCATTGCCTTCGCCGGCGACGAAGCGCTCGACCTGCTGGTTCCAAAGCACCTTGATGTTGGGATGGGCGAACAACCGCTCCTGCAGGATCTTCTCGGCGCGCAGCGAATCGCGACGGTGGATCAGGGTCACGTCATGGCTGTGGTTGGTCAGATAGAGCGCTTCTTCGACCGCGGTGTTGCCGCCGCCGATGACCGCAACCTTCTTGCCGCGATAGAAGAAGCCGTCGCAGGTGGCGCAAGCGGAAACGCCCTTGCCGCCCAGCTCCATCTCACCTTCGACGCCAAGCCATTTCGCCTGGGCGCCGGTAGCGATGATCAGCGTATCGGCCACGTAGAGCGTGCCGCCGTCGCCCTTCAGGCGGAAGGGCCGCTCGCTCAGGTCGATCTCGGAAATCATGTCCCAGACCATCGTCGCCCCGACATGCTCGGCCTGTGCCCGCATCTCTTCCATCAGCCACGGCCCCTGAATGACCTCACGGAAGCCGGGATAATTTTCGACGTCGGTGGTGATGGTCAGCTGGCCACCGGGCTGGATGCCCTGCACCACGATCGGCGACATGCCCGCGCGGGCACCATATATGGCAGCGGAGAGGCCTGCGGGGCCTGAGCCTATGATCAACATGCGGGTCGAATGGGTAGCGGTCATGGCTGTCGTTCCGGTCGTGCAGAATGATTCTCGAGTCCGCAGATAGGGATGCCTCCCCCGACTTGGCAACCGCCGGCCATTTACCCCGGCTTAGCTTTCCCTCGCTAGCTCGGCGAAGACCACCCAGATGGATATGTCGATGCAGCTGCGGCAGGCGATCAGAGCGATGCACGAGGATCGAAAGGGAAAAGGGGCGCTGCGCTTCGCGCTCGGCACCTGCCTGGTCGCCGTAGTTGTGGCCCTGACAGTTCCCGGCCTCCTGTCGCGCGGCGCGCTCGACACCCCCCTGTTCGAGCTTCGACAGCGTCTGCCGGCCGCTCTCGACCAGATTCGGCAAGCGATGCAGGGCTGACGACACCCCGTCGGTCGCCCTCAGCCAGCGGGCCTGCGAAACAGCTTACCGAAGCGCGCACGGGCGTCGCGGTCGTCCTTGTCCTCCTGCACCTCGGCCTCCTGCGCCCGCACCGCCGCCGTGGTCTCGCGCAGGCGTTCGGACAGGAAGATGGCGAGGGCCCGATAGAAGCGCGCTGCAAAGACCGGTTCTTCTTCGAACCGCTCGAGGATCAGTTTCCGGGGGATGGCGAGGACTTCGGCCGGCTCTTCGGCGATCACCGACACCAGCGGGGAATGCCGCTCGACGAAGGACATCTCACCCACGACGTCGCCTACGCTGAGACGAGCCACCTGCGTACCGTCGCTCAGGCGGACCACCACCCGACCAGCCAGCACGAAAAAAAGTTCGTTGACCGGCTTGCCAGCACTCACCAGCACATCGGTACGCTTGAGGCTTCTGAGATTGCCTACCGAAAGCAGCCAGAGCATGTCGGCGTCGCTGAGACCGGCGGCAATGTAGCGGGCATTTTTCATCAGCGCTTTAGCACTTGATCCCGCAGATAAGTTCCATAGGCGCTCTTTCCGAGAGCATCGGCAAGGCGCTCGAGCTGGCCGGCATCGATAAATCCCTGGAGATAGGCCACTTCTTCAAGGCACGCGATTTTGAACCCCTGTCGCTTCTCGAGCGTCCGGACGAACTCGGCCGCTTCGATCAGGCTGTCGGGCGTGCCGGTGTCGAGCCAGGCATAGCCACGTCCCATCAATTCAACGGACAGCTTGCCGGCAGCGAGATAGGCCTTGTTGACGTCGGTGATCTCCAGCTCGCCCCGCGCGGACGGCTTCAGCGAGCGGGCGATCTCGACGACATCGGCATCATAAAAATAGAGCCCGGTAACCGCCCAGTTGGAGCGTGGGCGCTCCGGCTTCTCCTCGATCGATACCGCCCGCATGTCGGCATCGAACTCGACCACGCCATAACGCTCTGGATCGGTGACATGATAGGCGAAGACAGTGGCTCCGTCCGCCCTCGCTCCGGCCGAGCGGAAAAGGTCGGTCGCACCATGGCCGTAATAGATATTGTCCCCCAGAATCAGCGCCGAAGGCTCGTTGCCGACAAAATCCGCGCCGATGATGTAAGCTTGGGCGAGGCCATCGGGGCTCGGCTGCACGGCATAGCTGATCTCCATGCCCCATTGGCGGCCATCGCCGAGCAAAGCCTGAAAAGAAGGAACGTCGCGCGGGGTGGAGATCAGCAGCACCTCCCTGATACCCGCCAGCATCAGGGTCGACAGCGGATAATAGATCATCGGCTTGTCGTAGACCGGCAGCAGCTGCTTAGACGTCACCATCGTCATCGGGTGAAGCCGCGTTCCAGCGCCCCCTGCCAGGATTATACCTTTCACGCGTCCGTCCTCTAAATCCGGACCGGCGGCCCGAGCAGCTCTTCGATAATGTCTGTCACGGCGGCGTGCCAGTGGCGGGGTTCGATACCGTAGGCGGCGCGCAACGCGTCGGTCGACAGTCGGGAATTGGCCGGTCGGCGCGCGGGAGTCGGATAGTCCGCCGTGGTGATCGCCTCGACCTCGGCGACGGGTCCGCCGCGCTCCGCGCTCATGCGGAAGATCTCGCGCGCCAGTTCGCACCAGCTGGCCTCACCCTCGTTGACGAAATGCTGGATGCCGAGCGGCGCGGCCGGATCGTCGAGCATCCGGAGTAGGATCGCCTGCACGGTGGCGGCGATGTCGGCAGCAGCTGTCGGGCAACCACGCTGGTCGTCCACCACCCGCAACCGCGGCGTGGCGGCCGCGACGCGCAGCATCGTCTTCAGGAAATTGTGGCGGTGCGCCGACAGGACCCAGGCGGTCCGCAGCACCAGCGCCCTGGCGCCGCTGCCAAGCACGGCCCGTTCGCCCGCCAGCTTCGACGTACCATAGACGCCGAGTGGTGCGACCGGATCGTCGGTCTCATAGACGCCCTGCTTGCTGCCATCGAAAACATAGTCCGTCGACAAGTGGACGAATGGCACGCCAGTGGCGGCAAGCCAGCCCGGCGCCTCTCCGTTGACGCGAAAGGCGAGTTCAGGCTCCTCTTCGGAGCGATCGACCGCCGTGTAGGCCGCGCAGTTGATGATCGCATCGACCCGCCGGCCATCCAGATAGGCGGCGATGCTGTCGCGCGAGGCGATGTCCAGTTCGGCGCGGGTCGGCAGAAGGGCGACGGTTCCGGCCGGCCATTGCAGCCTCGCGACCTCCAGCCCGACCTGCCCCTGCCCGCCCGTTACGAGGATGTGGCGCTGACTCATCCCGTCGCGAGACCCAGCCGCTGGGTGGCGTAACGCCCCTCCACTAGCTCCTGCCACCAGGGGCGGTTTTCGAGATACCAGCGGACTGTCCGCTCGATGCCCTCCTCGAACGACACCTGCGGCTCCCAACCGAGCTGATCACGGATCTTGCTCGCATCGATCGCGTAGCGCCGATCATGCCCGGGACGATCGGCAACGAAGCTGATCTGGCTCGCATAGTCCCGTCCGTCATCGCGCGGTTGGAGACGATCCAGCGCGGCGCAGATCGTCCGCACGACCTCGATATTGCGGCGCTCGGAATTGCCGCCGACATTATAGGTCTCACCCGGCGCACCCTGCTCGAATACGGCGCGCAAGGCGCGGGCATGGTCTTCGACATAGAGCCAGTCGCGGACGTTGGAACCGTCGCCATAGACCGGCAACGGCTCCCCGGCGAGCGCGCGGATGATGATCAGCGGGATCAGCTTTTCAGGGAAATGGTAGGGGCCGTAATTGTTCGAGCAGTTCGTGACGAGCACCGGCAGGCCATAGGTGTGACCCCAGGCCCGAACGAGATGGTCCGACCCCGCCTTGGACGCCGAATAAGGCGATCGCGGATCATAAGCCGTGCTCTCGGTGAACAGACCTTCGTCGCCCAGCGAGCCGAAAACTTCGTCGGTCGAAATATGATGAAAACGAAAAGCTTCGCGCACTTCGGGATCGAGCACGCGCCAGTAGGCCAGCGTCTGGTCGAGCAGCGTGTAAGTGCCCACGACATTGGTTTGGATGAACGCCCCCGGGCCATCGATCGACCGGTCGACATGGCTTTCGGCGGCAAGATGCGCGACGACGTCGGGCCTGAACTCGGCGAGCAGCTTACCCACCAGCTCGGCGTCGCATATGTCACCCTGCACGAAGCGATAACGGGGCGAATTGCCGACCGGAGCGAGCGAGCTCAGCACGCCGGCATAGGTCAGCTTGTCGAGATTGAGCACCTCATGCGTCGTCTCGCCTATGAGGTGGCGAATCAAAGCGGAGCCGATGAAGCCGGCACCGCCGGTGACCAGGATACGCATCGTCACTCCTTCGCGAGCGGCCCCAGCGGCACGCCGTCATAGACGAAGGGACTGGCCCAGCCCTCCAGCGTAGGCAAGATCATATCCTTGGCGGACAGAATCGGCCCATCGGACGGCAGCGGCCAGTCTATGGCGAGCGTCGGACAGTTCCAGGCGATGCCACCGTCGGTTTCCGGCGCATAGACATCCGAAACCTTGTAGCTGACCTCGCTGTCAGGTTCGAGCGTGACGAAGGCATGGCCGAACCCGACCGGGATATAAAGCTGATCGCCATTTTCGGCGGACAGTTCGGCCGCAACATGTCTCCCATAGGTCGGCGACCCGGCGCGAAGATCGACCGCGTAGTCGATTATCCGCCCACGGACGCAGCGAACCAGCTTAGCCTGCGCATGCGGGGGCGCCTGGAAGTGAATACCGCGAAGGGTTCCGACGTGCCGCGAATAGCTGTGATTGTCCTGGACAAAGCGATCGGAAATGCCGAGTTCCACGAAGCGGTCCTGGCGATAAGTCTCGGAAAACCAACCGCGATCATCGCCGAAGCGGCGGGTCTTGATCAATTTGACGGGCAATATACCGGCTCCTGCCATCGAACCCCTGCCGGTTCGCAGGCATTGCGATGCCTGTCCAGTACCAAGGCACGGGCGCCATATTTTCGGTTGCCATATTGCAGCGCACCAGTGGCTCCATTACCAGTGCAACCCGTGTGCGGACAGGTCCTATAATATTTATGACATTGATATTACAAATTATTTTCATTTGCGCGACGCGACTTTTGTCCTTTGCGCCCTTCCCGCCGCTGCGTCCTGAAGCAATGGTCGCATGAGCGTGGCAAGCAAGCTTCTGGCGCGCCTCCGCGGTGGCCGCGGAAAAGCCGCCCTGCCGTCTCGCTCCGGTTCGCGTGCATCCGAGACTGTCGCAAGGCTGATCGCGGACGGAGATGCCGCGCGGTCACGCGCCGACTGGGCGGCCGCGGCGGCGGCCTATCGTGCCGCCCTCGACGACCAGCCCGAGCTTGCGGCGATCTGGGTGCAACTGGGCCATGCCGAAAAGGAACGCGGCGCGCTGGAAGCTGCTCTCGACGCCTATGGCCGGGCGACGGCGTTGCGACCGCTTGAAGCCGACGCGTTCATCCATCTCGCCCATCTGCAAAAGCGTATGGGCCTGGTCGACAACGCCATATTGTCGTTTCTGAGCGCCCTGCACGCAGGCGATTGCGGCCCGGATGCCAGCGACGAACTGATGTGGCTTATCAACCACCGGCCGACCCAGCAGCGCGAAACGCTGGCATCTCTGCTCAAGCGAGGAGTCGACCCCCTTCCGGAGCGCAGCGGCGAGGCACGCCTGCTTTCCCAGCTTCGCGCCATATTGACCGAGGACATGGCGGAGCCCGTCCGCGTCGGCGAGCCGCGGCACACGCTCGTGTTCGATATCTCCGACCTCATCGCCTATTACCGCAATGCACGGCTTCCGACCGGCATCCAGCGCGTCCAGATCGAGACGATCGAAGGCGCCGTCGAGCAGGGCGGAAACAGGGATATCCGGCTGTGCTGTTTCATCGACGGGCGCGAGGACTGGCTCGAGCTCCCGCTGGAGCATATGCGCGCCATCGCGAAGCTCAGCACGGCCAGCGGCGATCGCCTCGCGCCGGAGTGGACCGAGGCCATGGACAGGCTGCGCCTGTTCCTGTCGCTGACCGAGCCCTTCGTTTTTCCCGAAGGTGCTTCGCTGATAAACCTCGGCACCAGCTGGTGGCTGCAGAACTACTTTCTTTATGTCCGGGAGGCGAAGGCGACGCGGGGGATACGCTACGTCCCCTTCGTGCACGACATGATCCCGATTATCGCGCCCGAGCATTGTGTGCGGGGCCTCACCCAGGACTTCATCAGCTGGGTGATCGGCGTCTTCGATCATGCCGACCACTTCCTGGTCAACTCGGACGCTACGCGGGAGGACCTGATCGCCGTGGCCGCGCGCCTCGGCTACACCGTCGATCGCGACGATGTCGCCGTAATCGCGCTCGACACCGACTTCCGCAAGCCCGAGCGCAAGCGCCTGCCCGACAGCGCACTTGGCCAATGGGCTCTCGAAGCCGATGATTTCGTCCTGTTCGTGTCGACCATCGAATCCCGCAAGGGGCATCTGATCGCATTCGAGGCCTGGGCCGAACTGATCGCGCGCCATGGCGCTGCCGCCGTGCCGAAACTGGTCTGCGTCGGCAATCAGGGCTGGCTGAACAAACAGATCTATCAGCGGCTTACTGACGACCTGGTGCTGGCGGAGCGGGTGACGATGTTGTCGCGTCTGTCGGACGAGGAACTGGCCCTCCTCTATCGCAGCTGCCGCTTCACTCTCTATCCGAGCCTCTACGAAGGCTGGGGCCTGCCCGTCACCGAATCGCTCTGCTACGGCAAGGTCCCGCTGATCTCGGACGCGGCCTCGCTGCCGCAGGCGGGGGGCGATTTCGCCGTCTATGTGGAGGCGGGTTCGGTCCCCTCCCTAGTCGAGGCAGCCGATCGACTGATGTTCGACAGCGCCTATCGTCAAGCCGTGGAAAACCGGATTGCAGCGGACTTCAAGCCACGTTCCTGGAGCGATCTTGCCCGCCAGATCGGCGAGGATCTCGACCGCTTTGCGCTGCGGGACACGAACAAGCCGCTTGCCGTTCCCCGCACGCCCGCGCGGATCGGCGCCTGGCACGCGCTGACCCGCAACGAGGAGGTGCGGATCTGGCGCGGGATGAAGACCGCCGAGATCTACCGCAGCAATCTCGGCTGGCATCCGCCCGAGCATCGGGGTTGCCGTATCAAGGCCGATGGCGGCCTGCTGACGCTGCCGATGCCCGCCCATCGCGCGGCGGTTCGGCTGCTGGTCCAGTTGGGCGGAGACGAGCAGTTTCCCTGCCAGTGGACGCTGATGTGCAGCACGGAAAAGCTCTCGGGGGACATCGGCATTCGCGAGGACAAATGGATCAGCTGCGACCTTCCCGCCGCCTCCGCTCCTTATGCACTGGATGTCCGCTTCAGTGCCTTGCCTGCTGCCGACGGGACGCTGCCAACCTATTTCGTCCGAGGCTTTTTCCTGCTCGAAGCCGACGATACGACCGCACGACTCGACTTCATCGAGGCGGTCACGCTGAACCGGCTGGATGCCCTTAGCGCGTTCCGGGAGATGTGATGCCCCCTTGCCCCGCGCGCGGCCTTCGCCGATAGCGCTCGCATGGCGACGCGCGACAGGGCCGCTTTGGCAACGGGGCTCCAGGTCCTGCCCGACGGGGTCGAGATCATCCTCGACATCTCGCGCCTCCTGTCGCGCACGCTTCATGCGATGCCGACGGGGATTGACCGGGTCGAGCTGGTCTATGCCCGCCAGTTGATGGACAAGATTCCCAATCGGCTACACTTCGCTGCGGTCAATCCGTTGGGGCGCTACGGGCGCCTGCCGACCGGTGCCGTGTCGGGATTTCTGGCCGAGACCGAAGCACGCTGGTCCAGCGCCAGGAGCCTCTCCCGCCGCGAAATGATGGTGGCCGCGGGCCGGAGCCTGGCAAGCCTGCGGCCGCGCGCGGTGCCGCGTCGGACGGCCGGCTCCCGGCGTTACTATGTCCAGGCATCGCCGCACCATCTCGACCGGCCCGAGCGCGTGCAGGCGAAGCTGCGGGCCGAAGGCGCCCGTTTCATTTGCCTGGTTCACGACCTCATCCCGATCGAATATCCCGAATATGCCAGGCCCAACGGCGCGGACACGCACCGCCGACGGATCGCGACGATGGGCGCCTTCGCGCAGGGATTGATTGCCAATAGTCTGGCGACCGCCAACTCCGTGACAGCATTTCTGGGCGAGTCTGCGCCGCCGGTGCGCGTCGCCCATCTCGGCTGCGACCCGCTACCGTCCGGCGCCGCGCTGCCCGCGGGGCTAAAACCACCCTATTTCGTCGCCCTGAGCACCATCGAGCCGCGCAAGAACCATCTGCTCCTTCTCAACATCTGGCGACGCATGATCGAAACACTCGGGCCGGAGGCAACGCCACACCTGGCGATCGTGGGACGCCGCGGCTGGGAGAATGAGAATGTGATCGACATGCTCGAGCGCTGCGACAGCATAAGGGGTCATGTTCATGAGCTGTCCGGGCTTCCGGATCGCGCTGTGGGCACATTGCTGCGCAATGCGCGGGCCCTTCTCTGCCCCTCCTTCGCGGAGGGGTTCGGCATGCCCGTGACCGAGGCGCTTCTCGTCGACACACCCGTCCTTTGCAGCGACCTGCCGGCGCTGCGCGAAGCCGGAGGTTCGGTCCCCGACTTCCTCGATCCGCTCGACGGACCGGGCTGGCTCAACGCCATAACCGACTATGCGCGCGACGGATCGGCCGCGCGGTTGCGACAGATGAAACGTATGCAGGACTGGACACCGCCTACCTGGGACGCGCATATCGCCACCGTGCTTGACCTTGTTCGCGACATCGATGCGCGCGGAGAAATGGCGAAATGACCGCCGTCCGCTCCTCCTTCTACGACGATCTGACGCATCAGATGAACGTCGTGGGGGCACTCGTTCTGCGCGAGTTGCATACCCGCTTCGGCCGTAACAATATCGGTTATCTGTGGATGATCGGTGAGCCGATGCTGCTCGCGACGGTCATCGGCGCGCTGCACGCCTTTCAGCCTGGGCACCTCGGATCGGCGATGCCGCCGGTCGCCTTTTCGATCGTGGGCTACTGCGTCTTCATCATCTTCCGGGGCATATTCAACCGCGCCGAGAGCATCGTGGAATCGAACCTGCCGCTGATGTACCATCGGATGGTGTCGGTACTGAACCTGTCGATCGCCCGCGTCGTGGTCGAAGCGGCGGGGTGTATCACCACATTCGTCATTATTTACAGCTTCATCACGCTGATCGGCATGGGCGAGGTTCCGGCGCGGCCCCTCTATGCCATGCTCGGCGTGCTGCTCATGATCTGGATATCCTTCGCGCTGGGCCTGAACGTCACGGCCGTCACCTTCGAGCGCCCCACCCTGCAGCGGCTGGTGCACCCGATCTCCTATTTCATGATGCCGCTGTCGGGCGCCTTCTTTGCCGTCGAGTGGCTGCCTCTTTCCATTCAGCGAGCCGCAGACTGGTTTCCGCTCGTCAACATCTTTGAGATCATCCGCTACGGTATGTTCGAGATGGCATCGGCGCAGCATATCTTCCCAGGTTACGCGATCGCCTGGTGCGCCTTCTTCACCTATACCGGGCTGCTCGGGATACGGCGGCTTCGCAACCGCATACACCTCCGCTAATGTCGCGTCAGCCTGCAATATCTGGATAATCGATGCACGGAATCATCAAGCCGCACTCCGCCGACGCGCTCGTCGAGCGTCCGCACTGGTCGGAAAATCTCCGTGCCTGGTCGCGGCGCAACAAGTGGTTCCTGGCAATCGTGGTCGTGCCAACGCTGTTGGCCGCACTCTATTATTACGTACTCGCGGCGGACCAATATCAGTCGGAGGCGCATTTCATCGTCCGCACCGCCGATGCCGCGCCGACGCCGACTGGCGGCTTCAGCCAGCTCCTGGGACTTGGCGGCGGCATGTCGGCCTCGCGCAGCGAAGCGATGAGCGTCAACGACTATCTGGACTCTCAGCAGGTCGTGAACCGCATCAACGACAAGCTGAACCTCGTCGAACGTTTCCGTCGGCCGGAAGCGGACGTGGCGACGCGGCTGTGGTTCTCGCAGCCCACGCCCGAGATGCTGCTGCGTTATTACCGCCGGCAGGTGAATGTGAAGTTCAACCAGGAGACGGGTATTACTTCGCTGCAGGTCCGCGCCTTTCGCCCGACTGACAGCTATGCGATCATCAACGAACTTCTCGCCATGGGCGAGGGCCGAGTGAACGAAATCAACCGGCGCAGCCAGACCGACCAGCTCGCCAGTGCGCGGCGACAGCTTGCGGAAGCCGAACAGGCGCTTCTGGCCATCCAGTCGAAGATGACCGGCTTCCGGCAGGCGCGCGGTGACATCGACCCGGAAGGCTCGGGCAAGGCGCAGCTCGGTCTCGTCACGACGCTGGAGGGACAACTCACCAACGCCCGAGCCCAGCTCAACGCCATGAAGGGCATCATCGCTCCGTCCAGCCCGCAATATGTGGCGACCCTCGCGCGGGTCCGCGCGCTGGAGGCCCAGGTCGCCGGACAGTCGGGCAAGCTCACCGCCGGCGGCGGCGCGATCGCCGCCCGCCTCGGCAATTATCAGGAACTCCAGATTCGCCAGCAATTTGCCGCCAAGCGCTATGAAGTCGCAGCGGCCAATCTCGAAAAAGCGCGCGACGCCGCAATGAAGCAGCAACTCTATATCGTCCGCGTCGTCGACCCGAATATGCCGGTGAAATCGGAATATCCCAAGCGCGGCGAGATTATTCTGACGATATTTCTGTCTCTTCTGGTCGCCTATGGCATCGGCTGGCTGCTCGCCGCCGGGGTGCGCGAGCATTCGCTGTAATCGTCAGAAAAGTTGGGGAAGCCCGCGCGACCGCACGGGCTAACCTTACGCCTCAGGCGCGGGCACGAGATAGGAGATTGATAGTGTGGAGTTGATCATTCTCCAGACGTCGGATGCGTTCCGATATAGTGGGATGCTGCGAGAGACGTCGCGCACCGCCATAGAATATGCGCGTCGGCACGGCTTCGGTTATGAGAGCTTCATCGGCATCAAGCGCGGCCACATCGGCGCACACGCCGCGTTCAATCGCATCCTCTTGCTTGACGAATTGGCTGATCGTGGCTTCCGCGGTTGGGTGCTGTACATGGACGCAGACGCCTATGTGAAAGACCTGTCTTTCGATCTTCGAGCCTATTTGGCAGACAAGGCACAATATTCTGCGATCATGGCAACAATCCCCGGCGAGACCATTGCTTGGCACATCAACTCCGGCGTCCTCTTTTTCAATTTCGGGCACCCCATGGGTATACCGCTCGTAAAGGAGTGGAAGCGTCGCTTCATGGACGTCTCCGACGACGATCTCGGCCGTGTGCAGTCGGTCTGGGACGGCGTGAACGACCAGACTATGCTGTATGAATCACTCGACCGGAATATCGATCTGCGTGAAAACGTATTGTTCGTCGAACCGCAGCTTTTCAACCATCATGAGGGTCGCTTCATCCGGCAATTACTGAACTCTCTCGACGGAAATATCGACAGTCGCACCGCAAAGATCGCCATCGCTGTTGCGACTGTTCTCAACGAAACCAAAGGCGAGAAGAATGTGGTGGATCAGCTCTACCGGATAATTCTCAACCGCCCAGCGGATGCTGGCAGTTCCGGCTATGCTGATCTGATAAATGCAAGAGGCTTGGCCGATGGTATTCCCGAAGTTGTCAAATATCTTCTCGACAGCGAGGAATATGTCAGCCGCGTCCGCAATCAGTGATGAAGCCGGCATGGCGTTGATGCAGCCGAACTTTGGTCGCGTTAGCCGCGATGACGTGATTGCGGGATATCGAGCGGTATTGGCGCGCGAGCCCGAAAATGAGGATGTCATCGAGCATCATCGATGTTTCGAAGAAAATGTCGGATTGCTTGCCGCCCTCGCTCGATCGGAGGAGTGCAAAGCGCGGATTGGCGCATTCCGGCAGGACGACCGCGGTTTTCATATTGAGGATCTCGACGAGGTTGCTGCGGACTTTCAGCGCGGCGATGGCGAACGCTGGCGCGGAAGATCGATGATCCTGCCCGACTGGTTCGACACCGGATTAGATCCCCTGGGCTCCGATTATTACCAGCAGATGCTCCGGCTGTGGGAAGCGATCACCGCGCGCAAGGGCTACGATCCGCTGCTTAACGAAGATACGCCCGAAGTTGCCGAGTTGGACGCCATCTATAAACCGGCCTTTTACGCATCGGGCAACAGTCATTTTGCCGGCGCACAGATGATGGCGATGGGCCACATTATCATGCGCAGCGATATCCGCCCCGGCGATCGGGTGCTCGAATATGGTGCGGGCTTCGGCCAAACCGCCCTGGCGCTGGCGCGGCTCGGCGCGCGTGTCGACACGGTCGATGTGAACCCGCATTTCTGCAAGGCCGTTGCTACGGCGGCGGAACGCTATTCTGTCGATCTGACCCCGCATGTCGGGCAATTCGGTTTCAATCCGTCGGGCGCCAACAATACTTATTCGCTAATCTTCTTCTACGAGAGCTTTCACCACTGCATCGAATTCAAAGCCATAATCCCCCAACTCCCATCGCTGCTGACGGACAAGGGGAAGGTAATATTGGCTGGTGAGCCGATCTTTGACCAGCTCTGCCCCGACCTGCCTTATTTGTGGGGCTTCAGGCTGGATTGGGAAAACGTTGCGGTTATGCGCATTAGAGGCTGGCTCGAACTGGGGTTTCAGCGAAATTTCCTGATGGCTCTGTTCGCACGCAGCGGTTTTGCCTGTACCCGCCACATCGACCCCAACTCGCATTGGGCGCAGGTATATGAATTTCGTCGGACTGCCTGAGCGCGGCCTTCGTGGGGCGTGTACGCTCTACCTAGCCACCGTCGCACTTCCTTACCGCAATCGTATGGCTGATCGCGCTGCCGCCGGCTGCCCCATCTTCCCGGATTTCGACGGGCACGCAACCGGCGTTGTCGATGATGCGGAAAATGTCAGCCTGGGGTAGCGCATTCATCTCCATCGAGGGCTGATCGCTCGTCAGATAGCTGTCGGCCGAAAAACGCTGCCCGGCGATGTAGGTTGGCATCTGCACGATGGCTGAGCCTCCGGGCGCAAGAGCGTCGAGCAGGCTGCGGTAGATGGCGGCCATGACCGGCGGTGGGTTGTGCTGTAGGACGATCCTGCTGATGATCAGATCGAAGACCCCGAAACGACCGAGATCGGCGACAGATTTGATAGCCTCGAACGTCACCTTTCCTGCACCCACGGCGTCGGCGCGTTCACGGGCAAGGGAGAGATGCGGGGGAGAGATGTCGACGCCCACGACCTCCTCGACATGCTCGGCCAGCGCAAGTGTGAGCCGGCCGACGCCGCAGCCGAAATCCATCGCGCGTCGGAAAGACGTCGGCAAGCCGCTGCGCCGCAGGAAATTGAGGTGGATATCGATGTCCGGCTTTCCGCTGGCATAGAAGCGCTCGATATTCTCGGCGAGATTCTCCTGCCGGAAGTCATCGCTGACAAGGACCGACCAATGGGGTTCGGTCTCACCGAACTTCTTCCACTCGGCACCGATGCGGTCGAACATCTGCTGCAGTTGCACATCAGAGCACCGCAGATCGATATCGACTCCGCGAACGTCGAGATAGCGGCCTACGGGCAGCGCGTGGGAATAGCCCGCCCCTACGGTCTGGGCGAACTCCTGGCTGCCCAGAAATATCTCGCGGAGTTGCCGCCAGTCCGTGACGTGCAGGAAGCTCTCGACGACCGTCTCGCTCTCCGGATCGCGACCGAGGATCAGCCGATATGCGTCGACAACCTGTTCCCGTGTGACGGCCACCGTCTTTCCTCTCCGCTACCCAAGGCCCGCTATTGGGGGGCTTTGCGATGGCGGCCCAGCATAAACCTATAGGATGATAAGGTTATCTGGTCCAAAATGGACGAATATCGCGGTGGACCGCATCACAGCCGCCGATAGACCTCCTCGACATGGCCGGTCCGTAGCCAATGACGGTGGCGGCTCGCGAGCGTGTAGCCACCTGAGCAGGCGACCAGTGCGGCAACCGGAACGGTGCCGGGCTGGGCTGCCTCATGGTTGATGCTCACTATCGCACGGACCCCGCCCTCATGGGCCCGTCGCAGTATCGAGAGGGCCTCACCCTCAGACATTTCCGGGAGTGAATCGCTGTTCAGGATCAGATCCACATTCGCCTGCGCCAGCAGCGACGGACATATCGTGACGCCTCCGTGTCCCACAACATGTTGCTGGAGCAGCGCTGCAGTCGGGCCGTCGACAAGGGTCCAGCGCGGCTGGCCCAGTCGCTGCGCATAAAAGGCCGCAAGGCCGATGCCTGCACCGACCTCGCCGACATGGACCTCCGCGCCCCGATCGCCTGAGGACGTCATCTGGTCCGCCAGTTGCCCTACCCGCCACGCCGCATGGATTGCGTCGAGCATTCGCATGTGGATCACCCGGCCCCCGCCGACACCGATGCCGAGATAGGCACCGATCGAGGGCGGCGGCGAGAGGTCTGCGCCCAGCGCCGATTCGATGGCGGCGAACAGTTCGGCCGGATCGCGCCGGCCGTTGTCGCCCCAAGGGCCGAATTCCGGATTTTCCAGACGCAGGCAACCGACCGCCTCCGCCAGCGAAACGAGCTTGTCATGGGTCCAGCGCGACAGCTTGGCAGCGAAGGCGGGATCGGCCGCGCGCGCATGCTGACGGTCGCCGCCGAGCAGCCCCTGGGCCGCCCGCGAGCGGCCCAGCGCGGCCAGTTCCTCGGCCAGACGCTCGTCATCCGCCTCTGCCAACAGCGCTGCAAACGAACGCAGACGGTCCGGCAGGCGGTCTACTTCCTCCGGTCCCCCCGCGCGCTCCCACGCGGCGCGCAGGCGGGCGGCGTTCGCCCTGTCGGGCACGGCGACGGGGGCTTCGACCAGCGGCAGGGCCAAACCATGCTGATGGGCGTATCGCGCCGACCAGCGATCGCCGCCGTCGGCCGATCGAACGGGCACGACCGTCGGATCGACCGCCGCCAGCGAGGCCCTGACCGCGGCAGCAAGCGCTTCGAGCCCCTCGGGCGATGACGAGGGAACCGGTGCGAAACGGGCAAAGGCGGACAGCGGTCCACCAAGTTGGAGATCGCGATCGATCGACTGCGCATCGGCTTGGTCGAGCCGCGCCAGGAGTCCGGGCAGGTCAGCCTGCCCGCTGTCATGCGCTGCCTCAAGCGCCGAGACCAGACGCTGTGCCCCGGCATGGCCGAGGTTGAGCAGCCAGGGCATCCTTCCCCGTGCACCGAGCGCAAGATTCCCCTCCGGCGGCGCGATGGCGAGCCGATCGTCCCGACCGTTCAGATAGGCCGACAAGTCGAAATCGAGGTCGCCGACTAGCCCGTCCGGGCCGAACATGACTGCCCAGCCATCTCCCGCCAGCGGCGCGGCATCCGCCTGCGCCAGCGCATATCGATAGCCATGGCGCCGCGCATAAGCCTGGATGTTGGGCGCCGTCACCGCACGGGCGGCAGCATCACCCTCCCCGCCCGCGCATTGGACCAGCTTGATATCGGGCCCTCGCGCCGCCTTGCTTGCCATCCGTCGCGCCTCGGGCGACAGGCGAAGCACCGCACAAAATTCGTTGCGTCCCCGCACGGTATCGTAGACGCTCGCGAGCTCCAGCCCGATAAGCCCGAGCCCGCCCAGCGCCTCCACGATCTCGGCAAAGCGATCGGGCGTGAAATACCAGGCGTGGACATCGACATAGCTGCCCAGCGCAAAGTCATGGTCGCGCATCGCCTTACGCAGCCGCGCCGCGCGATCGGCGGTGACGGGTTCGCCATGATCGCCCCGCCAGTGGCGTCGGCTGTCATTGTGGGTGGTCAACGCGACATGCTCGACGATGCTTGCCAGACTGTGCGTCCGGCGCTGCTCGCGATGCGCCTGCAGCACCTGTGCGATCGTGCTTTCGGCCAGAAAATGGTCGAAGCAATAGCGTTTGTCGGGAATGATCAGGCAGAACAGCCCATCGGGCTCCAATATGCGCTCGATCTGCTGCAGGTGGTGAATCAGGTCGGGCTGGTGCTCGATCGCATGGCTGCTGACGACGGCGTCGAAGCGGCGCTTCACCCGTTCCAGGCCGCCGACATAGTCGATGTGAGCGGGACACCCCTCCGGATCCAGCCCGATCTCCCGCGCCCGCGCGCGCAGCTGGTCCGCGTCGAGGACGTCCAGATAGGCGACCTTCGGCCCCCTGAGCAGCGGATTGCAGAAGGGCCCGATCTCGAGGACCGAACGCCCGTCGGCGATCATCGCAACGAGATTTTCGCGCAAGGCGAGTGGAGAGGCGACCAGCCCCCGCGCCCGCCCTTCGTTCAGATAATGGGCTTCGGCTTCCGCCGGCCCGATCGCCAGGTCCGGATTGCGCGCCAGATATTCGGTCGCATCGAAGCGGGGCGGCAAGACCGCCGCCGGACCGTCAGTGGCGGTCGCTGTTCTTTCCTCAACCATCCCGCAGTCTTAGCCTGCGCCCAGAGCCGAGCACAGCCCCGGCTGCCGCGCCGATGTCATCGATACCAGGCATCGCGGTCATCGACAGGCATGACCTCGAAACTGTCCCAGCGCAGGCCAGGGTGCCAGGACGGATCCTGCCCAAGCCAAGGCTTCCACCGCTGCATGAAGGCGGCATATTGGTCGCCCCCGGCCGGCATCTCGCCGCGCGACGCCTTTTCGGCATGGACCATCTCGGCGTCGGGCGTGCAGATGATACGAAGGCCCAGCGCCCGCATCCGCAGACACATGTCGATATCATTATATTCGAGGGTGAACTGCTCGTCGAAGCCGCCGATCCTTTCCAACAGGGAATGACGCGTCGCGAAAAGGGCTCCGGTGACGGCAGACCATTCGCGCTGCACCGATGCCCAGTCCTGATAGGTGGCCCGATCGGTCGAACGGCCCGCCCAGGGGTGCGCGATCGCTCCGAACAGCGGGGCTATGCCGGCATGCTGCATGCGCCCATCGGCATAGAGCAGACGCCCGCCGACTCCGCCCACGTCCTCGTCCATCGAGAAGCCGATCAGAGCCCGCAACCAGCCGCTCTCGACCGGTAGCAGATCGTCGTTCATCAGGACGATCTGCTCGCTGGTCGCCGCGCGCCAAAGCCGGTTCATCTTCGCGGCATAGTTGAACGGCTCGTCCGCAGCGCGCAGCGTCTCGATCCGGCGCAGGGCAAAGGGCCAGTCGCGCTCCGCCCAGGCCGGCGCCCCCGCGACATCGTCGCCGACGATGACGGTCAGCCGGTCCATCGGCCAGTCGGCCTTCGCTACCGCCTTCAGCAGACGCTCGACATAGGTGGTCCGGCTGTCCGGAACGCGGCTGCGGCGCGTCGGGATGACGAGCGAAACATCGGGAAAGACTTTGCCGAACCGGCGCCGTTGCAGCAGCGTGTCGGCAGTGCGCCCCGCGACGAAGGCATGATCGCGATAGTGCGGCAGACGCTCGAGCATGCGGCGCCGAACGATAGGGTCGGCTTGCGGTCTTTCCCCAGGATGGCACAGAAGGACCTGTGCGATCCGGACGATCGAAACACCGGCATGATGCGCGCGCATCAGCAGATCGTCGAGCAAGGCGCTGCCCATGGTCGGGTCGAGACCGATATCGCGAAGCACCGAGGTCCGGACGATCAGTGGCGCGCCGATATAATCCTGCGCCGCGAGCAGCGTGACGTCGAAACAGGGTTTCAAACGCAACTGATCGATCGGACGCGCCGCCTCGGCCGCGACGTCGTCGCCGTAAAATATGCCCGCATCGGGCCGCGCCTGCATCGCGTCGCGCCACACCCGCTCGAACATCGGCGCCAGCCGGCTACCGCGCGGTGCGAGCACGACCCAGGCATCCGGATCTTCAGGCAGTTCAGGTGGACAGGCAGCCTCATAGGCACCGTCGGGCGCCAGCAGCATCATGTGCAGCCCTTCGCCGAACGCCACGCGGTCAGCAGGCATGCCGGCCTGCCCGTTGACCGCGAAGGTCAGGCCGCGCCCTTCGGCGGGCTCCGTGCCCAGCGCTTCGAAGCTGTCGCGGATCCGCACCGCCACCGCCTCCTGCGAAAGCTGCCCGGCGATCCGCGCCTGCGCTGCGTCGCCCTTGCTGGAGTCGCCGGCCTCGACGGTCTCGGCCGCCTGCGTCAGAGCCAGCGACAGCGCCGGCTCGTCGATCCGTGCCCAGCTACCGCCGGCGGTATAATGGCCGAAATCCTGATCGAGCGTCCAGCCATGCGCCCGAACCGGCCAGCCGCTCTCCGTGTCCAGAAAATCGCGGGTCCCACCGAAATCGGTCGCCACGACGGGTTTGCCCATCGCCATCGCCTCGGCAACGGTCAGGCCGAAGCCCTCCGAACAATGCGGCGAGGCATAGATGTCGGCTGCAGCGACCAGCTCGGCCAGTTCGTCGGCCGTCATCGACCGGTCCATCAGAACGACACCCTCGGTTGCATCGACCAGGGAGCGCAGCGCTTCGCCCTCTTCGGGGCGGTCGAACAGATGCTTGGTCTTGAGGACCAGGGACCATCCGCGCCCGGCCAGCGCCGACGCGGCAAATGCCCGCAGCAACGCCGCCGGATTCTTGCGCACAAGATAGCTGGATCCGTCGAAGATATAGAGGATCGTCCGACGATCGGCGGGCAGGCCCAGCCTCTCCCGGCTGGCACCCGGGTCAGCCAGAGATTTCTCGGCGAGCGGGACGACGTGCGGCACGACATCAACCGGAACGTCTCCGCCTGCAGCGAAGACATCGGCGCAATAGCGGCTCGGCGCCCAGATGCGATCGACCGCGCCGAAATTGCGGCGCCAGGCAGGCGGGATATGCCCCATCTCCCACACCCAGTAGCCGATCCGTTTTCGCGCCGCGCCAATCGCCGCAAGCTGGTCGTCGGTCAGCAGATGCCAGCTGTCGGGATTGAGATGTACGATAGCGATATCGGCCGGCCCTGCGAAATCGACGATGTCGACCGGCGGGGTCAGCGGCTTGTGGACGTGGAAGGCTTTGTGGATGGGGTGCAGGTTCAGACGGACGCCCGTCTCACGCAACGCAGCGATGATCCCCCGGCTCGCCGATCCCAAGCCATTGTCGTAGTTCCAGGGACCGAAGAAGGCGACCTTGAGCCTGCCATCAGCGGCAGGCTGCTCCGGCAAACGGCGCGCCAGCAACCGCCCGCCATCATCGACCGGCCCTTCCTCGGCCGCTGCCGAGACGACCGCTTCCGCCAGCGCGACATCAAAACCCTTTACCGCGAGAAACGCCTGCCAGCCATCGATATCGACTGTCTCGAACTGCCCGCGCAGAAGTAGGAGCTTGACCAGCGGCATCCCGGCCTCGACCAGCGCGCGCCAGCCGAATAGGGTCGGGTTGATCGCCGTCGCACTTGGGTAGAGGATGCCGACCTTGTACCCGCTCTCCTCAGCCAGTTCGGCGAGACGGACCTCATAGGCGCGGATCACATGGTCCTTGCGGGTGAGCAGGCGGACATCGTCCATGAAGCCGTGGAACGCGCGCGACGATAGGAACCGGCTCTTCACGGCCAGGAAATAGCTCTGCACATGCCAGCGCCACTCATGGCTCTCGGTCAGCCCGACCAGATCGGCGTCGTTCGCCCGAACCTGCGCTGCCAGCGCCGCGATCCGGCGCGGGTCGGCGGCTGACAGCACGCTGTCGTTGACCAGATACAGGATCGACGCACCATAAAGCCGCGGGTCAAGTTTCAGCGCATGGGCCCAGGCGGCGAAGTCATAGCCACCATTGCGGCGCACGAGCATCCCGTCGACGAGGTCGAGCAGTTCCGGCGCCGGATCGAGCGGCCGGTCGACCGAGGCGATCAGGAACACGGACAGACCCGCAGCCTTGAGCGCCCGGACATAAGGCAGGACGTGCGGCTTGACCTTGCCGCTGCGCGAATGGGTGACGAACAGCGCCACCTCGCCGCGGGGATCGCCGACAAAGGGCTTCACGGTGACGGAAGGCAGCGACCAGGCAACCGCGTGATCCTCCGGATGACGTGAGGGCGGGAACAGGATGATAGGCCCGGGCTCCAGCATCGTGCCGTCGGGCATTCGCCGCGCGACGACCTCCGCCCCTTCCCCATCTTCGCCCAGTTCGACATCGAGCACGGTGCGGAATTCGAGCATGCCGTCGTCACGTCGGCTCGGCATCGCCTGGCCCACAAGGCGCTGGCCCTCGCGAAACTCGACCCAGGGCTGGTCATCCTCGCCCTCGAGCAAGACGCCCGAGACGCCACGCTGATACCAGCCCTCGATTCGCCCACCCCAGGCGGCCGGGGCCGCCTCTTCGGGGAGGGCAGCACGTTCTTCCTCACCGTCAAACGTCTCGTCGGCGACGAAGCCTGTCGTCGCGCTGTCGCCATCGACATCCGATTGCTCCGACTCCGGGCCAGCGTCTTCCGGGCGCGGCGCAAGCTCTGCCAGCGCACGCGCGGCATGCTCGTTTCCATCGAGCTCGAAGCTCTGCCGATAGAAATCGAGCGCCCCCTCGAAATTGCTGCGCCGGCGCTCCAGATGTCCGCGGCAGAGCGCGAGGTCTGCATCCTGCGGGTCGATCTCCGCTGCCCTGCGATAGGCAGCATCGGCGTCTCCGAGGTCGCCAGCCTCGGCCAGCATATGGCCAAGCTGCACCCAGATCGCGAAATCGCCGGGCCGGGCAGCCAGGAAGCGGCGATAATGGCGGGCGGCGGTGCGCCAGTCGCGAGCGACGCGCGCGGCGCTCGCCTTCCGAAAGGCCCGTCTCACCGTCCGCCGCTGCCAATAGCCCTCCATCATCCCGGAAGCGCTACCATGAGGAGAGTGGGGACGGAATCGGGAGCGCGCATGGCGAAAGACTCTTGATCGGTGGTGCCGCGGTGCGGTTGCGGCCGGCCGCGCCGGTCCCGCCTCTTAGGAAGAAGCCACATTCAAACGCAAGTCGTTAAGGCTGCAGCAAGGCAGCCGCCATGATTGACTCCCACGCACAGGCGGCTATGGGGGCGGCCCGGCACCAGCGGCGGGCCTGGGATAGGAGCCGTCGACGAAATGACGGCAAACTGGATGATCCTCATAAGACAGCGCAGCCCCCGTCGATCTTCCCATATGATCGGTCGAACGCGCCTGATGGCGGGTTCGGTTCTCGGCCTTGCGCTCGCGAATTGCTCATCAGCCCTCTCGGCGGAAACGCTGATGGATGCGGTCGAATCCGCTTATGCCACCAACCCGACGCTGGTCGAACAACGCTTCCGGCAAAAGGCCACCAACGAGACCTATGTGCAAACGCGTGGCCAATATGGCCCGACCGTCTCGGTCACCGCGACTGGGTCCTATGAGTATCAGAAGCTCGGCCCGAAATTCGGCAGCCGATCGAGCGATGGCAACCAGGGCGAACTGAGCATCGGCGTAAGGCAGCCGATCTATACAGGCGGACGAGTGCGCGGGGCGTTGGCGCAGGCCCGCGCCAACGTGGAGCAAAGCCAGGAAATACTACGTCGCGTCGAGGGCGAGACCGTCCAGCGCGTGATCGAGGTTTATGGCGCCGTGCTGCGCGACGAGCAGCGTCTCGAGGTTGCCAAGGAGAATGTCGCAGCGCTGCGTGAGCAGCTCGCCGAACGGCGCGCGCGACGCAATGTCCGCGACGCCACCATTACCGACGTCGCCCAGGCAGACGCACGCCTCGCTGCTGGCGAGCTTCAGCTGGCAGCGGCCGAGACGCAACTGGCGGTGAGCCGGGGACAATATCTGCTCGTGGTCGGCCATGAGCCGCGCGACCTCCAGCCGCTGCCGGACCTTGGCGGACTGCCGGAGAGCGTTGACGAAGCTTTCGCCATCGCCGACGAGGAAAATGCAAATCTCGCTGCCGCCCGCTATAACGAGCAGGCGACGCGCGCCAACGTCGCCGCTCAGCGCGGCAATCAGCGGCCTCAGGCGACCATCTCCGCTTCGGCGGGCAAGCTCGGCCCGCTGTCGCCCTATGACAGCCGCCAGCTCCGCACCGATGTCCAGGCACAGATCACGATCACCCAGCCGATCTTCCAGGCCGGTGCGATCCAATCGCGCATCCGCCAAGCCCAGGACCAGAATGGCGCCGCCCAGGCCGCGCTCGACGGCGAACGCCGCCAGGCACTGCAGGACGTCGTGATCGCCTGGAACCAGCTGCGATCCGCCCGGATCGCGGTCACGGCCGGCCGCCGCCAGGTGGAGGCCGCCCAAGTCACCTTCGCTGGCATGCGACTGGAGGAACAGAACGGGCTGCGCACGACGACCGACGTGCTCAACGCGGAACAAGAGCTGGCCTCGGCGCAGCTCGGGCTACTGTCGAACCGCTATAACGAATATGTCGCCCGCGCGTCTTTGCTGCTCGCGATGGGCCGGCTGGATGCGCGCACGGTGAATTCGGCGATCCCCGCGAAGGATCCCGATGAGGAGTTCCGCAAGGTCCGCTGGCGCGGTGTTTCGCCGACCGAGCCCGTCGTAATGCTGCTCGACCGGGTCGGGTCGGCCAGCCCCAATGCGAGGCCGAAGCCCGATCTGCGCGGCGCCAAGCAGCCGAAGCCGACCGGCCAGCTGGATCTTCCGGCAACGCCCCCTGCGAGCGTCGTCAGCGAACCGCTGACCCCGATCAGCAAGAGCCGGCTGATCAGCGCGGAGGAAATTCCTGCGCTGCTCGGTGATTATGGCAATCCCCCGCCTCGCCCCTCGGATCCGCAATGAAAAGATTTAGCCGCCCGGCGGCCGGGATGATATCAGGCCGGCCAGCAAGCGAATATCGGCGGACGCCGCAAACGGGAATGACTGCGCGATGATCTCCGCCCTGTTTCAGAAGAACATGATCAACGACGCCCTGGCCAAGGGAAAGCGCGCTTTCGCGGCCGCGGCGCTGTTCAGCCTGTTCAGCAACCTGCTGTTCCTCGCGCTGCCGATCTACACCAACCAAATCTATTCGCGCGTGCTGGCAAGCCATAGCGGATCGACGCTGCTGGTGCTGACCTTCGGCGCGCTGGCGGTATTCATGGTGTCGAGCATCCTCGACCATTATCGCACGCAGACCCTGTCCAACTTCGGCATCGCCTTCGATCGCGAACTGGCAAGCCCGACCTTTGCAGCGCTTTTCGATCTGGTCGTCCGCCGCGTCGGCGGATCGCATGCCCAGGCGCTGCGCGATCTCGACACGCTGCGTGCAGCGATCAGCGGAGCCGCCGTCAGCGTACTGTTCGACCTGCCCTGGATGCCGATCTTCCTGGGCGTCCTGTTCGTGATCGATCCGTGGATCGGTGCGGTGACGACGATCGGCGGGCTCCTCCTCCTCCTGCTCGCCATTCTCCAGGATCGGGCGACCCACGCAGCACTCAAGGAAGCGAGCAGCGCCGCGATTAAAAGCTATTCCTTCACCGACGCCGCCCTTCGCAACTCGGAGATCGTCCGCGCGCTGGGCATGCTGCCGATGCTCGGCAGCGCCTGGTTCACCTATCGCCAGATTTCGCAGCGGATGAACATCGTCGCCAGCGACCAGGGCAGCTTCTATCAGGCCGCGATCCGCTTCGTTCGCATGGGTATCCAGGTCGCGACCATCGCCGTCGGCGCCTATCTGGTCATCATAGGCAATATTGCCTCGGGCCTGCTGTTCGCCAACATGCTGCTCGCCTCGCGCGCACTGGCGCCGATCGAACGTCTGGTCGCCTCCTGGAAAATGCTGTTCGAGGCGTCGCAATCCTATGCCCGGCTGGACAAGGTCTTGTCCGAGTTCGAGCCGCCAGTGCCGTCTACCCAGCTGCCAGCCCCGACCGGACGCATCGCCTTCGAAGGGGTCAGCTTCACCACCAAGGCGTCGCCCGCACCGATCCTGATGGGCGCGAGCTTCATCATCGTGCCGGGCGAGATGGTTGGCGTGATCGGCCCGTCGGGTGCCGGCAAGTCCACCCTGCTGAGACTGATGGTCGGCATCTGGAAGCCGGGTACCGGGACGGTCCGCCTCGACGGCGCCGACGTCTATAGCTGGGAACGCGGAGATTTCGGCCGCCATGTCGCTTATCAGCCGCAAGACACCGAATTGTTCGCCGGCACCGTACGCAACAATATCTGCCGCTTCCTGCCAAATGCGCAGGACGCCGACATCATCGCCGCCGCGCAAATGGCCGGCGCGCACGACCTGATCCTGCGCCTGCCCAAGGGCTATGACACCGAACTGGGCGAGGCAGGATCGGTTCTATCAGCCGGCCAGCGCCAGCGCGTGGGCCTCGCCCGCACTCTCTATGGCGATCCCAAGGTGGTCGTGCTCGACGAGCCAAACGCCAATCTCGACGCCGACGGCGAGAATGCGCTGGCCGAGGCGCTTCGCAAACTCAAGGCCAAGGGCGCGACCATCGTGATGGTGTCGCACAAGCCCAGCGTGCTTTCGCAGGCGGACAAGCTGATGATGATCCGCGCAGGCCGCATCGAGAAATATGGCCCGCGCGAGGATGTGCTGCGCGCGCTCAACCCGCCGCAGGTGCCACAGGCCCCGCAGAATAAGCCACCAAGCCCTGCGTTGGCGGAGGCCAAGCCATGAAGCTCCTCGCCGATCTGCGCCGCGCCTTGGGGCGCCCCGTCAGCACCGAACCAGCCGAGGGCGAACCCTTCGATCCGGCAGCAGCCTTTGCGGCGCGCGACGCGGAGATTGAGCGCCGGCTCCGCCATCCGATGGCGAAGGGCGGGATCGCGCTGCTCATCCTCATCGTCGTGCTGCTCGTCTGGGCGTCTCTTTTCCGCGTTTCTGGCGCCGTGCTCGCGCAGGGCGTCATCAAGGTCGAAGACAACAGCAAGACGTTGAGCCGCCTGGAATCAGGCGTCGTCCGTGACATTCTGGTCCGGGAAGGTCAGAAGGTCGCGCAGGGTCAGCTGCTGATCCGGTTTGACGACACCCAGTCCGAAGCTTCCGTGGACATCTTTCAGAGCGCGGTCGACAGCGCCCATGCGCAGATTGCGCGCTTCCAGGCCGAAGCTGCCAATGCGTCGTCGGTGACCTTTCCCCAGGACCTTGTCGCACGCGCGGCAGGCGATCCGAATGTGGCGGCGCTGCTCGACGGGCAGCGGGCGCTGTTCGAGACCCGCATGACGCTATACCGCAGCCAGGCGATGGTGCTCCGCTCACAGGCGCAGCAGCTCGAAACGCAGGTAGCTGGCCTGCAGATCCAGGCGGATGCGATCGAGGATCAGGGCAAGCTGATCCGCGAGGAGTTGCAGGGCGTGCGCGAACTGGCCCGGCAGGGCTACGCCCCCAATAGCCGCCTTCTCGCGCTCGAGCGCAGCACCGTGCAGGTGCGCGGTCAGAAGGGCTCGGCGATGTCCGACATCGCGCGTGCGCGCCAGTCGATCGGCCAGATCCGGTTGCAGATCGCGCAGCTCGACGACAAGCACCAGACCGAAGTCGCCGACGGCATCCGTGCCGCGCAGGAGAAGCTGGCGGAGGCCGACCCCAAGCTGCGCTCTGCGAAGATGATGCTGCAACAGACCGAGATCCGCGCACCGGTTGCCGGTTATGTCTTCAACCTGACCCAGTTCACCCGCGGCGGCATTGCCGGAGCCGGGCAACCCCTGCTGCAGATCGTGCCGTCGAACACGAAGCTGGTGGTCGCTGCCGAAGTCTCGCCGCGCGACGTGTCCGACGTGCGCCGTGACATGCCCGCACGCGTGACGCTGGTCGGCTTCAACCCGCGCCTCGTCTCGCCCGTTGATGGCAAGGTGACACTGGTCTCGGCAGACGCCCGGACCAACGAGAAGACGGGACAAAGTCACTTCCTGGTCGAAATTACCGTGCCCGCCGAGCAGATCGCGAAGGCCGGGCCCAACGTCCGGCTCGTTCCAGGGATGCAGGCGAGCGTGGCGATCGTGACGGGTGAGCGAACGATCATTGACTATCTGCTCGAACCCTTCACCGACTCCATGCGCACGGCCCTCCGCGAACGCTGACATGACCCGCAAGGTCGATTTCCTCGTCGCGGGGGTCCAGAAGGGCGGTACCAGCGCGCTGTTCGAATATCTGCGCGAGGTGCCGGGCCTTCACCTGCCCGACGTCAAGGAAGCGCATTTCTTCGACGACGAGGAGCAGGACTGGGACCGGCCCGACGAGGCGGCCTATCATGCGCTCTTCCCCGAGCGGCCCGGCCTGTGGGGCGAAGCAACGCCGATCTATCTATACTGGCCCAATGCGATCGAGCGGATCGCGCGCTACAACCCGGCTATGCGAATGATCCTGATATTCCGCGATCCGGTCGAACGGGCCTGGTCGCACTGGAAGATGGAATATGCAAAGCGTAAGGAGCGCGAGCCTTTCGCATGGTGCATCCGCGAGGGCCGCGCGCGGCTGACGCCAGGCGATCCGCGAGCGCCCGGCCATCATCGCGTGTTCAGCTATGTCGAGCGGGGCTATTACGGTGCGCAGGTCGAACGGCTGTTGCACAGCTTCCCCCGCACGCAATGCCTGTTCCTGCGATCGGAGGATCTGCGGACCGACCCGGCCGGATCGATCGCTTCAGTTTGCGGCTTTCTGGGGGTCGATGGACCTGCGGATTTGCTGCCGCGCAGCGTGCATGAAGCACGCAGCGATGTGGACTATCCCTCACGGCTGGAGAGCGCCGATCGCACGCTGCTGAAAGGGCTCTACCGTGAAGACATCGCGCGATTCGAAGTGCTTACCGGAATCGATACCACCGCTTGGCATCATTGAGCGCTAAGGATCGAAGCACCGCAGGATTTTTTGCCCGGCTCAGATAAACTGGCGGAAAATTAAGCCTTCTGTTACCGATCCTCCCATCGTTTCACGCCCAACGCCCCCATACCATCAACAGTGGCGCCTATCCGGCGCGCGAACATTGAAGTAGCCATAGAAAATATCGGCCTGCGGCATGATGAAAGCCATGCTGCGCTGCGCTTTTGTCTGTTGCGCGGTTGAGAAAGCTTGGCTAAGCAACGTGCTGGGCTTGCTCGTCGAACCATGCCGTGGGGGATCGGTTCGCGGGCGGCAAGGGGTGCCTCCCGCTCGTGGATCACGGGAGGTTGCGCGCTGCTTGCCCGGGTAAGGTTCAACTGGAGGTTCTAATGGCTAATTACACTTTTGAAACGATGACGTCGGCCGACGCCGCGAATTTCACGTCGGGTGATACGCTCACCTTCTCGAGCAGCACGCTCACCCCGGCCGATGTCACCGTCGCGAAC